>Ga0224512_10005022_pt1 | contig 11029 bp, 9 predicted proteins | sample SF_May12_sed_USG_4_FD_169103 | JGI IMG/M metagenome (GOLD analysis project Ga0224512, IMG submission 169103) | Sediment microbial communities from San Francisco Bay, California, United States - SF_May12_sed_USGS_13 | ecosystem: Environmental > Aquatic > Marine > Sediment | place: USA: California...
TATGCTGGTTTTGAAGAATAGGTTAATGTAACTAATGGAATTTCATTTTCAGATCTGTTACAGCTAAGACAATTTTTAATTGAATTTTCCTGATTCATTGAGTTCCTATAAATATTTATGGATAAAAATATTATCTAAGCAAAATCATCTTTTTTGTTTCCGTAAATGAGCCTGCTTGCAATATATAAAAATATACACCAGTTGATAATCCTGAAGCATCAAAATTGACTTCATAACTTCCTACTTGCTTTTCTTCGTTTACGAGAATTGCAGCTTCAGTTCCTAAAACATCATACACTCTAAGAGTAACAAGCTGAGATTGTTTCGTTCCACTCGCAATGCCATTTGGGATAGTATACTTGATTACGGTAGAAGGATTGAATGGGTTTGGATAATTCTGTTCAAGATGAAATCCGGAAACCACAGGTTCCGATGATTCAATATTTGTTGGAACTGAGTTAAGATCTATTTTATACATCGACCTGCCATAAGTTCCTGCAACAAGTTCGCGTGTTGTTGGATGAATCTCAATATCACCAATAGGAAGAATTGGCAATCCTTCACCCAATACCCACCAGCTCTGTCCTGAATTAAAGCTAACATACATTCCAACATCATTGCCAAGATATAACTTTTCTGGCTCAACCGGATCAACTGCAAAAGCATTAACTGGTGCATCTGGTAGATTACTGCTTATATCACTCCACGTTGTACCTTTATTCGTACTTCTGAATACATGTGGCTGTGGATCTCTCCATTTCAATCCATTGAAAGTTGCATAAATAATATTTTCATCAGTTGGATCAACTGCAACACGCGTAACCCATCTAATCGGAAGTCCATCAGAAATTTCATTCCACATAGTCCCGTTATCCGAAGAAATCCAGATGTGTGAATCATCGCTTCCAACATAAATAACATTTGAATTTGTTGGAGCCACAGCAATTGTAGTTATAGTTCCTAATCTACCACCTGAATAATCGGTAAGTTGCGGACTGATCTTTGTCCAGTTGCTTGCACTATTCGTTGTTCTATATAAATAATTAGTTCCATAATAAAGTATATTGCTATTGTTCGGATCCATAATGACTGGTGTACTCCAGTTAGTAGGTTCGCTGCTGTTTATTCCATTAGTTGCTGAATTGAAGTTAAATCCTCCATTAGTAGATTTTCCTAAGTTACCAAATTGTGACTCTGCATATATGATATCAGGATTTATATAATCTACGATAACATAAAATCCATCGCCACCGTAAATATGCTGCCAGTTATCAAGACCTCCGTCAGTAGTTCTGTTTGTACCATTATCCTGAGTTCCGCCATAATAAGCAAGTGAGTTACTAGCATCTAATCCAATTTCATAAAATTGTGTTGCTGGAATATTTGCAGGAGATCCCCAGGTAAATCCACCATCGGTAGAAATATTAATTCCTCCATCGTTTCCGCAAATTGCATAATTTGCGTCAGTTGGATTGAAAGCAAGAGCATGGTGATCAACGTGTGAAATGTTTCTTTCAGTCCAATTAGAACCGGAATTAGTTGAAACCATAAACTGGACATCAAGGACATAAACCTGGTTAGGATTTGTAGGATGAACTCTCACCTGTCCAAAATACCAGCTAAACCCACTACTGCTCAATTCATCATCCAGATCAACATCAATCCAACTATTTCCAAAATCGGTGGATTTAAATAAGCTTATGATATTATAACCATCAGTGTAAAGAGCATAAATAATATCCGTATTAACTAAACTAAGTGCTAAACCAATTCTGCCAACATCCTGGGAATTAGGATCAGGCAATCCGGCAGATGATGGAATTAAATTCCAGTTTGCCCCTCCGTCAATTGTTTTATACATTCCACTTGAGGGACCATACAGGTGAGAGGAAGTTGGTCTTCTAACTCTTTCCCACATAGCAGCAATCATCCTGTCCGGGTTTGTTGGGTCCATAATTATATCAATAGCACCTGTTGAATCCGAAATAAAAAGAGACTTGTCCCAACTGGCTCCACCGTCAGTGGATTTATATATTCCTCTTTCATTATTAGGTGAAAAATAAGAACCAATTGCGGCAAGGTATACAATATTAGAGTTTATTGGGTGAACAAGAACTCTTCCAATAGATGTTGTTTGCTCAAGTCCAAGAAATTGCCAGGTAAGTCCGGCGTTTGTCGATTTAAATACACCGCCACCAGGAAAATTATTATGTCCACCGTTTGGCTCTCCTGTTCCAACATAAACTACATCTGGATTTTGAGGATCAATAGCTATATCTCCGATAGTTAATACTGCAAGCGAGTCAAATACCGGAAACCAGCTATTACCCATATTCGTTGATTTGAAAACACCGCCTGTCGCAAATCCTGCATAAACAATACTAGGATTTAAAGGGTTAAATTCAATATCAACCACTCTTCCTCCGACATTTACTGGTCCGATGAATTCCCAGGAAACGGCGTTCAATCCTTTGTGTAGTCTTTGTTCAGCAGATTCTGTCTGAAGTTGATGTGCTTGTTCCAATGCATCAAGATATGCACGAGGATTTGCATCAAGATAGGGCCAGGTTTTTTTCAGATATGCCCATTCGTATGGATATAATTTTGATTCAGTTTTACTTTTCCATTGAGAAATATTTTCAACTTCGTCTGAAGAGAAATTGGAACTAAATAAAACCAGAGATAATAAAACTGAAAACAATAAAACCGATATGAGAGTATATTTCATTTGATGCCTACAAATTGTATTTTTTGAAAAGTTGATTTAAATATAAAAATTTTAGGTTCCACTTCTACATTGGTTCATTAGTCAGATAATCTGTTTTATAGATTTTCCATTTACCATTTTCTTTTTTCATTTCGTGAATACCGCTTGCACGAGTTGGTGCAAAACCTTCACCTCGAATTGCCTGTGTAGTTTGAACGTAATATACTTTAGCATCATCACCATTTACTTCTAAGACTTCTATTTTTTCAAGTTCGAAAATCAGATCGAATTGTGCAAAAACATAATCCATCCCCTGAATTGTTGAACGTAATTGTGGACAATCTTTATGAATTGTCTTCAGAACTCGTTCTTTGTCTTTTGCTTGAGTAGCGGCAATGTTTTCTTTTATTACTGCAATGACTTCAGCAGAAACTTTGGGGTCAATATTTTCCTGCTTTTGAATTGTCTGCTCCGGTTGTTCTATTTTAGGGGGAAGAACATATTGCTGTCTCTGCATTTGCTTTGGTTCCATCTTTTTTTCTTCAGATTTACAACTGCTGAAAATAATTATTACGATTAAGGATACAAGAATTAAACTAGATTTCATTTCTCACTCATTGATTGATAATATTTTTTGAAGATCGGTTTCGCTTACATTAAGCAGACCGATTGGGACTAATCTCGGTGTGAGTATTTTCCAGTTTTCATTTCTCTCGAAAACATCTTTGAACAATGCAAGCGAATTTTCTACATCGCCGTTCGTTGCAAGAGTAACTGCATGCCAATAAATCATTTCTTCATTTTCCGGAAACATCGATTCAGCCATTGCATATTCTTTCATTGCAAGTTCCATATCTCCATGTTCAACTGCAAGATCTCCTGCATTCATATGTCCATAGGCTTGATGAACTTTCAGAAGTCTGTTTAACTCTTTAAGCGGTTGCGGATCATCTTCAACCCTGAGATCAATTAATCTGTCTTCCCAGACTTTTCCTGTTGATCTTCCTTTCACCACCAAAATAGCAGCTGATTGTTTCCCACGAATATCTCCACCAGCTTCCTGAGCCGCAAAAAGAGCACTCATCATTCTTTCAGCTAAGGATCCATTTGATTCCTCGAATGCTTTTGACATTGCACCCGGAACTTTATCATTCAACATAAGGTTCGCTTGAACGGAATAATTTTCACCAGCTATATTTCCAGCTCCGGGAATACAATTCTTGCCAGTGTAACTTTTAACATTTCCATTTACATCAATTATTGCAAGCTGACGAACATCTCTTCCTTCATCTTCCGCAATAAGTTTATCAACAACTTGTTCAGCAGACATTCCTGATTTCAATAATTCCAAACCGTTCGGTCCAAACGCAGGATTTACAAAAGACTGAGTTGCCACTACACCAACACCAGCTTCTCCCCACGAGACAATTGATCCGACAGAAAACCAATGCGATTGAACCGCAACTCCCATTTCTCCTGTATCCGGATCGCGGGCAACGATTGAGTAAGTTGAAACTAAAGGATTCTCACCGTAAAATAATTGAGCGGGTAACTCCCTAGTTAAACTCATAATAGTTAGGAGTAAAATAATTACATTATATTTCTTCATTTTTAGAACCTCAAAAACTAATATTTAATAATAAACAAGATAATTCAAGAAGTAATTTTTAACAATTGATTAATTTTATTTCTATTTGAAGTTGGGATACATTCAAACGTATTTTTGAGATATCATTTACAGTTTATGAGTATCATTAAAAAAAGATTGTGGAAATTCTAAGTTTTCAATCCGTAATCATTCTTTTCTTCGTAGGAATCATTGCTGGATTTCTAAACGTAACTGCCGGCGGTGGTTCAACATTAACGCTTCCAACTTTAATTTTTCTGGGGCTTGAATCCTCTGTAGCCAACGGTACAAACAGAGTTGCAATTCTGGTCCAGAATATTTCTGCCGTTTATTCATTTAAAAAAGAAAAATACCAGGACCTAAAAGCTAGTTTTATACTTTCATTATTTACTCTTCCGGGAGCAATTGCCGGGGCATTACTTGCCGTAAAGCTTGACGATGAATTTTTCCAGAAAATACTTGGAATAATAATGATAGGAGTTATACTATCTATGTTCATTCCTCAGAAACAAACTAACTCAAAAGGTAATAGCAAATTATCATTTTCGATTGCGGTTTCAATGTTTGGAATAGGATTCTACGGTGGTTTTATTCAGGTAGGAGTTGGATTTTTGATTATGGCGTCGCTTAAATACTTGATGAGACTAAATCTTGTATTAGTAAATATGCATAAAGTTTTTATTGTGTTGATCTACACAATTCCTGCGCTAATTATCTTTATTGTAACAGATAATGTAAATTGGTTTTTAGGATTAAGTCTTGCGGCAGGTAATGCTTTGGGGGGCTGGTGGGGAGCAAAAATGTCTGTGAAAAAAGGAGAGGGCTTTATTAAAGGTGTATTAATTATAGCAATTTTGATAATGGCTTTAAAACTTTTGAATATCTTTTAATTAATTTCCAATTTAAGAAATTTACCAGTTGCACTTCTTTTGTTTTTTGCGATGCTTTCCGGAGTTCCCTCAGCAACTACTTTCCCACCGAATTCACCACCACCGGGTCCCAGATCAATTACCCAGTCAGCCATTTTTATTACATCCATATTGTGTTCAACAACAACAACGGTATTGCCTTTATCAACAAGCTTGTCAAGAACATCGAGTAGAATTCTAACATCTTCAAAGTGGAGACCCGTAGTTGGTTCATCAAGCACATACAAAGTTTTTCCGGTTGATACTTTACTTAACTCAGTTGCAAGTTTAACTCTCTGTGCTTCACCGCCGGAAAGTGTTGTTGCCTGCTGACCGAGTGTAATGTAACCTAAACCAACATCATTAAGCGCTTTTATTTTTCTTTTTATTCTTGGCAAGTCTTCAAAAAAATCAAGAGCTTCGGAAACACGCATTCCCAAAACATCAGCAATAGATTTTGTTTTAAATAGAACTTCAAGGGTTTCCCTGTTGTATCTTTTTCCTTTACAGGAATCACAGTGAACATAAACATCCGGGAGGAAATTCATTTCGATTTTTTTTAAACCATCACCATTACATTCTTCACATCTTCCGCCGGTAACATTAAAGCTGAATCTTCCTGTTTTATATCCTCTCATTTTAGCCTCCGGAAGTTCAGCAAACAGGTCACGTATAAAAGTAAATAGCCCGGTATAAGTAGCCGGATTGGAACGAGGAGTTCTACCAATCGGCGACTGATCTATCTCAATAATCTTATCAATATTTTCCAGGCCCTCAATTTTGGCATAAGGAAGTGGAACAGATTTAGATCTGTAAAGTTTATTCATTAAAATCTTTACAAGTGTTTCATTCAGCACAGATGATTTACCTGATCCGCTGACGCCTGTAATTAAGGTCAAGGTCCCAAGAGGAATTTTCAGATTGACATTTTGAAGGTTATTACCTTTAGCACCCTTTAACGAAATAAATTTTCCAGTTCCATTCCTTCTTACTTCAGGTATTTTAATTTTTTGTCTGCTTCTTAGATAAGAAAGTGTAAGGGAATCGAATCCATTTTCAGAGTTCAAAAGTTTTTTTGTTTCACCCTCAAGAACAACTTCGCCGCCGTGTTCACCTGCACCCGGACCAAGATCAATCATATAGTCAGAGCTTTCAATTGTCTCTCTGTCGTGCTCAACCACAATTATAGTATTGCCAAGATCCCGAAGATTTTTTAATGAATTTATAAGCTTAATATTATCACTTTGATGGAGACCGATTGAAGGTTCGTCAAGAACATATAAAACACCGGCCAGTTGCGTTCCTATTTGTGTTGCAAGTCTGATTCTCTGCGATTCACCACCTGAAAGAGTTCTTGCTGAACGACCAAGAGTTAGATAATCCAATCCGACATTATGAAGGAATTCCAAACGTTCATTTACTTCTTTAAGAATTGGTTTGGAAATTAATACTTCATTTCCTTTGAGCTTGACGCTCTTAAAGAATTCCAATGTTCTAAGAATTGAAAGTGATGTTATTTCACTAATATTTTTCCCATTGAACTTTACAGCTAAAGATTCTTTTCGTAACCTTCCTCCATTGCAGCTTGTACAATTTATCGTATTCATATAAGACTCAACCCATTCCCTGATGCTGTTCGATGACGTACTATCGTAATAGTGTTTCAGATATTTAATAATGCCGGAAAAACGGTGCATATATTGCACTGGCTTTCCACCGCCATACGTATAAGTAAAAGGTATTCTTTCTTTACTTCCTTTAGTGATAACTTCTATTTGTGAATCTGTTAATTTTTTTAATGGCGTGTCAAAATCAAATTTGTAAATCTTAGCTACAGCTTCAAGCTGAGTAAAGAACCAAATCTTCCTTGGTTTACCAACAGGGGCAAGACCTTGTTCATTAATTGATTTATCCCAATCAGGAATTATCAGATTAATATCAAGCTCTTTCTTTTCACCTAGCCCTTCACAATCCTTGCAGGAACCATATGGAGAATTGAACGAGAATGAATTCGGTGCAAGTTCAGTATAACTGATTCCGCAATCCAGGCACGCAAGCTGCCTGCTGAAGATGTGGTCATCTATTCCATCGTTAACGATTAAACTTCCTTCACCATAATTCAGAGCAACGTTTACGGATTCTGTAATTCTTGATCTAGCTGATTCTTTTACTGTAAACCGATCAACCAATATTTCAATGTTATGAATTTTGTAACGGTCAACCTGAAATCCTTTCGTAATTTCAACCACTTCTCCGTCTACTCTTACACGTAAAAATCCATCTGAAAGAACTTCTTCAAATAATTCTTTGTAGTGTCCTTTTCTACCACGAATTAATGGAGAGAGGACGGAAATCTTTTTATTCTTGAATGCTGAAATAATAGAATCAATAATTTGCGAGGACGATTGTTTTTTTACAGGCTTACCACAATTGTAGCAGTGAGGGATTCCAACTCTGGCAAATAAAAGTCGGAGATAATCATAAATTTCTGTAACCGTTCCAACTGTTGAGCGTGGATTACCGGTTGTCGATTTCTGTTCAATCGAAATGGCTGGACTTAATCCTTCTATAAGATCGACATCGGGTTTTTCGAGCATATCAAGAAACTGGCGGGCATATGCAGAAAGTGATTCGATATATCTTCGCTGACCTTCAGCATAAATTGTATCGAATGCAAGAGAAGATTTACCGGAACCAGAAAGTCCTGTAATTACGGTAAAAGTATCGCGCGGAATCTCAATATCAATGTTTTTGAGATTGTGCTCTCGTGCGCCTTTGATTATTATAAATTCTTTTTCCAAGGAAAGGTAAATAAAATTCTAAATAGCTATATTAGCTATTGATGGTTTGATAATCAATTAAAAACGCTTTGCACCTTACTACTTTTCTGTGATGAATTTACCATATGAAATAAGAACGATAGACGAGATAAATGAAGTAACCGCCGTTGTAAATAAATCCAACTTTATTGCACAGGTATATCCGGTATTTTCTGAAAGTGATGCAAAAGAATATGTCATTAAAGCTAAAAAGAGATACTATGATGCATCACACCACTGCTACGCCTTCAAATTAGCAGATGGCACAGTTCGTTATTCAGATGCAGGCGAACCGAATGGAACCGCAGGAATACGAATACAAAACGCAATTGAACATTTTAAACTGAGTAATCAGCTTATTATTGTCTCAAGGATATTTGGAGGAATAAAGCTTGGGGTCGGTCCACTGGGAAAGGCATATTATCAGTCAGCCTACCAGGTAATAAATGATTCGAAAATCTCCACAAAACAACTTTTCCAAAAAGCCACTGTATCAGCAATATATGACCAGATTAGTTTTATCCACAGAATTCTGTCAAATCATAATTCAATTGTTGAAGATTCTGAATACAAAGAATCCATTAAATTGACCTGTCTGCTAAAATCAAGCGAAATCGAGTTAATTTCAAAGAAAATATCAGACCTGGGTAAGAATAAAATTACTATTACATTTCATAAAGAAACTGTTTATAAATGAAATCTCTATTACATTACAAATTATTGTTCAAAAAAAACTGTTGATGTTACTTGATTCAAAAATCGTTATTACTGATATTTGCGTGAGACAATATTTACATTTTCACAAAATCCGGGGACGCAATGGGAACTCACCAAACAGCAGAACGCCTTGCCAACTTAACTTTTAGCTTGCTGGCAAATTGTCAGGAGAAAGAAGTCCGCTTAGCTACAATTCATAATCTGACGCAAGCAGAATTCAGATGCCTGAGATTGTTTGGAACTGATGAAAGCGTGAACAATAAAAAAATTGCTGAACGCATGAATCTTAGCCCAAGCCGACTGACAAGAATTATTGATGGTTTAGTAGAGAAGCAATACATAAACAGGGAAATTGATCCTGAGGATAGAAGAAACATGAGAGTTATGCTTTCAAGGAGAGGCAGACAACTTGTTAACCAACTCAACAAGGCATATGTGCAGATTCATAATGAAATTCTTCAGGATATTAATGCTTCACAGCATGAACCTCTGATTATTGCTATGCAGCATTTATTAGAGGCTCTCGAAAATTGGTTGAAGAAACCCTAGAGATAATTTCAGGATTGACGTTTCAAGTGGTTGATATATTTTTTAACAGCTTCTAAATCAGAAAAGAGTTGTGAAAGATTAGCAAAATTTTGTGGTGAGAGAGTAAAATAAGTTGTTTCAAAATATTCCCGATGGCTTACATCCCCAACAGAAATTATTTCTTTTAATTGTTCTATTCCCTTCTTCATATTTTCATTCAGATCATTTTTAACATGATCAGTACTGCTTACTTCAGGTATTCCTGGTGCGTTCTTCAAAACCCTCATCATTCCGCAAATGTATTTAGCAGTGAAGGTTAATTCTTCAAATTCATCTTCTTTACCATTACCCCTTACTAAATGAATTATTTTTGTAAGGTCATCTTTTCTTTGAAGAGGATTAGAAGTATAATCTTCAACTTTATCCAAAAAATATTTATCAGATAAATTCACTGTAACTATATTTTAACTCCTAACCCAATGCCATCACCGACTGGTATTATTGATGACTTAAGGTTCGGCTGATTCATAAATAAAGAATTGAATTCACGAATATGATTTGTTGATTCTTTATATTGCAATGGCACTCGTGTTGAGGCAGCATAACCATGCCACAGTAAATTATCGACAACTAAAAGTCCTTTTTTTCGCAGAAGCACCAGCGAGTAATCAAATAGTCTTTTGTAATCTTCCTTATCAGCATCAAGAAAAACCAGGTCATATTTCTTTTTCAGCTGAGGCATAACATTTACAGCATCTCCCTCAAGTAGTTTTATTTTAGCCGTAAGTCCTGACTTAACAATAAAATCCTTTGCTACTGAAATATTATCAGCGCTCTTCTCAATTGTATGAATCACTGATTTACCCTGCAGATTACGAGCAATTCTAATAGAAGAATACGCAATGGCTGTCCCCAGTTCAAGAACTCTTCTTGGATTTTTTACAAGAATTAACTGCTCTAAGAATTCTGCTGATTGCCAGGAAAGAATAGGAACATTATGTTCTTTTGCATATTCTTCCATTTCTTCGATTAGGGTATCAGTTTTTTTTCGGAATGAAGATAGGTATTCAATCTGATTTGATAATATAATTTTATTCATATCTTTAAATTAAAAGTGAAGGAGTCTTTAGAAAGTTAAGGAAAATCCGTATAAAACTACTAATACTGTTAAATTGATTGTTAAAAAGCATTAATTATAGTTGCAGAAAGATGAAGGCTTTAAGTCTTCTGAAAAATAAATTATCTCAGTAAAACCAAATTTTTACTGAAGCTTTTTCCATTCAAATCAATAATAAAATAATAAACACCGCTGGAAAGCGAAATGCCGTTAGTGTTTTTTCCATACCAATCAAACCTATTTTCATCATCATTGGTAACTGTACTGTAGTAACCAACTTGCTGACCTAAAGGATCGATAATTCTGATTGTAAGATTTTCGTTTCCGGATGATTTTATTTGGATAGAAGTAAATGTATTTAAAGCGGGATAAAACGGGTTAGGATAAGGATCACTTACAATAAAGTCTGAAAACGTTTTTTTGGTGGTCAGATTAAGGCTGATATCAAGTGAACCATAATAAAACTTGTAATTACTGTTAACCGGTTCCCTGTACGAAGCTCCCGTATTATCATCATAAGTAAAATAAAAATCTACTAATTCATCATTAAAAAAATAGGGCAGCTTGAGTGAGAATTTTAAATTTTCATTTAACTCCATTTGTTTT
>Ga0224512_10005023_pt1 | contig 11028 bp, 12 predicted proteins | sample SF_May12_sed_USG_4_FD_169103 | JGI IMG/M metagenome (GOLD analysis project Ga0224512, IMG submission 169103) | Sediment microbial communities from San Francisco Bay, California, United States - SF_May12_sed_USGS_13 | ecosystem: Environmental > Aquatic > Marine > Sediment | place: USA...
CCAGTCTCGCGTTTTAAGATGAATGAATTTCCCATCATTATACTGCAAAGCTCCGGCAAGGCAAGATCGAGCAGGGAAACGAACCGGGAATCCCTGCCCAGTGCGGTGATCGTCTGCGACCCGTTACTTGCGCCCCCATTGGCCATTGTCGGCCTGGACGGCCCAGCCGGCCTCGGCCTTGTCCCGCCACTGCTTCGCAAAGATCTGCCGGACCTGGGGCACCTGGTCCGGTTTCAGGTTAAGGGCTTTCGCCACCTCTTCGTAGAGCTGACGGCGGGCGGCGTTGTCGGCGCTGACGAGTCTTTTCAGGGACGCCACCTGCGGCAAACCCAGGCCGTCGGTCCCCCGGACATCCAGGAAGCCGTCCTTGTCGATCCCCACCTGGCCTTGCCGATAGAAGGGGAGCAGCTCCTGGTGCCTCTGCCCGATCTGTTCCTTTAAACCCCGGATGGTCGCGTTGCTCACGGTCGTGGCTTCCTCGGCAAACGCCTGCGCGGGCCCGAAGCGGGCAAGCCGGGTGAGGCTGTGGAATATGCCTCGCTCGTTCAACGACTGCGGTTTTCCCGCCGGCGCCTGCGGGGGAGGTTCCTTCTTTTCCTGGTAGACCTCGTCCACGATCTTCTCGGCCGTCTTCTCCACCTGGGCGGCAGGGAAGTAGACGTTTACCGTGACGCACCCTACGAGGAGCGCGAGAACCGTGAGGACGGAAAAAGCAATGCGTTGCGCGGATCGTTCCATGCCTTCCCCCTTTTCGTGGTTTTATGAATGCATCCGTCTCATTGGGAGCGTTCGCCGGTCACGCGCTTCGCACGCTCCACCATGTCCGAAAAGCCGATGCGGTTGTCCGGGTTGCGGTTGATCACGTTGATCCCGCCGAATAATCGCCTCTTCACCAGATACTCTACACCATCTTCGTGGATGCTCCCCCGAACGGTGAAGACGTCGTTTTTCAGGCCGGATTCGATACCGATCTTCTCGTAGGGGAATTCCTTGAAAAACGTCGTCATCAGGGAGACCCCCATCCCGCTCAACGCGGAGCCAGTGCTCACCAATGAGATGGAGTTCACCGCCTTGAGACTCACCTGCTGGCCCACCCCTTTCGTGGGCACCGACTCCATCCGGAGATGAAACGCGACCGGCTGGCCGTAGGCAACCCGCAAACCCTCAATGGAACCGGAGAGGCGCCCGGTGATGCGGCCTACCCCTAAGGCTTCGGAAAACCGTTCCAGGTCGATCAGGCTAGCGTTTACGTCGGCGCCGATTTCCCGGCCCGTGCTGAAGGGTCGTTCCACCGTCACGTGGCTGACGTCCAACCGGCCGCCGAACAGATCGCCGGTCAGCTCTCCGTCGGCGGTCATCCGTTTCAGGCCGATGGCGACGGGATCGAGGAGGCCTCCCAGGTTTCCTTTCAGCATGGGGTTCTCTCCGGCGACCCGGGCGAGGTCAAGACCGTCCAGTTGTGCCGCCATCTTGATGCGAAAAGCCTTGGAAAGTGGTTCGTCCACCTGGATTCGCCGCAGGGACAGTTTGGCTCCGAACAGGGACAAATCGATCGCTCCCCCGAGGTAGAGGTGGTTGGGTACCAGGACAACCGGCATCTCCAAAGGCCCCAGTTCCTGGTCGGCCAGACGAAGATTCTTTAAGCTCAACCGGCCCCACGTTTTCGCATCGGACGGTTTGGGTAGGCCGGGATTTTTTGCTCCCAGGGAGTAGGCGATCGGAAGGTCGATGTCGAACCCGGAGAGGAGCGGGGGCTCCGCCCCCCGGCGGAGATCGCCCGAGCGAACCGTAAGCGACCCGGCAAGATCGGCCGCCTGCCCGGAGCCACTAAAGGAAAGGTCGACCTCGGCGGCCCCATCCATCGTAAGTCCTGCCAGATCGCGGAACTTTGCTGCCAGCGGATCCCGAAGGAACGTCCGGAAGAGGGGACCAAGCCGCGCATCGCTTACCTTGAGGTGCCCCTGGTGGCGCCATGTTCCTCCCGCTTGGCGCGCCTTCCCCTTTATGCTCAAGCGACCGAACCCCGCCAAACCGCCTTCCAGTGCGAGGTCCTGATACTCTTCGGGGCCCGCTCGCGTTCCCCCCGCGTGGAGGTCGAGAGGAACCTTGGTGAGGTTGACGTACACCATGCCCCAGAGGGCCTCGCCCCCGCGCAGGGTCAGGTCGGCTTTCATCCGGGGCTGCCGGGTAAGCAGCGCCTCGAGAACGACTTTGCCGGCCAGGTTCTGACTTAGCACATCGCCTTCGGGCGAACTGAAGCCGATCTGTGCGAGCGTGGCCGTAGCCGCAATCCGGGAGCCGCCCGCAGCGGGTTCGAACCGGGCGGAGACGTCGATCGCGCCCGTGGGCGACCAGCTCTCCCATTCCCGTCCACTCAGTGCCCGCGCAAGCGTTGCCAGGTTGTCCACGGGCAGACCCGCCCCGTCCAGGCGGCCGCTTACGCTTCCCCCGCTAAGGCCAAGCTCACCCGTCAAGCGGCCCAGGGAACCGGATTGGATGTCCACCTCTTCCACGCGATAGGAATGATCGACTGACTTAGCTTTGCCCCGGAGTCCCACCGCACCTAAGGGCAGGGGCCGGCCCTCAAAGACCACCTCGCCCGCTCCGACCGAAAGCTTCCATCCTGGCGACGCGGGAGCGTCGATTTTCCCGGCCAGAGGTGTGTCGAAGCGAAACTGGCGTACCAATAGAGGCGGCTGTTCGAAATGCCCCGTTCCCTTAAGCCGACCGGACAGGCTGGCCTTGCCGTTAAGCCAACCCGGGAACGGGCCCTCCGCCAGCAAGGATCCTTTGATGCGGCAACCAAGCCCTTCGCTTGGCCAGGAAAACTGCAGATCCCGGGGGAGGAGTTCCAGGGACAGCACGCGTGCCGTCCCTTTGGCGGATAGGTGGAGGCGGTAGGGGAGACTGCCCGTAAGATCCATGCCCGCCAGTTTGGCGGGCAACATGGGTGCCAGAACGGTTTTCACCCGTTCGACCTGGGGGATCTCCCCGTCCAGGTTGCCGGACATCGCTTCCAGGGTGGCGCCGCCAAGCTGCCCCCGCGCCAGGAGCAGGCCCCCGATGTCGAGTTCACGCACATCCAGGCGAGGTTCCGTTCCCGTAAGCGTAGAACTTACCGCCGCGTTTAAGCGGATCGGCCCCAGGACCTTCGTTGCTTGCGGCCCCGGGCTCACGCGCCCCTGCGTAAGGGTAAGGGAAAGTTCCTCGGCCTGGAAACGTTTCGGGGTCACCTTTACCCTGGTCTGGCCGGATACGTCGCCGGCGAGCTCCGGCAGCATCAGGCGGGCCGACGTAAGCTTTAGGTCGACCTCGATCGCGGGGCCGGGCGTGACATTCCCCCGGGCGGAAAGTGTCCCTTGGGCGATGGTGCTTTCCTCCCGGCGGAAGGTCAGCTCCCCATCTCCGTTGAACGCGCGAATTCCTCCTTCCCCCGGAACCAGGCGTAAAGATACTTTGTCGGCCGTGAGTTCGCCCTGGGGCAGGGCGACGCGCAGCCGGGCATCCGAAAGCGACAGGTCCTCGATGTCGAACAGCCGGGTGAGCGGCGTCAGGTCGGGCGGGCCCTCTGTCTCCCGGGGCCGCGGGCGCTCGAAAACAAGTCCTCTTACTTCCACGTGCCGCAGCCACGGCCCCCCACCGAATAAGCGACGAGGGATCAGTTCGCATTGCAGGTGGTCCAGGCGAAAGAAGTCGCCCTCGCTCGGAGGACCCGCGATCGTAAGGTCCGAAAGTTCCAGGGCCGGCGGGGAAAGCGATAGTCTCAAGGCTGCCAGGGAAGCCGTTCCGCCCCGCGGAGTCAGCGCCCGTTCCACCCATGGGCGGACCAGTTGGGGCCGGTAGACGGCCAGTGCCACGGCCAGTGCGGCGACCGCCAGAAGGGCCGCCAATCCCGCGCCGCACCAGAGGGCAGCGCGTCTCAGGGTCACCGGATTCCCCACCGAGATTGCCGAGCTCTTTCGGAAGGAATGACCTGTACCGTTCCGCGAGGCATCACGTTAAATTATGCGCTTATATTAGGAGAATTGCCCACACCGAAGGTCGATTCCCCTGCGCACACCCATATCCCAAAGGACGGGAAACGGGACCGCCCTATGCGAATAAAGCCAGGATGCCGAGAAGGAGAAAGAGCCCCGCTGTTATCCGGCGCATGACCTTCATGTTGACTTTCTGAACCAGCACATCGCCCATCCAGACGGCCGGAACATTCGCGATCATCATGCCCAACGTCGTCCCGAGAACTACCGCCGTCAAGGACTCGTAGCGCATCGCCAGGGTTACCGTGGCGAGCTGTGTCTTGTCGCCCATCTCCATGAGGAAGAATGCGACCAGCGTGGTCAGGAACACCCCGCCCCCCCGGAACGTTCGATCTTCTCCCAGCTTGTCGGGCTTGAGCGCCCACGCGGCAAAGAAAAAAAACGAGAGAGCCACGATCCACTTCAGCGTCTGTTTAGAACATACGGATCCGAAACAGATGCCCACGTAGCCCGCGAGATAATGGTTGGCGAGGGTAGCGATGAGAATGCCCAATGCGATCGGAACTTTCCGCCTGAGCTTCGCCGCAAGCAGAAATGAGAGAAGTTGGGTTTTGTCTCCCATCTCGGCAAGAGCCACAACCATGGTGGATAAGACCAGAGTTTCCATGCCTGCAATCACGATACGAGGTATGTAGCAATCAAAGACTGGCCAGCATTCTACCGTACAACCCGTTCAGAATGAAAAGGAAAAAGGACATTTAGGAAGCGGACCAGTTGGGGCCGGTAGACGGCCAGTGCCACGGCCAGTGCGGCGACCGCCAGAAGGGCCGCCGATCCCGCGCCGCACCAGAGGGCCGTGCGTCTCAGGGTCACCGGACTCCCCACCGAAATCGCTTTGCTCTTCCGGAAGGAATGGGCTGTACCGTACCGCAATGCATCACGTAAAATATGCGCTTATACAAGAAGGGATGGGGAGAGGAAAAGGCAGTCACCCGGAAGCGGGGGGATGACGACCCGTTTTCTTTTCCGCCTTCATTTTCCTTCGCCCCTTTTCCACTACCGAAGATCCGGGAAGCAGGTTTTCAGGGAAAAGCACAAGGTTCACCCAGCCGTTAGCGGCAGATGGCACAAGAATTCCTTCGAATCCCGCGGCAAAAACGGCCCGAGCGATAGGCCAGGTAATCTCATCCCACTGGTTACGGCCGCCCCGGAGCTCCTCCTGGGTGACCCCGAGGGAGGCTCTTATCTTCGGATCGGTCAGGTCCAGGATTTTTCTGACATGTACCTTGACGCGCACGATTTCGCGCGTCAAGGCATCATCGGGTGCAAGGGACTTGTAATATCCGACATAACGGATGAATTCGCCGACCGTCCCTTCCTCGGACAGGGCGAGGTAGAGCGCCTCGAACTCACGTATGGGGTTCCACCTACCGCCCGCAATCTTGCTCCTCGAGCTGTCCGTGCCGCCCTTTCCCTCGTAGACGTGTCGGAACACTTCTCCAGAAAACGGTTTTGAAGGGAGCTTGTTTACGATCTTTCCTGGTGAGGGACGGGGATCAGACAAACACCCCCTCCTCCAGACCGGCAATGTCGGCGATGACACGTTCGAATTGACCGGCCATCAGCAGATCCAGAGGGCGTAATCCTCCCAGAAGTTCATTTTTTCCACGGAGGTACTTCCCGAACGCACTCTTTTTTATGACCTTCGACAAATGGTTCCGAATCTCTAGGACCTTTGCGATGCGCTCTGCCTGTGCCGGGTGAGGTTTCCGCGTCTCCCCGGATGTCCAGCGGGCCAGGGTTCTTGTGGATATGCCAAGGATCCGGGCAAGAATTTCCATGGAGATCTGGAACTCGGAAGCCAGGGTTACGATCGTATGGACCTTGTCGGTGACAGCCAATCCTTCGTCCGTCGGTTTGCGCCGGGTTTTCATTTTCAATATCTCGAAGGCCCGTTCTCTTGCGACAATTCCCTCCGGTGTTGGGTCCTCGTAGAAGATGACCCGGGAAGGTTTTTCCTTCCGTATCGCGCCGAGTACTGCGGCCGGGGACACGGCCTTGACCGTTACACAGTCGCTATGGAGGGTCTGCGTGAAGGCATGAAGGAATGCCTTCGGCGGTTTCTTCCCTCCGTAGGCCACCAGCACTTTCTTCGCTGTCGCCTTCCTTCGTGTCATGGAAAGACCTCCTGCATCGTGGCTGATTCCATGATGCCCGATGGAATCAATAATGTCAAGACATATGGCATGACATTATCGGATCGCCGGCGGGAGGTCGGCAGATCAGCAGGTCAGGGGATGATCTTCCTTCACGCTCTCACTTCCCATAGACGCTGTCGTAGACATCCCGGGAAATGTCCACGGGTGTCATCATCTCGTTGTATCGCGGGTTCTTCCCCTTGTAGTTGTAGTAGTTGAAGTCCTGCCCCTCGATGACCCGTTCCCCTTCGCGGCTCAACCCCCAGTGGTCGGACTTGTAGAGCGCGCCGCCTTCCGCCTGGGACACCCATTCCTGCTCCCCGCGGATGTAGCCGGTCCGCTTGTAATCGATGTATTCCATGCTTCTCCGCCGTTCCTCATACGCCGCCATCGAGCTTTCCCGGATTTCCCGGGCGCCGCGCGCCGCTTTTTCCGCGGTCTCCCTGGTCATCCTTCGTAAGTTTTCGAGCCCCCGTCGGACGTAATCCGCCGCGAACTGTTCGTTGATGCGGAAACTCTCCGCCATCTGCAGCAGCGAAGGCAGGTATTCGGGAATCTCCTGTTCCGGGGACCAGATACCCATGGCGGTGATTCCCCATTGTCCGGAAGGGAGGGGGTGGTAGGCCGTTACGTCAAAGACTCCCTTGCATCGCACGCCGGTCCTGCTGGTAAAGGAGAGCGATGCCGTTTCCACGTCGGCCCCCCGCTTCAGATACGCGGCGACTTGACCGGCCCTGGCGCTGTCTGCGGCGCGTTCCAGGACCTTGTGGTTGCGTGAGCCGGTCTCCCGCATCGCGAGAATCAGGGCATCCACGGGTAGGCGGTAGGGGGAGTGAATGACGCCTTGAATCCGGGAGCTGTCGAAATACGGGAGCCGGGAGGGTCCCCAGAAGGAAATCGTCGAGGCGATGAACCCGGCGATGCCGTCTCCGGGAGTAGTGCACAGCGCCTGCCCTTTGGATCCTTCGAGCTTCCATCCCTTCGGGACGAGGAGGGAGAAGGAGCGGTCCCCCGAGAGGGTCTTCGTCATCCGCAGGTCGGGCACATTCTTGCGGGGGGAGGACGCGCCGGGATGTCCAACGGAGGCCGAAGGGTCGAGGATCGTGAAGTTCGCGAGCACCGAGAGCAAAAGGGGTTTATGTTTCTCGAACTCCTTTTCGGGTGCCTCGTAGCCGAATACCGTGGCATCGGGGTATTGCGTGTTGAAATAGTACCGGCCCCTCATCGGGATCTTCCGGTTGTTCGTGTACCGGATCTCGACCACCGCGCGGCGGCGGTCCTCGGTGCTCCTGGCCCACGCAAGGTCAAGCACCGAAACGGTTGCGCGTAAGCCTTTCAGGGTGCGGGAGACGAGGGGGGTGGAGTCCTCGCGCCGGTCCTGCATCGTGAGGATTCTCATGACGGCGCAGGAGCTTCCTTTCGGATCGGACACGGTGACTGCCTTCCCGTTTTCGACGGTCCGCGAGTCGACTTTCCAGCCCGGAGGTTTGTACAGGGCGAAGGTCCGGTCGCCGGCGGTGTACAACTCCATTTTTTCAGGGCCTTTCTTCTGCGCGGGCGATGCATCGGAGAGAAGGAGGGGGAAGGTCAGGACCAGCGCGATCAGAAAAGAAGGGATCCGGGAAGACATCGGTCACCTCCGCAAACTCCTCCGCTATCGGGCTTTGCAAAGGAAGCGGAAAGGTTGATGCCTGTGCGAATACTCTCATTATGAACAAGCGGGGAAAGATGGCAAGGGGGAGGTAAGAAGCGAGCCGATTGGGGTGGGGGGAATCGGGAGGACGAAAAGGATGGACCGCACTCCCGTTTCCAGCATCCAAAGAGGGGAAAGGAGTCCCGTGTGGCCTCTTGACGTACGGCAGGGGGCCTCGAGGTGTTTGAGGGGAACCGAACGGTTGACCGTGGAGATCGAAGCGGGGGAGGCGGCGGCGTGAACCTCGCGATTCCCCGGCCGTAAAGGGAGGAAACACCCGATGAGGCAGCGGTCGGGATCGGTCGGGGCCGGATTCCTCGCCGTGTGCGCAATGGCGGTTCTCGCGTGGGGGTGCCAGTCCGTGCCCGAACCAGGACACAGGATCGTTTCGCAGGGAAACGGGTACGAGATCCGGGAGTACAAGGGGTACGTCGTCGCCGAGGTGGTGATGCCCGGTGCCTGGCGCGACGCGCTCTATGGGGGTTTTCGCGTCCTGTTCGACTACATCGAAGGGAACAACGAGGGGCGGGCCAAGGTTGCGATGACCGCGCCGGTCCTGTCCGGTCGTCCCGAGAAGATTGCGATGACGGCCCCGGTTCTGCAGGAGGCGGTCCAGGCCCCACCGGAAGAAGACGGCGGGCGTGGAAGCCCTTCCGGCCCGGCCGAGTCCGGGAGGCACGCGATCGCCTTCATCGCACCCACGGAATTCACGGTCGAAACGATGCCGGTGCCGAAGGATCCCCGCATCCGGATCCGGGCGATTCCGCCCCACAAGGCGGCGGTGCTTCGGTACGGCGGGTGGACGAACGCCGACAAGGTCAGGAAAAGAACCGAGGAGCTGCGGGCAATCCTCGCCCGGGACGGCTGGAAGCCGGTCTCGGAATTTCGCTCGGCCCAGTACAACCCGCCCTGGACTCCTCCCCCGTTTCGCCGAAACGAAATCATCGTGGAGATCGTGCGGGAGGGAATGCCTACAGGAAGAGTAAAAGAATCAGATAGGGCCCACTATGTGCCCGAATGATGACCGGTTTCCGCGGACAATCCTTCGACACGGCATCCGTATAATCAACTGGTAGCCACTAGAGGAGATCGAGATGGACTGGGTTGCCGTATCCGCTATCGCAGGGGTCTTCGCCGCGGTCTTCGTCGCACTCACGGCCGTTTACCTATCGATTCAGATCAGGAGCAGCGCCCAAGCCACGCAATCACAGACCTATCACCTCGCCACTTCCGCGCTCGCAGAAATGGCTGCCATCGTTGGCAGGGATAAAGACCTCTCCCGGATCTTTCGGATCGGAATGGCGAACCCGGCATGTGGCCCCGAAGTCGAGGCCGGGGAGGAACGTATGTACCCAAGGATTGGCCCGAAGCGCACGTTGACGGCAATCTTGTCACCGCGCCCGCCTGGCCGGCGCACCCGGCTTGGCTGGCAGCGTTCCTGAAGCTGCTTTAGAAAGCGTAAACCGAGCGTTAGACGGGCAGATTGATCGGAGACCCGGGAAATGGCGTACAACGAAGCGGTTGCAAGGCGAGTCAGCAAAGCGTTGTCGAAGTCAGGCGAATTCAACGAGAAGAAGATGTTCGGTGGAATTGCATTCATGCTTCGCGGTCACATGTGCTGTGGGGTCCTCGGCGACAATCTCATGGTTCGCGTCGGTCCGGAAGGATACGAGACTGCCTTGTCCCGACCCCATGTCCGGGAGATGGATTTCACGGGAAGACCTCTGAAGGGTTTTGTGTACGTCGAGCCTGCAGGTTTTTCTTCCGAGAAAGATCTCAGGTCTTGGATTGCAAAGGCCACGATGTATGTCCGCTCCCTCCCTGCGAAGTAGACCGGGTCCCCGGCGGTGTTCCTGCTCCATCATTTATCCAATCCGGGGGGTTTACCGAATATTTCCCCGCCTTCCCTAATTATTTTTACTGAATTAAGCTGATCGCGGGCACGAGTTCGAGGAAAGGAGGAACGCACATGGCCGTCCAGGTGAACAGCCCGGCGCCGGCGTTCGAGTTGTCAGGGGTCGTGGGGAAGGAGTTCCGGAAGATCAGGTTGTCCGACTACCAGGGGAAGTGGGTCGTCCTGTTTTTCTACCCGCTGGACTTCACCCCCATATGACAATCGGAGATCCTCGAGTTCTCCCGGCGGGAGAGCGAATTCGCTGCGGTAGGCGCACAGATCCTCGGGGTCAGCACGGACACCAAGTTTTCCCACCTGGCGTGGGTCAACCAGGAACTGAGGGAGTTGACATACCCCCTCCTGGCCGATTTCACGAAACAGGTTTCGAAGGAGTACGGGGTCCTGCTGGATCGGCTGGGCGCTGCGCTGCGGGGGACGTTCCTCATCGGCCCGGACGGGCTCGTCCGGGCGTACATGGTGCAGGACTTGACCGTGGGAAGAAGCGTCGACGAGATCCTGCGGCTCGTTTCCGCGCTGGCGACAGGGAAGCTGTGCCCCGCCGGCTGGCGACCCGGGGAACCGCATTTGCCGCCGATCCCGAACAACACGGGAAATGAATGATAGAGACATGATCATGCTCGTCCTGACTTGCCGCACCACCGGCTTCGACCGCACGTAGCGGCTCCTGGTCACCTTCTGGAAGCCCGCCCCGGGGGTGTAAGCCAAGTGACGTTATGTGGTGAGTGAATCCCGAAGGGATTTCCGGAATCCTATCGCGAAAGGGAAACAGACCCGTAAGGAGAAGCAATCATGACGCGTACGGAGGGTACTTTGAAATCTACATTCCTGATGGCTCTGCCCGCTCTGTTGTTTCTCCTGGTGGTGTTCGGTGCCGCCCGGGCGTGGGGCGACGAAAGTCGGAACGTGGATCCCGGGGAGGCGCAGGCGCTGATCCGGGAGAACGCGGGGAACCGGGATTTCGTGGTCCTGGATGTCCGCACGCCGGGCGAGTTCGCCCAGGGGCACCTCGAAGGCGCCGTGCTGGTCGATTACCGTTCCCCCGGGTTCCGGGAGGAGATGGCGGGCCTCGACAGGTCGAAAACCTACCTCGTCTACTGCCGGACGGGGAACCGGAGCGAAAAAGCCCTCGGAATCATGAGGGAGCTCGGGTTTCGCAGCTACTACCATCTGGGGGGAGGGATCAAACGGTGGACCGAGGAGGGGCTTCCCGCGGTCCGGTAGAGAGCGTTACGGGAATCCCCCGCA
>Ga0224512_10005024_pt1 | contig 11028 bp, 5 predicted proteins | sample SF_May12_sed_USG_4_FD_169103 | JGI IMG/M metagenome (GOLD analysis project Ga0224512, IMG submission 169103) | Sediment microbial communities from San Francisco Bay, California, United States - SF_May12_sed_USGS_13 | ecosystem: Environmental > Aquatic > Marine > Sediment | place: USA: California...
GGAAGGGAGACATTCGGCGGTCAATTGTAGTGCATGTCATCAAACGTTGCAGCCAGACCAGGACTTTCAGTTTTCAGAGATTGCATCGAACTGTACGGATTGCCATGATGACATCCACGTGGGTCAATTTGATATTCGGGGAATAACCGACTGTAAACGATGTCACGGTTTCGAGAATTGGACTCCTAGCCGTTTTAGTCATGATGAGACTGCATTTATCTTGGAAGGGGCTCATCTAAGTACTCCGTGTCGAGCCTGTCACACCACCTCGGAGGTAATCGGATCAACGGAGATAGTCATTTATCAAATTGCTGATTATTCATGCGCAGCCTGTCACTATTAATTTTTGGTTTGTGGGCGGTTGCAGTGTATGGCCAATCACCTCATGGTGATAATCTCAACCTGCGATGTCAGGTATGCCACAGTGCGGAGGGCTGGCACCTGGATCGAGAGATATACTCCTATAATCACGATGAAAGTACCTTCCCCCTGACAGGACAACATGCATCGATCGAGTGTAAAATGTGCCACTCATCTTTAGTTTTTTCAGATGCTGAAAATACGTGTACCAGTTGCCATTTTGATATGCACCAGACCTCTGTTGGAACAGATTGTGCCCGCTGCCATGAAACAGGTTCCTGGCTAGTCCAGAATATCAACGAGTTGCATGAGGAAAATGGTTTTCCGCTACTGGGTGCTCACGCTATAGTACATTGCGATCAGTGTCATACGTCGTTTGATCAATTGACATTCGGTCCGACTGGTCATGAATGTCGCAATTGCCATTATGATGATTATCTGGCAACCACCAGGCCAAATCATGAGCAGGCTAACTATTCAACGGACTGTTCTGAATGTCATCAGATCACAGCGTTTGAGTGGACCTCGACAGGGATCAGCCATGACTTTTTCCCACTTACTGCCGGTCATGATATACAGGATTGTGCCTCCTGTCATGTGAGTGACGATTTTTCGGGTCTTTCGACCGATTGCTTCTCCTGTCACCAGGAGGATTACCAGTCAGCTGTTAATCCCAACCACCAAAGCAACCGTTTCTCAGTGGATTGCAGGGAATGCCATACAACGGTGTCAGATTGGATGCCAGCGGAATTTCGAGCTCACGATGATCAATTCTTCCCGATTTATTCAGGTAGCCACGCTGGGGAGTGGAACCAATGCAATGAATGTCACACTACGCCCAACGATTATGCTGTATTTGATTGTCTGACTTGTCATGAACATAATGAGACCGAAACAGACGAAAAACACGCTGGGATTGATGGCTACTCATATGTGAGTTCATCATGTTTTGCCTGCCATCCCCGGGGCGATGAGCAGGGAGGTTTTGATCATTCATTAACTGCCTTTGCCTTAACTGGTGCTCATCAGCAAACTGACTGCATTGCCTGCCATCAGAATGGATATGTCGGTACCTCCACGACATGCTCAGATTGCCATCAGGTCGACTACAATCAAACGGTGAATCCTGATCATGAACACATTGGTTTGTCTGGTGATTGTGCACTTTGTCACGGTACGGAACCTGGATGGAGTCCAGCTGAGTTTCCCGTACATGAAGAATACTATGTATTACGAGGAGCTCATGCAACTATAGCTAATGACTGCGCAAGTTGTCACAATGGAAACTATGTGGAGACAGCCAACACTTGCGCGGCTTGCCATCATGAAGAATATGTTGCTACCTCTAATCCCCCTCATCAGTTGTCAGGATTTTCGGAAGACTGTGCATCATGTCATCAAGAAGATGCCTGGCAACCGGCAACATTTGATCACGATAGTCAATATTTCCCTATCGCCTCCGGACCTCATACGGGAACCTGGTCTCTATGTAGCGATTGTCACAAATCCCAATCAACCTATGCTGAGTTTACCTGCACGGAATGCCATGAGCATAATATGGAAGTCACACAGGAGCAACACGTTGGTATCGCAGGATACGTTTTTGAAAGTACGGCTTGCTTAACCTGTCATCCCACCGGCACCAGCGAGGGGGCTTTCGACCATAACACAACAGCATTTCCCCTTTCCGGAGCACATACAGGTGTCGATTGCCGATCCTGTCATGTTGATAGTTACGCAGGTACCTCCACTAATTGTGCAGACTGCCACCTAGTGGAATACTCAGAAAGCACCAATCCAAATCATACAAATCTAGGCTTATCTAATGATTGTGCAGCTTGTCATACTACTGATCCGGGATGGAGTCCGGCTTTATTCAATAGGCATGATGAGTTTTTCTTACTCGAGGGTGCTCACGTTGCCATTGCCAATGATTGCGCTTCTTGCCATCAAGGTAACTATGTTAATACACCGAATACCTGTGTAGGTTGTCATTTAGTGGAATACAATGCAACAACCGCCCCTCCTCATCAGGCCGAAGGCTATCCCACAGATTGCATCGTTTGTCACTCTCAGAGTGCCTGGCAACCCGCAACTTTTGATCACAGTGTCACTGGGTTTGTCTTGACAGGAGCACATTCCTCAGCGGACTGCAGCAGTTGCCACAGTAGTGGATATATCAATAGTCCAAATACCTGCGTAGGTTGTCACCTGGCTGAATACAATGCAACAACCGATCCGCCGCACCAGTCAGAAGGCTATTCAACAGACTGTGCTGTCTGTCATACAGAGAGTGCCTGGCAGCCGGCGACATTCGATCATAATATGACCGGTTTTGTCCTGACAGGAGCACATACCTCGGTCGATTGCAGCAGTTGTCATATTACTGGTTATGCTGGAACATCGACCCTCTGCGCAGATTGTCATTTAGCAGAGTACAACCAAAGCACAAACCCGAGTCACACCATGCTAGGTTTATCCGATGACTGCAGCAGTTGTCACACCACTCAGCCAGGTTGGCAGCCAGCGACATTTGCCGTTCATAGTCAATATTACCAGCTGGCGGGAGCGCATGTGCCGATTGCTAACGACTGCGCTGTGTGCCATAATGGCAATTATGTTAATACACCAAATATCTGCGGGGCCTGTCACATTGATACCTACAACAGCACTTCCAACCCACCTCATCAAAATAGTGGATTTCCTACGACTTGTGAATCGTGCCATTCACAGTCGGCCTGGACTCCGGCCTCATTTGAACATGATGGTTTCTTTCCCATCTACAGTGGAAAACATGAAGGGGAATGGCAAAACTGCACGGATTGCCATACCGCAGCAAATAACTACGGTATTTTCAGTTGTATAGTCTGCCACGAACATAACCAATCCGAAATGGATGACAAACATAGTGATGTCAATGACTATCGATATGAAAGTAATGCATGCTTGTCCTGTCATCCCACCGGTGATTGATGTCAGCCCACTTTATGAAATATCTCATGATCATCTACTTTGCATTAAGTATTCCGATTGAGATCTTCGGTCAAGCAAATCAACCTGTTAGGGAGGGAGTAGTGTCTTACAAAACATCTCAAAATATCTACGTCAGGTTCCAGTCAACTGATGGCATGACTACAGGTGATACTTTGTTTAAGAGTGAGAACGAAGGCTTTGACCCGGTGCTGGTGCTTCGGCATGTATCTTCCACTTCAGTTGTGGGTGTGCCAATTGATCAGGAGGCCGTGGAAGTAGGTGATATTCTTAAGTTCAAACCCAAATTTCAAGTGGCAGATGGGGGACAAGCCCAAGAACTAGTCGAACCGATTGTGTCCGACGAGCCTCAGTCTTCCAAGTTAGCTGCGGAGGCTGTCAGTGGGGATTTACGCACCCAACTGCCCAATATCAAAGGTCGGATTGGAATAGCCTCCTACATCAACTACGCAAATGACGAAACAGACGGTCGACAACACATGCGGTATTCTCTTAGCCTTGATGCCCAGCGGATGGGAGGTAGCAGATTCTCAGCGGATAGTTACATTATATTCAGACATCAAGTCAATGAATGGGAAAAAGTGAGGGCTAATTTAGCGAGCGCACTAAAAGTGTATAATCTGGCCTTGACGTATGAGACAGACAACCTACTTGAGATTTCACTTGGCAGAAAACTAAATCGACATATGGCGAATGTGGGTCCGATCGATGGCTTACAAATACAGAGAACTACGGTTAATATGACCATTGGCTTGATTGGGGGTACCAGGCCTGATTACTTTGATTATAGTTTAAATTTGGACCTACTTCAGTTTGGTGGATATGTGAATCATTCTCTGCAGACAGCACGTGGCCAATTGGAGTCAACATTTGCGGTGATAGAACAGACTTATCGCTCAAAAACAGATCGTCGATACATGTATTTCCAACATTCGAATTCAATTCTTCAAAATCTTCATTTTTTTGGATCGTTGGAAGTTGATTTGTATCAAAAGCAAGATGATGTGGTGACTCATAATTTTAGTCCGACAAGCCTGTATCTATCTTTGCGATATCGTCCGAATCGAAAGATTTCTTTCACTACTTCGTTTGACGCCCGGCGTAATGTTATCTACTATGAATCCTTCAAGAGTTTTATCGATCAACTCATTGAAGAGGAAACCAGGCAAGGATTTCGCTTCAGGTTTCATTACCGTCCCTTCAAGTTTGTGGTGATAGGGGCAAGTGCCGGTTATCGCACTCAAAGAGATAACCCAAATGAGTCGAAGAACTTATATACATATATTACCTACACCAGTATCCCATATATTAATGCCTCAGCCACTGTCTCAAGTACGCTTGTCAGATCCAGCTTCTTAAAGGGAAATATCTATCGAGTGGGAATGCAAAAGAATCTTTTTGATGATCACCTGCAGACAGAAGTAAGTTACCGATTTCTCGATTACACCTACGGCAATCCGGGCGTGAACCTGGATCAGCAAATGTTGGGAATCAGATTAGGTTCAAGCGTAAGCCGGAAACTTTCCCTTTCGGTAAATTATGAGGTCACATTTCAGAAAACAAATACGTTAACGCGTATCTACGCTAATGTCATTCAAAGAATTTAGATTATCCGTCATGAATAATAAGTCGTCCAACAAGATGCTTAAGTCATTTAATATATGTACCCTGCTAATGCTATTACTTCTCCTATCTTGCAACTCGGGGCCGAAAGTGATTCAGCCTACTGATTCGGAACCCAGACCAGAGCAAGGTGCCAATCCTACCAGTAGTGAACTTCACGAGGTTGAAGTAGTCGATTTTCTTGATGCCTCAAGATACACCTACCTCAACGTGAAAGAAGATGATAACATCTACTGGATAGCGGTTCCTCAGATGAAGGTCAGTAAAGGAGACGTTTTTTATTACCAGGATGGAGTACGCATGCATAACTTTGAAAGCCCTGAACATGGTAGGGTATTCGAAACACTGCTCTTAGTTAGTGCCATTAGTAAGACACCGACTCAGATCGGTCTCGTCGACCGCGGCGAGATTGACATGCACGGGGGTAAGAGTGAGCCGCTGACGGAGAAGATCGAAGTACCACGTGGAGGAACCAGTCTGGTGGATCTATTCGACAATCCGGAGAAATTCAGTGAAAAGATTGTTTTGATAAAGGGGCAATGCGTGAAGGTAAATCGCAATATCATGGGAAAAAATTGGGTACATCTGCAAGATGGGACTTCAGACGGCTCCGGCAAAATATTGGATCTAACGGTTACCACTCAAGAAGAGATTCCCTTGGGAGCTATTGTGTCATTGGAAGGTATCATTAAACTTGATCGTGATTTCGGTGCAGGATATAATTATGATGTCATCATGGAGGATGCTTTGATAAACGACTGATAATACCATTCTACACTCACCATCAATATCGTTCAGTAAGCATGCAACAAAGACTTAAGAAGATTCTGGATAAAGCTTTTTCCACTAGCGCAGCTGGTCTTTATCTCATCCTTTTTGCCGGTGCAATTGGCATAGCCACCTTTATCGAAAACGATTTCGGCACCAGTGCGGCGCAAAAAGTGGTCTACCGGGCCGGGTGGTTCGAATTGCTTTTGGTTCTGTTTGGGATCACTGTGATTGTCAACATCTTTCGGTTTCGCATGATCCAACAAAAAAAATACGCCATCCTTACCTTTCATGCTGCTACCATTGTTATTCTATTGGGTGCGGCAGCTACCCGTTATTTAGGAAGTGAGGGTTTGATGCACATCCGGGAGGGGGAGCAGACAAATCTGATTTTATCGACAGACACTTACCTACAATTTGAAGTGAATGTCGATGATCAGGTGTATCATTTCGATGAAAAGGTCTTTTTTGCTTCTCTTGGCACCAACCATTTTAGTGAACAGTATCAAATCGGTAATCAGATTATCGGTATTGAACTGGATGACTTTGTCCCCAATCCCGTTGAGCATATCACACCAGGTGGCAAAGGACGGGCTATGATTAAGTTGGTCATGGGGGGCTCTGAAGGAAGGCAGGAATTCGTGGTGAAAGAGGGTGACCGGATCACCATCATGGGTATCCCGTTTAATTTCAGTGAAAGGTACACCTCATCGGCTGTAAACATTTCATCAAGGAACGACTCCCTCTTTGTACAATCCGGATGGCCTCTCACCCAAATGCAGATGACCACCCGGCAATTAGATACGATTATTCCCGGAAGCCAAACTCCTATGTTGCTCAGGTCATTGTACACCACCCCCACCGGAAACTTTGTCGTTAGTGAATTTAACCCAAGTGCGGAAACGACGGTGAGCTCATCCTCCCAAAAGATGAGCAACAAAAGTGTAGGCATGGCAAGATTGATCGTCAGCGTGAACGAGCAAAAAGGTAATCTCGATGTGAAAGGCAATGCAGGAATGACCGGTAAACCGGAAACTCTGGTCCTTGACGATATTAGTATCACTGCCAGCTATGGTTCGAGATATGTTGCCCTGCCTTTCTCCATCAGACTAAGAGATTTTATCATGGATCGCTATCCTGGTACAAACAGTGCTTCATCATATGCTAGTGAGGTCACTTTAGTAGATGACCGTACCAGCTTAGTCAGGGATCAAAGGATCTTTATGAACAACATACTGAACTACGGGGGATACCGGTTTTTTCAAAGTTCATATGACCAGGATGAGCGGGGAACCATCCTAAGCGTAAACCACGATGCACTGGGAACCTGGATTTCGTACCTCGGCTATTTTTTACTCACACTGGGTATGGTGTTGACACTTTTCAGTGGTAAAAGTCGCTTCAGCAGCTTGGGTAGGAAGCTCAATCAAATACACATTTCTCGCCAGACAGCTGCGGTGATTATTCCATTATTCTTGCTCGCCAGCATCCCTTCAAGTTCCCTGGCACAGGTGTTGCCAGAGCAGCAAGTTATTGATGCCGACCACGCCGCCCGGGTGGCTTCTTTGGTGGTGCAGGATCACAAAGGCAGAATGAAGCCTGTGCATACGTTAGCAAGTGAGGTATTGCGAAAGCTATCCCGGAAAGAAGAACTTTACGGCCAGTCGGCAACCCAGATCTTTCTGGGGATGATGGTTTATCCCGAAATATGGACCAATGTGCCTTTGATTAAGGCAGGAGGTCATGAAGAATTGGAAAAACTGATTCCTGTCGAGGGTAAACTAGCCACCTACAATAATTTTTTCAACCCCGATTATCTATTGAGAGATCAGGCGCGAAAGGCTTTCAGTCTTGAACCTAAAGACCGGGGCACTTTCGAGAAGGAAGTGATCAAGATTGACGAACGGGTAAACATCTGCAACTTGGTTTTTGCAGGACGATTCTTCAAGGTCTATCCAACAACGACTGGATCGGATACCTGGCACTCCCCGAGTGACTTACAACATGCACATAATCATCCCGTCATAAGTGATCCTTTTATTCTGGGCTTCTTCGAGGACTATGCTGCAGCGGTGCGTGAACGGGATTGGGAAACTGCAAATAAACTGGTGGATCGGCTATGTAATTATCAGCAGGAGTATGGGGGAGAGATCTTGCCTCCTGATAAAAAGATAAAGTCGGAGATATTATTGAACAAGATGAATGTCTTCAGCCGGGTAGGGAGATATTATGGGCTATTTGGTTTGCTGACCTTGATCATGTTCTTCACCCTGGTGTTTAATCCCAAATGGAACCCCAAGTGGCCCCTGGCGATAGCCGTAGGACTGTTGGGAATCTGTTTTCTGGTGCACACGACAGGACTTGGACTCAGATGGTATGTTTCTGGCCGGGCACCCTGGAGCAATGGCTACGAATCGATGATCTACATTGCCTGGACCACCATGCTGGCTGGATTGATTTTTACCAGGAAATCACTCGGTGGCTTGGCGGCGACATCAATCCTTGCCTCCACGATTCTGATGGTAGCGGGCATGAGCTGGCTGGATCCGGAAATCACCCCTCTGGTGCCGGTGCTGAAGTCGTATTGGCTCACCATTCATGTGTCCCTAATCGCTGGTAGCTATGGATTTCTGATGCTCGGAGCAATCATCGGCATCCTTAATCTGATCCTAATGGTCTCACAGACCAAAACCAATCAGGTTCGGATTAAAAATGTGGTCCGGGAAATGTCCTACATCAGCGAAATGACTTTGATCGGTGGCCTTTTTATGATCAGCATCGGAACCTATCTCGGAGGTATTTGGGCGAATGAATCCTGGGGCAGGTACTGGGGTTGGGACGCCAAGGAAACCTGGGCACTGGTCACCATTTTGATTTACGCATTTATTCTTCATATGCGATTCATTCCCGGGTTGAAGAGTCTTTATGCCTTCAATGTGGCCACGCTGTTTGGCCTGGCATCGGTGATGATGACTTACTTTGGGGTCAATTATTATTTGTCCGGATTGCACTCATATGCTGCTGGCGATCCAGCTCCGATTCCTCCGTTTGTCTTTTACACGGTTGCCAGTTTATTCATCCTGAGTATGGTGGCATATTGGCGAAACAAACAGCTTTCCTCAAAAATTGTCGGCACATAGGATTGTGCCGTTTATTTGTCATTTGTTCGGATGCTCTCCCATTGGGTTGAAATCCACATTCATTTCGTAAACTGCTGAAAATTACTACCTTGTGAAGGTCAGAACGACCAAAAACCTAACTCATGAGGTACGCAGCTATTCTCACGCTGTTGATTTTCTGCCAGGTCCTTTTCAGTCAGGAGCAGGAGATCAACGCCGGTGATGCGGAGTTTGCTGATCTTTTTGGATACTCCGTGGCCATCGACGGTGATTACACCATCGTCGGGGCACCTTTGCAAAGCGGCTTTGGTACCAACAAAGCCGGTGCAGCTTACATTTTTCAACGAATTGGTGGTTTATGGACCCAAGTGAAAAAATTGGTGCCACCCTGGGGAGGTGCTCTGGGTGATCAATTTGGCTATAGTGTGGATATCACTGGTGGATATGTGATCGTCGGTGCGATCAATGTGGATTACGGGGGTAAGACAGACATGGGAGCCGCCTATATTTTCTCCGGCTCAGGATCTAACTGGTATCATGAAGCCACCCTGCGACCGGCGGATGGAGATGACAACGATCACTTCGGAAAGAGCGTTGGCATATCCGGCACTAGAGCTGTGGTAGGAGTTCCCGATGATGACGATCACGGGAGCAAGTCAGGTTCTGCCTATTTCTTTGAAGATTACTATGCCAATGGCTGGATCCAGATCGATAAAGTCACCGCTTCGGATGCAGATGCAGGTGATGTCTTCGGAGCAGATGTGTCCATATCGGGCGATTATGCCGTGGTAGGTGCTCCTTCGAATGTGGGAGTGGATTACCTGTGGTCGGGAGCGATATATGTCTTCAAGCGTTGGGGCATGTCCTGGACGGAAGAGGAGAAATTGGTGCATGATGATGCCGATGTTTTTGACCGGTTGGGTGAGAGTGTGGATATATTCGGTCCGCAGATCATTGCCGGAGCTCCTTTTGTAGCGGATAAAACAGGGGCAGCCTATATCTTTTCCTTAAATGGTTACGATTGGACACAAACAGCAAAGCTCACCGCTTCGGATGGTGAGCCACATGATAAGTTTGGCAACAGTGTCGGAATCACCACTGGATTTGCGGCCGTTGGTACAGCTAGAGATGATGACAATGGAACCGATGCCGGGGCGATGTATCTCTTTGAGGAAGTGGGAGCCGCCTGGTCTCAACTGGTTAAGCATACTGCTTCAGATGGTGCTGCTCATGATCTTTTTGGCACCGAGGTGGATATCGATGGCAGCCACGCAATTGCGGGAGCGCCCTATCACACAGAAGTAGCTAGTGACGAAGGAGCCGCTTATATCTATGGTCCGGCTCTGGCAGCCGCCTGTGCTGCGATGATGAGCCTTGACGGTACGATTGCAACAGGGACATATCAGGCAGGAACTCAACTCATGGCGTCGGGGACAATCCTTACCTCCAGTGATGTGACGCTACAAAGCCCGGGCTCGGTTGAGTTGATGGCAGGGTTCGAGTTGCAAGCCGGTGCCACCTTGCAGGTGCTGATGGCTGGCTGTGACGAGTAGCAATAACTTACTGCCATGAGCAAGACTCCTGTAAAGGTAATCAATGAATTTGAACGCGAGCCCGTACCAGCATCTCATCTGAAGAGCTGGAAGAGTTTTCTGGGTATGTATGCCGGGGAGCATGCTGCCGGCACCGAGTTTATGATCGGCCCCTTGTTTCTTACAGCAGGGGTCAGTGCTTTTGACCTGATTATTGGACTTCTTCTAGGCAACCTGATGGCCGTATTGAGCTGGCGATTTCTCACTGCGGGAATTGCGATAAAAAGGAGACTGACCCTATATTATCAACTGGAAAAAATCTGTGGTCGACGACTTGTGACGCTGTACAACCTGGCCAACGGGATTCTATTCTGCTTCCTGGCAGGTGCTATGGTCACTGTAGGGGCAACCGCCGTAGGGATCCCTTTTGATATGCCAATGCCCAGGCTCGACGACACCCTTCCTAGTGGACTGACCTGGGTCTTGGTAGTAATTGGGATCGGGACGATCATATCTCTGGTTGCGGCTCGTGGTTACAATTCGGTGGCCAAAGCTGCCAATTGGATGGCACCGCTAATCGTAGCTGCCTTTGTCGCATGCGGAATTGTTGCCTTGAGCCAATTGGGGGTTCGAAG
>Ga0224512_10005025_pt1 | contig 11024 bp, 8 predicted proteins | sample SF_May12_sed_USG_4_FD_169103 | JGI IMG/M metagenome (GOLD analysis project Ga0224512, IMG submission 169103) | Sediment microbial communities from San Francisco Bay, California, United States - SF_May12_sed_USGS_13 | ecosystem: Environmental > Aquatic > Marine > Sediment | place: USA: California...
CGGGAATCTCGGTGCCGCCGTGCGGTTGCGCCAGTAGCAACGGGCTGCCGCCGCGAACGATACCCGGTTTCATGATTCGAGTTGCGGCAACGGATCGGGCTCACCGAGCGACGCGATAATCCCGCGTTCCATCACCAGCCGTTTCATCGCGGCGATATCGTCGGCCAGGTAACGATCGTCACCGAGCGGCGCTACCTGCGTGCGCACCGCCGCCATGACCCGGGCGAGGCGCTTGCTGGTTTTGACCGGGGCGCGGAACTCGACTCCCTGCACCGCGATCAACAGTTCGATCGCGATGATGAACGCGAGGTTGTGATTCATTTCAGCGAGTCGTCGGGCCGCGTGGCAGGCCATCGAGACGTGGTCTTCCTGGTTGGCGCTGGTCGGCGTCGAATCGATCGAGCAGGGCATCGCGCGCTGCTTGTTCTCGGCCATCAGCGCCGCCGCGGTGACCTCGGCGATCATGAAACCGGAGTTGAGCCCCGGGTCGGGCGAGATAAACGCCGGCAGCCCGAAGTTTTGCACCGGGTCCACCGCGGTGGCGATACGGCGCGCCGCGATCGAACCGATCTCGGCGATCGCGAGCGCGCACTGGTCGGCGCCGAAGGCGACCGGTTCGGCGTGGAAATTTCCGCCCGACAGTATCGAGCCGTCCTCGACGATGACGATCGGGTTGTCGGTGACCGCGTTGGCTTCGATCTCGAGCATTTGCGCGACCTGCCGAAACTGGTCGAGGCAGGCCCCCATGACCTGGGGCTGGCAGCGGAAACTGTAGGGATCCTGCACGCGCTCGTCGTTTTCGAGGTGGGATTCGCGGATTGCGGAACCCTCGAGCAGCGTGCGCAGGCACTGCGCGGCGTCGATCTGGCCCTTTAGCCCGCGCAGCGCGTGAATCTCGGGGCGGAATGGCCGGGTCGAGCCCATCAGCGCGTCGGTCGTCATCGCGCCCGATATCAGCGCGGTCTGCGCCAGGTTCCACGCGTCGAACAGACCCGCCAGCGCGAGCGCAGTCGACACCTGGGTGCCGTTGATCATGCCCAGACCTTCCTTGGGCCCGAGTTCCAGCGGCTCCAGGTTTGCCATGCGCAGCGCTTCGCTTGCCGGTATCTTAGCGCCGTCGTAAAACACGTGGCCTTCGCCGATCATCGCCGCCGTCAGGTGCGCCAGCGGCGCGAGGTCTCCCGAGGCGCCGACCGAACCCTGCGCCGGAATCAACGGAATCATGTCGAGCCGTAGCAGGGTCTGCAGCCTTTCGATAATTTCCCAGCGCACCCCGGAAGCACCGCGGCCCAGCGACAGCATCTTGAGCGTGATGACCAGCCGCACCACCACGTCCGGCAGGGGCTCGCCGACCCCGCAGCAATGCGACAGGATCAGGTTACGCTGCAGCTGGGAGGTCTGCTGCGCCGGAATCCGGGTCGATGCCAGTTTGCCGAAGCCGGTGTTGATGCCGTAAACCGGCACATCACCGCGCGCCGCCTCGGCGACGATCCTGGCGGCGGCTTCGACACGGGGTCTGCAGGCGACATCGATCTCGGCGCAGAGTTCCTCGCGGTAAATACGGCGCAGCTCGGCGAGGCGTGTCTTGCCAGGGGTCAGCGTTATTGCCTTTGCCACGAGTTTCTCCTAAGCGGCCAGTTGATCGAGCGTAGCACGATAATTTCGCGCGATCGCGTCTTCATCGGCATGGTGACCGTTATCGATCAGCTTGCCGCCGCCGATATAGACGTCGCGCACGAGATTGTCGTTGCCGGAAAAGATCCAGCTGTCGATCAAGTCATCCCGCCTGCGTCCGTAGAGCCTCGGATGAGCGCAGTCGAGGACGATGAAGTCGGCGCGGAATCCCGGCTGGATGCTGCCGATGTTGCGCCCGCAGGCACGCGCGCCGCCGGCGAGCGCGGCTGTAAACAGGTTACGGCCGGTGTTGGCTGTCTGCGGCGAGGCCAGCACGTTACGCCGCCGGGTCTGCAGGCGCACGCCGTATTCGAGCCAGCGCAGCTCCTCGACCGGGTCGATCGAGATATGGCTATCGGAACCGATTGCCCAGAGGCCGCGCCGCGCGAAGTAGTCGACCGCTTTGAAAAAACCGTCGCCGAGATTGGCCTCGGTGGTCGGGCACAGTCCGGCGATACAGCCGCTTGCGGCCATGCGCACGGTTTCCGCATCGTCCAGGTGAGTCGCGTGAACCAGGCACCAGTCCGGGCCGACGTCGAAATGCTCGAACAGCCATTCCACCGGGCGCTTACCGCTCCAGGCGATGCAGTCGTCGACCTCCCTGGGTTGCTCGGCGATATGGATGTGGATTGCCGCGAGGTCGTCGAGACCCGCGATAACCTCTGCCAGTAAAGCCTGGTCGATAGCCCGTAGCGAATGCGGCGCGATGCCGACCGCGCAATTGGGGTTGGCTGCGCTGGCCTGCTGCAGGGTATTGACGATATCGATGAACCCTGCGGCATCGTTGAGAAATCGCTTTTGCCCGTCGAGCGCCGGCGCGGCGCCGAAACCGCCGTAACGGTAAAGCACCGGCAGCGCGGTAAAGCCGAGGCCGACGTCGCGCGCCGCGCCCATGCATTGCAGGCTCATCTCGGCGCGGTTCTGGTAAGCGCCACCGTCGATAGCGTGATGCAGGTACTGGAATTCGCCGACGCAGCCATAGCCGGCCTTGAGCATTTCGACGTAAAGCTGCGCCGCGATGTGATAGAGGTGTTGCGGCTGGATTCGCTCCAGATAGTGGTACATGACCTTACGCCAGGTCCAGAAGCTGTCGGCGGCCGCGCTGGCGCGTTCGCCGAGGCCCGCCATCGCGCGCTGATGCGCGTGCGAATGCACGTTCGGCATCGCCGGGATCAGCAGCTCCACACGTTCCCCCGCTACATGGGCCGTGTCCGTTGTGATGCTTTCGATATTGCCGTTGTCGTCGATGGTGATTTCGACCGAGTCGCCCCAGCCGCTGGCCAGCAGAGCGGAGGCGGCCCAGATTTTAGTGGTCATACCCGGTTACCGTTGATCCGTGTTGCGTTTGTTGTGGAAACAGCGTAACATACTTGTATATACAAGTATAGTGCACAGCCGGATATAATGTCTCAAACTCTTTTCATCAATGCAACCCTGGCCTCGATGCGGGGCGACAGTGGCTACGGGTTGCAACAGCAGGCCGCGCTGCTGATAGACGGCGATCGCATAGCGTGGGTTGGGGACATGACGGCACGGCCGAGGGATGACGGCATCGAAATCATCGACTGCGAGCAGCGCCTGTTGACCCCGGGACTGATCGATTGCCATACCCACCTGGTTTACGGCGGCGACCGCGCCGACGAGTTCGAAATGCGCCTCGAAGGAGCGAGTTACGCCGATATCGCGGCGCGCGGCGGCGGCATTCTTGCCACCGTCAATGCAACCCGGCAGGCGAGCGCAGAGGCGCTGTTTGCCGAGACGCTGCCGCGCGTACAGGCGTTGTTGAACGAGGGTGTTACCACGCTCGAAATCAAATCGGGTTACGGGCTCGAAAGCGAAACCGAAATCAAGATGCTGCGGGTCGCGGCCAGGATCGAGCGCGAGCTTGGCGTCCGGATCCAGAAGACGTTTCTCGGCGCGCACGCGCTGCCGCCGGAATACGAGGGACGCGCCGATGCCTATATCGACCTGGTATGCGACGAAATGCTGCCGCGGGCGCAGCGCGAGGGTCTCGTCGACGCGGTCGACGTGTTCATCGAATCGATTGCGTTCAACCTCGAGCAGGGCGAAAGAGTCCTCGCCCGTGCGCAGGACCTGGGATTGCCGGTCAAGGCCCACGTCGAGCAGCTCAGCGACCTCGGCGGCGCCGTGATGGCGGCCGCGCGCGGCGCGCTGTCGGTAGATCACCTCGAGTACCTGGCGGCCGACGATGTCGCTCATCTGGCAAACAACGGCACGGTCGCGGTGTTGCTGCCGGGTGCGTTCTACGTGCTGCGCGAAACGCGGCTGCCGCCGATCGCGGCGCTGCGCGAGCAGCGCGTTGCGATGGCGCTCGCGACCGACGCCAACCCGGGGAGCTCGCCACTACACTCGTTACTGTTGATCATGAACATGGCCTGCACGCTGTTTCGCATGACCCCGTCCGAAGCGCTGCGCGGCGTGACCGTCAACGCGGCCAGGGCGCTCGGCATGGAGACGCAAATCGGCACGCTGGAAACCGGTAAAAAAGCGGATATCGTCGTCTGGAACCTGCAGCGGCCGGCGATGCTGAGCTATCGCGTCGGGGTCAACCCGTGCAGGGCCGTGATGCGGGCCGGCCGCTGGCGGTCATGATGACCGGGAACAGAACAACATGAGCGCAATCCTCGACAGCTTCGATGACGTCAGCAAGGCGGCGCCCGAGCCGATATACCAGCAGATCAAGCGTATCATCCAGCAGCGCATCGCCAGCGGCGAATGGCTCCCGGGGCAGAAGCTGCCGTCCGAAAACGAACTGGTCGGCGCGCTCGACGTCAGCCGCATGACGATCAACCGCGCGCTGCGCGAACTGACGCAGCAGGGCCTGATCAAGCGCGTCCACGGGCTAGGTTCGTTCGTCGCCGAAACGCCGCACCATGCCAGCCTGATCGAACTGCAGGATATCGCGCTCGAAATCGAGCAGGGCGGCAGGCGCCACGGTTCGAAGATACTGCAGCTTGCAGCGCTAGCGGCGCCGGCTGAAATCGCGGCGCAAATGGGCCTGGCCGCAGCCGGCCAGGTATACCTGCTGCGCGCCGTCCATTACCAGGACGAGTTGCCGATCCAGCTCGAGACGCGCTACGTCAACCCGGCCGTGATGCCCGAATTTATCGCACAGGATTTTACCCGCATGACCGCGACCGCCTACCTGCTCGGCCAGTTCAAGCCGGACGAAATGGAGCACCGCGTGCGCGCCGTGATGCCGGACCGGGAATGTCGCGAGTTGCTGCAGATGCCGGCGGATCAACCCTGCCTGCAACTGACCCGGCGTACCTGGAAAAACAGTGAGGTCGTGACCCATGTAACCCTGACTTATCCGGGGGACCGTTACCAGCTCGGTGCGCGTTACGCCACCAACGAATATCAACTGCGCTAGCAGACCTTAACGAGGAAACCAAGATGCCTTTAGACAGAACCGACGCAAGCCGCAAGATCCGCGCGCCACGCGGCAACGAACTGAGCTGCAAGAGCTGGCTCACCGAAGCACCTTATCGCATGATTCAGAACAACCTCGATCCCGAGGTTGCCGAGAAGCCGGAGCAATTGATCGTCTACGGCGGCATCGGCCGCGCGGCGCGCAACTGGGAATGCTTCGACAAGATTCTCGAATGCCTGCGCGAGCTCAATGACGACGAGAGCCTGTTGATCCAGTCGGGCAAGCCCGTCGGCGTTTTCAAGACGCACGCCGATGCCCCGCGGGTGCTGATCGCCAACTCCAACCTGGTGCCGCACTGGGCTACCTGGGAACACTTCAACGAGCTCGACCGCAAGGGCCTGATGATGTTCGGGCAGATGACCGCGGGTTCGTGGATCTACATCGGCAGCCAGGGTATCGTGCAGGGCACCTACGAAACCTTCGTCGAAGCGGGCCGGCAGCATTTCGGCGGCGATACCCGCGGTAAGTGGATCCTGACTTCGGGCCTTGGCGGCATGGGCGGGGCGCAGCCGCTCGCCGCGACGATGGCGGGATACAGCATGCTCTGCGTCGAGTGCGACGAGGCGCGTATCGATTTCCGCCTGCGCACGAAGTACCTGGACCAGCGTGCCGGCTCGCTCGACGAGGCGCTGCAGATGATTGAAGCCGCCTGCGCGAAGGGCGAGGCGCTATCGGTCGGGCTGCTCGGCAACGGCGGTGAAATTCTGCCGGAGCTGGTGCGGCGCGGGGTCAAGCCCGACATCGTCACCGACCAGACCTCGGCGCACGACCCGGTTAACGGCTACCTGCCGATTGGCTGGACCATGGAACAATGGGAAATGAAACGCGCCACCGATCCCGGGCTGGTTGCCGCCGAGGCGCGCAAGTCGATGGCGGTGCACGTGCAGGCGATGCTCGATTTTCACGGCAAGGGTATCCCGACCGTCGACTATGGCAACAACATCCGCCAGGAAGCCTTCGACCAGGGCGTCAAGAATGCCTTCGACTTCCCCGGATTCGTACCCGCCTATATTCGCCCGCTATTCTGCAAGGGCATCGGTCCGTTTCGCTGGGTCGCGCTGTCCGGCGATCCCGAGGATATCTACAAGACAGACGCCAAAGTTAAGGAACTGATTCCCGACGACCCGCACCTGCACAACTGGCTCGACATGGCGCAAAGCCGCATCAGTTTCCAGGGCCTGCCGGCGCGTATCTGCTGGGTCGGGCTCGGCGATCGCGACCGCCTCGGGCTCGCCTTCAACGAGATGGTGGCAGCGGGCGAACTAAAGGCGCCGGTGGTAATCGGACGCGATCATCTCGACTCCGGCTCGGTGGCTAGCCCGAACCGTGAAACCGAGGCCATGCTCGATGGCTCCGACGCGGTTTCAGACTGGGCGCTGCTGAACCTGCTGCTCAGCACCTCGGGCGGCGCGACCTGGGTTTCGTTCCATCACGGCGGCGGCGTCGGCATGGGCTATGCGCAGCACGCCGGGCTGGTGATCTGCTGCGACGGCACCGATGCGGCCGCGGCGCGGATCAAGCGCGTACTGTGGAACGATCCCGCCAGCGGCGTCATGCGCCATGCCGACGCGGGTTACGAAATCGCCAAACAGTGCGCGCGCGAGCACGGCCTCAACCTCGGCGCGATCGAGTTGTAGCGGATAGGGATCCGCGGGACAGGTATTTGCTGATGGCGTGCGCGGCGGCGGTAAAGCCGAAGCAGGCGGTCACGCCGACGAACGAACCGAGGCCGGTCGCGCAGTCGAGGGTAGTGCGTTCCAGCATTACCGGTTTTTCGTGGCTGACGCTGCCGTCCCCGACCGGGTATAGCGGTTGTTCGCCCGAAAACACGCAATCCATCCCGTAGCGACGCTTCGGGTTGCGGCTGTAGCCGAGCTGCTGGCGCAGCGTCGATCGAACCTTGGCGAGCAGCGGGTCGTTGAAGCTAAGCGTCAGGTCCTTGACCAGAATCTGGGTCGGGTCGGTCTGACCGCCGGCACCGCCGGTCGAGACGCAGCGAATCTTGTGGCGCCTGCAGTAATGCATCAGCGACAGCTTGTGGCTGACGTGATCGATGGCTTCGATGACGTAATCGAATTGCCTGAAGTTGAATTTCTCGAGGTTGGCGCGCGTCACCAGGTCGTCGACCGCGCTGCAGTTACACTCAGGATTGATCGACAGGATACGCTCGCGCAGCACCTCGACCTTGGAAAGCCCGATAGTATCGATCGTCGTGTGCAGTTGACGGTTGGTATTGCTGACATGAATATCGTCGTGATCGATCAGCGTGATGCTGCCGATTCCGGTACGCGCGCAGGCCTCGGCCGCCCAGGACCCGACCCCGCCGATGCCGACGATACAGAAATGTGCCCGCTGCAGCGGTGCCAGCGCGACCGTGCCGTAAACCCGCGCTACGCCTTCGAAGCGTTCTCGATAAGATTGACTGAGCAAACTGTTTATGCAGGACATTTCCGAATATGGGCTTATCCTAACCCAACAATCGTGAAACTGTAACCGGCTTGTAAAAAGCTGCCGCATTACGAACCAGGTTGCATTAATATTCCTAAAATGTGAAACCGGTTTGGCCCCGGCGCTAACTGTCATTACAATAGGTCGCCCCGACCAATCGAAGCTGAGCAAATCCGGAACCCTGTGAGTAGCGCCTGCCTGTTTACCATCTCGGCCCCTTCGGGCGCCGGCAAGACCAGCCTGGTCAAGGCGCTGCTGAAAAGGCGCGCCGAGTCCCTGGCGGTTTGCGTGTCGCATTCGACGCGCGCGAAGCGGCCTGGGGAGGTCGACGGCGACGCTTATCACTTCGTCTCGCCGGAGCGCTTTCGGCAGATGGTCGACAACGATGAATTTCTCGAGCACGCGCAGGTATTCGACAATTACTACGGCACCGCGCGCGCGTCGGTGGAAAAGCTGCTGGCTAGCGGTAAAGACGTCATTCTCGAAATCGACTGGCAGGGCGCGCGCCAGGTCAAGACCCGGATCCCGGAAACGGTTGCTATTTATATTCTGCCGCCGTCGCGCGAAGAACTCGAGCAGCGCCTGCGCGCTCGTGGCACCGACGACGAGGCCACCATCGCGCGGCGCATGCGCGACGCCGATCGCGAAATGTCGCATTACAATGACGCCGAGTACCTGGTAATCAACGATGCTTTTGAACAGGCCCTGTTCGATCTCGACGCGATCATTCACTGCCAGGGCTTGACGCTGGTGCGACAAGCGCTCAAGAACAGGGCGCTGATCGACTCGATTCCGCCGGAAAACTAGCGGGTCTTTTTGCCAATTAAGCCTTTAGGTTTAAGGCCTTTTTAGCTATCATTGCGCCCCTTTTTGGATCTAGAGCACAAGCATGGCGCGAATCACCGTAGAAGACTGTCTCGAGCACGTAGAAAACCGTTTTGACCTGGTACTGCTGGCGGCGCGGCGCGCGCGGCAGATTGCCCAGGGCGCCGAACCGCTGGTTCCCCCCGAAAACGACAAGCCCACCGTGCTGGCGTTACGTGAAATCGCCGAGAACCTGATTACCGATTCGTCCATGGACGAAATGGAAGCCAAGGCCGAAATCGAAAAGATCGCAACCGATGACGATCTGATACGGCAGATCGCACAGGCCAGCATGGAAGCCGACAACAACACCTAGGCGCCTTTCCTCCTGAAAGTATCCCTGCAGCGAGCCTTGCGAAAGCTTCGCGCAGGGCGCGCCTGCGCCTTGTAAATGTGTTATAAAACCCCATTGTTGTGACGTGAAAGGTCTTATTGAGACGTAATGGGGGCGAACTACGCCAATCTCTTCGAAGTTATCGCCGGGGACGCCGGCGCCAACGATGCCGAAACCCGTATTGCGGAACTTTGCAGCGAACTCGAGTCCTACCTCGAACCCGCGCAGGTAGAAGAGATTTACAAGGCTTACCTGGTCGGCGCAGAGGCGCACGACGGGCAGAACCGCGTATCGGGCGAACCCTATATCAGCCACCCGGTAGCGGTCGCTCGCATCCTCGCGGAAATGCACATGGACAGCAAAAGCATTATCGCCGCGATCCTGCATGACGTTATCGAAGACACGCCCACGGCCAAGGAGCAGATCGCCGCGCAGTTCGGCGCGGAAGTGGCCGAACTCGTTGACGGCGTCAGCAAGCTGACGCAGATCGACTTTCGTAGCAAGGCCGAGGCGCAGGCGGAAAACTTTCGTAAGATGATGCTGGCGATGGTCAAGGATATCCGCGTGATCATCATCAAGCTTGCCGATCGCCTGCACAATATGCGCACCCTCGACGCGATGCGCCCGGACAAACGCCGCCGTATCGCCCACGAAACCATGGACATCTACGCGCCGATCGCGAACCGGCTCGGTATCTTCAAGATGCGTCACGAGCTGCTCGACCTTTCGATCAAGGCGGCTTACCCGATGCGCTACCGCGCGCTGGAAAGCGCCTGCAAGGAAGTGGTCGGCTACCGCAAGGAAATTTTCAATACTATCGAAGCCGCGATCAGGCAGCGCCTCAAGGAAACCAATATCGATGCCGCCGTCAAGTACCGGCAGAAAAACATTCACAGTATTTACCGCAAGATGAAAGAAAAGAAGCTCAGCTTCAAGGAGCTTACCGACGTCTTCGGCGTGCGCATCTTGACCCGGTCGGTGGACGACTGCTACCGCGTGCTCGGCGTCATGCACAATCTGTACAAGCCGCTGCCCGGCCGCTTCAAGGATTACCTCGCGATTCCGAAAACCAATGGCTACCAGTCGCTGCACAGCAGCCTGTTCGGACCGCACGGCGTCGCCATCGAAGTGCAGATCCGCACCGAGGAAATGGATCATTTCGCCGAGTCCGGCATCGCCGCGCACTGGATTTACAAGGAAGGCGAAAGCGGCGGCAGCAGCGCGCAGGGGCGCGCGCTCGAATGGCTCAAGAGCCTGCTCGAAATGCAGCAGAAATCGGGCAGCTCGCAGGAGTTCCTGGAAAGCGTCAAGGTCGACCTGTTCCCCGATGAAATTTACGTGTTCACGCCCAAGGGCAACATCAAGAAACTGCCGCGGGGCGCGACCGTGGTCGATTTTGCCTACGCGGTGCATACCGATGTCGGCAATACCTGCGTCGCCGCGCGTATCGACCACCACATGTCACCGCTCGGCAGCAAGCTATATAACGGGCAGACCATCGAAATCATTTGCTCCGAATCCAGTCGGCCGCACCCGAGCTGGCTCGATTTCGTCAACACCGCGAAGGCGCGAACCAATATCCGTCATTTTCTGAAGTCGCTGCAGAAAACCGAGGCGATTTCGCTGGGACGGCGCCTGTTGCAGCAATCCGTCAGCCAGATCAAGGGACGCGACGTCAACATTCCGAAAGGCAAGTTCAAGAAAGTGCTCGACCAGTACCGTATGTCGAGTCCGGAAGAGTTGCTCGCCGAAATCGGTCTCGGCAACCGCAACTCCAGCCTGGTGGCGAAAGCCATGTACGAAATCGAGGACGACACCACCCTCTTCGATGACTCCGGCAAGCCGCTTGCGATCAAGGGCACCGAGGGGATGGTCGTTTCTTTTGCCAAGTGTTGCCGTCCGGTGCCGGGCGACGCGATCTCGGGTTTCGTGTCCTCGGGAAAGGGCATCGTGATTCACCAGCGCGGCTGCCCCAATATTACCGAACGCGGCAAGGAGGACCGGCAGCTGTCGGTGCAGTGGTCAGATCATGTCGAGGGTGAATTCCTGGCCTACATGAGGGTCCAGGTCGCCAATCAGCGCGGCGTCCTCGCGACCCTGGCCGCGACCATCGCCAACATGTCCTCCAATATCGAGAACGTCAACCTGACCGAGAAAGACGGCCGTATTTCGACCATCGAGTTTATCGTCACCGTAACGGACCGCATCCACCTTGCGCGCATCATGAAGAAACTGCGCTCGCTGCCGGTG
>Ga0224512_10005026_pt1 | contig 11024 bp, 13 predicted proteins | sample SF_May12_sed_USG_4_FD_169103 | JGI IMG/M metagenome (GOLD analysis project Ga0224512, IMG submission 169103) | Sediment microbial communities from San Francisco Bay, California, United States - SF_May12_sed_USGS_13 | ecosystem: Environmental > Aquatic > Marine > Sediment | place: USA...
CATTGCGGCGGGCTGGACTCAGACCGTGCGCTTGATGGTGTAGATGGCCAGACGGTCGGCCACGTCTTCGGAGCGGTCGGCGATGTTGTCCATATGCTCGACGAAGTTGCGCAGCTGCGCCTTGTTCGCGAGTTGCAGATTCGAGGCGAATATCGCGCGCTTCAGCTTGGTGCTGACCTTGTCGGATTCCTTCTCGTAGAACAGGACCTTGTGCATGTGGTCCTTGACCGCCTCAATGTTCCGGAAGAACGCGCGCGAGGCGCGCACGAGGGCCTCTACCGTGTTGACCACCTGCTCGCTGAGCACCTTGTAGTCTTCGTGGAACTCCTCGGGGATATCGGGCGTTTCGATCGAGAATGCCCAAAGGGCGCCCTCGAAGAAATTGAGCACAGAGTCGAGGTTTTCCAGCAGACCAAGCACATCCCCGCGCGACTCCGGGATCAGCGTGTGCGCGTAGAGCTTGGTTTCGACCGAACGGCGCAGCTCGTCCGCCGCGCTCTCGAGCGCGTTGACCTGGCTTAGCTTGTCCTCGAACTCCGCGGAGGCGCCTTCGGCAAGATAGAGCTCGACAGCACGCTGGAATAGCAGACCCGACTCCGAGAGCTTGTCGAGAAAGCCGTCGATTTCGCTTTCCAGCGCTCTGGTGCGGCCGAAAAGCGTCAAATTCTTGGTGATGCCGAAGCCTTTCGTCAAAGCCATTTGCGCGCTCCACGGGGTGCCCTTGTCCTTGGGCGTATTCAAACTCGTTCCGCCGCCAGCCAGCCGATCGGCGGTGGGGGCGGAGGGGGTCGGCGGCGTCGTTCGGCGTCCTCGGCAGATTGAAACGGCACCGTCACAACGCTGTCATGTTTCAGCAAAGCCTTCTTTTATGCAACCGCCGTCTCGGAGGCGAGCCCGATCCGCGGTGCGCCGGGCCCGGGTTGTGCTAAGGTGTCTCGACGGTATCTGCGGATCGGGTGTGGACTTATGGGCGAGGACTTGGAGCGGCTCCGCGAGAGCGTGCGGGCTTGGTACCGGGAGGAGGCCGAGCGGGTCGCCGCGGCCTTCGCGGAGGAGAGCGATCTGGACAAGCTGGACTTCGACGAGCTCCAACGCCGCGCCCAGGTGCTGTTCGCCTGCGAACTGGCGGGGCTGGCCGAGGCGGAGGAGGAGGTTCGGCTCGAACCGGGCTCGCCCGACCATGCCCAGCTCGAGCGCGTCGCCCAGGCCATGCTGGCGCGCGGCGTCGAGGTGCCGGACAGCATCAGGAAAGCGCTGGGCAAGGATTAGGCCCGGGCTTTCAGCGCCCGGCGCGCGCACGCAGGTTTCCTTTGCATCATTGCATCGCTTTTCGCGAGAACCGTTCTTGCGGAGCCGGGCCCTATCGAATTCGGTTGGTGTCGTCCATACATAGGTGTATGGATTAGAGACGATATAGTTTGTTCCAACCAAAGGGCCCATGCGTGGAAGTTCACTCGGCGGAGCCAAAGGGCTTCGAAGCCAGGCGGCCGGAGGAGTCGGGGGCGCTCGGCCGGGCCGACTGGCTTGCGGCGGCCCAGGATCTCTTGGTTTCCAGGGGCGTGGACGCCGTGCGGATCACCCGCCTGGCCGAGCAGCTGGGGGTCACGCGCGGCAGCTTCTATTGGCACTTCAAGGACCGGGACGACCTCCTGGACGGCTTGCTGGGGCTTTGGGAGGCCAAGAACACCCGCGTGGTGATCGAGGCGGCGGAGGACGCCCTCGACCTGACCACGGGCATCCTTGGCCTGTTCGACGTCTGGATCGACGTGCGGCGTTTCGACCCGCGGCTGGATTCCGCCCTGCGCGACTGGGCCCGCAAGTCGGCGAAGGTGCGCCAGGCGGTCGAGGCGGCGGACGCGGCGCGGGTCTCCGCGATCGCCGCGCTCTTTGCGCGTAGCGGCTATGGCGCGGACGAGGCCGTGGTGCGTGCCCGGATCATCTATTTCGGTCAGGTCGGCTACTACGCCCTGGACCTCCAGGAGACCCTGCTGCAGCGCTTCAAGTACCTGGAGGCCTATTTCGAGGGCTTCACCGGCCGAACCCTCGACCCGAAGATCGCCCGGGGCTATCGGGCCAAGCACCTGCGCGCGGCAAAGCGGCGATGACCACCCGAGGGCCCCTGATGGCTGCCAAGCGAGAAGTGGAGCAAGGCAATGAATTTTGAAACGGCGCAGACAAGACCACGGTCGAATGGGCGAGGCCGCCGCGGCGCGCGCCGCCGCGAGGCCGGGACGCCTGCCGCGGAGGGGCGGCCGCGGACCAGACAGCTGCGCAATCCCTACCGGCCGATCGAGCAGTTCACCGCCGAGGAGGTCGAGGCGATCCACGAGACCTCCATGACCATCCTGGAGGAGTTCGGCCTGCGCATCCTTCATCCCGAGGCGCGCGCCAGGCTGGCGGCGGCCGGGGCGGCCGTCGACGAGGACAGCCATCGGGTGCGCTTCGACCGCGGCTGGATCGCGGAGCAGATCGCCGCCGCGCCGCGGGTCGTCGGGCTTCATGCGCGGAACCCAGAGCGCAATGTCGAGGCCGGCGGCGACGCGGTCGCCTTTGCGACGGTCGGCGGGCCGCCGCACTTTTCCGATCTGGAGGGCGGGCGCCGGCCCGGCACGCTGGCCGCCTTTCGCGACTTCATTCGGCTTGCCCAGACCTACGACGTGATTCACCTGTTGGGCCCGGCGGTCGAGCCGCTCGAGGTCGACACCGCCCTGCGCCATCTCCACGTCACCCAGGCCCAGCTCGCCCTGAGCGACAAGGTACCCTTCATATTCTGCCGCGGCCGGGGGCAGGTGGCCGACGCCCTCGAAATGGTGCGCATCGCCCGCGGCATCACGCCGGAAGTTTTCCGTCGCCAGCCGAGCTGCTACACGGTCGTCAACTCCAACTCGCCGCTTCAGCTCGACGTGCCCATGTGCCAGGGCATCATCGACTTCGCCGCGGCGGGCCAGCTGATGATCCTGACGCCCTTCACCCTGGCCGGCGCCATGGCGCCGGTGTCGCTGCCCGGTGCGCTCGCCCAGCAGAACGCCGAGGCCTTGGCCGGCATCGCCCTGGCGCAGCTCGCATCGCCGGGCGCGCCGGTCGCCTATGGTGGCTTCACCTCGAACGTCGACATGCGCAGCGGCGCGCCGGCCTTCGGCACGCCGGAGTACGTCAAGGCCGCCTTCGGCACCGGACAGCTCGCGCGGCGCTACGGCCTGCCCTGGCGCTCCTCCAACGCGACGGCCTCCAACGCGCCGGACGCCCAGGCCGCCTACGAGGCGCAGATGTCGCTCTGGGGCGCGCTCATGGGCGGCAGCAATCTGCTGATGCACGGCGCCGGCTGGCTCGAGGGCGGGCTCACCGCCAGCTTCGAGAAGTTCATCATCGACGTCGAGATGCTGCGCATGTTCGCCGCGCTCTTCGAGCCCGTGCGCTGCAACGAGGCGGATCTCGCCCTCGAGGCGGTGCGGGAGGTCGGCCCCGGCGGGCACTATTTCGGCTGCGCCCACACCCTGGAGCGCTACGAGCACGCCTTCTACGCGCCGATGCTGTCGGACTGGCGCAACTACGGGTCATGGCACGAGGACGGCGCGGTCGATGCGACGCGGCGCGCGCACCGCCTCTACAAGCAGGCACTGGCCGACTTCGTCCCGCCGCCGATGGATCCGGCCGTCGGGGAAGAGCTCGACGCCTTCGTCACGCGGCGCACCAAGGAGGGCGGGGCGCGGCCGGAGGATTAGCGCCGCTCCCCCCTAACCCCCGGCGCAGCCGCCGACATGGCTGGACAGGACGCTCCCAGCGGATTATCCACGGAGCCCATGGACGAGGTAAGACGAGATCGGGCGCAGGCACCCGCGCAGGACGGCCGCGAGTTTTACAGGCTGCTGGAGCCGGACGAGCCGCCACCCTTCTTCGTGCACTGTCCCGAAGGCGCCTCGCCGTTCTTCATCACCTGCGACCACGCCGGCAACCTGATCCCCAAGCGGCTCGGCACCCTGGGCCTCGAGCCTCTGCACCTGGCGCGCCACATCGCCTGGGACGTGGGCGCCTCGGGGCTGTGCCGCCGGCTCTCGTCCTTGCTCGACGCCACGGTGGTGACCCAGACCTACTCGCGCCTGGTGATCGACTGCAACCGCTCGCCCGACCGCTACGATTCCATGGCGCCGCTCAGCGAGGACATCGAGATCCCCGGCAATCAGAGCATCCTGGCGCCGGAGGCCGAGGCCCGGGCGCGGGAGATCTTCTTGCCCTATCACGAGGCGATCTCGGGGCTTCTGGACGCGCGCCAAGCGGCCGGCCGGCCCACGGTGCTGATCGCCATGCACAGCTTCACGCCGGTCTACCACGGCGTCTCGCGGCCCTGGCACATCGGCCTGCTCTACAACCGCGACCCTCGGCTCGCGAAGATCCTCGAGGAGTTCATGAGCGAGGACCCGGCGCTGTGCATCGGCGACAACGAGCCCTACGCGATCAGCGACGAGAGCGACTACGGCATCCCGGTGCACGGCGAGAAGCGCGGCTTTCCTAGCATCGAGATCGAGATGCGCCACGACCTGATCGAGACCGTCGAGGGCCAGGTTCTCTGGGCCGAGCGCCTGGCGGCGTGGTTCACGCGGGCGCTGGAGCGGCTCTGATCCCGCTCGGCGGGTTGGCTTAGGCTATTGGCCCGTTCGGTGTGATCAGCACCTTGCCGCCGCGGGCCTCGCGGGCGGCGTGCTCCAGCGCGGCCTTCACGTCCTCCAGGCCGTAGCTCGCCTCGACCTCGACCTGCAGGCTGCCCTCGGCGACCCGTGCCATGAGCTCGGCGTACATGGCCTGGAGCTCGGCGAAGGGGCTTTGGCGCATGACCTTGGCAAGCCAGAAGCCGGTCAAGGTGATGCCCTTGAAGATGGTCTGGTCGGCGCGCAGCCGGCAGGCCTCGCCGCTCAGCAGGCCGTAGTTGACGACCGTGCCGTCCTCCGCCAGGCAGTCGGCCAGGCGTTCGGTCGCCGCGCCGGCCACGGCATCGATGGCGAGCTTGATCGGCGCGCCGCCGGTGGCGGTCGCCACCCTTTCGGCCAGGTCTTCGCCGTCGACCACCACCACGTCGGCGCCGATGTCGCTGAGCGGCTGGATCAGGGCCTCGCGGCGCACCACGTTGACGGTCTTGAGCCCCCGGGCGCCGGCCAGACGGATCAGGTTGACGCCGACCCCCGAGTTGGCCGCGTTCTGGATCACCCAGTCGCCGGGCTGGAGGTCGACGTAGCTCTGCAGCATCAGGTAGGCCGTTGCCGGATTGGCTTTGAGCATGGCGAGCTGGGCCACGTCGATTCCGGGCGGCGCCTTGACCGTCTCGCCGGCCTTCAGGTTGAGGCGCTGGGCCCAGTTGGCGCGGCCCAGACTCATGACCAGATCGCCCTCGGCCAGCCCCTCGACGCCCGGCCCGAGCGCCGAGACCCGACCCGCGCCCTCGATGCCGAGGCGGGCCGGCAAATCGGGCTTACTGGCGTACTTGCCCTCGATGATCAGGAGCTCCGCCGGGTTGATCGGGCAGGCCAGCATCTCGACCTGGACCTCGCCCTCGGCCGGCGGGCCCGGGTCCGCGACCTCGATGCAGTCGACGACCTCCCAAGGCACTCCGAAAGCGTTTAGCTGCGCGATTTTCATGGCGACCTCCCGTCACTCATCCGGTCATTACAGCAAGCGCGTCGGGTTGATGGAAGCGCTATCGGACTCGACCGCGACTTCACGGCAACTGAAGCCGCTCTGTTCGAATCACTAGAATGCCTGAGCGGCGGTTTCTAGCTGGGCTTTTCCTCTGTCGTTGCCATCAGGCAGACGACCGCGCCGGTCGGATCGCCGACGACCGCTATGCGGCCCACTGTCGGAACATCGAAGGGCTGAAGCTTGACGCTACCGCCGGCCGGCTCGACCTTGGCAACCGCGGCATCGACGTCGTCGACACAGAGATACGAGAGCCAGTGTGGTGGGATGCCTTGCCACTGCGGGCCCTCCATCTTCATCATGCCGCCGGCCATTGCGTCGCCCACCTTGCACAGGGTGTAGGCTTGTGCATCCTGCTTGGCCGGCTCCTGCGGATTGGTCTTGTCGACATCCTCGTAGGTCCAGCCGGCAATTTCCCGGTAGAAAGCCTTCGCCTTCTCCGGGTCTGTGGTGGCCAACTCATTCCAAATGAACGTACCGTGTTCGGGCATTGGGGCTCTCCTCCGCCGTTTTGGAGTTCATCCAAAGGTTTCGTCATCGAGCTGCGGCCCACGCGCGTCCTGACCGATATTCCTCTGAACTAAAGCGCAAGCTGAGGGACAATACGCCTTCGGATGAGCCGCTCTGCAGAATCGCACACTGGGCGCGTTACCAGGGCATTCTTTCAGCACGACCGGCAGCCGGCTTCATTGATCTCAGTCAACGAGAGCGGCGGCAAAGCGTGTCGGGCTATGCTGCCGCTCACGCGTCTTTGTAACGCTCCTCGGCGGCGTAGTAGTCCTCGAAGCCGACCACTTCGCGCAGCGCGGCGAAGTCCTTCACCAGGGCCTCGGGGTGCCGGCCCGCCGCCATCTCGGCCAGCGCCTGCTCCATGGCCTTGATCGCCGCCGAGAGCACGGTGAGGGGATAGGCGGCGAGACGGTAGCCCAAGGCTTCGAGCCGGGCCGGCGGCAGGATCGGCGTCTCGCCCTGCTCGACCATGTTGGCCATCTGCGGCAGGGGCACGGCCTTGCAGACCTTCTCCATCTCGGCCTCGTCGCGCGGCGCCTCGACGAAGCCGAGATCGGCGCCCAGGTCGGCGAAGGCCCGGGCGTGCCACAGCGCCTCGTCCAGCCCCAGGGTCGCCCGGGCGTCGGTGCGCGCCATGACCAGGATATCTGCCCCCTCTTCGCGCGCGTCCACGGCGGCCTTGATGCGGGCCAGGGCCTCGGGCCGCTCGACCACCTGCTTGCCCCGTGTCCGGCAAGCCGAGCCGCGCGGCCGAGACCGCGAAGCCGCTCATGAAGGTGAGCGGGAAGCCGGCGCACTCGATGAGCCGCGCCGAGAGGGCGTCGAAGCAGCAAGGCATGACCCTGAGGCCCGGCTCGGCGAGCAGCGCGCGGAGTTTCTCGGCGGGTGCGGTCATGGGCGAATACCTTGCCAAAGGCGGAAGGGGATGTAGAGGACGATTTGCGGGTAGGTATAAATCAGCAGCGCGACCGTCATGGCAACCATCGGGGCACGGGCGAATCGTTTCAAGGAACTCCTCCCTTTTCTCGGTACCACCGGCCCTCACAGCCAGCGGCGAAGTGTTGCGGTAACACTCTGCGGGGGGGGGGGCGATGCGGCGGAGATAGGGGTTCGGAGGTATAGCGAAGGGCTTGCCCAGGGGCTTACAATGGCGGGCGGCGCATGCTCTAATGTCGCCATGACCGCCGTTCTTCCCTTGCGTGGCGTCTGGCGCGCCGGCCTGATCGAGACGCGGGTCTACGAGGCCCTTGCGGCCGCCGGACTCGAGGAACTGCCGGAGCTGACCGCTTGGACCCGCCGCGAAGTGCTTGCCGTGCCGGGGCTCGGCCCAGCGGCGGCGACCCAGATCGAAACGGTCTTGGCCCGCTATTGCCTCTCGCTCGCCACGGAAAAGCGCCGGCGGTTGCGCCGCCCGCGCTACCGGCTCGATCCTTATTGAGCGGCCATATTCTTCTCCCGCGGGACCGATTCCACGCCGCGATTGATGTGGATCAATCGGCCGACTCGTGCCGATGGATAGACTATTCGGCAAAGCGAGTCGGCATGATCGCTGAGGAGACGATAAATGCCCAATACGATCTGGGGGGCAGTGCGTAGCGTTGAATGCCGAATGGCCAGGGCCCTGCGCCGGTGGAACGCGGAACGCCGGGTGGAGCTCCATCTCTCGGGACTCAATGACGATGAGCTGGGCCATGCCCTTGCGGACGCGGGGCTGACCAGGAGCGACTTGCCCACGATGTTCGGCTCCGGCCACAGGCGGCGCCGGCTCATGACGCGGATGATGGCCCACTTCCGGGTCGATCCCAAGCGCGCCGCGCTCGGCTATCAGGCAGCCTTGAAGGACGCGGAAAGGGTCTGCGCCAATTGCACCAACGTCAAGCGCTGCCGCCGCTGGTTCGACTGGGGCCGACGCAACGACGCGCCTCGGGTGTTCTGTCCCAATGCCGAGCTGTTCGACGAAGTGGCCGAACAGCAGCGGCGTCGGCAGGCGCCCTGAAACGTCCTGCCCGCTCATATCTAAGGGACGGAGTGTGATTTCGATCACATTGTGGCGGCCCTAATTCAGCTAAGCGTGATACCGGTCACTTTTCGATTCGGCACGGAGGGCCAATTGAAAAGGGACCGAGCCCATCTGGGGCCGGTTCCGAAGAGGGGCTTGCGGCCGGGAAGGTCGCGGCGACCCTGAAAAGAAATCAACGGATTGGTTGGAGAAACCTATGTTTCGTGTGCTCGTTTTGGGGGACGATCCGGCCACGGCCGAAACCGTGGTTGCCGCGTTGCGTTCCGCGGGCGGCCTCTGCGACACAGCCGACCTGGACCTCGAAGGTCTCGCGCTTGGCCGCCTCTACGATTACGACCTCGTGGTGCTCGATCTGGTCAAGAACGGCGGCGAGAACGCCGCGATCGTGCGCCGCATGAGTATTTGGCGCGCGCAGACTCCCGCGCTGGTCCTTGCCCCGCTCGACGAGAGGCTTCGCGCGCTGGGCATGACGGCCGAAAACTGCCTGCCCAAGCCTTTCACGGCACACCAGCTCGTCGCTCGGTTGCGCGACCTGCTCGGCTCTCGCCACGAGCGGAACGAAAGGGTCGTCCGGACGGGTCTGCTCGAGGTCAAGCTCGAGAACGGCATTGCCGAGGTCGCCGGGCGGCGACTGCACCTCACGGCAAAGGAATACGGCCTGCTCGAGCTGCTGTCGCGGCGCAAGGGCGAGACCCTCACCAAGGAGTTCCTGCTCGAACACCTCTACCGCGGTCCGGAGAGCCCCGAGCTCAAGATCATCGATGTCTTCGTGTGCAAGCTGCGCAAGAAGCTGGCGGCGGCGACCGGCGGCGAAAGCTATATCGAGACGGACTGGGGCCGCGGCTACGTGCTGCGCGACCCGGCAGGTGCGCAAAAGGCGAACGGGGCGCAGGAAGCCGTCTAGGCGGGACTCCCGGGCCGGTTCAAGTGCCGGCCTTGGGCGCCGCGAGGCGGTCCAGGCGCAGGCGGTGGCGCCGGTCGCTGAGCCGCATTCCACCCGCCAGCACGGCCGCGGTGGCGCCGAGCCCCGTGCCGCCGGCGATCAGGAACATTATCAGGATCTGATACTTGACCGCCTGGGCCGGTTCGACACCGGCCAAAATTTGGCCGGTCATCATGCCGGGCAGGGCGACCAGGCCGGTCGCCGCCATGGCATTGACGATCGGCATCAGAGCGCTCTTGAGGGCCGCGCGCGTCACCGGGAGCATGGCCTCGCGCCGGCTCGCGCCCAGGGTAAGCCGCGCCTCGACCGCGGCGCGGTCGCGCACCAGGCTGGTGGTCAGGGTGTGCAGGCCCAGGCTGATGCCGGTCATGGTGTTGCCCAGAATCATGCCGAGCAGCGGCAGGGCATAGCGAGGGTGGTACCAGGGCTCCGGATTGACCGGTGTGGTCAACGCGAAGATCGTAACCAGGAAAGCCGCCACCAGCATGCAGCCGGTGCCGAGGCCATAGGCCCAAGGACCGCTCAGACGCCGCTCCTGGCGGGCCAGGATCTCGCGCCCGGCGAAGGCCACCATGGCGAGGGCCGCCAGACCGGTCCAGAAGGGAGAGACAAGTTCGAACAGTTTGGTCAGCACCAGACCGACCAGGAAAAGCTGGACGATCATGCGCAGCGTGGCGATCGCCAGCTGCCGCTCCAGGCCGAGGTGCAAGACCAGCGACAGGCCGCCGTTGATCAGCACCAGCAGGGCGGCCAGGGCGAGGTCCGAGACGGTCAACGGGATGTAGCTCACAGCGTCTGCTCCGTGACCTGACCCAGGGACATGACCAGCGCCCGTTTGGCCATGCGCCTGGCCTGCGCCGCGTCATGGGTTGCCCAGATCGCCGCGCCGCCCGCGGCCAGGTGGTCGTCGATCAAGGCCTCCACCTTGTCGCGCATCGTTTCGTCAAGACCCGAGGTCGGTTCGTCGAGCAGCAGGACCCTGGGCTTCTGCAGCAGGGCGCGGGCCAGGGCGAGGCGCTGACGCTCGCCCGTGGAAAGTCGCAGGATGGGCCAGTCCCGCGCCTCGGCGGGCAGACCCAGCGCCAGGACCAGGGCCTCGGCGGCCGGCCAGTCGGGGAAATGGGCGCCCACCGTCTCGGCCCACCACCCGGGCTCGGCGGGCAGGTAGGTGACCTTGCGCCGCCATTGCGGTGCCGACATGGCCTCGCGCGACCGGCCTGCCAGGGCAACCTCGCCGTCGTTCGGATCGAGGTCGGCCAGGGCCCGCAGCAACAGGCTCTTGCCCGACCCCGAGGGCCCCTTGAGAGCAAGGCATTCGCCGGCGCGAAGCTTGAAGGAAACCGGCCCCAAAGCGGGACGCCGCACGCCGCGCACGGAGAGCAGAGCGGCCATGGCGTCGGCCTCGGGCTCGGCGCCGCTCCCCTCCGGCGCCCCGTCTGGGGTCGCGGGTGGGGGGCGTTCCAGTGTCGGCCTATTCTCCAAGATCCTGGCCCGAGCCGTGCCCGGTGCCGACGGCACTGGTTGAAAGATTTTGGGTAAGCACGCCCGTTACGACCCCACGGGCGCCCCACAGGCGTTCCTCGACGGCGCCCCGAAATGGCAGCCGCGCCACCTTGACGCCCGTGCACCCGGGCGTCCTGCCCTCAGTCCCGCTAACCGGCCAAAGCGGACCTGGGCCAATGTCGAGACCGGGATCAGATGATCTCGACGTTCTCCGCCATGGGGCCCTTTTGTCCCATGCGCGTGGTCAGTCGTACGCGCTGGTTCGATTCCAGCGTCGCCAGGCCGATGCGCTCCAGGGTTCTGGAGGAAACGAACACATCCTTTCCGCCGTCGTCCGGGGTGACGAAGCCAAAACCCTTTTCG
>Ga0224512_10005027_pt1 | contig 11021 bp, 10 predicted proteins | sample SF_May12_sed_USG_4_FD_169103 | JGI IMG/M metagenome (GOLD analysis project Ga0224512, IMG submission 169103) | Sediment microbial communities from San Francisco Bay, California, United States - SF_May12_sed_USGS_13 | ecosystem: Environmental > Aquatic > Marine > Sediment | place: USA...
GGATCTGAGGCCGCGTTGGCCACGCTGGGAGATCACGGTGCGTCGTTTGTTTACCGGCTCACAGGTGCCGGTGACTCGCTAGCAACCGCCGCAGCCGCCGCCGCGATCGCCGAACTCGCCGCAGAACACAACCCCGATCTGATCCTCTTCGCGCTCACCTACACCGATCGCGACGTCGCCGGCCGCCTCAGCGCGAGGCTTGGCAAGACCGTGATCTCAAACGTCACGGACATCTCGGTGACAGACGGCGTCACGACGACGAACGAGATCTTTGGTGGAACGACGCTCGTGCAGACCAACTTTTCCGAGGGCGCACCGTATCTCGTCATCGCCCGACCAAAGTCGTTCACGCCCGAGCCGATGGGTGGTAGCGCCCCGGCGGTGACCGACGTGGCGCTGCCTGACACCGGCCGATCGGCTAGCGCTCGCGTGGCGGAACAGATCGCGGAGAAGGCAGAAGGGCCGCAACTCGAGGACGCCGCGGTGATCGTGTCGGGTGGCCGGGGTCTAGGAGACGCTGAGAAGTACGCGCTGGTCGAGGCCGTCGCCGAGCCGCTGCGAGCGGCAACCGGGGCAACACGGGCGATCGTCGATGCCGGCTGGGTTCCCTATGCCAAGCAGGTCGGCCAGACTGGCAAGACGGTGAAACCGGATGTTTACATCGCATGCGGTGTGTCCGGCGCCATGCAGCACCTGGTCGGCATGAAGGACTCGAAGGTGATCATCGCGATCAACAAGGATCCAGAGGCGCCGATATTCAGCGTTGCGGACCTCGGTGTCGTCGGCGACGTGCACAAGGTGCTCCCGAAACTTGCGGAGGAGCTCGCCACGCGGACCTAGCCAGAGCCGTTGGCCGGTGTTGCCGGTGCCCACTGTGGTGCCGTGCCCCGCGCGATGGGCGGCTAGCGTTCGGTCAATGGCTGGCTATTCGGGGACTCCGCTGGCAGAGAGGCTCGGCGTCAAAGAAGGGCACCGGGTTGGCGTGTTCGGCGACCCGGGGCACTTTGGCGAGCTGGTGGATCCATTGCCCGCGGGCGCCGAACTCATCTCGAATCCACGGTCGGCATGCGACATCTACGTCGTGTTTGCGCCGGATCGACAACGGTTCGTAGACCGACTGGCCAAGCTGATCACGAAGCTCGAACCGGATGCGTCCGTATGGATCAGCTGGCCGAAGAGAACATCGGGAGTCGCGACTGACATGATTGAGGACGTGGTCCGTGAGGTCGCGCTACCGCTTCATCTCGTCGATATCAAAGTCTGCGCGGTCGATGACACCTGGAGCGGACTCAAGCTGGTGGTACGCACCGAGCACCGTGCGGCGTGGCCGGATCGGGTTCGAGCGTAGCCATGGCGAAAGACGAAGCGATCGTCGAGGTGGGTGGCGAGGAGGTCCGCATCTCCAGCCCAATGCGCCGCATCTTCCCCGACCAGGGGTGGACCAAGCTCGATGTTGCCCAGCATTTCGCCACGGTCGCTGGAGGAGCCTTGCGGGGAGTGTTCGGCCGGCCCACGATGATGAAGCGGTACATGCAGGATGTCACGGTCGATCCCATCTATCAGAAGCGGGCAGCCAAGAACACACACTTCGAGACCGCCGACATCCGGTTCCCTTCGCAGCGTCCCGGCCGGATGAACGTGCCGCGGACGCAGGCCGACATCGTCAGGCTGGTTCAGCTGGGATGTCTCGACCTTCACCCGTGGCCCGTGCGTGCTGAGGACATCGATCATCCGGATGAGCTCCGCATCGATCTCGACCCGACCGAGGGCTTTGGATTCGATCACGTGCGAGAGGCGGCCGGCCATGTGAAGGCGCTGCTGGACGAGCTTGGCATGGTGGGATGGCCGAAGACATCGGGCAGCCGCGGTATCCACGTGTATGTCCGCATCGAGCCACTGTGGGACTTCTTCCAGACGCGCCGCGCCGTCCTCGCCTTGGGCCGCGAGCTCGAGCGGCGCCATCCCGGCCTGGTGACCACGAAATGGTGGAAGGAGGAGCGGACCGGCGTATTCATCGACTACAACCAGAACGCCCGCGACAAAACGGTTTCGTCGGCGTACGGAGTACGACCGACCGGGTTCGTATCGGCTCCCTTCAGCTGGCATGAGCTCGACGCCGTGCACATCGAGGATTTCCCGCTCGGCACATACGCAGCTCGATATGAGGCGGTCGGTGATCTCACCGAGGGTATCGATGACGCCCCCGATCGAATCGATAGGTTGATGGAGTGGATGGTCCGGGACGAAGAAGAGTACGGGCAAGGTGAGGCGCCGTGGCCGCCCCAGTACCCGAAGATGCCGGGTGAACCACCCCGCGTCCAGCCGTCCAAGATGGTGAAAGAGAACTGGGAGTGACCGCGGCGAACGCGCGGTCGCTACGACTGGGTCGGGGCCAGCCGCACGGATGCCGGAACGTGTGGAACTGCCATGCTCGACATCCTGATCTCGAACGATGTCCACCGATCACGCCGGCTGAACTCGAGCGTCCCGCCCACGGCTACGTGGCTAGCACTCATACAGCTGTCGTGAGGTTCGCCACGAACCAGTCACAGGCAAGGTCGGCGACCCGATCGAGCGCCCCGGGCTCTTCGAACAGATGCGTGGCACCAGGCACCTGCACGAGGTCACGGGCACATCGCATGTCGGCGTGCGCCCGCCGATTCAGGTCGAGTACGGCCGTGTCGTCGGCGCCAACTATGAGTCGGGTTGGAGCTTCCACATGCGCAAGGCGCGGCGCCGCGAGATCGGGCCGGCCGCCGCGCGACACGACTGCGGCGACATGTGAATCGGGAGCGGACGCGGCCCAGAGGGCGGCGGCAGCACCCGTGCTCGCACCGAAATACCCCACCGCGAGCCCTTCGGTTTCCGGCAGTCGACGCAGCCAGCGCGTGACTACCTGAAGACGGGTGGCCAGCAATTCGATGTTGAAGACGTTGGCACGATCACGCGCCTCTTCGACGGTCAGCAGGTCGAAGAGCAAGGTTCCGAGCCCTGCACGGTTCAGCGCGTCCGCCACCAACCGGTTGCGGGGGCTGTGCCTGCTGCTGCCGCTGCCGTGCACGAACACAACAATTGCCGCTGTCCCGGTGGGCAGGGTGAGATGCCCAGTCAGCTGGAGAGACCCAACTGGGATGTCGACATCGTGGTCGTAACTGAATCCGGTCAGCGCTGGGTGCCGCGGCATGCCCGGGACCCGTGGCATCATCACGCTCCTCAGGGTGTCGATCCATGGTGCCGCACCCCTCATCTTGACACCAGGGGCGATCGGCCCTCCGTGCCCGAAGGCAAGCGTTCTCGGATCAGCCTTTCACGACACCGACGGGACGCAGCCGTGCAACCTTCGACGCCAGACCGGCCCGGTTACAAACGTCGACGACCTCATCGACGTCCTTGTAGGCGTAGGGCGCTTCCTCGGACAGAAGTTTGACCGAACCCGGTCGGATCGAGATCCCGGCGCGCTCGAGATCTGCCCGCACCTTTTGACCTGTTGCACGATCCTTGGCCTTCTTGCGGCTCATAAGCCGTCCGGCGCCATGCGCGGCAGACCCAAACGCAGGGTTGCCCTCGACGCCGCGCAACACCCAGGAAGCCGTCCCCATGCTGCCCGGCACGAGCACCGGCTGACCGATGGAACGGAGTGCGGGAGGCAGGTCGGGATGGCCCGGTCCGAACGCTCGAGTGGCGCCCTTTCTGTGCACGCAGAGCTGGACCGGCCTCCCGCCCACATCGTGAGTCTCGATCTTGGCGAGGTTGTGGGCTACGTCGAATACGAGATCCATGCCCGTTGCGTCCGCCGAGGTCCCGAATCCTGCAGCGAATGCGAGACGCGCCTCATGGGCGAGGACGTGACGGTTGGCCCAGGCGAAATTGGCCGACGCGGCCATGGCGCCCAGATATCGCTGGCCTTCGGGAGACGTCACCGGCACACAGGCGAGCTGCCGATCAGGAACGGTTATCGCGTGACGCGCCATCGCCGGGCCCATGAGTCGCAACTGGTCTGTGCACGTTTGGTGGCCGAGGCCTCGGGATCCGCAATGGATCATGACCGCGACCATGCCCTCAGCCAGGCCGAAGGCCACAGCTGCGGGTTCATCGAAGATCTGATCGACGATCTGCACTTCCAGGAAGTGATTGCCGGCACCCAGCGAGCCCAGCTGGCTCCTCCCCCGGGTCATTGCGCGCTCGGTCACCTCGGCCGGCTCCGAACCCGCGGATGTGCCATGTTCCTCGCATCGCTCGAGATCGCGTTCGTTCCCAAAACCGGCGGCCAGCACGGCTGTCGCCCCGTCACGCAGCACGGTCTCGAGCAGTGCTTCGTCTGCAATGGATCCCTTGCCCAGACCGCGCGGGATCCTTCGATCGAGTTCGTGCATGACCCCGGCGCGGTGCTCGGCGAAATCATGCTCTGAGAAGCGCGAGGCGAGGAGCCGCACCCCACAGCAGATATCGAATCCGACGCCGCCGGGAGATATCACCCCGCTGTCCACCGCCGTCGCGGCAACGCCACCGATCGGGAATCCATAGCCCCAGTGAATGTCGGGCATCGCATATGAAGCCTCGACAATCCCCGGGAGGTGCGCGACGTTCATCACCTGTGCGGCCGATCGATCGTCCCTGACAGCTTCCATGAGGCGGTCGGATGCGAAGATGCGGCCCGGCACCCTCATCCCGCTTCGGGCAGCGATCTCCCACATGACGCTCGAACGACGGGTCAACTCCATATTGCGCAGTCTGCGTGGCCGAATCTGAGCTAGCTAGAGGCGATCGCCATCTCGGCGGCGGTTGTTCAACTGGGTCTGACGCGGTCAGACGTCGAAGTACACCCGGACAAACCACGCTCCGCTCCGTTCCGCGACGTCGAGATCGTGGTATGTGACCGCCTTGATCGGCGCACCGCGCAACTCGATCGATTGCGCATCGACGCCACCGGCGGACATTTCCACTTCCAACCCATCCAGCCGTGTTACCTGAAATGCGCAGAACAGAACGTCGTCTACCTCGGCCCGGTAGAGAAGCTCAGATAACAGATCGACGACGAGGTCCTCTCGGGTCGGCGAGGTGACGCTCACCACGACGTCGTGCTCAACACGGCACGGTTTCACGTCGGCCACCGTGGCAAACATCCCGGTCGCCAGCTCTTCCAGCACATTCTCGAAGCTGATCCCAGTGGCTTCGATTCCTGTGTCGGCGGTGTGCGACAGAACCCGGTAGGACACGCCTCAAGCGTACGTCAATCACCCTGGGCGTGGCGGTTGACGTTTCCCGTGATCGTGTTCGGCACCCGGGGGCGCCGCCGTGAGCCGTGCCCGGTCGGGACCTGATGCCCTAGCCGCTGTCCTCCACGCACCTCATCCTGAAGATGCGCTCCGTTGTGGGGCGCGAAAGGAGCATGACGATGGTACAGCTCCAAGATCGGCCGACCGTTCGACGCGATCGGACGCGAAGGAGCGGGCAGGTCGGCGAGTACATGACCGGCGCGTTTGCGCTTCTGGTGGCAGCGCTTGGTGCCTGGCTGTATTGGGGTGGGAGCGACGGTGTCCTACAGGTGTTCGCCTGGGAATGGAACGTCAGCGACATCCACAGCGGCTGGGGCCTGGGGTTGATGATCTTGGGAGCCGTGCTGGCTGCTGTGTACACGGCTCTAGTCACCACGCGCAAGACGCGGTAACGGCGGCCTCGAGGGACGGCGGCACGCCGTCCCTCAGGCGCGTCCGGACCATCACTGGCTGCACGCGGCCGAGCAGCGCTGCCTGGGAGCCGTCATCGCTCGGAAACCGTTCTCCCTGGTGATCGCCGGATGCTGGTTCTCGCCGGTGGCGTGGGGATATGTGAAGGATCGGAGCCGCTCCCGGCCGATCTCAGCTGATCTGCTGATCGTTGCGCTGCGCGAGAACCATCGAGAACACGTAGTCCTTGCGCACGCTGCCGCCTTGCGCCTCGATGAGCGCTGAGAGGCAGGCGAACAGCCCGCTTTGCGCCTCGGGTTGCATGGTGGCGTGATCCGAGAACGTGCGGAGCAGGTCGAGGTACTGCGCGGTGGTGTACAGAATCTCGACCTCGTAGGCTCGGACGACCACCTCGTCGAACAACCCGCAGTCGTCGACTTCCGACGTGTCAACCACTACCTCGTCCGGCGCCGGGAGGCGAAAACCCGGCTTGGTATCAGGGTCCCAGCGGGTGTAGCAATCCTGCGAGCGCTCGAAGAACGGGTCATCACCGAGCACATGGTGGGTGTCGACGATCGCCAGCCACGTGCCAGGTCGCAGCAGTCCGGCGGCACGGCGGACCCGGGTGTCCGGGTCGAGCCAGTGGAAGGTCGTGAACGCGGCCACCAGGTCGAAGCCGGGCTCCGGCATCACCATGTCATCGAACGATGCCTGGCTCACCGAAACCGCCGGGAACGCCCTCAGTCGAGCTGCGGTGTACGTCGCGAGCCGATCCCCCAGGTCGATCGCGCGGACCGCCCAGCCCCGGCTCGCCATGTGGAGCGTGGCTTGTCCGGTCCCGCAGCCAATCTCAAACACGCGCGCACCGGGCGTCAGATCGGCGTGACCGGCGAGATCGTCGAAGAGTGCCGCCGGGTAACGTGGGCGGGTGAGATCGTAGCGGGCAGCGTCATTGTTGAACACGAGCCGCAAGACGTCGCGCTGTTGCATCCTGCGAGTATCGCAAGTTCCCGCAGCACGTGCCGTCTGACCCTGGGAGTTGAATGTTCCGTCGAGCCCGGTCAAACGAGAAGCGCCGTCCCGACCACGGTGGTGGCAGCGCCGACCCATGCGCCAAACGTCGGCCTGCGGTGCGACACCACCCAGATCAACGGGAGCAGCATGACCGGCGTGGTCGCCGAGAGGATCGTGGTGACGCCGGCGTCTCCGTGCCCGAGTGCGTAGAGCACCAATGTCATCCCGATAACCATTCCGAACACGCCGCTGATCACGAGAATGCCGTGGTACCGCGCATTGAGGGGCGCCCGATTCGCGGGCTTGACCAGGCGATCGGTTGGGCGTGCCACGATCCAGAGAGCCACAGTTGCGATGACCGCACGCGCTGCAGCGACCGCGACCGTGTCGGCACCGGCGTCGAGAACCGGTTTGGCGGCGAGGGCTCCTACAGCTTGACCGAGCGCGCCCACCGTTGCCCAGATCACGCCGCTGACCATCGACCCCTCGATACGCTCGAACACATGGGTGTCGCCGCGAGCGGTGCCAAAGAGGACGGCGAGGACGATGCCGCCGACGGTCAACGCGGCGCCGAGCAGGCTGAGCGGGGTGAAACGCTCGCCGAACAGCAGCACGCCCCCGATGGCCGCCATCGGCGCGTTCGCGGTGAACAGCACGCCCGTGCGCCGCGGACCGATCTGTGCCATGGCCGTGAACAACGCAACGTCGCCGATCAGGAGCCCGACGATCGCGGAGATGGCGATCAAACCGAGATCGCCCGCGGCGATCGACTCCCAGCCACCGGTCATGGTGGCGGCGACGAGCAGCATGATCGACACGTAGATCATTCGGAGGCGGGTGAAGCGTGGCCCGCCCATCTCGCGTGCCGGGTTGGCGGCGATCACTGCACCCACAGCCCACGAGGCGGCGGCCAGCAAGGCGGCGACTTGATAGGGCACTGTCGATCCGTCAGTCGAGGAAGAATCCGTGCGGGTGCAGTTCGTCCAGCGTGTGCTCGCGGATCTCGGCGCCGTCGCCAGCGGTCACGATCACACGTTCGACGCCGAACTCATGCATGAGCTGGCGGCAATTGCCGCACGGGTACGCACCTTCGGCGTCCTGCGCGTCGATACACGCGACCGCGAGCGTGGGAATCCGCCGTACGCCTCGGGCAACGGCGCCCGCGATGGCCGTCGCCTCCGCACACAGCGACGACCCGTAGGCTGCATTCTCGACATTGGCCCCCGCGTGCTGCTCGCCGTCCTCGTCGACGACAACCGCTCCGACCCGGAACCGGGAGTATGGCGAGTACGACTGCATGGCCGCCTCCCTGGCTGCGGCAACTAGTTCTTCGAGATCGGACATCAAGCAGACCCCAACAGCGCGTCGACGAACACCGCCGGTTCGAATTGAATCAGGTCCTCAACGCCCTCGCCAACACCGATGTACTTGACCGGGATGCCGGTCTCTCGCTCGATCGCCACAACCACACCGCCCTTGGCCGTTCCATCCAGCTTGGTGAGCACGATGCCGGTGACACCGACCACCTCGGTGAATTGTTTGGCCTGAGACAGACCGTTCTGGCCGGTGGTCGCGTCGACGACTAGGAGAACTTCGCTGACCGGTTCCGAATCGCGTTCGACGACGCGGACGATCTTGCCCAGCTCGGCCATCAGATTCGATTTGTTCTGTAACCGGCCCGCCGTGTCGATGACGACCACATCGTTGCCGCGGGCCCGACCGGCCTGGAGCGCGTCGTAGGCGACCGATGCCGGGTCTGCGCCGGGCTCGCCTCCGATGACTTCGACGCCCACTCGATCTGCCCACATCCGGAGTTGTTCGTCGGCAGCTGCCCGGAAGGTGTCTGCTGCACCCAAGATCGGCTTGAACCCGCGTTCGGAGAGCCGAGCTGCGAGCTTGGCGATTGTCGTTGTCTTGCCGGCACCGTTGACACCCACGACCACGACCTTGGCCGGAGACCCAATCAGCGTGAGTTCCCGCGACGCGCGCTCGAGCACGTGGAGCAACTCCGATCGCAATGCGGTCCTTGCGTCATCCGTCGTCTCGGGCCCTGATTCGCGCACTGCGGCCACGATTTCCGTCGCCGCGGCGACACCCACATCTGCCGACACGAGCGCATCTTCAATGCCCTCCCAGAACGCTGAATCGAGTGTGCCGGGCCCAAACACCGAGCGGAGGGCGCTCCCCAGCGCATCTCGGCTTTTCGCGAGTCGGTCGGCCAGCGACCGGCGAGCCGGCGGCGCCGGGACCCGGGTGTCCGGCTCCAGCCCGGTCGCCTCCTCGACGTGCCCGTCCAGGTCGCGAAACGCAAGCGATTGGCTGCTCCGCCGTTGTATGAAGAACGCGACGCCACCGATCGCGACGACGACGGCGACAAAGATCACGACTCCGATCCATACGGACATGGGTCAACAACTCCGGGACTCTTCTGCGGGACGTCACTCTAGGGGCGCGCCGCGCAACACTGAACTCAGACCTCGAGCGTGATGGCTTCCATCCGTTTGGCGAGTGCCTGTGAAGAGCCGCCAGGCTCCATCGTCACGCCATACAGCACGTCTGCACCCTCCATCGTCTGTTGCTGATGGGTCACGATGACGAGCTGCGCGTTCGCTCGGAACCGACCAACGAGGCGCAGGAATCGGCGCAGGTTGGCGTCGTCGAGGGCTGCTTCGACCTCGTCCATGATGTAGAACGGCGATGGCCGAGCCTTGAAGACCGCGAACAGGAACGCGAGGGCGGCAAGCGATCGTTCGCCACCAGAGAGCAACGACAGTTTCGACACCTTCTTGCCGTGCGGCTGCGCGGCAATCTCCAGGCCGGTCTCGAGTGGCCGATCCGGGTCGGTCAGCCGGATGCGCCCGCGGCCGCCCGGGAACAGGATCGTGAAGAACTCCTCGTAACTCTTGGCAACCTCTTCGTAGGCGGCCAAGAACAACTGCTCGATTTCATCGTCGAGCGCGTGGATGACCTTGCGGAGCTCACCGCGGGAGGCTTCGAGATCGGTCAGCTGGTCCGAGATGTGGGTGTGCCGCTCCTCGAGCTCTCGATATTCTGCCGCGGCGAGCGGGTTGACCGGGCCCATCCGGCGCAGCTCGGCGTCGAGCGAGTCAACGTGTGCTACGAGGTGGACGCCCGCGGGCAACTCGGGTGCTGGAGCAGCCAGTGCCTCACTCTCGGCGGCGTCAGCATCGCGCCGGAGACCCTCAGCAACCCGCTCGCCGCGCATTCGCAACTCAGTCATCTCGACCGCGAGCGCACCGAGGCGTTCACGGGTTGTGTCCAGGACGGCCCGCAATTCGCTCTCGCGCTGGCGAGCCTGGGTCAAACGGTTGCCGGCGTCACCTGCCACCTCACGCAAGTGACGCTGACGGACGCGGAGCTGCTCCACCTTCGACCTGACGGTTTCGAGGCACCGGCGCGCCAATTCCTCGATGCTGGTGAGCATACTCAGCTCAGTCGGCTCGGCGGGGCGATCCGTCATGTGCTGCAATTCAGTGCGCACCGTTCGGAGCCGCTGTTCGAGCATCCGGCGCCGCTCGACGATCGCGCCGAGCGCCTCAGCGGCCTCCTCACGCGCCCGACGCGCCGTCGCACGCCCGACCGCCAACTCCTCCCGCTGGCGCGCCAGCGCCTCCCAAGCAGCCTGGCGTTCGGCTTCTTCGCCTTCGAGGGCCGCCAGCCGGGTCTGAAGCTCGTTCCGCTGGCCGGCGCGACGCGCGGCGGCCTCGGCGAGCACTTCTCGGCGCTCATCGAGGCGCTGCAGCTCTTCTCCGGTCGCCGCCAAGGAGCGGTCCAACCGGTCGAGTGCCTCTGCCGAACCACTGAGCCGCGCTTCGAGCGCCTCGAGGTCCTCGAGCGCAGACCGTTCCTCGGCCCGGACCTCGTCGAAGGTCCGATGGTTCGCACGCTCCACACTTTGGCCGCGAGCGAGATCGACCTGCGCTGCCTCAGCCGCGTGGCGTGCCGCTTCGAGCGCCGCAGGCCCGGCACCGTCGGGATCAGCCAGCCGGATCCCGTGAATGGCAATGAGGTCGCCATCCGGCGTCACGGCCCGCACACTCGGATGCTTCTGAACGAGGTTCCAGCCAGACGACCACCCTGCAACGAGGACCACATCGCCGAGCAATGCGCAGGCCAGACCCAGGTCTGCTCCGCTGCCAAGTCCGTCGACCAGCGCATCGACACCCCACGCCTCTGCGACCTCACGAGCCGGCACCCTGGACGGCTCCGGCATCCGGGCAACCAATGGCAGACGGCCGAGTCCGTCGGCCTTGAGCGTGCGCACGACACCCTCGAGGCTTTCAGCGCGCTGCACGACCAGAGACTCGGCCCATCCGCTCA
>Ga0224512_10005028_pt1 | contig 11017 bp, 10 predicted proteins | sample SF_May12_sed_USG_4_FD_169103 | JGI IMG/M metagenome (GOLD analysis project Ga0224512, IMG submission 169103) | Sediment microbial communities from San Francisco Bay, California, United States - SF_May12_sed_USGS_13 | ecosystem: Environmental > Aquatic > Marine > Sediment | place: USA...
GCCCGCTGAAGGACAAGGCGGCGTTCGACCTTGTCATCCAGGCGTACAGCGGCCACATGGACATCACCGGAGACTCCGACGGCCCGCCGGCGCGCGTTGGTATCCCCCTCGCCGACATCTCCGGCGGCATCTTCTCGTGCATCTCGGTGTTGGCGGCCCTTGCCGAACGGGGACTGGGCGGAGGCGGACGCCACGCCGACGTGGCGATGCTCGACTCGCTCGTCTCGATGCTCAGCTACGACGCCCTCGACCACCTCAATTCGGGACGACCGGTCGAACGACACGGGACCGCTCACGCCCACATGGTCCCCTGGCAGGCGTTCGAAGCCGCCGACGGCTACGTGGTCGTCGCCGCCCGCGACGAGAAGTTCTGGCGGAACCTGTGCGGTGCACTCGGCCGCCCCGAGCTCGCCGACGACGAGCGGTTCGACAACAACGCAAAGCGAGTCGAGAACCGAGACCAGATCGTGCCGATACTCACAGATGTGTTCAAGACCAAACCCAAAGCCGAATGGGCCGAGATACTCGACCGCCACGACATCCCCGCCGCTCCGGTCAACGATGTCGGAGAGGTGTTCGCAGATCCCCAGGTCAGGTCGCGAGACATGGTGAAGACCTACGACCATCCGACGCTGGGACCGATCGACTACCCGCCGATGCCGGTGAAGTTCAGTGACTGGACGATTCCCACCCGATCGGCGCCGATGCTCGGCGAGCACAGCCGGGAGATCCTCGAAGGTCGCCTCGGGATGGCACCGGCCAGAGTGACCGAACTCATCGAATCAGGTGCCATCGGCATCTGGAGCCCACCGGAGTGACCGACACGTTCGAGCGTGCCAGAGCTGCGGCCCTTCATCCCGTGGCAACGTTGATCGTGTCAACGCTGTCGATCACCCTCGGCTCGCTGCCGGTGTTCCTCGTTGGAGCGCTCGCCGTGTTCATCCGCCCCGAACTCGACTTCAGCGAGTCACGGCTGGGTGCGCTCGCCACCATCTACTACCTTCTCTCGGCCAGCCTCACCTGGGCTGGCGGGAAGATCGCCGAACGACTCGGGGGACCTCGCGCCATGGCGCTGGCGGCCGCGCTCAGCTTCGTGTCTTCGATCGGCATAGGTTTGGTGGCGCGAAGCTGGTTCAGCCTGGCTGTGTGCCTGGCGATCGCCGGAGCAGGCAACGGACTCGCCTATCCGGCATCGAACCTGTCATTGGCGAGAGGCATCCCCATCGCCCGCCAAGGTGTCGCGTTCGGCGTCAAACAGTCATCGGCGCTGTACGCAACGCTCGTCGCCGGCGCCTCCGTCCCCCTGATCGGCGCCACGATCGGCTGGCGGTGGGCGTTCGCGTTCGCTGCGGCGGGAGCAGTGCCGATCATGGCCGGGTACGGGATCAAGCAACGAGTGGCGACCCGCGAGCGCGGCACTGACGTCCACGTCGAACGCGGGCCTGTGTGGGTGATGTCGGCGGGAGCCTTCTTCGCCGTCTACGCGACAGCCTCGCTGGGTTCCTTCTATGTCGAGTCGGCGGTCGCCAAGGACGTCTCGGCGTCACTGGCCGGTTCGCTCCTCGCCATGGGCAGCATCCTGGGTGTCGCCGGTCGGATCGGCTGGGGATGGTTCGGAGACCGACGCCAGGACCTCCACTTCGTCATCGTCCCGATACTCCTCGGCACTGGCGCCGTGGCCTTCGCCCTCCTGGGTGTCGTTGACTCCGTTCCGATGTTGGTCGCGGCGACCGCACTGGTCTTCGGGGCCGGTTGGGCGTGGTCGAGCCTCCTGAACTTCGGTGTGATCGCCCGGAATCCGCGCGGCCCCGCAACCGCCTCCGGCATACTCGGAACAGGCCAGTTCGGGGGCGGCATCCTCGGACCGCTCACATTCGGGTTCTTGGTGGAAAGCCGCGGCTACCAGACCGCATGGAACGTCGGCGGGATCTCACTCGCCATGGCCGCCGCCCTCACCTTTGTCGGCGGGCGGTGGCTGGAACGCAGAAACGGACCGATCGAGGAGGAAACATCATGAGATTCGGGACCTTCGTCCCCCAAGGGTGGAAGATGGACCAAGTAGGGAGACCCGTCGCCGATCAGTGGCCGCACATCGAGCGCATCGCCCACCTCATCGAGGAGACCGGCTACGACTCGCTGTGGGTCTACGACCACTTCCACACCCATCCGGTACCCAGTCAGGAGAGCGTGTTCGAGGCGTGGAGTCTCATGGCTGCTCTCGCCGTTGCCACCGAGCGAGTCCGGCTCGGGCAGATGTGCTCGTGTGTCCCATATCGGCCGGCATCGCTCCTCGGGAAGATCGCGCTGTCGGTTGATGCGATCTCGGGCGGTCGACTCGACGTGGGCATCGGCGCAGGCTGGTCGGTTGGAGAGTTCAAGGGATACGGGTACGACTTCCCGTCGGCAGGCGTGCGGCTCGACATGCTCGAGGAAGCCGCACAGGTGCTCATCGCGATGTGGACCCAGGAGCTCGCCACGTTCTCCGGGGAGCACTACCGGCTCGACGGGGCAATCGCCCATCCCGAGTCCACCCAAAAGCCGTATCCGCCGCTGTGGATCGCCGGTGGAGGCGAGAAACGAACGCTCGAGATCGTCGCGAAATACGGGGACCACGCCAACTTCGGAGACAGCGTCGAGTCGTTCGTCCACAAGTCGCAGGTCCTCGCAGATCACTGTCAGGCCGTGGGGCGTGATTTCGATGAGATCGGACGTTCCGTGCACCTGATGTCGGTGATCGGCCGAGACGAGGCGGACCTGGCAGCGAAGTTGGAAACGGCGGCGATCCGGCGGAACTCGACACCCGCCGCCTTCGCAGCCGAGCACTTCGCTCGAACCGTCGACCAGGCGGTCGACGAACTGGGCCGGTATCGCGACGCCGGGGCCGACGAGATGATCCTGTACTTCTACGACATGGGAGCGCACGACAGCCTCGAGCTGTTCGCTGCAGACGTTGCTCCCCATCTCAGGCGCTGACACGGCGGTGGAGCACCTCCGGCGACTCCTCGACCCCGCCTCGATCGCGATCGTCGGCCTGTCGGCGGATCGAGCCAAGCACGGCGGACGGGTGCTGTCCTCACTCCGAAAGGTCGGGTACACCGGAAGCGTGTGGGGCGTGCACCCGCGCACTCCCGAGGTGGATGGCGTCGAGATGTTCAGCTCGCTCCTCGACGTGCCCAGCAGTCCCGACCTCGTGGCGTCGGCGGTGCCCGCCGGCGTCGTGCCCGGCATCGTCGACGACGCCGACGCGATCGGAGCCGGTGCGGTGGTGGTGTTCGCCGGCGGATTCGCCGAGTCGGGAGCAGATGGGCTCGGTGCCCAGACCCGGATCTCGGAGATCGCGGCTCGAGGCACCACACGAATCCTCGGGCCGAACTCGGGTGGCGTCATCCGCCCCTCACGTGGTCTCGCCGTGAGTTTCCTCACGTGTCTCGATCGGCCGGCGGATCAGATCCGATCGGGCCCGGTCGGCCTGGTGACACAGAGCGGCGGAACGGGCAGCTACATCCACAATCTGGCCGCAGCGAATGGTGGCGGCCTGGGCGTGTCGATCTCGACCGGAAACGAGGCCGACATCGACCTCGCCGACGGAATCCGCGCGCTCACCCACCTCGACGAGGTCCGTGTCATCGCGGTGGTGTTGGAGACGGTTCGGGACGGCCCCCGACTCATCGAGGCGATCCGAGTGGCCGCCGAGGCGGGCAAGCCCGTGGTGGCCTGCCGGATCGGCACGAGCGAACGCGGCGGGGCCATGACTGCGACACACACCGGAGCGCTCGCCCGCCCCGCGCGCATCCTCGACGGGGCACTGGCATCGCTCGGCGTGACCACCACCGAGACACCGGGTGAGCTGCTCGACGTCGCCGAGGTGCTGGCGAGACATCCGCGCCCTGCGGGAAGGCGTGTAGGAGTCGTGACCCACTCCGGCGGAGTGGCGATCCTGTTGAGCGATCTCGCCGAGCGCCACGGGCTCGAGCTCCCGCAACCCGACCCCGGGTTGCAAGCCGACCTCGAGGACCTCTTGGAACACGGTGTGGCGGCGAACCCACTGGACATGGGCGGCATCATCGGCGGTGCGTCCCGCTTTCCGGCCGTCGTGGACCGGTTCGCCGCATCGGAGAGATTCGACGTCGTCCTCGCCGTGTCCACTGCCCACCCCCGAGATCACACCGCCGAACGCGCCCGGTCACTGGCGGCGGCCGAGCGGCCGGCGGTTCATCTGTGGATGGCGGGCGATGTCGGTGCAGTGGGACTCGAGACCCTCCGCACGGCTGGACTCCCGGTGACGACCGAGCCGAGGGCTGCAGTTCGGGCGCTGGCGGCACTCACCGCTCCAGCCCCGGACCTGGCGGGCTTCGAGAGCACCCCACTCCGGGTCCGATCCGAACGTGCCGTCCCGCTCGGCGAGGCGGAATCGAAGGGCATCGCCGGCAGCTGGGGCATCGCCGTGCCACCAGGTGACGTCGTCACCTCGGCGGCGCAGGCCGAACGAGTCGCCGCTCGAATCGGGGGGCCCGTGGTGGTCAAGGTGAGCTCGGTCGACATCACCCACAAGACCGATATCGGTGGGATCGCCATCGGCGTCGTGTCCGCGAGAGCGGCCGAGGCATTCACGCAGGTGACATCCAGCGCACGCAGACACCGCCCGGACGCCGAGATCGCCGGCGCACTCGTCGAACGACAGATCAGTGGACTGGAGATCATCGTCGGGACGACCGTCGACTCCGTCTTCGGCTCGATGACGCTCGTCGGCTTCGGTGGCATCGCCGCAGAAGCCCTCGATCCCGCGATGGGACTGACACCTCGGTCTCATGCCCAGGCGATGGCGCTCATCTCGCGGGCAACCGGTCTCGCAACGGCACTCGGGCGCCTTGGACCAGATGCGCTCGACGCGCTCGCCGAGACGCTGATGGCGATCGGACGCGGTGCGAGCATCGACGATATCGTCGAGGTCGAGATCAACCCGCTGGTGTGGTCGGAGGGCCGGTGGGTCGCACTCGACGCTCTGATCGTTCCGGCAGCGAAACATGACCGATGGCGTCACACCGACGCCCCGATGAAAGGAGAGCGATGACGAAACTCGAAGGCAAGGTGGCAGTGATCACCGGAGGAAGCAAGGGAATCGGGAGGGCGATCGCCGAAGCACTCGCCCGCCAGGGGGCGGACTGCATGCTCGCCGCCCGGACCGGTGAGGACCTCGAAGCCGCCGCGAGGGACATCTCTTCGGCTACCGGAGTGAGGGTCGAGACCTCGGCCGGGGACCTGCGAACGCAGGAAGGCTGCGAAGCCCTATACGACGCCACCATGGACCGATTCGGCCGGATCGACATCCTGGTCAACAGCGCCGGCGCAACGAAAGCCGGGCCGTTCCTGGACCTCGACGATGAGGCATGGTTGGACGGTTTCGCCCTGAAGTTCCATGGGGCGGTGCGTGTGTCGCGGCTGTTCTGGCCACAGCTCAAGGCATCTCACGGATCGGTGGTCAACATCATCGGCGGACTGGCTCGCACGCCAACCCCTGACGTCATGATCGCCGGTGCGGTCAACGCCGCGTTCGCCAACTTCTCGAAGGCACTCGCCGGCCAGGGTCTCAGGGACGACGTCAACGTGAACACGATCCACCCGGCCCAGACGCGGACCGAACGCCATCACACCCTGATGAGGGTCCGCTCCGAGGCGGCCGGAATCACGCCGGCGGAGTTCGAGCAGCGGCTCATCGACAGGCAGGGCGTTCGCCGCCTGGCGGAACCAGAAGACATCGCGAACCTGGCCGTGTTCCTCTGCCTCCCGGAGTCACGTCACATCAACGGCACATCGATCTCCGTCGATGGAGGTGGCACCTCGGGTCTCTTCTGACTCGTCCGGCGAGTGTCAGGCCACCGCGGCAATCGACTCGCCGACCATGTCGACATGTGCGGGGTCGTGGGGGCTCGGGAGGTTGATGATCGCTGCATCGAGGCCGAGGTCGGCGAGCCTGCGCAACTCGTTGCGGAGGGCGCCGAGGTCGTCGGGGCTGAACCGCACCATCATCGACGTCATGATCTCATCGCGGTCGCGGCCCACGGCTTCGCAGTGTCGTCCGAGGACCGCCATCTTGTGATTCCACTCATCGCTCTCGATCGGCGCCACGTTCCAGTGGTCTGCGAACCGCGCAACCGTCCTCAGGGTCCGCCGTTCACCCTTGCCCCCGATCACGATCGGCGGCCGAGGGGTCTGGGGGCCCTTGGGCTCGTTGCGGGCGTTCTTGACGGTGAAGTAGGTGCCCTCGAACGTCGTCTCGGTGTTCTCGAGCATCCCGACGATGATCTCGACGCATTCGTCGAATCGATCGAACCGCTCGGTGAGCGAGTCTCCGAGCGTGATGCCGTACGCGTCGGACTCGAGTTCGTTCCAACCCGCGCCCAATCCCAGCTGGAAGCGCCCGTCGGAGATGATGTCGAGTGTGGATGCCATGTTGGCCGTCACCGCAGGATGTCGATAGGGCATGCCGTTCACCATCGTCCCGATCTCGAGCCGCTCGGTGGCCTGAGCAAGAGCGGACAATGACGTCCAGCCCTCGAGGCACGGGCCGTCGGTGTCACCGAAGATCGGGTAGAAGTGGTCGAACACCCAGGCCGAGTCGATGTTCTCGGTCTGATCGGCACGTTCCCACGTCGAGAGCATGGCGCCCCAGGTGGTGTGATGGGGGTTGGTCTTGATCCCGTAGTGCATGTCGATCCCTCACGTCGATGGTGAGAAGATCCTATATGTTGCAGGACCGAGATGGCGGTCGCACCGGCGCCTCCCGCTCCGGCGAAGCGTCAACCGCCGGACGAGTACCCGGACTCTGCCACGGAAGAGACCGCCGGCAGTTCAGCGTCATGCTGTCGTCTCCACAGTCGAGAGAGACCGATCTCGGCTGCGACGGTACCGCCGATCAGGATTCCGCCGATCCACAACCTGAGCAGCGCAGTTCCTTCGATCGGCTGGCTGCTGAACATGGCGTCGAGTGTGTTCCCGGCGCCGGACCCGGGAGCCCTCATCTGCGCAATGTCCATGAACGACACTGCGGGATCGAGCGGCCACATCCACACGGTGAGCCCCGCAACAAGGCCAACCCATGCAACCAAATGCCATCGGACTTCCATCACGACAACGTATCGGGCTGACAGCTTCGGCGATAGAGCGTCTTGGTCGGGACCGGTGCATCTACCGTGCAGCAGCCTGGGACCGCCCCAGCAGAACCGAGGTCTCCTCATCGTTTGCGCCGGACTCGCGGACGAGCGATTCGATCGAGACCGGGGCACCACCGGCAGACGAGGACCGGACCGCGGCCTGGACGATCGCCACCGCTCGGAGACCTTCGACGACATCGACCAGCATCTGCGAGCCGGTCGTGACCGCGCGTCCGAGGTCCTCGAGTTGGTCTCGCAGCGGATCGCCCTTGGTGACGGCGACCACCGATGACGCACCGTCGCTGGAACGCATCGTCACCTCCCCGAACAGATCGACGTCACCACTCGTCCAATGGCCGTGATCGAGTCGGAAACTCATCGTCCCGCGCTCCGCCTGGATCTCGGTGAGATAGTGACTCGGCGTGGTCCATGACGAGGCGATCGTCGACAGCGCTCCGCCGGCGTGCATCATCGTCACGGCCGCCACGTCCGGCATGTCGGGACCGAGCACGTCGTAGCCGAAACGGGCATTCACCTCGACGACCGGGCCCAGGATGGACAGCAACGCGTCCACCTGATGGATCCCGACCTGGATCAACACGCCCGCCTCGGCACCGCGGGCGGTCCGATGCCACGCGTCGGGCTTCATCGCCGTCGCGCGGCTGTTCGAGAAGTTGCCGTGAGCCAGCCGCACCGTGCCGGCGTCACCCGATCGGACCCAGTCGCGGGCAAGACGATGCCCGGCCAGCCGGCGTGCGTGGTGGGCGACGCCGATCGGCACGCCGGACCGTACCGACGCACGCCACAGATCGAGTCCCTCGGCGACATCGACCGCCAGTGGCTTGTCGACGAGCACGGGCTTGCCGGCATGGATCGCTGCTCTCACGTGCGACGCATGGGCATCGTTCGGCGACGAGACGATCACGGCGGCGACCGCCGGATCGGCGATCAACCCCTCGAGCGACTGTGCGGCGACCGCGAGTCCGTTGGCGTCGATGAACCGCCGGCGCGACTCCTCCAACCGGGCGAAGCAATTCACGAGCTCGACCTGGTCGCTCCGGGCCGCCGCCGCGGCGTGGGCATTCGCCCAACGCCCCAGTCCGATGATGCCGAGCCCGATCACGATCCCTGCTCGTGCCCGAGGCGGCCCGAGAGCATCGACGCGGCAGCAGCCACCGCTTCCCCGATCTCCACCACGTCCAAGTCGTCCATCCGCGCCACGGGGCTGGTGAACACGAGCGATCCCTGACAGGTGCCGGCCGAGCCGAAGAACGGCGCCGCCACGGCCGCTCCTCCGGGCACGCGCTCCTCGAAGCTGACCGAGTACCCCCGTTCGCGATCGGTCGCAGCAGCGGCGAGGATCTCGTCGAGCGTCGTGAGCGTTCCCCGGCCGAGCCTGGGAAGCGGCTCGGTTCCGACGATCTCTCGGACGTGTCCCTCGGCGAGAGCCGAGAGGATCGCTCGACCGGCGGCACCGGCGTACAGCGGGACCGGTCGGCCGAGCTCGACGACCAGCCGGAGCGGCTTCGAGCTCTGGATCTCATGGGTGAAGACCGCAACGTCGCCATGGAACGCGCAGGCGTAGCAGGTCTCGTCGAATCGAGCCACGAGGTCGGCGAGGATCGGCTCGACCTCATCGGGCAGTTTGTCTCTCGCGGCCAACACCCTGCCGAGCGTGATCAACCGAGGTCCCGGAACGTATCCGTCCCGGCTGCGATGGAGCACGTCGATGGCGGCGAGATGGCGCAGCATCCTCCCGACCGCGCTGCGATCAAGGTGGATCTTGCGCCCGAGGCCCCGAGGACCGACCGGCTCGTCGGAGTCGACGACTCCCTCGACGACCCGCCAGATCTTCGCGGTCGGCGACGTGGGGTTCTGGGTCATGTCGGCCAGTCTGTCATGCGACCGGGCCGAGTGCTACCTCGAGAACGTCGAGGTCGTCCGTGGTCGGCACCCAGTGCGCAGCGGAGGCGTTCTCGACGACCTGTGCTGCGCTCGTGGCACCCGGGGTGACCGCCGGGACGGCCGGTTGGGCGAGGAGCCAACCGATGGCGACCTGCGCCATGGTGAGGTCTCTCCCCGCGGAGAACGCGCCCAGACGCTCCACCACGTCGAAATTGGCGTCGGACAGATAGTGCGCGTAGCGCTCCATCGACAACCGGCCGGTCGGAGCCGATCCGCGACGGACCTTGCCGGTGAGCATGCCGCATGCCAACGGGTAGTAGGGCAGCAGCGACACCCCGTTCGCGGCGCAGACATCGGCGAGTCCGTTCCGCTCAGGCTCTCGGTGGAGCATCGAGTACTCCACCTGGTCCGAGACGAAGAGGGGGTGGCCGGCCGACTCGGACTCCGCGATCGCCTCCGCGAGCTGGCCGGCGTCGAGATTGCAGCATCCGATCTCGACGACCTTGCCTTCGTCCACCAACTCGGCCATGGTGCCGATGGTGTCGGCGATCGGCGTTTCGGGATCCGGCCAGTGGAGTTGATAGAGGTCGATCCGGTCGGTGTCGAGTTGACGCAGGCTGCGCTCGATCGCACGGCGGATGTACTCGGGCCTCGCTCCACCGGAACCCTCCACCTGCGGGAACGACTGGCCGAACTTCGAGGCGATCACGACGTCGTCTCGGCGGTCCCCGAGGGCTGCGGCCAGGTACGCCTCCGATCGACCCTCGCCGTAGTTGTCGGAGGTGTCGAGGAAGGTGACACCGGCCTCGAGCGCGGCGTCGACCACAGCCTTCGTGCCCTCGAGGTCGAGCGCGCGCCCGAAGTTGTTGCAGCCGAGCCCGATCACAGAGACCTCGAGACTCCCGATCCGGGCGTACCTCACGGCGCCGGCCTCAGGAACCGCTCGGCGTTCTCGACCAGGATGCTCGACAGCTCCGACTCGTCCAGCCGCGCAGTCCTGGCCGCACCGACCGGATCTGCCGAAGCCATGTCGAAGGGATAGTCGCTCCCGAGAAGCACGTGGTCAGCGCCGACGCGGTCGACCAGGAAACGCAACGACAGCGGATCGTGGGTCAGAGTGTCGAAGTACATCTTCGAGAAGTAGGAGCTCGGGGGGTTCGTGTCGATCTCGACCACGGCCTCCGGCCGGCAGCCCCAGCCGTGATCCCACCGCCCGATCTGATAGGGCAGGAACCCTCCCCCGTGGCACCAGCCGAACCGGAGGTCGGGGTAACGCTCCAGAACGCCGGAGAAGATCACCTTGCCCATCGCGATCGTCGACTCGAGCGGCTGACCGATGAAGTTCTGGAGGTAGTAGTTGTTGAGCCGATCGGCGCCTGCGAGTTGGCGCTGGTCGCCATGGACCCAGATCGGACTGTTCGCCCCCTGCGACGCCTCCCACAACGGGTCGAAGGCGCGATCGTCCAGGTCGACGCCGTTGATGTTCGTGCCGATCTGGATGCCCCGCACCCGTGGATGGGAGAGGATGCGATCGAACTCGGCGAGCGAGGCTTCCACGTCTTGGAGCGGCAGCGTGCCGAAGACGTGCAGCCGGTCGGGGTGGGCATCGCTCCAGGCGATCATGGCGTCGTTCTGCATGGTCGCGAAGTCGATCGCCGGCTCGGCGGGTATGTGATAGAACGAGTTCGGCGGGGCGATCGCCACGATGTGCCTGTCCACACCGAGCTCATCCATCTCCGCCAGCCTCGCCTCGGGGTCGAAGATCCCCGGATGCAGGGGCCCGAGCCTTGCCCGCCCGCCCGGATAGCGCAGGAAGGTCTGGTCGCCCTCCTCGAACACCTCTGGCCCGAAATCGGGATGCGCCGCCCTCATGGCGCGAAGCGCGTCGGGGATGATCGCGTGGGTGTGCAGGTCAGTGGTGGGCATATGAGTTCCTCTCTCGTGGACATCGGGGGTTGTAG
>Ga0224512_10005029_pt1 | contig 11016 bp, 14 predicted proteins | sample SF_May12_sed_USG_4_FD_169103 | JGI IMG/M metagenome (GOLD analysis project Ga0224512, IMG submission 169103) | Sediment microbial communities from San Francisco Bay, California, United States - SF_May12_sed_USGS_13 | ecosystem: Environmental > Aquatic > Marine > Sediment | place: USA...
ATCACCGCTAAGGGCTCCAAAGGTTAACTAAGCTAAACTGACTCACGGATGATGTAAGTTTGGAGCTGTAGTGACCCGTAGGTCGCCGGTTCGATTCCGGTCGGCCCCACGTTCCACACCGATCCATATAGTTGATCATCCTAGTGTATGTAACTGGGAACTAACCCTGATACCATGCAAAACAAATCAGATATCTATCGAAATATTGCTAGTTTCTATGCTCATCAAAAACAACTATTTCATAAAATTACATAATATGGCACCCAATATCATATTTTTATGATACAAAAAAATTACATGTTGAAAAGATTATTTGATTAAAGCAATCTACTTAAAACCAAAAATAGGATGTTCTTTCTTTAATTTGACTACTGGAAGATATGGAAAGCCATGTTGAAAAACATCTGTAAACTGAGCTGGAACTCCCTTGTGGCCAGAATATTTTATGAATGCTTTATCTGGCTCTTTATCCAACTCTACATAATAAAAACAGTAAACGGTTTCAACTAATTCAATTATTGACATGTATCCTACAATCCATTTTTTTCCTTTTGGAAAACTCAGTAGGGTCACCTTTGGATTATCTGGCCACTCAGGATCATATGTTAACCTCGCCAGGTTGCCTAGATCAGATACTTTGGAAATTTTGAATTTATCTGAGATCTTTTTGTATTGTTTAATTGGAAATGGTAATGAATCCAAATGGATTATTGGGGCATGTTCAGAAGTTGAGTTTATAGAAGATACTACCTGTGCAGTTTCCTTGCCGCCCATTGGGTCATACTCAATGTATCGTCCATTTTCATAATCTGTATAAAATGCGATGATCGAATTTGATAAAACAATTCTACTTGACAGTACCATCTTACCATGTAATTTATGAGCATAAACTCTCAAGGGGTACTTTCTGAAAGCACATACAAATCGTGCAAAATCCAAAAAACTATCTACTTCAATAAAATGAAGTTGTATCAACATAGTAATTCCTGTTTTTTAAACTAATTTAGTTTGTCGAGTCATCATGTTCCTCATCATTTTCAGGAATGGGTTATTCAAATGGTTTTTTCTCATCAGGTATGACATCATGAATTACTGAAACTTCATCTTCAATCATACTTTCATTCACATCAATAGGAGAGTCAGAGTAACATTCACATAGTCCAGGTGTCTGATTTGATCTGAAATTATGTTGTCCAGTTGTGATTGAACATCAGATTCAATTTATGCCACAATTTCATAGAGGCCGTAAGTTCCTTGAGCCTCGACTACATTGTCAATTTTTTGCAATCGCTCAAGTATTGCAGGTTCTTTACCTGGTACACAGTTAATTAAAACAAAAGCATTTTCCATATTCCTAAAACACAATCATTGGATTTCTCTTTTGTGGTTAGAGAGTAGATCTAAAATCATATAATTGTGATCAGAGGACATTCATCGTGGTTACTGGTACACAGTTAATGGAGAAGGTCTTGTTCAAAATAGCAAAACAATGGATTGCGGGAGACACAATAGATGATGCACTAAGTTCAGCAAAAGTAGCATACAAGTCTGGGCATCATGTAATCATAAACAAGTTAGGAGAATATCACACTTCAAAAAAACAAATCACAGCAACAATTGAAGAATATCAAAAAATTGTAAAATCTTTTAGAAAATGGAAAATTCGTGGAGCAATATCAGTAAAACCAACACAGATCGGTCTTTTGATTAGTCAAAAAGAATGTTATCGTAATTTTGAAATAATAATTAGAGATGCTCGCAAGGCCCATGTTTTTGTTTGGCTAGACATGGAATCCTCAGATCATACTGATGAGACCATTGAGATCTATAGCGGATTCTTTTCAAAATATGAGCGACTTGGAATTGCGTTGCAGGCAAATCTCAAAAGAACAGAAGATGATCTGAATGATTTGTTAGAAATTGGCGCCAAAATTCGTCTAGTTAAAGGAGCATATCGAGAAAAAGAAAAGATATCTTTCAAATCAAAAGAGGATGTAGATAAAAATTATGTAAAACTAATGAAGATACTCTTCAAGAAGGGAAATGAATTTGGTATAGCAACACATGATGGAAAGATTATAAAAAAGGCAGAAAATCTATCAAGAAAATATCCTAAAAAATTTGAGTTTCAGATGTTAAAAGGGATAAGGGATGAACTAAAATCCAAACTAATCAAAAAAAAATTTGTTGTGTCAGATTACATTCCATACGGCATAAACTGGCTGCCATATTCATTTAGGCGAATCAAAGAAAGAAAAAGAAATATTTTGTTACTTGGAAGCTCACTGATTCAGTCACAACGGGTTTGAGTCTGACTGCGCATAAACTGCTGCAAATAGTTTTCACCACCTGCTCCTTTTCCTGTAGAGCCCGAATTTTTCCAACCTACAAACGGTTGACTAGAAACCAATGCTGCCGTCGTTGCACTTGCAAAACGATTGGCATAGACAACACCTGCCTGAATTTTTGAGAAGAATTCATCTAATTGTTTTTCGTCATTGCTGAAAATTCCAGCAGTTAGCCCATACTCCGTTTGATTTGCAAGTCTGATTGCATTATCAAGGGTATCGTATCTTTGGACACACAGAAATGGCAAAAACAGTTCCTCTTTGACAAGTTTGTGATCATCGGGCAATTTTGTGACTATTGTAGGTTCCACAAAATAACCATTATCAAAGCCTGGAGAAGTAATGATTGTTCCTCCTGTAAGAATTTCTCCATCTTGTTTTGCCAGATTTACTGCATTCTCAAATTTTGTTTTGGCATCATTATTTATTATAGGACCCAAGAACACATCCTTTTTCCAAGGCATTCCTATTCTTAGTTTCTTTGTCTTTTCGACTAACTTTGAAATGAACTGATCAGCCACATCCTTTTGAACATAAACTCTAGAACATGCACTACATTTTTGCCCTCCAAATCCAAAGGCGGCATTCATCACTCCTTCAGATGCCTTATCCAAGTCAGCATTTCTAGTTACAATTGCAGGGTTTTTTCCCCCCATTTCAGAAATGAAAGGCTTTGTTGTTATTTTGGTAAACTCTCGGAATCCTTGCATTCCAACTTCTCTTGAGCCTGTAAATGCTATTCCATCAACATCCCTACTTTCAATCAAAGTTTTTCCTACAGAACTACCTGAACCCGTAACAAAATTAATTGCGCCATTTGGAATTTTTGAAAACAAGAATTGAGCAAAATAAAAAGAGGACAGAGGAGCTGCGCTTGCAGGCTTTAAGACAGCAGTATTTCCCGTAATTAACGTACCAGTAGTCATTCCTATTGCAATAGCTGAAGGAAAATTAAATGGCGCAATTATTCCCCATACCCCATAGGGTTTCATTATAGTCCGAGTTTTTTCATTGGAGTTTGGATGAGATGTATTTTTGCAAAATCCATTGTTTTTTTCTAGCTGAAAGGCATAAAATCTCATAAAATCTATTGCTTCATCAATGTCTCCCATTGCCTCAAAACGATTCTTGCCATTCTCAAATGACATGATAGCAGCAAAGAAGAATTTCCTTAAGGAAAAATAATCTGCGCAATCTCTAAAGATTTTAGCTCGTTTTAGATAAGAAGTATCACTCCATTTCTCAAATGCATTTTTTGCGCTAGATATTGCATCATTTGTGTCAGAAATTGTTGCTTTTGGAAACTCACCGATGATGATTTGTTTATCTGAAGGGGAATTCACAAAAAAGGCATCTTTAGAGTAGATTTCTTTACCGTTAATTATTAACGAGTATTTTTTACCAAATTCTTTTTTTGCCTCATCAACTGCTTTTTCAAATTTTTCATGGAATTCATCCATGGTGTTTTGCGAGACTGCTTTTCCCCACGTGAATTCATTCTCGAATTCAGCCACCATAATTGTCCCCTGATGAATAAAGTACCTCTGAAATTAATCTGGATGCCAAATGAGATGTTCGGTCTTTAATGTCAAAACTAGGACATACTTCCATAATATCCATCCCGATGATTCCTTTTTGTGCGATTCTTTGCAATAGATAGACACAGTCAATGCTGCTCAGACCCAAGGGGACGGGTACTGATACTCCTGGGGCAAATGACGGATCTATACAATCCATATCAAAAGAAACGTAAACATTTTTTCCCAATTTATCCAGTATGGAGTTTGAAATATTTTCCAATCCCTGTTTTTGAATATCAAAAGGAGTGATTACATCAAGATGATGCTTTTTGAGATTTTCCAATTCCTCCTCTTCAGGTGTGCGTATTCCTATTTGAATACTGGACTCTATTTCAACATGTGAAAGAACATCAGTAATTACAGAACCGTAATAGTTTCTATGTGAACTAACAAAGTCAGGATGCGCATCAAAATAAACAAGGGAGATTTTTTCGTTTTGACGTGAAATGGCTTTGATGATTTCTTTAGTAATTGAATGATCACCTCCGATAGAGATTGGAATCTTTGAAGAGGCAACAATTTTTTCAATAGTGCTTTTAATCTGATTTCTAGGGATATTACCAAGATCATGAACTTTTTTTTCGGTTCCTTGAAATGGTCTACCAAGAGAGATTTTTCCATTTCTTTTATATGAATCACGGATGTTGGATATCTCACGAATTTTAGACGGAGCATCTTCAGTACCTTTTCTTAATGCATGGGATTGTGATTCATCAGGAATCCCCACAACAACAAATTCTGCATCACCAAACTTTTCGGTATTGGCCCAACAGATTTTTTTCATAGTCACTATACGCATACATGGAATTTGTATTTTTAACCTATGTACAACATGCATGATAATATAGTTAATGAGTCAAATTTAGAACCACATGGATCCAGATAAAAAGAATAAATCAAAGTTATGTGTTAGCTGAAGAACAAACAATGGATGAAAGTACAGGACAAATAGTTATGATCACACTAATTATTGCAGCTGTTGGAATCTTTGTTGGCTCTAGAATCTGGATGGTTTTTAGAAAATAATGTTTTAAACAAAAAATCAGAAATGGGTTAAAATACGAGATAACCTAGATAAATAATATCACATTTCATTTCTATCTTTGAAAACTAAAGTGAAAAAGACCTAATTGTTTCATAACCAATCAGGAAGAATTATTCGCATGTTTGCAGTAAATAATATCTCATAAAAAATAAGATAAAACTACAACTTGTTTTAAAACTCCAGATAATGTAGAAACGTTAACTGCTTGTTCGAGTGTTCTATCTGAAATCATCTTTTGTAGTAAATTTTCATTTGCATAGATTACAACAGGTACTTTCATACATATTCTGCATCAGGATCTATCAGATATTCTAGATCAGATATTTTTATTGGGTTTTCAATATGGATTGTTTTTTCATGAACTCTTATAATTTTCATCTACTCTAGCACACAAAAACAAACTATCGATTTGATGAATTGTTTATTTTAATGAATAAGCAAATCCACTAACAAAAGAAGGTCCCCTTCTTTTCTTTATCTTGATGTGTTTACCTTTTACATCAACACTGTGAGATTTAGACAAAAAACATCCAGTCTGTATCCCATCAACTGATACAAGTATGTCACTATCCCTTTGAGTGGTAGGACCTAAGATTCTATATAATTTGGCCTTTTCTCCATGATATACAGTTTGCCATGTTCCAGATTTTGCAAACCATTCTTGTTCAAATTCCATCTTATCTGAAGGACCAATGTATGTCCCTGAAATCCAAGTATATGAAGAATTTTTGATTTTGATTTTTTTTCCCGAAACTGTTCCGTCTTTGAAAAATTTAGTCACTTTATCATCATGATAAACAGTAATGTCTCCAGAACCTTTTATGTTAAATGATAACGATGTATTTCCATGGTAAATAGAGGCACAGTTGTCTGCTTTTGCAGTCCATCTACCAATTTTGAATTGCATAATTTTTCAAATGATTTTACTAACTTAAGCATATCTTTGATTATCAAAACTAAAGTGAATTTATTGGATGGAAAGAGATTTGAGTTTGTATTTTGATTCCTTGTGCTATGCTTGTCAGAAGCTCATTGTAGTCTTTTGATTTCAAGGCAGGTCTCAAAGAGTAATAGATGAGGCTAACAGGTCAATGCACGATGCATTAATGGTAGTCAAAGATGTGATTGAGACTCCAAAGATTGTTTACGGTGGAGGCTCTCCAGAAGCATATGTTGCACTAAAGTTACGAGACTGGTCAAAGTCGCTCTCTGGCAGAGAGCAGCTTGCAGTTGAAAAATTTGCCGACGCCCTAGAATGCATCCCGCTTGCACTTGCAAGAAATGCAGGAATGAACTCCATTGATTCTATTACTCAGTTGCGTGCAAAACAAAATGCGGGCGAACATTTCACAGGCGTAGATGTCATCAATGAAACCATAGCAGATTTTGAAAAATTAGGAATTGTAGAACCGCTTAAAGTAAAAGAACAAATCATAAAATCCGCTACAGAGACTGCAAATATGATATTGAGAATTGACAATGTCATTGCAGTGTCTCGCTCAGTATCTCCTGAGCCTCCACAGGGCATGCCTCCTGGTGGCGGAATGTATTAAAAAATTAGGACAAATTTTACTTATTTCACTACAGTTACAGGGATTTTTGATTTGTTAATAACGTGATTAGATACACTTCCCAGGAATATTTCAAATTCAGGATCGGGTCCACGAGAACCTATTACAATATGTCTACTTTATGACTTTCAGCAAATGAAATAATTGTACTTCCCACGTTATTATTAATTTTAATCAGACCCGAAAACGGTACTTGGTTCTTTTGGGAGAACTTTTCTGCTTGCAGAATAATCTCTTTACTCTTTTGTTTTATTTTATTTCTAATAGATAACGTTTTGATATACATAGGAATTGAATATATGTTCAGACCAATAATGGATGAACCTGATTGTTTTGCAACAATTAATGCAAACTTCAAACCTCTTAGAGAATTCTTTGAGCCATCTAAAGGCACCAAAATTTTTTTTAATGTTTTATTAGTCAATGCAAATTAACTCTCCAAACTATTATTTAGAAAATGAGCTAAAATTCAAACATGATAATAAAATAGGATTTAAACGAGAGTATTATTAAAGATAATCCCATATCAAAATAGTATACAATGATGTTAAAAGTAAAAATCTTAAATATTGATTCAGGAGGAAAGCCATTTGTATTTTTAAATGATAAAGATGCAGATGAATTGAACATTACTGCTTCTGAACGTGTGACAGTTCAAACAAAAAAGAAAATCACCGCAATAGTAAACATATCTAGCATTATAGAAAGAGGCTATCTAGGAGTAACCGATGAAGTCAGAAAAATACTTTCTTTAAAAGAAAATAATAAAATACATTTAGATATTGCACCATTTCCAAAATCACTTCAATTTATTCGAAACAAACTTTCAGGAAAAAAACTCCTATACCCAGAAATACATGAAATTATACAGGATTTAGTAGATGGCAATCTTAGTGAAAATGAAATTGCAGCATTTGTAACTGCTTTGCATATAGATAAACTGGATCTGGATGAGGCTACAAGTTTATCCCGTGCAATGGTTGATACGGGAAAAACCCTTAGCATTAACAAGAAAATCATCATTGATAAACACAGTATAGGAGGAGTGCCAGGAGATAAAACAACATTATTAGTTGTTCCAATAATTGCATCAGAGGGATTTACTATTCCAAAAACATCTTCAAGGGCTATTACTTCGGCAGCAGGAACTGCAGACCGAGCAGAAATTTTGATGCCTGTTGAATTTACAACAAATAGTATGTTGAGAATTCTCAAGAAATCAAATGGATGTATTGTGTGGGGTGGTGCAATTGAATTGGCACCAGCTGATGACATTTTTGTGAAAACAGAATTTTCTCTACATATTGATCCTTTGCTTTTACCATCCATCATGAGTAAAAAGAAAGCAGTTGGTGCAACTCACCTTGTAGTAGATATTCCTACTGGAAGAGGAGCAAAGATGAAAACAACAGGAGAGGCAGATCTTCTTGCAAGAGACATAATGGAACTTGGTCGAAGATTGGGAATTCATACTCATTGCATAGTGACTTTTGGCGAACAACCAATTGGGAATACCGTAGGTCCGGCACTTGAAGCAAAAGAAGCACTTGAAGTTTTAATGAATCAAAAAAATATTCCGGATCTAATAGATAAAGCATGTAACATTGCTGGAAGTATGTTTGAATTATTAGGCAAAAAAAATGGATATTCTCTTGCAAAAAAGATCTTAGAATCAGGAAAAGCAGAGCAAAAAATGAGAGAAATCATCAAGGTACAGGGAGGAAATCCATTCATACTTCCAGAGGACATATCAATTGGGAAATATTCCTTGCATGTCCGTTCAGAAAAATCAGGACAAGTGTTGTGGATGGAAAATAGAATTATTGTAGAAATTGGACGTGCATCTGGTGCTCCAAAAGATAAAGGCGCAGGAATTGTTTTTAATAAAAAAATTGGAGACAGTGTAGAAAAAGATGAATTGTTGTTTACAGTATATGCTGAACAATCATATAAAATTGATAGAGTAAAATATGTTATTTCGACTCAAGCACCAATAGGAGTAGGCAAAAAATCAGACATGTTAATCCATACAATAACGGAATCTCCAGTGGTAGAAAGAACATTTGAAATTGATAGATGATTAGAAATCAAATGTTATAAAAAATGCTACTTCCAATCTAAAATAGTTTCAGAGATGATTTTTGATAAATCAACTTTTGAAAATTTTCCTTCAATTGAATTTGTAGCTATAATTCTTGAGACGCCAATATTTCTGATGTTTCTTTCCGAATCACCCACAAAAACAGGATGAGTGCAAACTACATACATATTTCTAAAATTTCCTTTGAGAAATTTGATTGCTTTTAGAATACTCCCTCCTGTGGACACCATGTCATCAAATAATATCAGGTCGCATCCTTTGGAAAATTTTGGCAAAGGTGATTTGATTACTAATTTTCCTGTTTTTCTGTCTCTTTGTTTGTTTAATGCAATGACAGTTGCATTAATGGATTTGGCAAATTTTTCTGCACTAGATTTCCAAAATAGATCTGGGGATACCACAAGAGGATTTTTCAGTTTGTATTTTTTAAAATATTCTGTAAATAAGGAAATTGCTGAAATATTTTTTGTTGGAAATTTGAAAAAATCAATAGCGTCTGGGCTGTGGAAATCCACTACAATTAATCGTGTTGCACCAGCAGATTTGAGCAGTTTTGCAACGACTGAGATTGTTATAATTTCTCCTTTGAGAAATTCTTTGTCTTGTTTGGCATAGCCCATGTACGGTACTATTGCAATTACATCTGAAGACATTTCTCGGGACTTTGAAATTAATGACAAGGTTCGAACAAGATTAGAATCCACAGGCGGTCTCATTGATGACACAACAAGAATTATTCCCTTGTTTTTGTATCCAGAAATAGTCAGTTTGCTTTCACCATCAGGGAAAACTTTCAAGTGAGTCTTCAGATACTTTGCTTGTAGTCTTTTTGCAATTTTTTTTGCTAAATTCTCAGAAGCTGGATTTGCAACAACAAGATAATTATTCATTATAACAATTAAAGGATATTTTGTACTATTAGTACTATTTCTTGTAGGGGTTATTTTGGATAAAATATTTGTTCAACTAATTTTTGCATGTTACTAATTCTCTTTTTGGAAATGCCAGTAATTCTTGCAATCTTGGCCTCATCATACCTCAAAAGATCTTTTGCAATCATCATGTTGCATTCTGAAAATATTTGCAATTCATTTTGTGTCAAATTAAGAATTGTAATTGGATACAAATTATGTTTTTCAATTATTTTTTCCAAGCTGTTTGTTGCAGGGTATCTCCAGGAAAAAATTTGTTGTCCGACACATTTGGCATATTTTTTTGCGTGATTTGAGATTTGAGTATTGCAAAAAATAATTTCTCCTGCAAATTTTGGTTGCATATCGAGGAATCTCGCATGGGTGTACAGTGATTCTTTTAGTCCAGTATACACTCCATGAAGAGAATGGTATTTGCATTCAATCAAAAATTCTCTGTTGTCTTTCATCCCTATGAGATCAATTTCATGTATTGCACATGTTCCATGAATTTTTGATCTTATTTTTGTTACCTGATAATTATAATATTTCAAAATTGATGCAATATAATTTTCAAATGCAAATCCTGCAGGACCCATCCTCATAATTGCGTCTTTTAATTGGTATCTTTGGTGTAGTGCTTTGAGGCCTTTTTCTTCAGAAATAACACGGAGGACTATTTTATAAATATCATTTGAAGCTATATCTCTATACACTTCTGATTTGACTTTCTTTAGAATTCGCTTCGCAGTTTGTTTACTTGCTCCAGCTCTAATACACGTACTAAGGATTTTGTTTTCATTGAATTGGACTCGCCTTCCATCTGCTTTGTAAATGAAAAATTTTCTAGGAGTTATAGATTAGATTAATTTTGAAGAGATTAATCTTTTACTTTAGAGATTCAGTTTTTTTCAATTTCACTTTTTTCAATATTTTTCAGCATAGATTTTCTTACCAGAATTGGAATGTTGTAGTAAGTTGCCAGTGCAATAGCGTCTGATGCCCTGAAATTTCTAAACACCATGTCTTTTTTTCCAGTAAAATACAGATTTGCTCTGAAAATTCCTCCGCTTTCATAGATTTTGACCTTGACTAGAAGGATTTCATTTTCCTCACAAATTTGCTCAACTAGGCGATAAATTGTTGGTGGATCATCACGTTTTCCATCAACAAAGTCAGAAATAATTCTTGCAACTTCCGATGAAAAACCAGACATTACGAATTCAACTTTTTCGTCTTTGAGCAATACTGCACCTGTTTGTGAATCAAGAATTCCAATTTTGTCTACTTTGACTGTATCATAATCAGTGTCAATTTCATCAATTTTCATGGGAATTCTTCCATAACTTTTTCTATTTTCTTTTCCTCTTCAATCATGACTTTTTCAAACTCTTCTCTTAATTTATCACATTTTACTTGTTTTTTATCTTCATCCATTTTTGAAAATCTAATGTCTCTGA
>Ga0224512_10005030_pt1 | contig 11013 bp, 6 predicted proteins | sample SF_May12_sed_USG_4_FD_169103 | JGI IMG/M metagenome (GOLD analysis project Ga0224512, IMG submission 169103) | Sediment microbial communities from San Francisco Bay, California, United States - SF_May12_sed_USGS_13 | ecosystem: Environmental > Aquatic > Marine > Sediment | place: USA: California...
GCACGTAACCTCGCGAGCCTACGCGCTCACCTCATCGGTTTAATCTATGACGACCCCAGCGCCTACGAGATACCGAGTGCGGGCTACGTCATAAGTATGCAACAAGGCACGCTCCGCGCATGTAGAACTGCAAATTTCGAACTGCTCATCCATCCATGCAATTATCGAAAAAAAAATGTTGGTAACGAGATCAGAACGCTCATCGAGCAGGCCCGACCCGCAGGCATTATCCTTGCCGCGCCGCTGTCAAACATGCCGAAGATAGTCCGTGCAATTGGTGCGACCGGCACTCCGTGTGTGCGACTGTCCCCCGGCAAGCAGAACGGCCAGCATTTTTCTGTCGCGACGAATGATCGTGAAGTCAGCGCAGAAATGACACGATACCTCGCTTCGTTGGGCCACAGCAAAATCGCTTTCATCACCGGACATCCGAGCCATAAGGCGGTCGCAAACCGTTTCCTTGGATATCGGGACGGCTTGCAGCAAAGCGGTCTCAAGCTCTCCGATCGGCTCGTCGCAGCCGGCGATAATTCGTTCGGCTCCGGCGAGGCCTGTGCCGAGAAATTGCTTGCGCTCAAACAACCGCCGACCGCAATTTTTGCCGCGAACGACGATATGGCGGCAGCTGTTATCCGCGTCGCCGATCGCCTTGGCATCAATGTGCCCGGCCAGCTCTCCGTGGCCGGCTTTGACGACATTGCGCTTGCGCGCCAAGTGTTTCCAGCACTGACGACCATAAGGCAGCCGCTGACTAAGATGGCCGAACGGGCCGCCACGATGTTGATCGAGGGTAAATGCAGCGGGACATCTGGCAAAAGCACCGAAGTCGTGCCCGCTACACTGGAGATCCGTGAGTCGACCGGGCCCGCGCCCGGTTAGACGACGATCGCGTTAATTCTTCGTCGCTCTGCCGCGGTGGGTGATTATCAAGGCATGTAGACTCTTACACATTCGATTTCCATCGTATCGGATCGCGCCATGGACCGTGGTTTCGCCAGAAGCCCCCAGGTTAACCGCCTCCATGACGTCGATCTCGCCAGAAGCTGTCCATCTGACATAGACACTGTCATGCGGTAGTAGCCAGAATGCCGGCAAGAGGTCCTTCCCACCCGGCAAACAGATGCGTGGCTAAATGCGACCGCATCGAATCGCGAAACCGTCGCGCCCGTTGAATCTCGCCCACGTGTAATTCTTGCCGTTGTGCAACTCTTCCCGCGCAGTGACAATCAGTAGTCTGTTACTCGGCTCGGCTCTGTCGAATAAATACCATTGCAGCTCATTGTTGCCCCGGCCCGAAATCCCGTATTGGCGGCCGTCGCCGCTCTCGAAAAACCACACTTCCGGATCAAGCTGCGCACCGTCAAACTCGCCACTCCAAAACCAGCGTAAGCGCGTCACCAGGCAAGACGGGACAATTGTCGGCCACAACCAGCGTCGCGTTCATGATATTGACGTTTACGGCCGCCGGGGATGGAGATAGTGGCAGCGAATTAACAGCGGGCGTCGCGCTATTGATGCCACCCTCTCGTCCGCCACACGCGGATACTGGACAGACGCTGCCATTGCCAGCAAGTGACGACGTACTCCATGAGGAAATACTCTTGTTGGTCCGCCGGATATCACTCAACCACCTGTTTTGGTGTCCGGTCGACATTGAACAGACCCCAGTGCTTTTCGGCTCCGAGGGGATCGTTATCATCACCCTTCCACGGCTCGTCGAAAGCCTCGAAGAAAAAAACTGTTGTGTTTGTTGCGGCCGCCCAGTCCCGCAAATCACGAAAGTAACGGGCCTGGTCAGTCACGTTGGCGCGTTCACCGAACTCGGTAGCTGCGGTCGCCCAGCCGGCTTCCAGTATAGCGATCGGTTTGTCGGGCAGCGCTACGTGCACCCGTTCGATATTTTCGACGGTGTACGCGAGCGCCTCGTCGATCGTCTTGTCTTCCCATACGGGATAGGTATGTACGCCGAGAAAATCGACTTCTGCTGCCAACGGTGCCCCGTCGCGTATCCACCACTCATAGTTATCCGCCACCGTCACCGGCTGGTCGATTGCCGCCTTTACCTGCCGCACATAAGCGACGACTTTCTGCAGCGGTACCATATGATCGTTCCAGTCGACCAGCACTTCGTTGCCGACATTGACGGCAACGACGATGTCGGCAAATTCGTGCGCGAGTTCAATGCCGCGCTGCAATTCCGCCGCATTCCTCAGAACATTGGCCGCGAGCTTCTCGTCCGGTATCGGTTCGTCCAGCCAGGGACACCCCAGGTGATTGCTGAACTCGGCCCTTAACCATATACCCAACAAGACCTTGATCGGCAGATCGTGTTCGCTAATGAGTTCGAGCGTCCCCCGGGTGTTCTCACCGGAGTCGTACATCCGAATCAGATCGAAGTCATGGGCCAGCAGAATTTCGAGATCTTCGAGAATCTCGACACGACTCGGATTCACGGCACCATCGCCGCGGTCCGGATGCTGACCTTCCCGGAATCCCGAATAGGCAACGGCCATGACTTCGCCGACAATCAAATCGTCAGGTGACTGCTTTATGCTATCGACTTCGAGCCGCGAAATCTCTGCGTCGGGCCCGGCTAAACATCCGGATAATGCGAGTGCGATGACAGCCAGCACTTTGCAGCCGTTCACTACTCATTTCCTTCGCTTACCAGAAACGGAATATTGGCGTGCGCCGCGTGACCGTGATCGTCATACGCATAGGCGAACAGGCGGTACTTGCCGGGCTCAGGCGCGGTAAGCATAGTGCTCGCAGCCATGGGAGTGACAAGCAGGCCTTCCAGGCTCGCAATGGGCTTTTCGTAGTCACCCCCCGACTGGTCCGCGTCGCTTTCCGGCTTCAGCTCCCAGCGGTATGTGATCGGATCGTTTTCGTGATCGATTGCGTGCAGCTCGGCTTCGTAGCTCTCTCCAGTGATCAGAACCACGTTTTGCCGGGCACCCTTGCCGCCCAGTAACATCGATTTCACCTGCGGCGAACGATCGGCAGGCCAAACACTGTTCCAGATGTAATACATGACATCGACGGACTCTGTCGTCCTGCCGTCCTCTGTTAGAAGCCCGAACCACGTCGCGGTGCGCTCCTGTTTCTGACCCCACATAAACACGTAGGAGCCAATCAGTTGACCCTCGACAGCCTTGAGGTTGTCCCGATACCCCTCCAGGATCTTCTCCGCTTTTTCCGTGCTCGTCAGTTCGACCGGCGCGCCCCAGGACGTTTGTTCCATTTCCCAATAGCCCAGGGTTCCCCACTCGGTGACCATAAACGGTTCGTCGAAGGCCGCATCGGCGACCTTTTCGGGCAGTCCGAACAGGTTCCCGTAGACCTGGAAACTGATGAAATCGAGCGCGGTTGCCCGTTCCTGAATATCTGCAATGACATCCTCATTAAAGCCCGAAACAGTTGTCGTCGTCGGGTGGTTCGGATCGATCTCGTGGATCATTTCGGCCACATCGTTGACCGCGTCGTAGACCGCCGGGTTTGTATAGCTATGATTCAATTCATTTCCGATGATCCAGAACAGCAGCGCAGGGTGATCGCGGAACTTGAGTACTTCCTCCCGGAATAACGCCAGCTGCGCGGCCACGGCATCGGCGTCGTCATAGTCGAATCCGTGGCGCTCGGCTTCCATTGGCAGACACAGCGCGACGGTCACGGCATTCGCCTGCGCAGCATCGAGCAGATCCCATACGTTTTGAATTTGGTTATTTGTCGTCCAGTTGCGAATCGAGTTGCCACCGTGTGCCGCGAACCTCTCGATATCATCAATCACCATGCCGGCGCCTTTGACCTTGTAAGGTTTGCCGCCACGCAGCAGTTGAAACCCGTTGCCGGATTCAACAATTTCAACCTTGACAGGCCGCAAAGCCGCCTCCCTTTCCGCGGAGCATCCCGCGAGTACCAGCGTAACGAATGCTATCGTCCGAAGTGAGTACATATCAGCATCTCACAAGGTCTTGTTCGAGTTCCTCGAGAGACCGACCCTTGGTCTCGGGCAAGATACGCATGACGAAGACCAGGCCGACGACGGCGAATACCCCATAAATCAGGAATGTCCGCGAATTGCCTAGGTTCTCGAGCTCCCAGGGAAAAACCAGCTGCACGCCAAAACTGACACCCGAGTTGATCAGACCAACGAACGATATCGCGAGACCGCGCAGTGTGTTCGGAAACAGTTCCGAGAACAGCACCCACATGACGGGCCCGAGCGACACGGCGAAGCTGGCAACGAAACCGAGAATGCCGAACAGGATCAGCGTCGGGTTCATCGTGATCGCACTGCTGATAAGCTGCGACTCGTGCTGCTTGAACGTATCCTCACCAATCGCCGCAGACACCGTTTTGCGAAAGTCGACATCGCTTTCGTATGTAGTGTTACCCACTGTAGCAATCTGTGCGCGATCAATCTCGCCGGGCAACGAATTGATCGCCTTCTGGTCCAGCGTGTACGTCGCCGCGCCGAATCCATACGCCAGCGTCAGCATGCACACGGCGATGCCGGTCAGACCGAGGCCGAGCAGCGGGCGACGGCCGAGCTTATCGATCAATGCCATTGCCAGCACTGTGAACACCAGGTTGACTACACCGACGAGAACCGCCTGCATGAACGATGCGTCGGTGCCGATACCGGATTGCTCGAAGATCATCGGCGCATAGAAAAACACCGAGTTGATGCCCGTTATCTGCTGCAGAATCGCGACCGAGACACCGATCGTCAGTACCAGCGTCATCGCAGGCTGGAACAGCTGCCCGATCGAGGCGCCCTTCTGCTCGACCTCCGCAGTCAAGCTATCGTGCACCGCAGCGAGATCGGCTTTGGCCTGCTCCGGGCCGCTGACCTTCTCGAGTACTTGCAGCGCCTCGGCTTCGCGGCCGTGCATAGCCAGCCAGCGCGGGCTTTCGGGCACGATGAGCAAGGCAAAAAGATAGAGAATTGCCGGCAATGTCTCGACGCCGAGCATCCAGCGCCAGTTCCAGTCGCCGAGACGCAACGATTCTGCCCACGCAAGGTCCGACTGGCCCAGGGTCAGGATCAGGTAGTTGCTGAAGAACGCAATGGAAATTCCGATGACGATATTGAGCTGGTTGAACGACACCATGCGCCCACGCAGCTCAGCCGGGGCGATCTCGGCGATATACATCGGCGCAATGATCAGCGCTGCACCAACGCCGAGCCCGCCGATCATGCGTGCAACGACGAGCGTGAAGAGATTCGGCGCAATTGCCGATGCGACGGCCGATATCGCGAATAGCGCGGCCGCGATCTTGAGCACCGGACGGCGGCCCAACCGGTCGCTCAATGGCCCCGCTACCATCATCGCGAGCGTTGCAGTCAACGTCAGCGAAGCAACCGTCCAACCGAGCTGAATCTTTGTCAGCTCGAATTCGACCTCGATGAAACCGACAACGCCCGAGATCACCGACGCGTCGAACCCCATCAGAAAACCGCCGAGCGCGACGATCAGTGCAACCGTCACCGTGAATCGCGTGTTTTGCTTCATTCGGTTGCGCCGTCGATTAGCTGCCTTCGATGATGCGGAATTCCGTCCGCAGCTCCGTCTCCGAACTGCCGCCAATCCAGGCGTGGAAGTCGCCGGGTTCGGTCACGAGCCGGTTATCGCGCCCGTAGAAAGCGAGGTCATCGGTGTGCACCTCGAAATCGACTGTAACGGTCTGGCCCGGCTCGACGCGGACGCGCCGGAAGCCTTTCAGCTCCCTCACCGGTCGCGTCACGTTGCCGACCAGGTCGCGGACATACAGCTGCACGACTTCATCCGCAGCAATTTCGCCCCTGTTTGTAAGCTCCGCGCTGACGGTCACCGTATCGCCGAGACCGATCTCACGTGCATCGGCCTTGATGTTCTGATAGTCGAATTCGGCGTATGACAGCCCGTGTCCAAAGGCAAACAGCGGCGTGTAACCGGCATCGAGGTGAAACGCCGTCATGCCGAACGACGTTTGTGGCGCATGCGTATCGATGTCGTCGATGTGCACGATAGTGTCCGGCGACGGCGGCTTGCCCGTGTTCTTATGGTTGTAGTAGATGGGTATCTGGCCGACCATCCGCGGAAACGTCACCGGCAGTTTGCCCGAGGGTGACTCGATCCCGAACAGCAGGTCCGCAATTGCCGGCCCGCCCATCGTTCCCGGGTGCCAGGCAAACAGGATCGCATCCACCTCGTCGACGATGTTCGTCAGCGTCAGGGGGCGGCCGGCCATGATGACGGCAATAACCGGTTTGCCGATTTCCCTGATGCGACGCACGAGCTTCGCCTGCGCGCCCGGCAGATTGATGTCGGCACGCGAATGCGCCTCGCCCGACAATATCGACTCCTCGCCGAGGAACAGGACGGCCAGATCGGATGCCCGAGTTGCCGCGATCGCTTCGTCGAAAGCCTCGGTTGACCAACTGCGACTATTTTCCATCGCCCGAACGTAACGAATCTCGACGTCATGACCGACAAAATCACGGATTCCCTGCAGCCCCGTGACACTCATGCCGGGATCGCCGTCGAAGGTCCACGTGCCCATCTGTTCGTACGGCGCATCGGCGAGCGGCCCGATCACGGCGATCGAGCTCAGCCGTTCGGCAGAAAGGGGCAACGCACGATGATCATTCTTGAGCAATACGACGCTTTGCAGTGCGGCCTTTTTCGCCGCCTGCAGCGCGGTATCGCTGCCGGTCGGCGGCAGTTCTGCCGGATCGGTGTAAGGGTTCTCGAACAGACCCAGGCGGAACTTCACGCGCAGTATGTTGGCGACAGCGGCATCTATCGTCTCGATGCTGATTCGATCCTCTTCGACGAGGCCAATGAGATGATTGCTGTAGGCGTCACCGGCCATCTCCATGTCCAAACCGGCCGTAACGGCCTCGTAAGCGGAATCCCTGTCGTTCTCCGTCAGGCCGTGGATCGCGAGCTGCTGGACCGAGTTGTAGTCGCTGACCACGAAGCCCCCGAAGCCCCACTCCTCGCGCAGGACTTCGCGCAGCAGAAACTCGTTGCCGGTCGCCGGCACGCCGTTGAGGTCGCTGAACGAGGTCATCAACGTCGTGATGCCGGCGTCCACAGCCGTCTTGAACGGTCTTAGGTGGACATTGCGCAGCTCATTCTCGGGTATGTTCGTGGTCGCGTAGTCGCGGCCGCTCTCGACCGCCCCGTAGCCGGCAAAGTGCTTGGCGCAGGCGGCGATGGTGCCGCGTGCGGAGAGATCGTCGCCCTGAAATCCTTCGACCATCGCGGCGGCCAACACGCTCGCGAGATACGGGTCCTCCCCCGGGCTCTCCGCAACGCGTCCCCACCTGGGATCTCTCGTGATATCGATCATTGGCGCAAACGTCCAGTTGACACCAGCCGTCGCGGCCTCGAGCGCGGCGACACGTGCACCTTCCCTGACGAGATCAGGATTCCAGGCGGCAGCCTGTCCGAGCGGGATGGGCATTATGGTTTTGAAGCCATGAATAACATCGCGCCCGACCAGGAGCGGAATGCCGAGACGGCTTTCCTCGACGGCGATGCGCTGCAATTCATTGACCACATCAACATCGACCACATTCAGCACGGAGCCAATACGACCGGCCCGCAGACCGTTCCCCAGATAGTCCGGGGGATACCCGTCACTCGCATTGGCCTGGCTCATCTGCCCGACCTTCTCGACCAGCGTCATTTGCTCAAGCAGATTCGCGATGCGCGGCTCGTTGCGTTCGACATCATTCAATTGTGTCGCAGTAGTCATGCTCATAGTCGTCATCAGCATCGCGCCAATAAACGTTGCGATCGCGTGGGCCATGGAAAAATCGGAACTGAGTCTTGCCGGCATTTTCGACAACGCAAAGCGTGGACCGTCGTGCGCTGTTTCGCTGGTACAAGTCACCGGTCCCCCAGGTAGCGTAGCGATTACGATGTTATTCGAATAGCGCTGTCGTGACGTGTTTTAGCAATATTTGACAGCGCTGTCAATTTCATACACGATGCCCCGGGGCGTGTGACCGCCCCACTGGGGTTGAAACCAACAATGAGCCATACGACCCATTACGAAACCGCGCCCGAAGACCGAATCCCGTTTCACTTGAAGCTGATCTACGGGCTCGGCGCGTTCGTCAATAACCTGCTCGCCGCCGCTATTGGCGGCATGGTGATCGTCCTCAACCTCGGCCTGGGAATGAATCCGGCGCTCGTCGGCCTCGTGAGCGCCCTGCCCCGTCTGACCGACGCGATCACGGACCCCCTGATGGGGTATATCTCTGATAACACGGAGTCGCGATGGGGCCGGCGCCGCCCGTATATTTTTGTCGGCGCGATCGCCGTCGGCATCATATTTGCCCTGCTATGGCAGCTGCCCGCCGACAAGAGCGAATCGTTTTACTTCTGGTTTTTCCTGTGCGGCTCCCTGATCTTCTACCTCGGCTACACGATGTTCGCGACACCCTGGGTTGCGCTGGGTTACGAACTCACGCCCGATTATCACGAACGCACGCGGTTAATGGGCGTGCAAAACTTTGTCGGCCAGGTCCCTTACATGATCGCCCCGTATTTCCTGGCGATCATGTACAACAAACGCTGGTTTGCCGATGAGGTAGAGGGTGCGGCCGGACTCGCGATCATCATTGCTGTCGTGGTGATGATTATCGGCGTGATGCCCGCTATTTTTCTGCGCGAACGATTCAAGGCTATCGCCGCGGCGGAAGTCCACGAAAAACACCAGCAGCCCGACGGCGCTGGCAGCGCCATAATGCGAAGTATCCTGGATTTCCTACGCGGCTTCATGACCACTCTGAGATTCAAACCTTTCCTAAAACTGTGTGCCGCAACCTTCCTCGTATTCAACGGTTTTATTCTCATCGCCTCTTTTCAGTCCTACGTCATCATCTATTACATATTTGGTGGCGACACCGAGGCAGGCGCTGCGTACGTGGGTCATTCGGGATTACTGGGTGCAATATCAACCTTATTCGTGATCGTTTTCGTCACCTGGCTTGGCACCAAGATCGGCAAACGGCGTGCATTCTTCGTTACTACCGGCATTTCAATGGCGGGCTACGCGCTCAAGTGGGTCTGCTACAACCCCGATATTCCCTGGCTACTGTTATTGCCGGCACCGCTGATGGCGTTCGGTCTGGGTGGCCTGTTTACCCTGATGCCATCGATGATTGCCGACGTAGTGGACGCCGACGAGCTGAACACGCACGAACGCCGCGAAGGCATGTACGGCTCGATCTTCTGGTGGGTCGTGAAGCTCGGCATGGCGGCTGCGATAGCCGGCGGCGGCTTACTCTTGAATGCAACCGGTTTCGATGTCGCGCTCGGTGGAGATCAGGCGGCTCGGACGATCGTGTTGATGCGCCTGTTCGATGCGTTCGTGCCGTTCATGGCCTCGGGCATCGCGATTTGGGCGATCGCTACATTTTCGATTACGGAAGAGCGTGCTCACGAAGTGCGCGTCGAGCTCGAGCGGCGTCGCGGAAGCCCGATTGAAGCGACCGCCTAACACATCGGTCAACACGGTGAGCAGCGTGTAATTCTGTGACCCGGTCCCTGCCGCCCGGAAGCCTGTTGATGCAGGCTATGTCGAACGATTTCTAAGGAGACAAAGTCATGCAGGATATCTTCTGGGGTGCGGCTATTATCGCGATCGGGCTGTTCATGGGCGGCTCGGTGTTCCTGGGCGACTTCAGTCTGTTCAACGTCATTTTCGACGGCCTCGGCGCGTTCTTCATCCTCAAAGGTCTGTTCGGATTAACGAAGAAAGTTTCGACCGAGTAGCGCGACGCTTAGAACCGTGGGCCGCGAGCAGGCGCAAGGTTTCTTGAACGCAAACCGATCCCAGCTGTGGGATTCCTGGCCTGATTGGACAATTGCCAGGCCTCACCCTTCGCAGAATGTCCCCAGTCAAACCGTCGGTTTGATGTTCGCGTTCAGGCGAAACAGATTTCCCGGATCGTATTTGTTCTTCAAAGCGAGCAGGCGATCGAAATTCCCCTGGTAGTTCGCGTTCAGTACGCGCTCCGGCTCGTCAGATGCCTCGTTCGTGTACCAGCCGTCGGTATAACCCTCGAGTGTCTTCCAGTACGAGCGTAAATAGTCGATGTGCGGCGTGCTATCCGTGTCGAGCGGCCAGCTGACGACCGACAGCATATTGGCAATCGAATTGCGATGCGCGAAAGCCGTGTTCGCTACAGGCACGCGGCCTATCGCGCCGCCCGAATGCTGAAAGAATAATGTCGTTTTGCGGCCGGGATCCGGCTCGAAGCCGTCCATGATCGCATCGGCCAGCGACACCGGGAACTCGTTGACAAAACCGCTCTTCAGGTACTCACCCTCGTTGCGGGGATCCGAATTGTCCCAGCTCTGCTGAATCGCCACGTAATCGGTCGGCCCGATCGTATCCGCAACCGGTTTGCCCAGTTTGCGCACCGGCGCAAGTACCCGGTCGGCCTTGGACGGATCACCGGAATAACAGACATGCACGATGGCAACGGCGTCACCACCGCCCTGCGGCGCCTGCACCACGAAGTCGCAGTACAGTTCGTCCGGCGCTGCTTCTATGAATTCACCGTAGAAACCGAGGATATCTCTGGCGCGGTCGATCGGGTAAACAACTTCGCCGCCGATCACCTGACGCTGCATCGGATGCAGCGCAAATTCGAACGATGTGACAATACCGAAGTTGCCACCGCCGCCGCGCACACCCCAATAGAGATCGGGGTTTTCCTCGGCGCTTGCGTGCAGCAGCCTGCCGTCCGCCGTAACGATATCCACGGCAGTTACATTGTCGACCGCAAGGCCGAAACGTCTCGCAAGACGTCCGAATCCACCGCCGAGCGTCAAGCCGCCGACGCCCGTATGCGACACGGTTCCAGCCGTCGTTACGAGTCCCTGCGCCATCGATTCGCGATCCAGCTCGGCAAGCAGGCTGCCGCCGGCGATGTACGCCTTGCGTGACGTCGGATCCACCCGCGCATGTCGAAACGTCGAAAGATCGATCTGCATGCCGTTA
>Ga0224512_10005031_pt1 | contig 11013 bp, 13 predicted proteins | sample SF_May12_sed_USG_4_FD_169103 | JGI IMG/M metagenome (GOLD analysis project Ga0224512, IMG submission 169103) | Sediment microbial communities from San Francisco Bay, California, United States - SF_May12_sed_USGS_13 | ecosystem: Environmental > Aquatic > Marine > Sediment | place: USA...
GCGGCCGCTCTGGCGCTGGCTGGGCGCCCGCCTGCCGCTGCTTGCCGCCGGCACGCCGTTGCGCGTCGTGCGCGTGCTGCTGACCTTCCATCTGATCGCCATCGCCTGGGTCTTCTTCCGCGCGGAGTCGGTCGGCGACGCGCTGCTGATCCTCAAGAAGATCGCCGCCGGGCTGTGGCAGATGCCCGGCCTGCTGGCGCGCTATCCGTTCGGCGCGGACCACTATCTCGGGCTCGGCCTGATCGCGCTGCTGGTCGCCCTCGAGATTCTGGACGAGCGCCGTTCGGTCTGGCAGCGGCTCGCCGCCGCTCCCGTGGCGCTACGCTGGGCGGTCTACTATGCCGGCATCTTCGCGCTGCTGGTCCTCGGCCGCTGGCAGGCCCGCGAATTCATCTACATGCAGTTCTGAGGCGCCGATGAAACGCCCCCGCAAAACCACACTCCTGTTCGTCGCGATCGGCCTCGTCCTGTACGCCGGGGCGTATTACGCCGCCGAGCGGCTGATGTACCGCACCGGCGATGCCAACCCGTTCTTCAAGATCGCGATTGCCGGGGACAGGCAATACGACTGGGTGATCCTTGGCGCATCGCACGCCATGCCGCTCGATTTCGAGGATTTCAACGCCGAGATGGAGCGCGCCACCGGGCAACGGATCCTGAACCTGGCCGCGCCCGGCGCCGGCCCGCTCTACAACCGCTTCGTCCTCGAGCATTTCCTGAGCCGCCATCGCACGGCCAGTCTCCTCTACGTGCTCGACTCCTTCGCCTTTTATTCAAGCACCTGGAACGAGGAACGGTTCGCCGACGCCAAGCTGCTGCGGCGCACCCCGTTCGCGCCGGACCTGGCCCGGCGCTTCCTCGACTACGGCATGCATGAAGGCATCGATGCGCTGGCCGTGCTCGACTATGTCAGCGGGTTTTCCAAGATCAACAACCGCGAGCGCTTCCGGCGCGACGTCTGGGAGGGCGAGGCGCAGTTCGATCGCGTCCACCGCCCGTCCGCCGCCGCCGACCGCAAGCGCATCGCCTATCTCTATCCCGCGCCCGCCCCGGACCCGGCCGTCTTCGAGCGGTATCGCGAAGTGTTCGCCGCCCTGCTCGAGACCTCCCAACAGGCCGGCGTCCGCGTCGTCGTCATCAAGATGCCGGTACCGGCCCGGTTCCACGGCCAGTTGCCGGGCGAGGCGGCGTTCGACGCGGCGATGGCCGAACTATTCGCAAGCCAGGGCGTGGCGCTGCACGATTTCTCATTGGCGATGGACGAGCCGCGGTTCTATTTCGACACCGATCATCTGAACCGCGCCGGCGTCACCGCGTTCCTCGCCGATCACCTCGGGGCGATCCTGGAGCAGGACTGAGGCAGCCGGGCTGGCGAACGGCGTTATCCATCTGGAAGGGCAGGGCGCCTCAACCCTGTTTGGCGGGCATGGCCGCGTCGTCGAGCTCCTTGGCGCGGCGCCAGGCGTCCCGGTCTCGGACCCGTGCGACATACTCCCGGAACCCGGGGCGTTCTTCCATCGAGCCGAACTCCAGGCCCCAGCCGATATGCGATCCGACGTAGACGTCGGCGGCGGTGAAACGGTCGCCCGCGATGTAAGCGTCTCCCGCCACCGCCTGCGCCAGCGTATCCAGCACCGCCTCGAAACTGCCATAGCCGACCATACCGCGCTTCTCGGCGGGCGGCTCGAGCCCGAAGGAATGGTTGGTGACCGCGGCCTCGACCGGCCCGGCGGCGAAGAATAGCCAGCGATAATACGCGCCGCGCGCGTCCAGGGGCGGCGCAAGCCCCGCTTCGGGGAAGGCGTCGGCGAGATAGGCGCAGATCGCGGCGCATTCGGTGACCACGACCTCACCGTGGCGAATTGCCGGGACCTTGCCCATCGGGTTGATGGCGAGATACGCGGGCGCCTTCATCGTCGTGCCGTATTCGAGCAACTCGGTGCGATAGGGCGCGCCGGTCTCCTCCAGCATCCAGCGCACGATCCGGCCGCGCGACATCGGGTTGGTGTAAAAGATGAGTTCTTCGGCCACTGCAGACCTCCGCCATGGGTGAGGGATCGACTATATCAGAGGCGGGTTTTGATCGCCTACACCGCCTCGATCTTCGTGCGTTCAATCTTATCGGTGTTGCGACCCTCGATGCGAATCAGCCGGGTCGGGCCGTCGCGCAGCGGCGCGTGGATGTCGCCGGGCTCGTAGAGATGCGCGTCGCCGGGGGTCAGTGTGTAGGTGCGCTCCAGCTCGACCTTCGCGGGTGCACCGTCCGCTGCCTGTGAAACGATGCGCCAGTCGGTCATCTCGGTCTCGCCTTCGGCCTGGCCGTAGATCGCCCAGGTCGGCCCGTGGTCGTGCGGCTTGCCGCGCTTGGCGCCCTTGTAGTTATGGGCGCAGATGCAGAAGCCCAGCTCCGGGTCCTCGTAAAGAACGGTGCGCTCCCGCTCCAGCTCCGGCGGCACGTGCGCGGCGACGAAGTCCGCATCGCGCAGCACGCGCTGCAACAGCCCGCGCACCGCCGCGCGCCCGCCCGGCCCGGGATCGGCGCGCAGCGCGGCGCCGATGTCGGCGGCGAAGTCCTCCAGCGTGTATGGCATGGTGTGTGCCCCTCCTCGTTGGCCGCCGCAGTTTAGCATGCGCGCCCAGATTCCGACAATTTTCCGCCACCCTTGTCCTGTAGGGTGCAGGCGTGAATTGAGGCATATTTGTCGCGACGAATTCCAGGCATAAGGGGGATACCATGAAGAATTATTGTCTTGTTCTGCTCGGTGCACTGGCGCTGGCCGGATGCGGTGTGCCGATGGCCACGGCCGATCGGCCGGACATCTATTACGAGAGCAACCGGGCCGGCTTGGCCGGCGAGACGGAGTCGCTGTTCACCTCGGACGAGGCGATCCTGTCGAGCGCGGACATCGAGAAAATCCTCGCCTACCGCTGGCAGGCGCCGCCGCTCAACCGGATCGGCATCGTCGCGCTGGGGCGGAATTTCTGGTTCGGTTATTCCGAGGAGCTGACGCGCAGCGGCACGGAAGTCCAGGCCAGGCTGGTCAACCGCCTGCGGTCGTCGCCGCGGGTCTACGACGCGTCCTACGTGCCGACGCTGCTGATCCCGCAGAAGCGCACCGTCGGCCATTTCCGCGAGGCCGCGGCGCGCTACCAGGCGGACCTGATCATGGTCTACCAGGCGTCGTGCCGGACCTACGACAAGTACCGCCTGTTCGCGCCCGACGAGGCCAAGTCCTACTGCAATGTCGAGGCGGTGCTGCTCGACACCCGCACCGGCATCGTGCCGTTCACGGTGACCGCGAGCCGCGATTTCATGACCAAAAGGAATCCGGAAGACCTCAATTTCCGCGAGACCATGGCGCGCGCCGAACTCAAGGCGCTGGCCGATGCGCTGGACGAGATCGGCGCCGAGGTGGTGGGGTTCCTGGCGAAGGGGAAGGGGAAGGGGTAGGGGTAGGGGGCGTCGGGATCGCGATGCACAAACTCAAGCCCTTCGCCGCTCTTCTTCTCGTAGTCGCCGGCGCCTGCGCGACGCCGGACCGGCCCATTCCGGCCGGAAGCTACTATCCTGAATCCGGCAATGAGGAGATCGTGGTGATTCCCTCCAGGATCTATTTCCACGTCAATGTCGACAGGGAGAATCCGGACGTGATCGGCAGCCGGGAGTATCCCTACGAGGTGCTGCCGGACGGGCGGATCCATTTCGTCGTATCCTCGAACAGCACGTTCGGGCTGCGCCTGGCCATGGATTACGACTGGCTCTGGCGCGACGGCCGGATCGCCAAGGTCGACCGGAAAACCGGGAAGACGACCTGGTTCGCCCTGCGGGAGTGAGGGTAACCCCCATCCCGGGAGCTGCCCCACCGGGACCATCACCGCTGGCTTAGTCGCCGCCGCGGCGGTCGGTCACTGGCGCAGCGCTCCTAGCGCACTATCCGTTCTAGTGGAATCGGGCCCAGCTGGCGGAGCGACCTCATACTTCGAGACGGGCCTTCGGCCCTCCTCAGCATGAGGAAACAGGCGTTTGAGCCTCATGCTGAGGAGCGGCGCAGCCGCGTCTCGAAGTATGAGGTCGCGCCAGTCCAACCAAACCCAACATAACGGATATCACACTAGCTTCGGCACGAACCGGGGCGTTCTGCGGCAGTACGCGGCATATTCCTCCCCGAACCTCTCGCGCATCAGCTTTTCCTCGGCGGCGACGTTGAGGTGCCAGAGCGGATACTGCAGGGCGGCCCAGGCGACACACACCCAGCCGTCGAGGAACAGCGTGAGGCCGAGATCGAAGGGGCCGAGGAACGCCGCATAGAGCGGGTGGCGGACAAAGCGGAACGGCCCGGTGGTGACCAGCACCCGGCCGCGGCCGGCCGGCGGCAGGCTGCGCAGGCTCCACGCCATGACCGCGACGGCGGCGGCGGCGCCGAGCGTCAGTGCGGCCCACCCGAAGGCCGCGCTGCCATGCACGGCGGGCAGGCCGAGCCAGGCATCCAGACCCAGCGCGGCGCCCAGCGAGACGGTGCTGGCCAGCACGCCGCGGGGCCCGCTCCCGAACATTCTCTGATAGGGCGTCATGGCCGCATATCTGGCCCCACTCACACCGTTCCCGCAACCCACCCTATCAGCACCAGCACCGCGGGCATCGTCGCCATCGCGGCGAAGGTCTGCACGGTGATCAGCGCGGCCATCATGGTATGGTCGCCGCCGAGCTGGCGGGTCATCGAATAGGAGGTCGGGCTGTTCGGCAGGCTGGCGAACATCACCGCGACGGCGAGCGGCAGCCCCTGTGCCCCGAAGGCGAGGCAGGCAGCCAGCGTCAGCGCCGGCAGGCCGGCGAGTTTCAGGGCGCTGACCGCCAGCACCGTGCGGCCGGCCTGGCGGGCGGCCGCGAACTGCAGGCCGGCGCCGACCGACAGCAGCGCCATGGCCAGCGTGCCGCGCGCCAGGATCGCCAGCATGTCGTCGAGCACCGGCGGCAGGCCGAGGCCGGACAGGTTGACCGCAAGCCCTGCGGCAATGGCCAGGATCACCGGGTTGCGCGCCATCGCCATCAACGCATGCCGCCAGCCGCCGCTGCCGTCCGGCCCGTACAGGGTCAGCACCACGGCCGCGAAGACGTTGACCAGCGGCGTGCCGACCGCCACCACGATCGCCGCCAGGATGCCGCCCTCGATGCCGAACAGCGCGTCGGCCGCGGCGAAGCCGACATAGATATTGGGCCGCATGCAGCCTTGGAAGGCGGCGCCGAAGCCGGGCCCGTCGAGCCGCAGCAAGGGTTTGAGCGCAAACGCCAGCGCCACCATCGCGAACAGCCCGCCGGCGATGCCGAGCCCCATCGGGCCGAGCACGAGGCCGGAAAGGTCCGCCGTGCCGATGCGGATCACGAGGAAGGCGGGGAACAGGATATAGAACACCAGCCGGTCGACATCGGCCCAGAACGCAGCGCCGAACCAGCCCGCCCGGCGCAGCCCGTAGCCGAACAGGATCAGCAGGAAAACAGGGGCGAGGGCGGCGAGAATGGGGAACATGGCGTGCCGTGCAGGGTGGCGGCGGAGACGCGGCAGCCTGCACCGGCCCGGCGCGCCAGTCAATCGCGCGGGTAGTGTGCGGTGTTCCGCCGTGGCGACGCGGCCCACTGCGCCGTTCTTGCGCGGCGGCCATGCAATACCAATCTACAAAGCATGGGTCCCGCCGGCCATCCGGCACCGGCGGCGCGCGGAAAAAAACACGGACAGCATACCAATGAAAGCCACCGCGCCGGATATGACGGCCGAGAGTTTGGGCGAAGAGATCGCCAATGCGGTGACTCATGGCATCGGCGCGGCGCTGAGCATCGCCGGGCTCGTCGTCATGGTCGTGCTGGCGGCGATCAACGGCACCGCGTGGTCGGTCGTCGGGGTCAGCGTATACGGCGCGGCGCTGATCGTGCTGTATCTCAGCTCGACCCTGTACCACGGCATCCCGCACCATGGGGCGAAGCGCGTGCTCCGGGTGCTCGACCACAGCACGATCTACCTGCTGATCGCCGGTACCTACACGCCGATCGCGCTCGCGGGATTTTCGGACGGGCCCGACTGGCTGCTGCTTGCGGCGATCTGGTCGCTCGCCCTGTTCGGCATCGTCATGCAGGTTGCCCGGCCCGGGCGCTTCCCGCGGCTGAGAATTACCCTCTATGTCGCCATGGGATGGCTCGCCGTCGCCTGGGCCCGCCCGCTGATCGCAAGCCTGGGCTGGGACGGCGCCGGCCTGCTGCTGGCCGGCGGCATCGCCTATACCGCGGGCATCGCGTTCTATGCCTGGAACCGTCTGCGGTTCAACCACGCGATCTGGCACCTGTTCGTGCTGGCCGGCAGCTCCGCGCATTTCCTCGCCATCGTCTTCTACATGCTGCTCGTGCACCCGGCGTAGCGCGTTAGAAATTTGTTCGGCGTTCGTGCCAAGCGACCTCATACTTCGAGACGCCCCTTCGGGGCTCCTCAGCATGAGGGCACAAGCGTTGGAGCCTCATGCTTTGAGACGCGGCTCCGCCGCTCCTCAGCATGGAGACCTTTGCGCGGATCCCGATATCGTCATTGCGAGGCGCGAAGCGCCGCGGAAATCCAGACGGTCCGTGAGACTGGATTGCTTCGCCTCCGGCTCGCAATGACGATTCTTCTTTCCGTGCAAAGGTCTCCAGCATGAGGCATGGCATATCGAGATGTTGGAGCCTCATGCTGAGGAGGGCCGGCGCGCAGAGCAGCCGCCGACAGGCGGCGTGTGCGAGCCGCGAAAAGAGGCCCGTCTCGAAGTATGAGGTCGCGCGGCGGTGGTCAAACCTGAACGTTTTCCCGCCTAAAGCTGCGCCATCGCGTCCAGTGCGCCCTGCAGGATCCAGGCGGCGGCCAGCTTGTCGACGACCGCGCCGCGCCGCTTGCGGGTCATGTCCGCCTCGTCGATCAGCATCCGCTCGACTGCCGCCGTGGACAGCCGCTCGTCCTGGAAAGCGATGGGGATATCGAACTTCTCCAGCAGGTTCGCCGCGAACTGCCGCGTCGACTGGCAGCGCGGCCCCTCGGTCCCGTCCATGTTGATCGGCAGGCCAAGCACCAGCCCGCCAACGCCGTGTTCGTCGATCACCGCGCGCAAAGCCGCCGCGTCGGCGGTGAACTTCTTGCGTTTGATGGTCTGCAGCGGCGAGGCGATGGAGTGGCCCGCGTCCGACAGCGCAAGGCCGATCGTCTTGCTGCCGAGGTCGAGGCCGAGCAGCCGCGCGCCCCGGGGCAGGGCGGCCTTCAGTTCCGAAAGGCTGATCACGGGCATGGCAGGGGATACCTCGGTGTCGCGGCAGCCAGCCTACCCACCGTGTTCCGCCCCCGCAATCGCAACCGGATCAATCTCACGCAAGGCACTTGGCCGCGAAATGCACGCGGTACGTGTATGCGGTATCTTGCATGCCCGGATACAGGCTGTCAAAATGCATTTGTGCAAACCTGACTCCGATACAAGACCGTGGCCGATCGACTCAGGACTCTCGGGAGATCGCTATGCCTACGCCATACAACATCGCTTTCTGGAACGTGGAGAACTTCTTTGACCACTTGAACTCCGTGGACCGCACCCCAGAACTCCATGCTCGCCTTGCGAATGATCTGGCCAACTGGGATGTGGCGACTCGTGACCGCAAGCGTGACCAGCTCGTGGCGATTATTCAGCAGATGGGTAATGGAGCAGGCCCCGACCTGTTGGGTGTGTGCGAGATCGAAAACCAGACCGTCATGGACCTGCTGGCGGCAGGAATGAATGCCGGGATCGCCGGGCGAAACTACCAGACCGCGCATGCGGATACCGCCGATGGGAGAGGTATCGACGTTGCGTTCGTCTACGACGCAAATCTCTTTACGGCAGGCGCAGAATTCAACCACTTCGTCATGCGACGTACCTTCACGCGCGATATCTTCCAGGTGAACTTCACGACGAACCAAGGCCACACACTCGTGGCCATGGGGAACCACTGGCCGTCTCGCAGTGGCGGGAGGCTGGAATCAGCCGCCTATCGGGCCGTCGCCGGAGAGACTCTTGCCTATTGGCACGAGCGAGTGCGAGAAGTCTTGGGTGACGACACACCGATCATCGTTATGGGCGACTTCAACGACGAGCCATTCGACGAGTCCGTTCGCAGCTACGCCCTTTCCTGGCGTTCCAGGAACAAAGTGCTCAGGGCGACCAACCCCAAGTTCTACAATCTGATGTGGCCCGAAATGGGGAACCGGGTTGGGAGCTATTACTTTGGCAACCATCCGAATATGCTTGACCAGTTTTTCGTCAACGAAAATATGCTTCGTGCAAGTTCGATTTTTAGGGCGGACGAACAATCGGTACGAGTCAGCCAGTTTGCGGCTATGAACTCAGGAGGTCAGTACCCGACACCAATACGCTTTTCCGGGCACGGAAGCCCTGCCAATCCAAACGGCTTCTCGGATCACTATCCGATCGAGATGGTCGTTATCGAGGCAGACTAGCTGTACCGATGGCTGGTCGCCTGACACTGCCGCCCTACTGCATGACCACCAGCCGCGTAAGAAACGGGGTCAGGCTTGCATAATTGCATTATCGGCGGGGCCGGTGTTATGCTCCCGCCATGTCCCGCAAGCCCCGCATTCATGTTCCCGGCGGCGTCTATCATGTGATGCTGCGCGGCAATGGCGGGCGGGAGATCTTCCTCGAGTCCGGCGACGGCGCGCGGTTCCTCGCGCTGCTGGCCGACGGGGCGGAACGCTTCGGCTTGCGCTGTCACGGCTACTGCCTGATGCCGAACCACGCCCATCTCGTGCTGCAGGCCGGCGCCGCGCCGCTGTCGCGCGCCATGCAGAACCTCGCCTTCCGTTATACCCGCCACATCAACGCCCGCGAGCAGCGCATCGGCCATCTGTTCCAGGGGCGCTACAAGGCGATCCTGGTGGATGCCGACAGCTACCTCCTGGAGCTGGTGCGCTACGTCCATCTGAACCCGGTGCGCGCGGGGCTGTGCGACCGGCCGGAGGCGTGGCGGTGGAGCGGGCACCGGGCCTATCTCGGCCGCGCCGCGGCGCCCTGGCTGACGACCGAATGGGTGCTCTCGTTGCTGGCGCCGAAGGCGGGCGACGCGCGGGCCGCCTACCGGGCGTTCGTCGCCGACGGCACGGGCGAGGGGCGGCGGGCGGAGTTTCATTCGGGCAGCGGCGGCGGCGGGCGGCTGCTGGGCGACGACTCATTCGTCGAGCGCGTGCTGGAACAGGCCGGAGCGGCGCCGGACAACCCGCCGTCGCTGGAGGCGATCGTCGCCGCGGTGGCCTCGGCCTACGACGTGGACGCGGCGGCACTCGCCGGGCCGTCGCGGGCGCGGCTCTGCGCGGAGGCGCGGGGGCTGGCCGGGCTGGTCGCGCGGGAGACCGGGGCGGCGCCGTTCACGGAAGTTGCGGCGCGGTTCGGCCGCGACCTCTCGAGCCTCAGCCGGGCGGTGCGCCGGGTCGAGGATGCGGCGGCGGACGACGATTTGCGAGCCCGGCGGCAGGCGGTCTATAATGCAATAATGCAAGCCTGACCCCGTTTCTGACCCCGTTTTCAAGCCTGACCCCTTTTTGACCCCGTTTGAAAAGCGGTGGCGTGCCACGTGCGGGGAGGGCAAATAATGCAATTATGCAAGCCTGACGCCATTACGCGACTATTACGGCTGGGGCCGGTTCCGCAAATGGCTGCGGTCGAAATTCGGGAAGGACGACGGCTTTGAGCCATGATCTTGCCGTGTTCCATGCAAGCGGTCCGCTGACGGATGACGGCGCGGCCGAGCGGTATCAGGCGCTTGTCGGCGTGCAGGCCGTCGCGATGAACGAGACGATCCCGGAGGTCGCCGCGTTTCTCGCCGATCTGAAGGCCCGCTATCCCGACATCGACGAGGTGCCGGAGAGCGCGGTTGCGGACAATCCCTGGTCCGGTGGCTTCGACCTGGGCCGGGACCATGTGGGCATGACCATCCGCCCGGCGCGGGCGCCCGAGGTCGGCCCCTTCGTGGTGGAACTCGCCGCGCGGCACGGGCTGGTCTGTTTCGACCCGCATGGCGGGGTCAGTGGCGGGGTCAGTGGCGGGGTCATGGCGGGGTCAGGCTTGCATTGTTGCATTGTTGGATGACGCTTAACAGGGTAGGGCATGCATTAATGCGTTGTCGGCCGGCGTCGCGCCGCGGCCGCTTTCGCAATTTCTCGTGGCACTCCTCCCGAAACCCGCGGAAAACGCCGGTGCATGGGGTTGTTCCGTCGAACGGGGGCACAACGCCGACCGGGCGCGCGCCGGGCCTTGTCGGCTGGATATGCGAATGATACGTTCCGCGCAGCCTCCGGCCCGGGGGCGGGATGGCAGTGCAACAGCGCCAAGAGGAGAGGCATGTCGCTCGACAAGGAGACGGTGGCGAAGATCGCGCATCTCGCCCGCATCCATGTGCCGCAGCAGGATTTGACGCCGCTGGCCGGCGAGCTCTCGAAGATCCTCGACTGGGTCGAGCAGCTGAACCGGGTCGACACCGAGGGTGTCGCGCCGATGACCTCGGTCGTCGCCATACCGGCCCGCTGGCGCGAGGACGAAGTCACCGACGGCGGCTATCCGGACGACGTGCTGGCCAACGCGCCGGAGGCGGAGCACGGCTTCTACATCGTGCCCAAGGTGGTGGAATGAGCGCGCTGACCGGGCTGACCCTGGCCGCGGCCCGCGATGGGCTGAAGACGGGCGACTTCACGTCGGTCGAGCTGACGCAGGCGCATGTGGCCGCCATGGAGGCCGCGCGGCCGCTCAACGCCTATAGCTGCGAGACGCCAGAGAAGGCGCTGGCGATGGCCGCCGAATCCGACAAGCGGATCGCCGCGGGCACGGCCGGCGCGATGGAGGGGCTGCCGATCGCCATCAAGGACCTGTTCTGCACCGAGGGCGTATTGTCGACCGCCGGCAGCCACATCCTCGACGGCTTCAGGCCGCATTACGAATCCACCGTCACGAGGAACCTGTGGGATG
>Ga0224512_10005032_pt1 | contig 11013 bp, 9 predicted proteins | sample SF_May12_sed_USG_4_FD_169103 | JGI IMG/M metagenome (GOLD analysis project Ga0224512, IMG submission 169103) | Sediment microbial communities from San Francisco Bay, California, United States - SF_May12_sed_USGS_13 | ecosystem: Environmental > Aquatic > Marine > Sediment | place: USA: California...
GACGAAGTGGAAGCGAATGGCGCCCCGGCCGTTCGACTGCCAGGTCGGCGAGGGGATCTGCACCGACATGCGCGCCGTGCGCAAGGACTACTTCCTCGATCACGATCACAGCGCCTACGTCGACCAGTGGGACTGGGAGAGGGTGATCTCGCCAGAGCAGCGGGCCCTCGAGGTGCTGACGGCAGCCGTCGAGAAGATCTGGCGCGTGATCCGTGGAGCCGGCGAGCTCGCGCGCGAGATGTTCCCGACGCTCGAGAGCGTGGCGTATCCCGAGATTCCCGAACGGCTCGAATTCCTGCACGCCGAGGAGATCCTCGAGCGCTATCCGGACCTCCCCAGAAAGGAGCGGGAGACGAGGATCCTGCAGGATCACCCTGCCGTCTTCATCTACGGCATCGGCTGGCCGCTCGCGGACGGCTATCCGCACGAGATGCGCGCGGCCGACTACGACGACTGGATCACGGAGACGACGTCGAAGGACGGACGGCCGATGCACGGCCTCAACGGCGACATCCTGGCCTGGAACCCCGTCACCCGCCGCCGTCACGAGCTGACGTCGATGGGTATCCGGGTGACCAAGGAGACGTTGAGGGCGCAGCTGGAGATGAGTGGACAGCTCGAATTCCTGAAGCTGCCGTATCACCGGGCGATCCTGGAGGACCGGATTCCACTCAGCATCGGCGGCGGCATCGGTCAGTCCTGCACCTACATGTACCTGCTCAGGAAAGCGCACCTCGGCGAGGTGAGCGTGACGGTCTGGCCGCAGGTGCTCAAGAAAATTTGCGCGAAGAAGAACATCCACGTGCTCGAGTGAGTTCGCCGGGCGGTGCGGGCCTCATCGACCACCCGTGCGTGGCGCGGTTGCTTGCGAGTCACTGGCTCCGGCCGTGAAAGGAGAGACCAAGCGATGAAGATGCGCGCCGCCGTGCTCGAGAGCTTCGGAGAGCCGCTCGTCGTTCAGGACGTGGAGCTGGCGCCCCCGAAGAGAGGCGAAGTGCTGGTCAGGATTCACGCCTGCGGCGTGTGCCATACGGACCTGTACACGGCAAGCGGGGCGGACCCGAGCGGTTACACGCCGTGCGTCCTCGGCCACGAGGGCGCCGGCGTCGTCGAGGAGATCGGCGAGGGTGTCACTCTCGTCGGGCCAGGCGACCACGTCGTGTGCCTGTTCTCACCCGAGTGCGGAGAGTGCCTGCACTGCAAGAGCGGCAAGACCAACATCTGCACGGCGATCCGCGAGCAGCAAGGCCGGGGCGTCCTGCCGGACGGCACGCCACGGCTCTCGCGCCGCGGCGAGCCGCTCAGGCACTTCATGGGAACGAGCACGTTCGCCGAGCACACGGTCATGCCCGAGATCGCGCTGGCGAAGATCAATGCGGACGCCCCGCTGGAGGAGGCCTGCCTGCTCGCGTGCGGGGCCACGACCGGCATCGGGGCAGCCCTGTGGAAGGCGGAGGTTGAGCCGGGCGCCACCTGCGCGGTGTTCGGGGCCGGCATGGTCGGCCTCGGCGCCGTCGTCGGCTGCAAGCTCAGAGACGCCGGCCGAGTCATCGCCGTCGATCTGTCTCCGGAGCGACTGGAGCTCGCGAGGCGGTACGGCGCGACGGACACCGTGCTCGCCTCGGAGAGTCCCGTCGAGCACATCCTCGAGCTGACAGAGGGGCTCGGAGCCGACTTCACGTTCGAGGCGACCGGCTCGACGTCCGTGATGGGCCAGGCCGTCGAGGCGGCGCGCGTCGGGTGGGGCCTCTGCACCGTTCTCGGCGTCGCTGGCAAGGGCGAGACGTTGAACGTGGTCCCCCGCCACCTCATCACGGGCAGGCGGATCCAGGGGGGAAGCTTCGGCGGCGCCAAGGGGCGGACCCACGTGCCGCAGCTCGTGGACATGAGCCTCGCGGGGAAGATCGACCTCGCCGGCTTCGTTTCTCACAGAATCACGCTCGACGACGTGAATCGCGGATTCGAGCTGATGGAGGCGCAGGACGGGATCCGCTCCGTGGTCCTCTTCTGAGTCGATTTCGGGAGATAGCAGATGATCATCAAGAAGACAATGAACGACGACTACCTGTCGAACACTTACCTGGTCGCGGACACGCCCGGGGGTCACGCGGTGCTGATCGACACCGGAGGGCCGACGGGCCCGATCCTTGAGGCGATCCGCGAGCTGCGGGTCACGTTGTCTCACATCCTCTGCACGCATCACCACATCGACCACATCCAGCACAACGGCGAGTACGTCTCCGCCTTCGGCTGTCCTGTCTGCGGCCACGCGCGGGAGAAGGAGCTGTTCGGCGGCCTCGACGTCGAGCTGGACGACGGCGACGAGCTGGTCTCGGGAGGTCTGCACATCCGCGCCCTGCACGTCCCGGGCCACACGCTCGGCCAGCTCTCGTTTCTCGTGAACGAGGAGTGCGTCTTCACCGGGGACACGCTCTTCAAAGGCAGCATCGGCGGTACGATGGCGCCCGGCCACACCACGTTCGACGACATCCGCAGCTCGATCATGGACGTGTTGATGCGCCTGCCGCGCGAGATGCCGGTCCACCCGGGCCACATGGGGCCGACGACGATCGGCCACGAGTGGGAGACCAACGTGTTCGTGCGCGCGTTCCGCGGAGCAGACCGGCTCGACGAGCGACGGTGCACCGCGTTCGGGAGGCCGGCTGCGCTGCTGCTCGACGCTCCCGACTACGACGGCGGCCGCAAGGCCTGGGTGCGCTTCGACGAGGCCGACAGGTTGGAGGTGGTGCCGGGATCGCAGGTCGTCATCCCTGGGGGCTGACCCGCGCGGCGCCGGCTCCTCAGCGTTCGGCCTCGGCCTGGTCCTGGCAATCGAGGCACAGGGGCGTCTCCGGCCTGGCCGCGAGGCGCTCGTAGCCGATCGGCTCTCCGCACGACTGGCACTCGCCGTACTCGCCGCGCTCGTGGCACGCGAGCGCGGCGCTCACCTGCCGGAGGCGAACCTCCAGGCTGCGGCGGCCCGCCTGGGCCATCTGCTGCTGCTGGATGGCGTCGATGCGGGTCAGGCGGCCGATGGGCAGGTTCAGGTCGACCGGCCGCGTTCCCTCCTCGTTGAGCTGCAGGAGCTCCTGAAGCTCGTCGCGAAGCGCAACGAGACGCCCACGCAGCTCGCCCTTCTGCTCACGGGTCAGCTCTTCCGGCACGGCACCTCCCGTGTCACCGGCGTCGCTCTCCAGCCGGCTCGCCGGCCGCCGGGTCCGCGAAAGAAACGCCCCGCCGAAGCGGAGCGCCCTTGAGTATCGAGGTTCGTGAAGTGGCTCAGGCGCTGCGACGCACCTGAGTCGCCTGAAGGCCCTTCGGCCCCTGCGTGATCTCGAACTCGACCGTCTCGCCCTCGGTCAGCGACTTGAAGCCGCTGCCCTCGATGGCGGTGTGATGGACGAAGACGTCATCGCCGTTCTCCTGGCTGATGAAGCCGAAGCCCTTCGTATCGTTGAACCACTTCACGGTTCCCTTTGGCATTGCTGACCTCTCTTCTATTCGCGAGGAACGCGCTGCGTTCCCCGATTACAACCCCGGAGGTTCTCCTCACACCTGTGAACGGGAACCGACCCGTCTCGAGAATGAACAAAGGCGCGTGGAGGGACGCCCCCGGGCAGGGAAGAATCAACAGATTAAGAACACGAAAGCCTCGCACACGCAACTGACGGGACCCGTCCGGACCCGGCCAGATTTCCGGGAGCTCATGGCGGCGGCGCTCCGAAGCTCGACTCCCGCGCGCCGCGGATCGAGTCGCGGAGTCCTCACGAGCCGCTGTCGCGGGGAGCGACGAGTATGCGCGCAGACGGCGGTTCCGCTTGTCATCGCTGCTCGAGACCGCGTCTCGGGTCGTGTGCCGACCGAGCCGGCAGCCCCGGCCGGTGCGTGGGGCACGGCTGCGAACACTCTCGGCCGACGCCCTGAAAGTCCTCTGTGGTGACTCCGACGGCTCGTCGTAGCTTTCGGGAACGCCGATGCCCGCAAGCCCCCCTGAGTCCATGCCGTCGGCCCTGGCGGCACGCCTGGCCGAAGCTCACGCAGACTGGCGCCGCCTGCCGTTGATCGCGCACGTCCTGGTGGTCGTCGTGCTCAGTCTCGTTCCTTTCCTGCGCAACGGTGTCGAGCTCGTCGACCTCGGAACCGCGCTCCCAGACGAGAACCCGTACTTCATGGCGTTCGACCGGGTCGCCGTGGGCGATTCGCCGTTCGGCGGCACGCACTACCTCTACCCGTCCGTGTTCGCCTACGGCGGCGCCTTCGTCCAGGAACGGCTCGGCCGGGGGGCGATCGCTGCATTCATGCGCGTCGCCAACCTGCTCGGCGTCGGGATGGCCGTGTGGCTCGCCCTGTCGTGGCTGCCGCTGACGATAGGCACGCGAACTCTGGCTGGCGCGGCCTACATCCTGGTGTCGCCTCCGATCAACTTCGGCGTGCTGCTCGGCAACGCCTCGCTCGCCGTCACGGGGCTCACGCTGGCCGCGCTGTACATGTTTCGCTCGCGTCCCGTCCTGGCCGGGACTCTGCTCGGAGGAGGGATCGCGCTCAAGCCGATCGCGGTCATGGCGGTCCCGGCTCTCGCGGCATACCGGACCGGCCGCGGGAGATGTCAGCAGCTGGTGGCGGCGTCCGTGGCGATCGCCGTGGTCGCCCTGCTCGTCCTGTGTTTCCCGTACCTGCGGGAGTTCCTGGAGCTGGCATCCACGAGCCGGGTCGGCCGCTCGGTCACGCTCCACCGCTTTCCCGGCCTCTTCGGGCTGGAGGTCAACGCGTTCTGGATCTCCGTCCCGATTGCGCTGCTCGTCCTCTTGTACCTCCACCGGCATCCTCTGGGGCCGGCGCACGCGCTGTGCCTGATGACGACGGCGGCGCTCGCCGTGACACCCCTCGTCTGGAGCCACACGCTGCTGCTCGCCCTGCCGCTCCAGGTGCTGGCGCTCACGGTCGTCGTCTCGCGCTTCGCGGCCAGCCGATCGGACGGAGCCGGCGTCGCCGTCTCCCGAAGGGCGTTCTACGAGATGGCGTTCGTGCTGCTCGGCATCGCGGGGATCCAGTTCGCGCGCGGCGCCGGGAACATCGGAGATCAGGGGGCGCTGCTGCAGGCCGTCGCGGCGTCTGTTCCAGCGCTCTCCCCCGCGGCGCTGACGATCTACGTCTTTCGTACGACCGAGAGCTTCTGACGCGCGCGACCGGCTTCAGTCAGACGAGACGCTCGCGCTTCGACTCGATCAAGCGCTCCAGCTCGCGCCGGGAGTCGCCGTCGATCGATGCGGACTGCGAAGCCAGCCGCTCCAGAACCACGAGCTCTTCCCGCTCGCGCTCGAGCATCGACTGGCGCACGTCGTTCACTCGATCCTGCAGGACCTTGAGGTTGTCGCCGCTCCGCAGGCGCACGACGTCGTCGTAGCGGCCCTCACGCAGCCTGTCGAGCGCGCGACAGAGACGGAAGGCGGGGCCCGCGGTCTTGTGGGTCTCGAGGACCCTCACGTACGCCACACCGATCAGGAACAGGCAGGAGACGATCAGGGAGGCCATGACCGCGTAGTCGTGCTGCCGCTCGAACTGATTCGCGAGGTGCGGGGCCACGGTCTTCATCACCTTCACGGAGGAGCTGCTGTGAACGTAGACCAGCACGTTGAACACGAGCAGCGGGATCATCACGTAGAGGACCGTCATGAGCGACGTCTGCAGCTGGTAGCGCCGATCCACGATGAACTTCCGCCGGCGCCACCGCGGATAGCTCGCCCGTTTTCCGGTCGCGCCGGCGGCGCTTCCCGTAGGGATCGACCGGACCTGCGTCTCGCTCACGCTCATCTTCCCGAACCTCCAGTGGCTAAAAGTTAAGTTCGCCGGGCCGGGCCCGGCAAGGCGCCTCGCCGCCCGCCGGGGCCGGCTTCGGCGTGCTTCGATACCGGACTCCCGGATGATCCGGCGGGGACCACTCGCGTTCGGCTTCGTCCAGTCAGGGGTCGTCCGGGCCCGGGAATCTCTCGCGGCTTGCAAGGTTCCGTATCGCATGAAGTGTGGCCGGAGGTGGCGGACGATGCGTCGAGAGGTTGCCTGCGCTCAGGATCGTTCTCGTCGCGCTCGGAACCTCCCCAGCCGAGGCCGAGAGCGCCAAGAACCAGGCCCACGCCGAGCTCGATGAGGCCAAGGCTCGCGCCGGAGGAGAAGAACGTTTCGTCTTCGGCAAGCGCGGCGCGACGCACGACGTCATCTGGACCGAGGACGTCGCCCCTCGACGCATGCCCAAGCCCGTGCCCAGGCGGGCACCTGCGGGCGGCTGACGGGTCGAGATCTGCCCCGTCGCGGCCGGCAGGATGACTTCCTACGGCGGAGCCCGGCTCAGTCCCCGATCTTGATCGGGAGCGACTTGAGAGCGCGGAACACGAACGTGGGGTAGTACTGCGGCTTCTGCGAGGTCAGGCTGAAGCTCGGGATCCTGCGCAGGAACGTGTCGAAGAAGACCTCACCCTCGAGATGCCCGAGGACGGCCCCGAGACACGCGTGGATCCCGGCGCCGAAACCGAGGTGCGGGTTCGGCTTGCGGGTGATGTCGAGCGTGTCCGGATTCTCGAACTCGTCGGGGTCGCGATTCCCGGCGGACGCGACGATGAAGACGAGGTCTCCCTTCTTGAACGTCCAGTCGCGGTAAGTCACGTCCTCGACCATGACGAACCGGTGGCCGATCTGGCCGGGCGGCTCGTAGCGCAGCAGCTCCTCGACCGCCGTTCCCCGCAGCCCCGGATTGTCCCTGAGCTTCTGCAGCTGGTCCGGGTTGCGCAGGAGCGCAAGTGTCCCGTTGCCGATGAGGTTGGCCGTCGTGATGTAGCCCGCGACCAGCAGGAGAATGCTCGTCGAGATCACTTCCTGAGGCGAGAGGCGGTCCCCCTCGTGCTCCACGGTCATCAGGCCGGTCAGCATGTCCGGCCCGGGGTTGGCCATGCGCCTCTTGCACATGTCCTGCAGGTAGAGCGCGAACTCGTTTCTCGCCTTCTCGATCTCCGGGGCGTGATTCACGTCCTGCAGAGGGTCGAAGCACAGCTCCATGGCGTGGGCCCAGTAGAGCAGCTTGTCGTAGTCCTCGACCGGATAGTCAAAGAAATCCGCGATGACCTTGAGCGGAAACGGGAACGCGACTTCGCTCATCAGCTCGATCTCGTCGCGAGACTCGATCTCGTCGACGATCCCGTCCATGATCTCCTGCACCCGCCGGCGCTTGGACTCGATGAAGTCCTTCGTGAGCACCTTGCCCGTCAGGCGCCGCAGGCGCGTGTGCTCCGGCGGATTCTGGAAGATGAAGGGATTCTCGGGAGCGGCGGCGTGGCCCAGCCGATTCTCCCGGAAGAGCGTCCTGCAGCCGTCGTAGCTCGTCACGAACCACGCACCCCACTCGTCCAGGTACACGACCGGCGAGTGTTGGCGCAGCGCGGCGTAGAAGGGATAGGGATCCGCCAGGAATTCGGCCGAGCGCACGTCGAAGTTGATGCTTCCGGATGTCATGTATGGAACCCTCGGGATGAGACGCGGTCAGACTGAATCGATCAGGCAGAGACGAACGGAGTCTACACTTCGATCTCACGGATTTCAGAACTCTTCGGCACGGTAAATCGCGGCAAGGGTGGCCGTTCGGCACCCCTGGACGCTCGCACCGCCCCCCTGCCGGCTCCGTTCTCGAACGTGAGCGTCCGCCACTGTCTCGGGAATCCACCTCCGATGGGAAGGGCGCCCCGGATCTCGAGGAGCGAGCCATTCCACCGGTGACTGCTGCCGCAGCCCGGGCGCACCTAAGCCTCTTAACTCTAGAAGTTATGCAGTTTTCCGCTGGGGGCCCCCGGGCGCCGGAGAGCTCATGGCGGGGATCGGACAGTTCTGGACACAAGTCTGTCTCTGTCTAAGATATCCAGATTGCGGTGGCGGGCGCTTGCGGTCGGCGTATTTTATGCGCGCGTCAACCGGACACTTTTCTTGGGAGATCTCGATGATGCCCAGAGGTACACGACCGTTCGCCCGAATCGCAGCGGGCCTGACTGTGGCCGCGCTTCTCATCCTCATCTTCGGCGGAACCGTCGAGGCCCAGGGCCAGACCATCGGTCTCATCGAGCATGACCCATCCCAGTCGGAGCCGGGACACACGCTGTTCTCACCGCTCAACGGCTCGGTGACGTACCTGATCAACAACGACGGGCACGTCGTGCACTCGTGGCAGGCCTCGAACAGGCCCGGCCTGATGGCCTATCTCCTGCCGAACGGCAATCTGCTGCGCGCCGCGCAAATTCCGTTCCACTCGAACTTTTCGGGAGCCCGCGGCGCGGGAGGCCGGATCGAGGAGTACGACTGGGACGGGACTCTTCTCTGGCAGTACGACATCTCCGACGACACTTACCTCCAGCACCATGACATCCAGAAGTTGCCGAACGGCAACGTCCTCCTCATCGCCTGGGAATACAAGACGTCTTCCGAAGCGAACGCCGTCGGCTGGGGCGGGAACGGGTCGATGTGGAACGAGGCGATCCTGGAGATCCAGCAGTCCGGCCCCACGAGCGGAACGATCGTCTGGGAGTGGCACGGCTTCGACCACCTGATCCAGGACGTGGACTCCGGGAAGCCGAACTTCGGCGTGGTGGCCGACAACCCGCAGAGGCTCGACGTCAACTTCAACAACGCCGAGGACTGGGCACACCTCAACACCCTGGCCTACAACCCGTTTCTCGACCAGATCATGATGAGCTCTCGCGACTTCAGCGAGTTCTGGATCATCGACCACAGCACGACGACCGCCGAGGCGGCGGGCACCACCGGCGGAAACTACGGCAAGGGTGGAGACATCCTCTACCGCTGGGGCAATCCGCAGACGTACAACCGCGGAACCGTTCTCGATCAGGTCTATCAGAATCAGCACGACACGCACTGGATCGAGCCGGGAAAGCCCGGCGTCGGCAACATCATCGCCTTCAACAACGGTTCGGACCGCACGTACTCCTCCGCCGACGAGTTCATTCCGGCCGTCAATCTGTTCGGCGTCTACGACGACCCGCCGGGCCCCTCGGACCCGTACGAGCCGACGGCCTTGACGTGGACGTGGGAGGAGACGCCGCCCACCGGCTTCTTCTCGCCGATCATCTCGGGCGCCGACCGGTTGACGGGCGGGAACACGCTCATCACGGGCGGCGTCGGCGGCAACATGTTCGAGGTCACGAACCTGGGTGCCGTCGTCTGGCGGTACATCTGCCCCATCAGCGGGTCGGGAGCACCGCTGCCCCAGGGCACGCTTCCCGCACCGCAGGGAATCTCCTCGGAGAACGCGGTCTTCAAGGCACGGAGATATCCGCTCAGCTACTCCGCCTTCACGGGCCGGACACTGACGCCCCAGGGCCCTCTCGAGGACTTCACGAGCCCGCAGCCCGTGCCGAACGGCTCGGGAGCTAGCTCCCCCCTGACCGCGACACGGCTGACGGTTGCCGGCGACCAGCTCGACGTGCAGTGGGATGCCGGGACATGCGCGGCGTCCGAATACAGCATTCTCTACGGCGACCTGGCCGACGTCTCGACCTACGGACTGCTCGGCGCGGAGTGCGCGGTGGGCACCGGCGGCTCCCATACCTGGCTCGCCGTGCCCTCTGGGAACCTCTTCTTCTTGATGGTCGGCCAGTCCGCGGATGGTGTCTACGAGAGCAGCTGGGGAAAGAGCTCGGGAGGAGAGGAGCGCAACGGCACGCAGTCTTCGTTCCTGTGCAGTCCCACCGTCAAGGATATCGCCCAATCCTGCCCCTGAGCGCCGGCCGCCGCCCGATCTGCGGACTCGAGGGTCTCGCCGGGGCGCGCCGGCGGAGATGCCGTCGCCCCGCGGTCCGCTTCGTCGCGCGCAGTCCGCCTCTCTCTGGCGCCCCTCAGCCCGCGCTGGCCCTGCTCTCCGTCGCCTCATTCTCGCCGTGCAACGAGCGTCTCGAACGCGCGTAGTACGACAGAGTCACCCTCCCGCCACCGCGGTGCCGCGGGAGCTCGGGTGGAGGATTCGATGCCGGACGTGGAGCGCTACCTGCAGGTCTTCGAATCCCTGAGACAACGCAAGCGGTGGGACACCGACGTCGGCGTGCTGCGCTTTGCCGCGCTGACGCTCGCGGCGACGGATGTCGTTGACCCGGGCCGGGAGGTCGAACAGGCGGCGGGCGTCCTGCGCGAGCTCGCTCGCTGGTCGAGTCCGCTGCGGTCCTCCCTGCGCTTCGTCATCGCCGCGATGATCGTGCGTCGTGGACTCGACCCGAAGGCTGTCCACCGAAGTATCGAGGGCGTGCGGGAGGAGTTCCGCCGCCGGAGGATGCGGCGCGGTGGCACGCACGAGCTGCTCGCCGCCCTGATGCTCGTGCTCCACGCGGAGGGCCGCCGGCCCGAGACCCGGTCGATCGGCCGCGTGAAGGAGAACCTGGCGCGCTGGAAGAAGGACCACCGGTTCCTGACCGGCTCGGACGACTATCCGCTGGCCGCGCTGCACGCGACGCGCGAGCTGTCGGTGGAAGAGCTCGGCATCCGGGTCGAGAGGATCTACCAGCAGCTCAGAAAGGCCCGCTACTCGCGCGGCAACCAGCTCCAGCTCGCCTCGCACCTGCTCGCCATCGGAGAGCGATCCGCGGCCGGCTGCGCGCAGCGCTTCGACTCGATCGCGCGCGCCCTCGGTGAGCGCAAGGTGCGGCCGACAACAAGCCGCTACGACGAGATCGCCATCCTCTCCCTGACAGCTCTTGGCCCCGCGGCGGTCGCTCGCGCGGTCGTCAGCCTGCGCGACCGGCTGCGCGCCGCGAAGCCGCGCCCGAGCTCCAGCCTCGCCTTCTCGCTGGCCGCGGGTCTCTTTCTCGCGGAGGACGCCCGCAGAAGCGAGGGGCTCGGGCACACGCGAGACCTCGCCGCCGTGCGTTCCGCCCAGGCCGTGATCGAGGCGCAGCAGGCGGCCATGATCGCGGCGATGTCCGCGGCCACCGTCGCGGCCTCTGCGGCGTCGAGCTGAGGGGCGCGCTCCGT
>Ga0224512_10005033_pt1 | contig 11008 bp, 15 predicted proteins | sample SF_May12_sed_USG_4_FD_169103 | JGI IMG/M metagenome (GOLD analysis project Ga0224512, IMG submission 169103) | Sediment microbial communities from San Francisco Bay, California, United States - SF_May12_sed_USGS_13 | ecosystem: Environmental > Aquatic > Marine > Sediment | place: USA...
ATAACTCAAGATTGTATGCTAAAAGAAAAAATCCTTCAGCAATTCCTATTGGAAATAATAACCAAGAATCCAAAAATGCGTAGTATAATCCGATAGAAAAAGATAGAGTTAAGGAAATTATCGATACCAACCAAAGTTTTGTACGTGATATATTGCCCCAAGGTTTATTCTTACTTCCCAACGCATCAAGGCAATGTGCGGATATCCCTACTGCTAAAAAATACAGCAGACAAATGGATACTAGTCTATCAAGGCTAAATTCTACTGAAAAGGAACCCCATACGGCAAAGGACACCACCATTCCAGTATAAGGTAAAAACAATATTCCCATAGACAATCTAAAATTTCTAGAACCAAATTTTGGAACAAACCATTCAGATAATCTATCGCTATGCATTATTTTTTAATAGCAATCTTGCATTAAATGATTTAAATCAAAATTTGATATGTCCTTAAAATTTATCTAATTAATCTATAAATTATTCTACATAGATCTGCTCTGCATACGCTGCAAATGTTCCCAAAATCCAATCTTTTGCAGCCACACATACAAGTACATTCTTGGAGTTCCATCTGAATTCACCTCAGTCAAGTGGTTCAGGATGCCCTTTTCCACGAAGTGAAAATAACACTATTGCCAATGTAATTGCAACTCCAATTGCAGCCCCATATGCCGCGATTCCAGCTTCTGCCATGAAACACTTACCACAAAATTAACAATAAACGTGATGATATCAAAATGAAAAATTTGTTTAATTTGATATTGTAAAACCTGCCAAGTTTTCATTATCGTGATGTTGTACTTTATTGAGGATGTGACCACACTGATTTCAGATTGAACATCTATGACACAAAACAACTTTCATGTGCAATATGTAAACAAGTAATTGGTGAAGTTGATTATGATGCGGAAATTATTCGTCCAAAGTGTGGTCAGTGCTCAAATCCCACTCCCCATGTTAATGACAAAATACCATACTTGATTCCTCACTAGTCTCAAAACCATGTTCATGATTCACATAAAGCAATTTTCAAGTGTTTGTTTTTTTTAGTTAATAATTAAATAATTTTGAATAGATTTTATCATTTACTTAAATATTTTTTTAACATATTTGTTTTATTGAAACTGCCTATGTTTTAGTAAGTTGTGATCTTGGTTTTGAAGTAGACATAATTCAAGAACTAAAGTCCATAGATTCAGTTATGGAAGTCCAAGGGGTATATGGTGCATATGACATAATTGCAAAAATAGAGAATCCAAACAGAGAGAAACTCCGAGAAATCATTATTTCAAATATCCGAAAATTAAAACATGTTCGCTCAACTCTTACTTTGATGGGAATTTCAGGACAAGCATGGAGAGAAAATTAATTGTTAACTAATGAAAAGTGTTTATCTAGACGGCCTGAACATAAACATGCTCTTGTCGCATTGTGGACATATTGCAGATTGAGTACTATCGTTTAGTAGTAGTGTCAAAGAGCACTCTATACATTTCCATAATTGCATTATGTCCATAATTGATGAACATGATACATTAGATTATCTGTACCATAATTAAAAAAATATTTAGAAATTCTTGATTGTCTGAACGGTTTACTATGTGTTCTTTCCGTGTAGTATGAATATCGATACGTCTGTCACAGGACATAAAAAAATAATGTCAGGGCTAACTAAGAAAAGTTAATCATGACAATTACATTTGCAACCTGAATTTGTGACATGGTATGGAATGCAATCAGGACACGGAAGGTATTTTGACCAGTTGGAAATTCATTAGAACACCACTTGTGTCTTTCGCGTGGCTTGAATTAACAAACTCATAAGCTTCATTCCAATTCATGAAATACACGTATTGTTTTTAATTTGATTTAAACTTGTTTGTTGTTTTAAAATAATTTGGATAAATGTCCAGAAATCAAAACATCGATAATAAATCACATAATTTCCCATATGTAGCGAGTTGAATTGTTGTGGTTCTGGTTTGAGATTGGATTTGGATTGTTGATAATAATGACGTTATTAGGTCTTGCAATAAAATCCTCAAAAGAAAAAGATGCAATTACGAATGATGACGAAATAGCTCTAAACAAAGCAAAGCAGGAACTCGAGAACTATGACCATTATGAAATTGAATCAATAGAATCACTTGGCAAAAACACCACAGTAATTGCCAATACAGGATCTTTGGAAATTTCCATAGACATTGATAACAAGACTGGGAAAACACTCAGCAAAGAAAAGATTGCAAGACAATGACAAAACTATAAGCTATTTGATAATTTGTACAATGAAATTAAAACTTGATAAAATCTTTTGAATTATTCATAATAGTCTGAAATCTTCTTTTATTGTGTTAAGTGCAATATGTGTTACCGTATTTTCAACATTTGGGATGGCAGAGAGTTTTTTTACAAAACTACTAAGCAAATCCCTGCTTTTGAATTTTCCCACTAGTAAGATATCTGCATGACCTGTTATGTCATAAACGGCACAAACGTTTTCATTTCTGGCAATCTCGTGTTCTATTTCAAGCATTTTTCCTTTCGTTGTTGTAACTTCAATTATTGCAGTAATGTCATAACCTAAAATTTCATGATCAAGGCGTGCAGAGTATCCCTGAATGATCTTTTTTTCCTCTAGCTTTCGCAATCTAGAAATCATGGTTACCGTTGAAATTCCGAGTTTGTGCGCTAACTGTCTTGAGGATTGTCTTGCATCCACAAGCAAATGTTTTAGAATTTTTGTGTTTGTTTCATCCAAATCCATGTTACTTGTTAAGTAAATAAATATTTAAGAATATTGTATGAATCTTTATGAATGTAAAGTATTTTTATAATCGACATTATATTCATCTAATTGCATTAAAAATTGATGACTTTATTGTTGATGACTGATCCAGTGTTGGAAAAAATTCAGAGACATTTTGAAAGTTTGGGATTAAAATCATCAATAGTTGATGAAAAACTAGATTTTGAGCTAGACTACAAAGACGTGCATTTCATGGATGGAAAAAATGGAATGGGTACTGCAGGCTCATTGAAACTGGAGGATTCCCCTATGGATTATCTGCATATCATCAAGAAGCAAGTGTATGCAAAATGTGATTTTGCCGTGGGCGGTCATGTCGGAATGGGGGTTCACATTCATTCTTGGTATAAGATGCGATTCTTTCTTTCATTTCCAAAATCAATAAAATTGGGACCGTTTGATATGGGAACGCTTACAACAATTAAAAAAGGATTATTGCACTCAGAGGTTGAAAGTTTCGCCTGGAACGGTTATCAGAAACTAACTACCTTGCCACCGGGATTGGTACGAGACAATGTCGCTGATGCATTGTATTCAGATCAAAGATTGAAACAATTAATGATGAAATGTTTACTAAAAGAAAGAACGATTATTGTCTCCAGATACTCTCCAACAATTCCTGAGGAAGTTACAGTGAAACCCACAAACTCTAAAATCAAAATAGAATCAGCATGGAAACTCCAAAAGGACATGCTCATAGATAAAGATACTTTAGACATGTATGAAACACTTGCAAGAATTGTGAAGTCTGCAGTAAACACTCTAAAGTATCATTTAAAATAATGCCTCAAACATTGGATAAAATTTTAGACGTAATTAATTTAAGAATAAAATAAATGTCAAGATAAAATCTAGTTTGAACTCATTTCTGTAATGCTTGGTATTACATAATATACATCAAAAGTTTTTTTATTGTGCATTAACAACTGACTATATTTATTAGAAGTAATTCAATTTATCTAGTAATTTTTTTTAGCACGAAAGTAAAATTATCAAAATGCATTTTTTGTGAAATTTTAATTTTATAGTAAATTAATAATCCAAGGGATGCCAATGAATTTGCATCAACTCACATTTACAATTCTCCCTTTTGCCGCATTTAGGACAATTACAATCACAAAGTAACAGGGATGATTCACATCCTGTACATTTTGTATATTCAGCATAATCTTCTTTCATCTTTCTTCAAGTATAATTATATCAAACTAGAAATTAAAGAGACCAATCATTTTTATTAAAATTCATTTGAATTTTCATATATTTATTTAAAATTTGTAACTAATTTCTCTGAATTCACTAAAATATGATTTTCTCTAAGATATGCTGAGACAATAATGATTAAAGAGGTTTTGATGATATTGTGAAAAAGGCATTTGTGCTGATTAGCTGTGATTTAGGAAAAGAAGAAGACACCCTCATTGCATTAAGAACCATGAATCAGATAAAAGAAGCTCATGGTACCTGGGGGGCTTATGACATTGTAGCAGAAGTAAATTCAAGTGATGCTGAATCATTGCGTGAAACCATAACTTGGAAAATTCGTAAGTTGCCATCAATTAGGTCTTCCCTTTGCCTCATGGCAGTAGAGGGACAACACTAGGAGAATAATATGTCAAAAGCCTTTGTTTTGATAAACTGTGAATTAGGTTCTGAAAAGCAAGTAATATCTGATCTGAAAACAATTGATTGTGTAAAAAAAGTTAACGGGGTATTTGGTACCTATGATATTTTAGCAGACTTGGAATGCGACAGACTTGAAGAATTAAGACAAACGATTATTTCAAAGATTAGAAGAATTGACAATATACGTTCAACGAAAACTTTGATGGGGATAAATGGGCAATGTTAGGTGAGACATCATGGTAAAACTAAGATGCAATGATTACGGGTTTGAGTGTGATTTTGAAGTAGAGGGTGATGAGGATCAAGTTGTAGCGCAATTCATGCAACACAACAATGAAGAACATGGGATAGACTATAGAAAAGAAGCCGTAAAACAATTCATACTGAGAAAACACTCCACCTAGTTATTTTAATATCGGCATTACCACAAATTCCAACACATGTGGCCGTAGATACAATCTATGACACTTTCAAGGAAAATGATTCATGCTCGAATTTTGTCCACTGTTTTGTAATGTTGGTTAAAACATATTTCTGGTATTTGTTACTCTGCTGTTTTGATTATCTTTTCTTTTTTGTCTTTGCTGCAACCATTTTGCAATTCCAATTCCTCCCGTAACAATTGTAAGTCCTACCAAAACCCACAATGTCATTTTTCCAATGTCAAAGTTGCTTCCAATATCAACTCCCTTGTTTTCTTGCATGTAACTTCTGAAATTGTCATGCGGTACATTCTGAAACTGTCTGAGATTCTTCATGGTATGATGCGGATAGTTTCTTGTTTTCTTGTCTGGTCCCCTCTGGCTTCTGTACCTTGTAGTGGCAGTCTCTTCTTCTTGCGTTTCGGGAAATTTCCGGAAAGATAACCGGAAAGATAGTGACAACATGATTGAACAGGAGGTGATAATGAAATAATGACCGGAAAGATAGAAAACAACACCGGAATGATAAATCAAGATACCGGAATGATAGACGATACTGCCGGATTGATAATAGACCGTACCGGATTGATAAACGATACCAAAGGCACAGAATACACTGCAAGCGGAAGAAGAAAGAGGAGCAGAGAAAGAGGCAAGGACAGCAAACCTAGAAACTTTCCATTACATACAATGAAGAACCTACCACAATTCAGAGACAAGCCTCATGAGGAAGTTAGACAGTACATAATGGAAACAAAAGGAGTTGACATTGGAAAGAATGTGAGCTCATTATGGATTGCAGTAATTGCTGTCATGTTGCTTGTGGCAATTACAAGTCCGTTGTGGATTGAAAAAGTGGTAAGTTGGTACAATAAAAAAAAGAAGAAAGGTGATTCTATGATTAACTTATCAGTATACCCCTTCATTCACAGATGTAATGTGCAATAGTAGACGTACTCTTCCAATTCACAAAGGAGTACACCATTGAGCCTTGCTTGGAAAATCTAGAATCCGAGAACGATGTTGGTGTTTAATCTAGATACTAAGAGTAAAAAATCAAAATAATTCTATCTGCAAACTGATTCCAGAATTATTTTGAGAACATACCGTTATCTTAGATTATTTTTCTAATCGATGTTATGATCTCATTTGCCATATTCTCTTCTTTTCTGTCTATTGTGATATAGTATGTGACATTACTCTTTTGGAAAATCAGTACAGATACTTTCTGGTGTTGAAGTAAAACATAATCCAGTTTACCAAGTACGCCTGTAGGTTCTTTTCTTAATGTCATCAGAGTAGATATTATGAAAAGTTCATTTTTCATTATCTCTGATTTCATTAACGGTTTTATTTTGGGGTTGATAATTCCTGCAAGTGTTTTTCCGTAAGCATTTACAACACCTGCATATCTGACGTTATCGGATATTTCGATAATACTCTGACATTTTTTTCTGTATATTATTATGGATCCTTTTAATTTTTCAGAGGGAGTCTTTATCATACTAAAAATCGGCTTGGAACTTGTTAATGATTCTTACTAGATTAAAAGAAATAATATTCTATACTGGTCTGTTCACAAGTGAAAGCATACTAATCCTTTAGAATATTTTTCAAAAAACCAATTATTATTTTACAAGGGGGATTTCAAAAATATCATCCCATGTGACTCCTTTCCAAAGACCCAGTACACCTTCAGGTTTTTCAACTTTATCTACTTTGATAATTTTCTGAATCTTTATGCTTGACGGATTGTTTGGCGCCCATAGCATTGCCATGTATTCTCCTATGTCACCCACTTCATTGCTTTTTGCAATTATGATCTTTTCATCAAGAAACCCGTTTTTGACAAGCAAGTTTTTTGCTGTATCCTCCAAATCTTTTTTTCCATGAACAAAAAGATAGACTGATTTTTCCTTGTCAATGATGTCTGCCAATGATTATAGTCATCACGCATCATTAATCAATTTTTTTGATCTATTTCTTATCAATGAACGGCAACCAACAGAAACAAAAAAAATCTTCTGATAAGATTATTAACTATGCCTATTCAATATTGCACATCTTATGCCAATAGCAGAGAATTTCCCAGAAGGTCTAAAGCCGATTGGAAAAATCAATCATGCCGACGGCGAACATTTTCACTGGATCTGGGGTCCTGGAAAGTCAGACGATGAAGCATCCAAAAATGAGGATGTAAAAAAAGCATATGATGCACGTGGAGAAAAACAGGTACCGCTAGGGGTTAGTGGTACAATGATTGCAGTTGACTGGGATTCATGTGTTGCAGACGGTGCATGCATTGAGGCATGTCCTGTACAGGTATTTCAGTGGTACAGAACAGAGAAGGACATTCCGGCCGAAAAGTGCAATGGTGAGACTTTTGGAGGATTGGGAAGTACAGTCAAAGACGAACGCAAGGACTACACAGACAAGGCAGATCCGATCCTAGAGCATGACTGTATTTGGTGCATGGCGTGTGTATCAGTTTGTCCGCCACAGGCTATCAAGGTAGATCAAGGAAATGTCGAAATACACGAAAATGCATCCCTAGAATAAACTACAAACTCATCTGCAAAAAAATAGAATTAAAAAATTTGTCACAGGGTTTTTAATTTTCATCTTTTATTGAATAATCTTTGTATTAGCTGTCAATCCATACTGAAATAATAATGATGGAAGTCTCTAATTGATCAATTTAATAAATATATGCCTAAGGGATTTTTTAATCAAAAAATGAACATCATAGGTTTATGACAACATATACAATTGACCAATGCAATTATGTGAAAATATCAAATAGGTTGTACGATTATTATGTCAGAATTGTAATGATGGAAGGTTTTCCTAAATGGATGAAAGAAATAAACATGACACTGGTTTTGTGAGACGTAAAAATTATGTAGATGCTGAAAATCATATAATTCACAATACATATGAATAGTCAAAAATAATTTAATTTTATTTGCAGGACTATAATCAAGTCAAACCTAATCAACAGTCATCTCTTCAAGCAGCACATTCACCTTTTCCTGTAACTGTATGATAACTAGTATCGCTGCCATAGTCAGAGTAAAAATCAGCGTCTTCTTTAATTGTTGGAGGGATCACTAATGGTGATAAAATGGTCTTAAATTCACTCACAGATTTTATTTCGGAATTTTCATTTTCCTCAACTATTCGGTTAATCCAGGAAGACAGAGTATCTCCAGATTTTTTGTTTTTTTTGAACAGTTCAATTATTTTCAGTATAACTGGAATTACTCTTTTTGCAGGAACCCGCATGCAATTTACTCCCAACATGGTTTGCTCGTCTGAGCGTCCGCCAAGAGACATCTGGTAGTTAGGATACATGTCTTTGCCAACTCTTCCTCCCCCTCCATAGAATCCAATTGTGGCAATTTCATGCTGACCGCAAGAGTTGGGACAGCCACTTATCTTGATTGTAGAGTCACTCAGATCCTCATCATCATCCAGTTTCAACTCAAGAAACTTTCTCTGAACCTCTTTTGCCAATCGGTGAGAGTTTGTCAGTGCCAAGTTACACGAAGTGGTTCCTGAACAGCCCACAGGTGATGCCATGGTAAGCGATCCGGACTTTGCCAAACCAGTATCAATCAATCTGGCATACAGTCTTGGCAAATCTGTCTCATTTATCCATCGTAGTACTATTCCTTGGGAAAAGCTATTTCTTGCAAAACCTTCAGCGGAAAATTCTTGACAAATACCTGCCAGGGACAAAAGTTGGTTGGAAGTTATGTCTCCTGCCTCCAAGTTTATGAAGACACAGTAATATCCATCCTGTTTTTGTTTTATTGTGCTGGTTTTGCACCACCTAGAATAGCCGTCTTGGTTTGAAGCACCACTTTCTTCTGAAATACTGATTGACTTTTTGATTTCAGTTGTAGAGTCATCAATATCCAGTTTAACAATGACTGATTGGGTTGCACGCATTACGGCTCTTTCTTTTAGTATTGTATTTTGAAAGTTTTCCCAACCCATTTCATCAACTAGGTATCTCATTCTGTTTCTTGCCAAGTTTTTCCTGTTTCCAAGTCTGTCAAATATACGAATAACTGCAATTGATGTATACAACAGGTCTTCTTCAGGAGTGAATTCCTCCAACTGATGGCCCACAAAGGATTTGTTTCCCAACCCTCCTCCAAGGAATATTTTGAATCCGTGTTGGACATCTCCATTAACTTTTTTTATTTCCGGAATTAATCCTACATCGACCATTCGTGCCATGCCATGTTTTTCACAGCACGTAAAATTGAATTTAAATTTCCTTGGAAGATTCTGACTCAATGGATTTCTTAAAAAGAATTTTGTGATTGCAAAAGCATAAGGCGTTGCATCAAATGCCTCATCACTGCAAACCCCTGCAAGTGGACTGCACATTACGTTTCTAACAGAATTACCGCAGGCTTCCCTAGAGGTCATTCCTACCTCTGCCAATCCTCGCATTACCTCTGAAACGTCATCTAACACCACCCAGTGCAGCTGGATGCTCTGCCTTGTTGACACATGTGCACTTCCTATTGAGAATGCCTCACTGAGTTGGGCAAGTTTTTTAAATTGATGAGGATAAATCTGACCTGCAGGTGCTTTTATTCGTATCATGGAGTAGTCATCAGTCATTCTGGAACCATAAGCCCCGTGTTGGAGTCTAAATCTTCTAAAAATATCCTTGTCTATTTTTCCCTGACGGTATAGTTTTACGGTTTTAGCAAAATTTTCAATTTCTTCAGTTCTGGACCAATTCAGAATATTTTTGGAGATTTCATGTTTGTTAAATTTAAGATGGGGTTCTTCCAATTATGATAAACAATGTTCTGAAATTGGTTATAAGGTTTGAATGTGATCTAAATTATTTTTTCACAAATCGTATTGTAATCTAAAATTCCATAATGCAAGACATGTGATCATAATGGATATTTGTGACTGAAGAACGTGTTGATATAATAAATGTGAAAATTTAAAGTATTTTTTAAGATAATCTAAATTTATTCCCTATACATTACTGTACAAATAAAATTCTCTTGGAGAGGGCAATGAGAAGACGGATATGTGTTCGTGTTTTTTTATTTCACAATAGTCTTCAAGGAAGTCCTTTGCAAATACGGGTTGAAGATACTCATCATCAGACTCTAATGCCTCAATTGCATCTCTTAAAGCAATGGGTAGTTTTTTAATTCCCATCTCACGCTTTTTTGTTTCAGAAAGTTTGTAGATGTTCATGTCCACTGGGTCTGGAGGCTGAATCTTCTTTTTAATGCCGTCAAGTCCGGCCAGCAACAAAGCTGACTGGGCCAAATAGATGTTGGCGCTAGGATCCGGTATTCTTGATTCTATCCTTTTTCGGGTCTCCATGTTTTTGTGATGGGACGGAATTCTAATGCATGCAGATCTATTGCTTCTACTCCATGCTAGATTTGTTGGTGCCTCAAAACCAGGAACCAGTCTCCTGTAAGAGTTGGTAGTTGGATTTGTTATTGCACAAAGAGATCCTGCATGTTCAAGCAATCCACCTATGTAATATTGTGCAGTTTGACTTAATTCGGAATACTCGTCATTTGGATCATAAAATGTGTTGATTTTTTTACCATTTTCTTCCTTCCATAGACTCTGGCTTATGTGCATGGCAGATCCATTATCTACTTCTAATGGTTTTGCCATAAAGTTTGCAACTCTGCCACGTTTGGCTGCTACTTCTTTTGTAGTCTTTTTCATGGTAATTACATTGTCAGCCATTGGAAGTAATTCATCAAATTCCATCTGTATTTCCCCTTGTCCTGCAGTTGCAACCTCGTGATGATGGGCTTCTATTTTAATTCCAAAATAGTTGTGTAATGTGCTTCCTATTTCATCTCTAGCACAGTTAAGACTGTCAGCTGGCGGTGCTGGAAAATATCCACCTTTTACTGGAATGATATAGCCACTTGCATTGTCAGTTGACCAAGGTGCCTCCCTTGATTCAATTGAATAACCAGTTCCTCCAGACCAATTAATAGTGGACATTGGACTAGGTCCTAAAACTATTTTATCAAATATGAAAAATTCAACTTCTGGACCAAAATAACACTTGTCAAAGCCCATTTCTTTTGCAATCTCACATGCCCTTTCTGCTATGTATCTGGAATCTCTAGAAT
>Ga0224512_10005034_pt1 | contig 11007 bp, 10 predicted proteins | sample SF_May12_sed_USG_4_FD_169103 | JGI IMG/M metagenome (GOLD analysis project Ga0224512, IMG submission 169103) | Sediment microbial communities from San Francisco Bay, California, United States - SF_May12_sed_USGS_13 | ecosystem: Environmental > Aquatic > Marine > Sediment | place: USA...
ACCGCTCGCGCCACTGCGTCGTCTGAGTCTTTTCGCACACGCGGCGTATGGCCTCGCGGGTTTGTTCGAGGTAGGGACCCATGGACAGTGTCGTGTCGATGACGAAGGCTATCGCCACTTTGAAGCCGGCCAGATCGTCGCTTTGCGCCTCGGCGGTCGATTGCAACGGCACGGCGTTCTTGTTGACCACCGCCACTTTGAGTACTTTGGTGGCGTAATCGTCGTCGGCTTGGAAGTGATCTAGGATAGGCAGCAGGTAGTAGTTTTTTTGTGGGTTGATGTAGATAGCCGGTTCGACCGCAACCACCCGCGGGTCACCCTTTCCGCTATCGACATTGGCGCGGATGTTCTTAGCGAGGTTTGCCCCGACCTCGGACTCGAGCACCTCGGTGGCGATCTCGCGATCGCTGTACAGCAGCGCCGGGTATCGATTGGCGGGATTGGTGAACCAGCCGACCAGCATCTGTTTCCAGTCAACCACGTAGTCGGCTGACACCCAGCCGCTGATCTCGCTGGCGCTCGATGGGCCAACCTGTACCCATTCGGCACCATCCGCCGTCTGGCGCGCGTAAACGTAGTAGACGGAGAGAGGCGGCACGCGAGTAATAACACTGCCCTGGCTCCCCGGAGCCGCGCGGATTTCCGCGCCCAGGCGGGTAAGCACGCGCTGATAAAGTGTACTTTTACCCTCCATGCGCAAAGGGTTGACGGTATCCTGTGCGAGTCCGGAACCGGAGTAGGCGAACCCTGCCATCACGATGGCCAGAGACACTAGCGCGCTCCAGGCACGACACCCCGTGGTATTTCTGCATTGGCGATTCATTTTTTTACCTTGTCTAGAAGTCGCTGCGCTTTGGCGTCGCCGCCGGCCGCCGCATCCTGCAAATACACGAGCAAGCGGTCATACAGGGGCTCGGCACGGTCCTCGCCGTTGGCGATCGCCTGGTCGTACCACTGCAGGGCTTTGCGGGGGTTGGGTTTATTGAATGCGGTGCGTGTGGGCGAGAAGTCGGCGGCGCTGAAGGTCGCCGGATCGTACATCTCGCCTACCGCCAGCGCCGACCAGCCGTCGCCTCTTTTGGCGGCGGTCTTGAACATCAGGAAAGCCTTGTCCGGGTCACCGGCCTGGAAATACCGCAGCCCGTGCTCGCGAATTTCAGCACCGTCCATGGATTCGATTTTCGCCAGCAATTCTTCCCACTTGAGTCCTTGCGCTTGCGATTTGGGCGCTTCGCTGAGGCTGGCGGGAGAGGGAGATTCTTGCAGGTACAGCACCAGTCCGACCGCGCCGGTCACAACCACGACGACAGTAACCATCGCCAGCCAGATCTTCGTCTTCATTGTTTTCCCTCGGACAGCAATTGTGCCAAACCTGGGTCGCAGTTGCGAGGGCGTCGTGGATCCGGGAGCTGGCAAGCACACAATTTGCGCGTTGATAGCAGGTAACGGCTGCGTGCCGGCGGCTTAGCTGTACTTAGCAGCTGCTCGTCCCCGCTCGAAATGCCTGGGGTTTGACTGGGCGCCCCGTCTGTGCATCGCAGGCTCTCCTTCGCGATGCGTTTTTTCGTTCACACCTCGCACCGCATCTTACAGCAGAACACCTGCCGAACTGCAATATTTGCGAGACTGATGAACCAATACAAAGACCGCACCGCGAAGTTCCACAGTAAAGAAGATATAAAGCACATGTTCATCTGCTGAAATTTTTGCACGAAAGTCCGCGTACGACGCTGAGAAGATCATCGCGTCCGTGCGTCAACGGTCAGGCCAAAAATGAAACGCCTACTAAACAACCGCTGTGAGTTGCCATTTCAACTGATCGAAGCAATGCATGCGTTAAATCTTTGTGCGGGTGTTTCATATTCTAATGTTTTACGTGGACGTTCAGGCAACTGTCGAGCCACGGCATTTAGCTTTGCTTTAGAGTACACCGATACATCCGTTCCTTTTGGAAAATACTGCCTGAGCAAGCCATTGGTGTTTTCGTTTGACCCTCTCTGTCAGGGGCTGCACGGATCACAGACGTAGACATCAATATCTGTTGCCAGGACAAATCGCTGATGATCCCAAAACCATCATCCGACGCTCTCGTACCCAGCCACGACATATCTCCCATCAAGGCGTCTTCGCACCCGCAAATTGTCGTTTCCGCGATCCACGCGTCTGACATTCGACTCGCCATGACCCGGTCAACCTGGCCGGTGTGCTGCGTGCGCCCGCTTTGCCCGCCAACTGCATAGCGCGTATGTTTCCTATGCGTCAAATTGGAACGCGGTTGATGATATTGAACTATAAGGCCGGGCACGCGCGGCCCGGTCGGCCAAATTCATGGAAGCGATTGTAGAGACTTAAGGGTACTGACCCCTTTTGACTTGCTCGACATACAATCAATGGCAACAGGCGTGGCTGCGCATCTGTCTGACCTGTGCGTCGGTCAGGACCTTGATCACCGAGTTGTCTGGTGGGAATGCGTTCATGAGGTTCCGGATGTGGGGCGCATGCACCGGACCTCTGAAACTTGACGTTAAAAGGACGTGCCCGACTTCATGCGCCATGTCCCAGCGCCAAGCCGCCGCCGCGACCGTCGCCGCGGGCCGACCAGGCGCGTGACCACCGCAGCCTAGCGCACCCCTCAGTTGCCGCACGAAATAGACCTTGATGTCGAATGGGGGAGTGTGTGATCCAAGCCGGTGTAGCTGATCATACTCGCCCGTACTGAGAGTCCATACGCAGTTCTGGTCAATTCGGTCGAACAGAGCCGCCTGCGCCGGCGTTAAATGGAGTGATTCGCCCGAGCCGAACTGGACGTCGATCCCATACTGGCCATACACAGTACGCGCGTTGCGGAAGCTCTGTTGAAAAGGCACATTTGTGAGTGCAAGGCTCCGGAAGTGGAGCCGCAAGCGGTGGGAGGGGCGCGGGAAGGCTGCTTCAAGATGGCGTAAGGTGTCGCGCCCGACCTCGCCGTCATCGGTGATGTGCCTGGATCGTTGAAACGCTTTCACAATCCCGACGGTCTCGTTGCCGTAGATACCATCGGGGCTGTAAGAGCCGCCGGTGGATCGGGGCATGGCGTAGCCGAGGTCTAGCAGCGCGAATTGAATCAGGTGAACGGCGCGGCCGCGGCGGGCCCCCATTCGCAGGGGCGGCGCATTGTTTGAAGCGTTGAAGAGTCTTCGGCTCGACGTGAAGCGAGGTGACGTGAGTGCCATAATTCCTCCTGCGATGACCGGACGCACGAAATCAAAAGAAGGTAGAATTCCAGCGGCTTTCCTCAACACATGCTAGGGCCGTTCAAGGGGCTCGTCAAGCGTTCGTGGGCGGGGGCTGATTCGACCGTGGAGCAGATTCAAGAGGCATTGAATTGTAAGCTCGGACAAGCCCGGCGCGGCCGGCCAAGTTCAAAGATTTTGTCTTACAGTAATGGCTACCTGCGCTAATGGGTGGGATGAAAACCACCCTTGGCATTGTCCCAATTTTGTCCCACCCTCTACAGGTGTAACGTCTAACACTTTGAACCTAATGTGAATACTGGAGCGGGACACAAGACTCGAACTCGCAACCCCAACCTTGGCAAGAATGTGCCGGTTTACGCTTAACTGTTTGTTTTCGAAGTATATTCCCGACTTCACCCTAGGAGCAAAACAGGCATAAATCGGACAAATTGGGCCATGTCGGAACAACCGTTCAATTCCGTCCTACCCCGTCGCCTAGGGTAAGCGCCCGGCGATCCCCACGTGCCAGCGATTGACCTGCCGTGGCAGATCAACATTCCAAGGTAGAAGCGGATCGATAGCCGGTTGTACGTCATATTGTGGATGTTCTTTTTCCTAAATTGTGGGTGTCCTTTTTCTTACTTTTCTTACGACGTTCTCGATATAAAGCACCATAGATCGAGATGACGGCTAACTGCGACAATACCATTTCGCGACAGCACAGGGTCGAGATCTATTGGCGCTAAGTATGCAAATAGATCTGGCCCCTTTGAACTGCACTTATTTATCCTTCACTAACTCGACTCGTCGGTTAAGTGCGCGTCCGGCCTCGGTTTCGTTACTAGCCGCCGGTGCCAGATAGCCGACACCGTCGCTCTTGATTCTATCTGCCTCTAGGCCATAGCCGGATATCAGGCGTGCTGCCACTGCATTTGCGCGGCGCTTCGACAAGTTTATGTTGTAGTCGAATCCACCGGTGTAATCGGTGTGACCCACGACGATGATCTTCAAAGCCGGATTCGTCTTCATGAGTTTGGCGATCTCGTCCAACGTCGGCTTCGACGCGGCCTGGATCTTGGCACTATCGTGATCAAAGTAGATTCCATACAACGCTGTCCGTCCGGTCTCTGTGATGTCCAACTGCATTTTTGCGGCATCAACCATTTGCAGTTTCATCGGCGTTGTTTCGGCTGCGATGATACGCACGCGCTGACCGTCTCCCCCGCTATGCGGACTGACGAGTACGGACAGATAGACATCAATGCCGCTTATATTTTTTCTTGAGACGAGGTAGAAAATCTCGTTCCCAATCGATATTTTGTCGAGAATCTCCACGGGATGCTTGTACATGAAATTGTATTTATCAATTTCCTTCGGGCCGCCGGAAAAAATCGGTTCAAATCCGGCTTCCGATACTTTTTCTTCGAAGTTCCTGAACACTTCCAGTGCCGACACCCCCGCCGGAACACGATATACGATGCGGGTAATTTTTCCTTCCACAGTGAGTGCGGTGGACTTCGCATCGCTCGCCTTTTTTACGGAACCGGTGGCGAAAGTCGTCTGCCCATAGTCCTCGATTGCATGTTCGGTAATCTCAGAGCCCTTGAAACGTCCAATTTGGGGATAATCGGCGCTGCCTGCCACATCCGCTGCAACAACGGCTACCGATAACAGTAGAAGGAACAGTCCCCCAACCACTGAACAACAATTGCTTTTTTCAAAACTTATTTTCATGTGTTTCCCATATATAAACCTCGATTCGCAGGTCAGTCTGGGGCGGTACCCTCATCGACCAATCTAACACAGGCAATCTGAGGTATCGCACGACACCTATTGCGCAAGCGAAGGATCACAATAAAGCAAGAATATAAGCACTTTTTCCTGAAGTCCATGATTCACGGCGCTCTCCCTCAGCCAATCCAGGAAGACGGCATAATCGTTGTCTGAAAAGAAGGCCGCCTGACGGTTATTTCCGCGCTGAATGACGTGAGCCGGAATTCCCGGGAAATAAAAGCGGGGTCTGCGGGGCATGAGAACCTCCTTGTTCTGATTAGCAGAGAAGAATTTTAGTACGGCTTTCTGTTTAAGGGTACTGACCCCTTATTCCGAGTACGACTTTCCGTTTAAGGGTACTGACCCCAATTGACCCCTTATTTTTTTCCTTATTTTTCTGCGACGGTTCTGTATCGATTGGATTCCATTGCTGGCTTCCGGATCTTGGAATCAGTCATCCAACCCAATCACGTCTCCGTTATAGTTCGTCGTTCGTTGTCTAGGGATAGGAAATCCCTTTGTGTCGCGCCGCAACGAACGGCCATTTAGCGCGCATACTTGGGATCATCTGCTGATAATAATGGCCAATGTCAACGCCGATCACAACGGAAAGCACAACGGAAAGGGGTCAGTACCCTCAAGTCCCTGTATGCTTAAGTCGCTAAGACGGCTTAGGTGAACTTGGCCGACCGCGCCGCGATTGCCCAGCCTTCTTATTCAATTGCTGCTCAATCTGCTGCCGAAAACAATTGTTCCCCAACGGTGTCCCCGTTTGGACTGTTGCACGGATGTCATGAATGTGTTCTGGGTCGAGCGCATTGCGAAACAATTCCCGATAGGCGTGTTCTCGCGCCACAGCTGTATTACCCAGTGCCGTATAGACCCAAACCGGCGAGATCAATGCATTTCGTTCGCCCAGCGCGTTGGCGCGATATGGGCCGCCTTCACGAGATATTCGGGTTAAAGGCGTAGCGCTCGAGTCGAGCGTTGGACTTTCCTGTACGAAGGAGGATGATTATGATAATGGCTAGTTACGGATGATCCGTTACGGTGCAGCATCACGGATCCTCCAATCCCGTGATGCCGAAAAAGTGCGAGCCATCGGGACATGCGATCCCGAAGGAGAAATACTATGCCCAAGATGCTTTCATACGGTGCTGTCGGTCAGGAAGTTAGGGACATGCAGGCCGCACTCAATAATCATCCGCCAACCGGGTTACCTCTGCTCGCCGTGGACGGGATCTTCGGCCCTAGGACGCTGGCGCGGGTCAAAGAGTTTCAAGGCAACAGTAAATTGGCAGTTGACGGCATCGTCGGCCCGAACACCTGGAGCAAACTCCTCACTACGAAGCCGGCAGAAATAGCAAACCGGGTGGGCATTAACTGCGGCACTCACGACGCCGGGAGCAGAGCAATAGGCGAGGGCCTTGCTAAGGAATTTCTCAGTTTTGCGAATCCTTCGAGTGCCGCGAGTCCCCAGTCTCGATTTGTCCAGGGTACGACGGCTGCGGCCCAGAGTTCGTCCAACCCCATCCGTATGCTTACCGATGCTCAAAAAACGACGGCCAAATCCGTGTACGGAAACAGCCTTGATTTCTCGCGAATATTTATTTCCAACAAAACTGGTCTCGGCGGGCGCCCCTTTACGATCGCGTTTCCCGATAGTAATCAGATTGTTCAAATCATGAATTGCGGCACCTTTTCCCCCAGCCAAAAACTGCTTATTCATGAGCTTTGCCATGTCTGGCAATCACAACATCATAGTGATCAGTTTAAGTTCATGAGCAATGCCGTGAAATGTCAGGGGAAAGCGGTGGCCGACAACACCACAGAAACCTTCGTTGATCCTGACATACTGCTGCACAAAGACCATCCCGTTCAGTTCCCGTTTTCGGCATACGCTTATAAGCCGGGATTGACTCTTAATCAATACGCCGCCGAGCAGATGGCCAACGCGGTCGAACACGGTGAGGCCGGTGTGCGCACACACGTCAAATCGATAGCCATGAACGCCACCGATAGCAATAACGTTACGGCTCTTAATTTGACCGTCGTGGGTGATCGTCGTCAAAAAGGAGTGAAGTTTTAGCGATAGATATTGTTAGGCTCGTGTGCGCCAGGACTCATCGATGGCTTGATTCCTAGATACCTCTAAGATTCATCGAATCCGGCAGTTCATCCGCCTTGGCGGGACTCCTCCCTTATTTAGCTACGCACGTACTCAGGTTGAGTGACAGCGGGTATTGCCTTATTCTTTTCATACTGAATCTAATGGATGAGCAGATGGATCTTAAATCCGGTTCAATTGTCACCCCCGCAGTCACCACCATTGGAATGAGGCGACGATTATTTCGATCCTGCTCTGCCTGATCGGAGGTTTCCCATGATCATATACACTCATTCCTATGATATTTTTGACGAGGGACAAACTTGGGGACGTCACGCCAGGCTAAGAACAACGGAGGTTAAGCACATCACCCTGGGGCCAAGAGATACCGTCTCGAATATGGCAAGCAAGATAATGCGCGCGGCCGGGTCCCATCGATCGATCTGGACACTGATTCTGAATGCACACGGAATGGTCGATCGGATACACCACCGTCCAACGGGAGCATTGGGAATCAGTGATGCGGAAACGCTGTCGCCGCCGACCGCGAGGCATCTCACGCCACTGCGCCCGTATTTCACTCCGAACGGCAACGGACTGGAGATTCATGGCTGCAACATACTTGCCGCGCGCGATGGCTGGCGGCTGTGTCAGCTACTCTCGCAGAATCTTCAGATCTCAGTATACGCCGCGTGTTCTGAACAGCGCGGAATCTCGCCCTGGGGGTCAAGTACGCCGGCAGACAGACGCGGCGGCTTCGAAGGACCGGTTATGGCCTTCCGACCTCCGAACGGAAATTACGAGAACGTTACGTTGGATTTTCGGAGACGGGGGCTGCAAACCCCAACTTGATAATGGGCCTACGAGAACGTGCAAACGGCCCGGCCATTAACGATCCGTCACACGTTACGCGCTCCCTTGATGTATTATCATAGCCATCAGCGGGCCGTGAGCCCAACGCCATTAGGTGCCGAGCGATGATTTCCCTACTGGATTGTGCCGTACTAGCGGACGACGTCTACAACCGGGAAGACAATAACCTGGCAATATCGCATGGCTGGCGAAGGGTCGATGGCCAGAATTGGCCAGACGGATTTGCCGCCGGCTTGTACGAAAAAGGTAACGAGAGGGTCATCGCGTTTCGTGGTACGGATGATGTCAGTGACGCAATCGCCGATGCCCAAATGGTGCCGGTTGCTGAGGATCAACGTGTACGTAGTGTCACCCCCGCTATATTACGCGCCTATGGGTTACAAGATAATGTGGAGTTGAATTCTGGCGCTCTCGTGCTCGGCACACTCCTGACGCACCGGCAAACAAGATCGGCAGTCGCGACTTGGGCCAACCGTGCGCCCACCAATCAGACCACGCAAGCTTTGGCGTATTATGACCGTAGCAGACGCCCGCCACGCTTTGTCGTCGGTCATTCGTTGGGCGGAGCGCTGGCAAAAATAGTGTCTCAGCGCCGCGCAATACCAGCTATCGCGTTCAATTCGCCATTCATGGGTAGCATGCACGGCGTAGCGCCAGTCAGCAGCCCGAGTATTTGGAGCGTGAATACCATCGGCGATCCATTGAGTCTCGCTACCCACCAGGCCGGTAACTTGCCCCATGGCCGCACAATCGCAGTGCGCATCGCGCGCTTCTCAAGAAGGCCGCCGCCACAACCAGAGCTGCCCGCGTACACCAGGCCGGTATCCTGTCCGCGCACAGCGGAAGCGTGGTATCGACGCCCCGAAGGCATATTGCAAGCGGCTGCCAGCAACGCCTGCGAGGTCGCTATGGACGCATGGGATTCGGTTGGTAGCACACTTAGTATGCCGGAGAGATATCTGCAAATGTTACGGCAGTACCCGGCATACTATGCGGGCCTATTTACGTACCTGAAAGACGCCGCCCTACATCATCACAGCATGGAAAATCTAAGAACGGCTATCGGAAGGAATCGGCAATATCGACAGGCTTTGCCTTCGAATCTGTCTTCGGTATGACGGCCCCAATTTACGGCATGACTTTGACTTTAGTCTGACTCGGTGCCACTTGCGCCCCAACCGTGTTGTCGGGCGTGCCGTTCATGCCTGTCATCGATCCATGATAAAAAGCTTGTCTGCCCTCAAACTTTACAATTGAGCGTCCACTCTTGAGTGTTGCGTATTCCGATCAATTCGGGCACAGCTTGATAAAGCTGAGCCGGTTTATGGGATATCTCAATTAAAAGATTGCTCGGGAAACCAATAATGAAGGCGGGTGCAGCGGACGATTATTGGAAAGTCGCTTTAAATCGTAGGCCTTATTGGACGACACCGCCATCATCCGACGTATGGCTTATGTCGATCTCAATCCGGTTCGGGCCGGTATCGCCGAGACGCCGGAGGTGTCTGAACATACATCTTTGAAGCATCGACTCGATCACAAAACCAATGAGTTGGTCCCGTTCACATCGCCTGGCACCGAGAACTCGCACGCCTCGGAGCCCATTCCCATCCTCTTTGGCGACACCTGGGTTTGGTGGACTGGACCGGCCGGATCATCAGAGACCATAAGAATGGGTCGATTCGGGACTCCTATCCGCCGATACTGGATCGGTTGGGGACTTCTCACCACCAGTGGATCCGGGCGATGACCCCCCAAAAAGGCTGGATACAAAAGGCCTTGGGATCGGCAGACAGAATCAAGGCGTACTGCCACGCTATCGGTCAGCAATGGCTCTGGCAGAGGGCAGATATCCGTACCGCCACCTAATCTTCCTTCCTTATCTCGTCTGAACGAATCAAATCCGCGTCGCGGAGGATTTCGCTCGTCCGGGATTGGCGAACGACGCGTAAACTCGCGGGCCGTTATCACAAATTGATCTATTCGATCATTTTCGAAAACGGTTCAAGTGCGTTCGTAACTTGTGCGTCTACTTTTGCCGGATGTGCGTCAAATTATGGATCTCCTTTTTCTTATTTTTCTGTTCTGGGTCGAGCGCGTTGCGAAACAATTCCCGATAGACAAAATGCTATGCTCATCGCCTCCCCATGTGAGCGGTGTTCTGTGGCGCGGCAACTTGTAAAGCAGGTGCCATCAAATCTATGTTTCTAGCTACGAGACCGAAGTCGTAGGACAGAGTCGCTGACGCGAGGCCTCCGCCACCGCCGGTATGAATGTTTAATGGATACAACTTGTTGTGCATGCATTCGTGGAATGCGCCTTTCGCAAACAGGGATGCTTTTTGCCGTGTTCCTAGCGAATCGAAGCCGCCAACTTGCAGATGTCCACTCACGTAAACTTCGCTGACAATCCCCGCAGAATCACCGAGCAGCGTTTGCCCGGTATGAGAATGCTGTGCCGCTTGGGCCGCCACCCGTTGAGTGACTCCATGAGCGCGATCGGTCGAAAAATAGACCACCAAGTCAGCTGGACCGACCCCACCGGAATGATTTGTCCAAAGCACCCGCGCCGAACTAACTGGCCGTGCCCTTGGGTCGTTCACAACTCGGTTGAATAGTTGTTGCAGCTCGTTTTGGATCATCGACCGCATTGCGGCATTCCAAAACGCGATCTCTGACGTTCGAGAAACGGACCCAATTCGATCGACTAAATGCAAAGTGAATACGCTCATTTTTTGCTCCTCAGGTCGTGGATTCGATGCATCATGCCTCAAGAATAAATTGAATCCTGGCTGGGGCGATCTTACCTTACGTCGTCGACTATGGCGGTATTGCATTCCGTTGCAAGGATTTCAATTGCCCCGAATAGTGCCTTGCGCAGGGTAAAGGGTAAAGGGGTCAGTACCCTTAAGTCCCTGTACGCTTGAGTCGCTAAGACGGCTTACGTGAGCTTGGCCGACCGCGCCGCGCTTGTCCAATATTGCTGTTCAATGCTTTTTCAATCTGCTGCCGAAAACGATCATTCCCCAACGGCGTTCCC
>Ga0224512_10005035_pt1 | contig 11007 bp, 11 predicted proteins | sample SF_May12_sed_USG_4_FD_169103 | JGI IMG/M metagenome (GOLD analysis project Ga0224512, IMG submission 169103) | Sediment microbial communities from San Francisco Bay, California, United States - SF_May12_sed_USGS_13 | ecosystem: Environmental > Aquatic > Marine > Sediment | place: USA...
CAGCGTGTGTCGACGGACACTGCGCCGACGCCCAGATCCCAACCTACGCCGACCCAGCCGCTCCCACCGGTTGAGTCGTAGGTCAAAGCGAGCTCGGGCTCCACTCCGGCGCGTCCCGGTGGAATTGCCAAGGGGTATCCCAATTCGGCGGTGCCTTGATTGTTGGCCTGGGGCGGATCGACGATCACCAGCTGCTCGGCCGGGTCCGCAAACTGCAGGCCGTCCATCTCCTCTTCACCGAGGTCCTGTGGTGTGAGCCGGTCCTCACGGGCGAGGACATCTTCAGATGCCGTGTCGAGTACTTCGGCCGAGACAGTCGCGGCGAGCAGGCTCGTCAACAGGAAAATAGCGGTAGTCATTACCAAGGCTGTCGACGATCGCGCGCCTGATGTCATCCCTGATTCCCCTTTTGTTGCAACCCCCGTTCAGCGAGGCAGATAAATCAGACCCTAGGGACTTGGTAGCCGGCGTGGAGAGCAGTCCGCCGAGCAGAACCCGAGCCAACCTCTTTCCCATCGCGATGATTCGCGATGGGCCGGCCTTCAACGAAACTCGCTAACTACCCGGTCAAGGGTCGGTTACGTCACTACTTTCCTAGACGTGCGTTGCCATCCCGGCGCACGGCTTGACGGACTGGGAACGCCAAAAGAAAAACCTCAGAGTTGTCGCCCACGGCAAGGTCGCCCTGCGCGAGGTGTCGGTATTGCAGCGAAGACTTACGAGGTCTCGATCGCGCCGCAGTCCACGCCATCGGCCAAGCAACCAACGCGTACCGCCTCGGGGTCGCCACCGAGGAATGACCCCCTGCCGGAGGAACAGGCGTTGCACGGGGCCGGAGCGGCCATCGCCCACGACGCCGGCACAGGACATCTGGCATTCGCACATCGCGATCTATGTCGCGTCGGGACGCCACCATTCACTCAGGGGCAACTCGCGGCTCTTGTACCAGGCCGCGGTGGCGGGTAGACCCACCACCGAGGGCGTCGTCGCCCGCATCCGTGATCCCGCGCCACGGGCCCCCACAGAACAGCCCATGAGGGCCCCGGCTCCTCGCTTCGATCAAAGGTTGGCGACAATCGAATCGTGTTGCGCTCGGATCACTGCAAGAACGACCCGATCCAGTCCAACACTGCGGCAATATCGACCCGGCTGCTGTAGGTGACACCCGTACAGTTACCGTTGGTGACGTACGAGTTGACTGCCAGAATCGTATCCGTGCCGGCCAGCAGTATCGGCCCGCCCGAGTCGCCAAAACAGATGCCCCCGGTCCCGCCACCCGGATTTGCAGTCACTTTGACGAATTCGTCGCCGTGCACAAAGTTGCCGGAGACCAGATCCGCTGGAGCGAACAGGCGATTACGCAGCCCGGTCCAGAACGGTGCTCCTTCCCCGGGAATGTGGAACTGCTCCTGGCTGCCGTAACCCACGAGGTCCAGATCAGTCTTGTTCGGCTGGTCGTCAACAACGCCGACCGCGGGCAGGGCGGCCAATGAGCCGACGACCACAGGCTCGTCAAGGACCACCACTCCAACGTCGCGCAAAGTAAAGCCCGGGAGGCCGTTGCCCGCCCCGATCGCAAAGTCGGGATTGGTGAACGGTGTTCCCTCTATTGCTGCTACGCCGCCGCCGGGGTAGTCAGGCACCAGGAACGAACCATCGTCGTCCTGGAGCCGCTCGTCGAACCAGACTCGGGCCGCCACCGCGCCGTCGGTGCAGTGGCCGGCTGTGAGCACGACCGTCTCGCTGATGAGCGAGCCGCTGCAGCGCCACGCCGGCACGTTGCCTTCGTCGGGGACGAAGATGTCGAACACAAGCAACCCGATGTACGGATGGTCATCCCCGTCGGGTGCCCCATTGGTGACCGCTGTAGTAGGAGCCGTGAAAGCAAGCATCAGCGTCAATACCGTCATGAGTACGATGATCGATCTCTTCACAATTACTGTCTCCTCTCATGTGCCCACCGCCGTCGGCGCCGGGCGCTCCTGGATCGGTCCCGAATTGTCATCCCTCCTTCTCTCGTCTCTCACGCGCGCCTCCATGGACCTCTACCGCGCAGACCTAGAAACAATGCTGACGCGGGCTGCAATCACTGTTCACCCCCTGTCGTTCCCTGTCTGGCGGTTGGTTTCGTATGGAGACTCGACGCCCAGAATCGTTGCTAGAAACCGGATTCGCGCGGTCCCCATCGCGACGCCTGCGGCGGTTCCGGAATCGCCGGACCCCCCTCGTTTATTCCCCGCGACGCATCTCAGATTCTACGTAAGTCGACCTGAGGATTGGGCCATAGCGCGCAACCTTCCTGACAACTTCATTCGTGGGATGGCGCGCACAGAGGAACTGTCACACGCTCCAAGGAAACTGACCCAGCCCGAGTATCACTGTTCTCGACGGGTGGCGGGTGGTACCCTATATCCGATCTCGATATGAAGAAGACAAGCATCTACCTCGAACCGGAACTCGATGCGGCGTTATCGCGTATGGCCGACCGGCAAGGCATCACCAAGGCGGAGCTGATAAGGCGCTCGCTGCGGGCGGCTGTTGGTGGCGATTCGCGGCCGCGGCTCGCCGCAATCGGAATCGGCCGAGGCCCCGGGGACGTTTCCGCCGACGTCGATAAACATCTCACCGATTCGGGATTCGGCGAGCCTTGATCGTCATCGACACGTCGGTCATCTACGCCCTCCTCGATGGCAAAGATGCCAACCACGAGAAGGCGGCGGCGTGGTACATGCAGCACCATCCGGCGCTGGCGACGACCCCATTGATCCTTGCTGAAGTCGACCACTTGGCTGGTGCTCGAGCCGGCAGACGTGCCCAGCAGGCATGGCGGAGAGATCTCGCCAACGGGGTATACGACGTCCACTGGTGGTCGACCGCCCCACAGGAAATCGCGGACATCGCAGGGCAGTACGCGGACCTCGGAGTTGGGTTGGCCGACGCGTCGCTGGTCGCACTGGCGGCACGCCTCGAGACCGCCAACATCGCCACATTCGACGAACGCCACTTCCGCGCCGTGCGACCCGAAAAGGGCGGAGCCTCCTTCCGGCTACTCCCCCACGACGCCTCCCCCGCTGCCGCTCCGTAGGCGACCTGCGTGGACCCCTCCCAGCGAGCTTGAGCAAGCGAGCCGGTGACCCGCCCAGACCACTGCCACAGGATCAATGGCGCGTGTCGTCCCGTAGGCTGCATCCATGGCCGGCGAGAACGACACCATCGACCAGCTCACTCGGCTGCTGGCAGATCATCAACGGATCCTGGTCTTCACAGGGGCCGGCATCTCGACCGCGTCCGGTATCCCCGACTACCGGGGCCCGCAGGGCGTATGGAACACCCGGCGACCCGTGTATTACCAGGACTTCATGACGTCGCCGGCCGCTCGGACGACGTACTGGCAGCAGAAGAGTGAGGACCGCGCCGCTTTCGGTGCTGCGGAACCGAACGACGTCCATAGGGCGATCGTGGCCCTGGAACAGGCCGGCCGTGTCGAGATGGTCGTGACCCAAAACGTCGACGGCCTGCATCGCAGCGCCGGGACCTCACCGGACCAGCTCATCGAGGTACATGGCACCAACGCGTTGATCGAGTGCCAGAGTTGCGGGGAGCGCAGCGAACCCGGCCCGCACTACAGCCGATTCGCCATGACTGGAGCGCCGCCCCAGTGCGCGTGCCGCGGTTTCCTCAAGCCGGCGACGATCAGCTTCGGGCAGAACCTCCGCTCCGACGACCTGCGCGAGGCGTTCGCCGCGGCCGAGCGTTGCGATCTAGTGGTGGCGCTCGGCTCGACGTTATCGGTGACGCCGGCCGCCGACATCCCTCTGCAAGCGGCCCGGCAAGGCGCTCCGTACATCGTCATCAACCGGGGAGAGACCAGCCACGATGGATTCGGAATCATCACCCTGCGCCTCGAAGCCGACGTCGGCGAGGTGTTCCCCGCGGCTGTCGCCCTTGCCTTAGAGGCCGGCTGAGCTTCTGTCACTGGATCATCGATCCGGAAGGCCCGGTGGTGATCGTGCACGCCGTTGTGGCCGGTCGGTGGGTTCCGACGGAGCCGGCATGGCGCTACGAGGGACCCAGCGGGGCATGCAGGACCGCTAAGACCCGGCACCATTCACGCCGATGACTTTGGGTGCGCGCCTCAGGATCAGACATGCCCCCAAGCGAGCCCCATCAGAAACCGGATCCGCATCGATCGAGTGATCGCACGGCCCTTCACGCCGTGCCGCGTGCCCTCGGTTCGGTGTCTGTTGTTCTCGTCTTCGTCGTTCCGGCCCTGACCGGGGCGTTTGCCGACGCCGAAATCGTCGACCTCCGATTCGCTGTCGCGGTCGTGCCGGCTGGAGTCTTCCTCCTCAGACGCCTGAATTCGCAATGGGCGCTGCCAACGATCATCGCCGCGCTGCTGATCCCCGTGGGATCCATCTGGCTCATATCCGGCGTAATGACATTCGGCGAGTTCGCCATCATCAATCCAAGGAGGGGGGTGGTCGCAGCAGGGGCATTCCTTTTGGCAGTTGGGATCGGCTCAGCCTGGGCGAGCCAGATGACTCGCAATCGGAACGCCAGCCCGAGCGCTCCCGTAGGCGTGACTTTCGTCCACTACCTAACACGCATCGTCGGCATCAGTTTGGTCAGCTTGGCCGTCGCTCTCCCGATACTGGCAATTGCCTATCCGGATGGCGGGCTGGTTCCCGCGCCCATCAGCCTTGGCTTGCTACCTGCTGGGGCTTTTCTCGCCTCGCGCCCCTTCCCACGGAATTCCGTGGCCGCCTTGGTTGCATTGTTGTTGCTGCCGATTGGATCGGTCTTGTTGATGACCGGGGCGATGGCGGGTGCCGACGAAGGCAACATCGAATCTCAAGCCGAGATGATGGCTGCAGGCTCGGCACTACTCGCGGTTGCCGTCGGGGCGACGTGGGTGGCGTGGGGTTCTCGAGCGAAGCGAACGAGACAGATCGTGGCCCAAACGGCGGCTGTTGCGGTCTGGATGTTGGTTGGCACGATATCGGTGCAATCGCTCGACGAACCAGACCTGAATTACGTCGAGCCCGTAGCCATGGAGGTGGTGGGGTCCAACCTCATCATCGAAGTACCTCATCAAGGCGGGTGCGGGACCGGCCACCTGACAGTCACCACCGAGCTGAACGCCGACGTCCTCGAGGTTGCTGTGACCGAACCGTGGGGCACCTTTCACTGTCTCGCGAAGTGTTTGGCGAGCCTGCGGCTCCTCTGCACCAACGTGATGGAGCATCACCTCGATCCGGCGCCGCCGCCAGGAGTCTCTCTCGTCGCAGCCAGTGGCCCACCAACCGGGCTGCTGCGCCTGCCATTCGCCTTCATGATCGTGGGCATCGCAGCCGGCGCAGCCCTGTGGGCAGCGGGCCGACCTCGCTCGGAACGTACAGGCAAAACAGAACAAGCGGCGGCCAGCCGTTAGCAATTGAGCCAGGTTCAGCCTCCTCTGCACCGAACGGAGCGGCTAAGTCGCGTCGGGACGCCACCATTCGCTCGAGGGCAACTCTCCGGCTGCCTCTTGACTCGCCTCGTAAATGACCTGGCCCGTGCTGATGTTCTTGCCAGCTGTGGAGGACATGTTGATGATTCGGCCCCAGCCTCTACTTCGCATGAGCGGCACGACGGTTGGTGAACATAGAAACGTGCCTTTGAGGCTCACGTCGATCACTTCGTCCCACTCGTTCTCTGAAATGTCGACGAACTTGGTCGGCCGCAGAATGCCGGCGTTGTTGACGAGCACATCTACCGAGCCATGAGCACCAGCAACTTCGGCCACCATCTCGATCACTTCGTCTCGCTTGGTGACATCGGCGGGCCCAATAAGCGGGGAGGTGGCGAGACTTGCTGCCGCCGCTTCAAGCCCCTCCTTGGACATGTCAATGATTGCTCCTCGGCAAGCTGATGGGCAATTACGAGGCCGATTCGCGGCCGGCACTGGTTATGAGTGCGACTCTTACCTCGAGTTCGCGGCCGTTTATGTGGCGTTGACTTCGGGGGCGAGCTCGGCGGAGTTCACGCCATTGCGCACTTCTTCGCCGTCGAGAAAGCGCAAAGCCTCGAGGGCCGTGTTGATCGCAAGCTCATGTTTGGCCTCCACTGAGAACCAGGCCATATGCGATGTCACGATCACGTTTTCGTGCGACAGCAGTGGGTTATCCAGGTCAGGGGTTGGTTCGCCATCGAGCACATCCAAGGCGGCGACACCGACAGTGCCCGTGCCAACTGCTTTGGCGAGGGCGTCGAGGTCGACCAGCCCGCCGCGGCTGGTGTTGATGAGCACGGCGCCCGGCTCGAGCAGACTCAAACGCTCATCGTTGATGAGGTGTTGGGTCTCGGATGTGAGCGGGCAGTGCAACGAGATGGCGTCGCTCGTGCGGAGTACTTCGTCGAGGTCGTGCACCGTCACCCCATCAACCTCAGTGCCGGAGTCGATCATCGGGTCGTAGCCGACTACCTCCATGCCGAAGCCATCTGCTCTGGCCGCGACCTGACGGCCGATGCGACCCAATCCGATCAGTCCGAGACGCTTTCCGCGCAGGCGGCGGAGCGGCGGAAGCTGCGATGTCACGTGCCAGTCCTTGTGCTGACGCCACATATCCAGCGCATGAGGAAGGCGGCGCATCGCAGCCAGGAGCAGCGCCATGGTGTGATCGGCGACCTCGTCGACGCAGAAGTCAGGCACGTTGGCCACCAGGATTCCGGCTGATGTTGCTGCATCGACGTCCACCATGTCGTAGCCGATGCCCGCTCTGATGATCAGGCGCGTCTCGCGGAGCGTCGCGATCTCAGCGTCACGGAAGGGCATGACGCCGATGATCACGACGGGACTGTCTGCAGCCTGAGCCGCAGCCACGGCCGGGGCGGCGCCCTCTTCAACAACCGTGACTGTCACTCCCTTGTTGCGCAGGTGCTCGATTGCCGGCGCGAGAATCATGGCGGCATCGGTCACAACAACACTCCGTGGAACAGTCCCCGACATTTCGAGAGTCCTCCCGAGCCATTTAGTCAAACTAATTGATGTTTACCTTAGTCCTTGAATTGGCTCTATGAAGTAGGAGTTTGTGGTGCTGTGAGCCGCTGATCTCAGCTGCGGCGGTTGATCGACGCCAGCATTGCAATGATGTTTTCGGCGGCGAGGCGATGGAGGTCGGCGCGCGAGCCGTCAGACGCAGCGGCCATGTGCGGCGTGCTGATCACGTCGGTTCTGTCTGCCAGCCGATCGTTCACCGTGACGGGCGGCTCTGGGTCGCGCACGTCGAGTGCTGCGACACCGACTTGCCCGCTGTCGAGCGCATCAGCGAGAGCCTCTTCGTCGACGAGACCGCCGCGTGCAGCGTTCACAAAGATCATGCCGGGCTTCATGAGCGCAAACTGGTGGCGACCGATCAGTTGGCGAGACTCGTCGGAGAGCGAAGCGCACACTGCGATCGCGTCGCTCGTTCTGCAGAGTTCCTCGAGCGAGACGATGGGAAGGTCCGGATCGACGGCTTCGTTGAGGCGCCTCCTGGTACCGATCGTGCGGAAACCAAAGGCGCGGGCGCGCACGGCCGTTGCACGTCCTATCAGTCCGGTCCCCACTATGCCGAGCACCTGGCCGCGCAGGCGGCGGATCGCGCCGACCTCTGGAATGGCTGTGAGGTCCCACTGCCCGGCTGCGGTCGCCTCCATCATGGCTCCCAGCCGCCGTTCTGCCGCCAGCAGCATCATCATGGTGTGATCGGCCACGTCATCGGTACTGGCGTTGACGTTGCCAACCAGGATTCCTGCCGCGGCAGCAGCCTGTTTATCCACGGCATCCATCCCGGCGCTGTAGCAAAGAATTGCCCGGCACCGTTCCATGCGGGCAATCCAGGATTGGTCGATTGTGATCAGGCTGCTCGAGATAACAACATCGGCGATTGCAATCAGGCGATCACGTTCGGCCTCATCGCTCGGGATTTTGAGGTCGATGTCGGCCGCCGACAGAATCTCGTCTTCGACCGCATAGCTCCAGCCGTGTGACCAAGTGAGCGGATCGACAACGGTGACCAGGGGTCTCTCAGCCAACCGATCAACCTCGACCTGCGGGAATGAGTCCTGACACGCATCGCTGCGAGCCTGTCTCTGCGCAATTCATCACAATACTTGACATTAACGCCTGCCAACACAAGTCTGCCGCGAGTTGCCATCGGCGACGGTCTACGTGATGCCCTCAACCCCAGGGGCCAACGACAGCCGTTAGGCGGTGCCTCGAGTCACGCTGGTAGCGACTCGATGTGTTGCGATCGCCCCGTAGCGACGGCGGCTTCGATCGCTTGACAGATCAGCAGGGCCATGGTCCCGTCGCGGGGCCCGGCTGACGCGGGCCCTCCGGCTGCAATGGCCTCCAGGAAGGCATCCAACAGCTCCATCATGCCCGCCGCGAAAGGGTCGTCGATCTTGTCAACAGTCGCCGTGGCGGGGTGATCTGTGGATGAGTCGTGGATCACAACCCGCCGCCCATGCTGGTGAATCGTGGCGTTGACGCCGCGGCCCGCGGTCTGGAACGACCAGACGGACAGTAGGTCCGACTCGCCGGCCGTTCCATGGACGAGTGAAGCTACCGCGCCGTTGTCGAACTGGAGCGTGGCGACCACATTGTCTAGGTCGTTGAGTCCCTCGATGGCCAGGTTGCCTCCGATGGCGGTGACGGCCGTGACTTCGGCGCCTGCCAGAAAGCGCAACAAGTCGACGGAGTGGACCATCGAGCTGGTGACCCGACCACCGCTGAGGGATCGATCGTTCACCCATGAAGAAGTGTCCTGCGTGTAGTCGTAAAGAGTGTGAGCGGTTAGTACCAGCGGTTCAGGCACCGCGTGGCGGGCCGCTATCGCCGACTGCATGAATCGGAACTTGTATCCGATCATCATCGTGATTCCGGCAGTCGCGACCGCCTCCTCAATCGCAAGGCACTCAGTCACATCGAGAGCCATCGGCTTCTCCAGCAGGACGTGTTTTCCATGCGCCGCGGCGGCGATGGCTAAAGAAGCGTGGGTATTGGTGGTTGTGGCAATGACGACCGCGTCGATCGTGGCGTCGTCAAGGACGGCTTGGTAGTCGGTAGTCGCCGCTGCGCTGTGGCGATCGCCGACGGCGGTGGCGAGCGCTTCGTCGATGTCGCAGCAGACTGCCAGCTCGGCGCGACCATGCGCCGCGATGTTGGCAGCGTGATATCGGCCCTGAAATCCGCAGCCGACCAGGGCAACGCGGATCGGATCAGGCACTCTTCGACTTCTCGAGCAGCTCGAGGAACGCCGGGGATGAAGCTAGGTCCTCGAGGTTCTCCAGATGCCACTCCATGGCTTTGGTGATCTTGGCAGCATCCTTGCTCTCGATGGCCTCGAGGGTCGCCCAATGGGTGCGGACGACAAGATCCGGGTCCTCTTGGCTGATGTAGTAGTCGTGCAACAAGACCGCGATCTCGCCGAGGATTTGGTGTTGGTAGTACGCGAGCATTTCGCTCTTGGCGGCGCTGCCGAATGAGTAGTGAAACAGGTGGTTGAGATAACGGATCGCTCCGTCGTCTTCGCCGGCTTCCACTGCTCTCTCGTAGCGGACGATGGAGTCGCGCATTCGTTCGATGTCGTACGCAGTGGCGCGCTGTCCCGCAAGTAGGGCCAGCTCCATTTCGATCGGCCGCCGGGCCTCGACCAACTCGGCAAGTGCCGACCTGCGCCACCCAGCGGTCCGGCGCATGAGGGTAAGCGGAACATCTTCGGACACCACCGTGACCCCACCCTGGACACCACGTTTGGATTCGAGAACTCCGTGATCCCGCAGGACCTTGACGGCCTCGCCTATGACGGGCTTGCTGACATCAGTCATCTCTGCAAGCACTTCGATCGTGGGAAGGCGGTCCCCCGGCTTCAGCAAACCGGATCGGATGGCGAAGGTGATCTGGTCGATCACCTCTTCATGGGCGCGCGCCGCAGATATGTGGTGGAACCGCAATGCTTGTTGTCGTGCCGAGATCTCAGTCATTTCAGGCGCGTTCCTTCCGGAATCGTGTTACCTACCTTATGAGCGTCGAGGCTGCTGGGATGCCCGCCGAAACCAGATGGCCCTTTCACCAGGCGACCCCCTTGCCAAACGTGGGTGACCTGGTCTGGGCCTCCCAGGATGGAAATGTCGTTGATCGGATTGCCCGCTACCGCAATCAAGTCCGCCGGGGCGCCGGCAACAATCGCGCCCGGACCCTCCGCCTGTTTGCCGACTGTGAGGGCCGCGCTCGCGGTCGCGGCTCTTATCGCCTCGAGAGGAGACAGGCCGCACTCGGTGAGGAGCTGCAGCTCGACTCCGTTGTGGCCCCAGTGGGAGCCACTGGAGATCATGTCAGTGCCGGCTGCGATTCTGACGCCGGCAGAGATGGCGTGTCCGAGAGCTTGGCGGCCGCGCTCATATGCCGCTGCCAGCTTCGCTCTGGCGAACTCGGGAAGACCGGCTGCGTCTGGATCGCGCAACACGTCGTGGCCAACGAAGCGTGTGGACACCAGGACAGCGTCTGAGTCTGCCATTGCCACGGCGGATTCTTGGTCCAGGTATGTGCCGTGTTCGATGGTGCGCACGCCGGCACGGATCGCAGCCATGATCCCGGCCTTACCGTGGCAATGGGCCGCCACCAGACGGTCGGCTCGGGCAGCTTCTTCGACGATCGCCGTCAGTTCCTCGTGCGAGAACTGCGGGTGTTCGAGGTTGTCGAGGCTGAGCACGCCTCCTGTCGCACACACTTTGATGACGCGGGCACCCCGTCGCAGCTGGCGGCGCACCGCGCGGATGCACTCGGGCACACCGTCACACAATTCCAAGTCAACGACTCGCTCATTCGATTGCATCAACGAAATCGGAATGTCGTGGATGTCCCCGTGGCCCCCGGTCATTGAGAGGATGGCGCCCGCCGCGTAGACGGTGGGACCGGCAACAGAGCCTTCTGCGACGGCTCGAGCCAGATAGACCCCCAGTCCACCCACCTCTCGCACG
>Ga0224512_10005036_pt1 | contig 11005 bp, 10 predicted proteins | sample SF_May12_sed_USG_4_FD_169103 | JGI IMG/M metagenome (GOLD analysis project Ga0224512, IMG submission 169103) | Sediment microbial communities from San Francisco Bay, California, United States - SF_May12_sed_USGS_13 | ecosystem: Environmental > Aquatic > Marine > Sediment | place: USA...
TCTCGGCGTTTTTCAGATTGCGCTCGCGTACCTGCTCGTCACTGACGGGATCCGCCATGTCCCCGCGTTGGAGGTCTCATTGCTGCTGCTCGTCGAGCCTGTACTGTCACCCGTATGGGCCTGGCTGTTTCTCGATGAGGTGCCGGGCCGGTTAGCCCTGGCCGGCGGTGCGATCGTCATCGCCGCGACCGTTCTGTATCCGCATCGCCGATACCGAACGACTTGATCCCGGGGCCGAACGAGCTCAGTCATGCTGCCCGGCGGCGTTTCCGGTATGATCGCGGCCCTTGTCGAGCAGATGGAACGGGCCCATGGGCTTTACCACGAAACAAATTCATGCTGGCGTGAAACCGGATCCAGTGACGGGCTCGATCCTGACGCCCATCTATCAAACGACGACCTATGTACAGGATTCCGTCGACGAGTACCTGGCCAAGGGTTACTCGTACTCGCGCAGCGCCAACCCGACCGTTGATGCGCTCGAGAAAAAGCTCGCGGTGCTCGAGAACGGTTACGGTTGTTCGTGTTATTCGACCGGTATGGCAGCGATTCAAGCGGTCGTTCAGGCAACGTTGAACGCTGGTGATCACGCGATCGTATCGGATGTTGCCTACGGTGGTACGTACCGGCTCTGCACGAAGATTTACGCGCGTTTTGGCGTCGAGTTTACGTTCGTCGATACAGCGAGCCCGGAGGCCGTCGCAGCGGCGGTGCGCGACAACACACGACTGATTCTGACCGAGACGCCGGCCAATCCGACATTGAAGCTGACTGACCTTGCGGCCGTCTCAAAAATTGCAGCTGCGAACGGTATTCCGCATGCGGTCGACAATACGTTCCTGACACCGTTCTACCAACTTCCGCTGGAGCTCGGTGCCGACATCGTCATTCACAGCACGACGAAATATTTCGATGGCCACAACGCGACGGTTGGTGGTGCGGTTGTAACGAAGACGGCGGAGCAGGACGAGGCAATTCGATTCGTGCAGAACGCCTCAGGTGTGATCATGTCGCCATGGGTCGCGTGGCTTACGTTGCAGGGTATCAAGACGTTGTCAGTCCGCATGGAGCGCCAATCGGCAAACGCGCTAGCGATCGCCGAGTTCCTCGAGGCGCATCCCAAGGTCGCGCGCGTGCAATATCCGGGGCTGAAGTCGTTTCCTCAGCACGAGCTTGCAAAGTCGCAAGCTGACGGATTCGGCGCGATGCTGTGTTTCGAGGTCAAAGGCGGCGTGCAGGCTGGCAAACGCATCATGGACGCAGTCGAGCTTTGCGCACTCGCGGAGAATCTTGGTTCTGTCGAGACGCTCATCACGCATCCCGCAACGATGACGCATGCCGACGTCGAGCCCGAGGAGCGTGAGCGCGTCGGTATCACAAATGGCCTCGTGCGCCTCTCTGTCGGGCTCGAGGACGTGCAGGATCTCATTGACGATTTGAGCGCAGCTCTGGACTCCGTATAGCATCAATGACAGCGCCGCGCGCGCGATTCCAAACCGATGAAGAAAGAAAGCCGGGTAATCCATCAGCCGAGCGTCGACCTGCCGGAGGGCAACGAGTCCCTGATCGGTCCCGTTTATCGGTCGGTGAAATTTTCGTTTCCGAGCATCCGTGCGGCTATGACCCCCGAGGCTCGCCAGGAGGGCTTCGATTATTCGCGCGACGCGAACCCGACGACGCGGCAACTCGAGAAACTCTGTGCGGAGCTTCAGGATCGTGACGATGCGATCTGCGTATCGACGGGCATGGCAGCGATCTGGCTCGCGTTGATCGGCAACCTGAACGCCGGCGATCGTATCGTCTTTTTCGTGGAATCCTATCGGCCGACTCGTACGATGGTGCGCGAGCGGCTGCCGCATTTTGGAATCGAGCACACGATGCTGAGCATTCACGATCATGATGCGATGGCCGAAACATTCGCTCGTGAAGACACGAAGTTGCTCGTGTTCGAGGCACCAACGAACCCGATGCTGCAGGTCCCCGATCTGGATGCCATCCTGGAGCTCGCCCGTGCCAACGGCGTGACAACTGTGCTCGATAACACGTTCGGCGGCTTGCACAACCATGGCGATTATCCGGTTGATCTGTTTGCTCATAGCTTGACCAAATACGCGAGCGGTCATGGGGATGTCATGGGTGGTGTCGTCGTCGGCGATAAGCAGCGCATCGCTTCGCTGAAGCCGTGGGCGGTCAACATGGGTGCGACACTCGATTCCGATACCGCCTATCTGATATTGCGCGGATTGCGCACGTATTTCCTGCGATTCGAGCGCCACTGCGAGTCGGCATTGCGGATCGCCGAGTACCTTCAGGGTCGCCCGGAGGTCGAGCGCGTGTTCTATCCGGCGCTCGAGTCCGATCCGGGGCATGCGCTCGCGTCTCGGCAGATGAACGGCTGCGGTGGGGTGTTGAGCTTCACTCTCGCATGTGGGCGAGAACAAGCCTGGGCCTTTGTCGATGCGCTCGAGCTGTTTGCAACCGTTTCGAGTGTCGGCTCGACCGAGTCGCTCGTCGCGCCCGTGAAGCTCTATTTCGGGCGCGATCTCAGTGAAGCCGAAGCTGATTCAGCGGGTATTACGGATGGTACCGTGCGCCTTTCCGTGGGCCTCGAGCACACTGAGGACCTGATCGCCGATCTCGAGCAAGCGTTCGCCGATACCTTCGGCTGAGCGAGCGGAATTATTGCTACAGAGACGTCAGCCGACCGACGGCGACGAGATGCTCTTGATAGTACGGTGAGTCGATGTTGGCGACAGAGACCGTGCGCCCGGACGATGGCGCGTGGATGAATCGCCGCTGGCCCAGATAGATGCCGACGTGCGAGAGCTTTTCCTGATCCTGAAAGAAGACGACGTCGCCGGGTTGGGCGTCTGCGAGCGAGATCTTGCGCGCGGCGCGGAACTGGTCGCTCGATGTGCGCGGCACGGTGATGCCAGCCTGGGTGTAACTGTAGTAGACGAGACCGCTGCAATCGAATCCCGTCGCAGGATTCATGCCGCCGTAACGATACTGTATGCCAATCTGCTCCCGCGCGATCAATGCGGCGCGCTCGCCACGATCGAGCCGCTGGGCAGGTGCATGCGGTGATGGGGCTGCAACGGCGGTCGGCCTTGCCGGGGCGCCTGCGCAGCCGGCGAGTAGCACCAAAGAAGCTATGAGAAATACAGCGGTGAGCTCTGAGAATCGCATGTCGATCAGTATGTCTCGGGATCGCTGAACGCATCATGAACGAGAAGTCGAAAGCTTAGTCGACTCCCGGAGATCGAGCGACGCGGCGGATCACAGATTCGATGACTGCCGTTACCCGTGGGCCGGTCAGGGTATTACGTCAAGCGCTGGCGGTTAGCTCGCGTCGAGCCACGGCGGCGGAGGTAGGCCCTTTGTCTCGAGAAAGCTCGGATTGTAGAGCTTCGATTGATAGCGGGACCCCGAGTCGCACAAGATCGTTACGATCGTTTTGCCGGGGCCGAGGGTTTGAGCGAGCTTGATCGCGCCCGCAACGTTGATACCGCTCGAGCCACCGAGCAATAGGCCCTCTACCTGCAGCAGGTCGTAGCACGTCCGCAGCATTTCTTCGTCCGGTATCTGGAAGCCATCGTCGATACGCGCGCCATCGAGATTACCCGTTACTCTTCCTTGGCCGATACCCTCAGTGATCGAGCTGCCCGCGGACTTCAGCTCACCCGTCTTTACCCAGCTGTAAATCGCCGCGCCCATCGGGTCAGCGACTGCTGTGACGATCGCGGGGTTCTTCTGTTTCAGATATTCGCTGACGCCAGCCAATGTGCCACCCGTACCGACCGCACAGGTGAAAGCGTCGACCTGGCCCTCGGTCTGTTCCCAGATTTCCGGACCCGTGCTGTCGACATGGCCTTCCCGATTGGCGACGTTGTCCCATTGGTTCGCGTAGAGCACACCGTGCTGCTCTTGGGTAGCGAGCTCGGCTGCAGCACGTTCGGCGACGTGCACGTAATTGTTTGGATCGCGATACGGTACGGCCGGAATCTCTCTGAGCTCGGCGCCGCACAGCCGCAGAGCGTCTTTCTTTTCCTGCGATTGTGTATCTGGGATATAGATGAGCGTCCGATAGCCTCGTGAGTTGCCAACGAGCGCGAGGCCGATACCTGTGTTGCCGGCCGTGCCTTCCACGACAACCCCGCCGGGCTCGATCACACCGCGCCGCTCGGCGTCGAGGATGATGTACTTGGCCGCACGATCCTTGACTGAGCCGCCCGGGTTCAGGAATTCGGCCTTGCCGAGTATCGTGCACCCGGTCAGCTCCGACGCCTTCTGCAGCTTGATCAACGGCGTGTTGCCGACGGCGGCCACGAAACCGTCCTTGATATCCATGTGTTCCCCAGATCTGCGTTTGAGTCCGACGCTGGCCGCCGGGGGCGGTATTGTACACTCGCGAGGAAATGTTCTGGGAAGCGACTTGGCTTGCGAAGGCGTCGTGTCGCTGCGAGTGCCCATGAGCACGCAAGCCGTCTATCGCGTGCAATTGCTCGCACATTCAGAGACACTCGGGGGACGCGAACCAAATCGTTCTAGTCATGGACTTTCGCAAGATCGTTTTCATACCCTCGGCCGATAATCTGGAGCAGGCCGGTGTGCTCAGACTGCGCCAGCTCGTGGCGCCGCACACGGAGGTCGAGGTTTTCGAGCCGGTCTACGATCCGCACCTCGCGGCCTTTCCTGTCGGCGACATGAGGAGGTACGAGGAGCTCCGAGAAGAAGTCGTCGACGCGCGCTTGCGCAGGGCCGAGGTGCTCGCCGAAGCGCTACGCGCGGAGGATATTCGCGCCTCAGCCGCTGCAACCTGGGATTATCCGCTCTTCGAGTGCGTCGTTCGCCGTGTGCTGAAAACAGGCGCGGATCTCGTTATCACCGAGCCGCTCGCAGGCCGGGCGGGCGCACTGTCGAATAACGACTGGAGGCTCATTTCCACATGCCCGGCGACCGTCTTGCTCGTCAATACGGACGGTATGAAGCGATACGAAAACGTCGTCGCGGCGGTGGATCCATTTCACGCCCACGCGAAGCCCGCCGAGCTCGACGCTGAGATTCTCGATCAAGCAACGGCGGTCGAGACATTGACAGGCGCCACGCTCAGCATTGTGCACTGCTTCTTGCCGCTGACGAGCGTCACGAGCGAGCTCGTTGCGGAGCATTTGCCGATCGACGCCGCCGAGGCGGAGCTCGAGCAATTTCGGCGTGACAAGCTCGGCGAGCTCATTACCGGGGCTGGCCTCGATTCGAGCGTTACCAAGCTCGTGCGCGGCCGTCCGGCCGAGACGCTATTGGCGCTTGCTGCTAGCGGCGAGGCGGACCTCATCGTCATGGGCGCGCTGTCGAGAGGCCGGCTGCGTGATCTCATTCTCGGCAGCACGGCCGAGCGTCTTCTGAATCAGAGTCACGCGGATATCTTGATCGTGAAGCCGCCGGGCTTCGAGACGTCCGTCGGTGACGCCATGCGCGACGAGATCGTGCTGTCACCCGTGCAGTACCCGTTCTAGAACCGGGCTCAGAATCATCGATGAGCCGCGTTTCTGTCACTACTGCGCACACTATCCTCCAGGGCCTGCACGAGGACCACATCAATATGTCGAAGATTGCCGCGCTCGTCGCGGCGGAACTCGCGGTTATCGAGGACGGCACTCATCCTGATTACGAGTTGCTCGAGAACATTATGTCCTACGTGACCGCGTACCCGGACACCTACCATCACCCGACGGAGGACATCGTGTTTGCGCGGCTGCGTCACGTTGCGCCCGAGGCCGGCAGAGATATCGACGTTCTGCTCGCAGAACACGAGGAGCTCGTAGCGTACGGGCGTGAGTTTCTCGAAACGATACGCGCCATCGAAGAAGAGGCCGTTGTCACGCGTGCTGATTTCCTCGCGAAAGGCAGAGGGTATCTCGACCTGCTCACGTCACATATGAACAGAGAGGAGGCCGGTCTATTCCGGCTTGCCGCGGAGCGCCTCGACGCTTCGGACTGGGAGGAAATAAGCACGCGCGTAGAAGCGATAGAAGATCCATTGTTCGGGCCAGCATTGAACGCGGATTACCGACGGCTTTGGCAACGCATAACGGCGCATCATCCGATCCGCTGAGTCAGCCGGCGCTGAAGCGCTCTATCGGATTCATATTGCTGACCTTGTACGGGCTCGGCACGATCCTAGGCGCGGGCATCTACGTGCTGATCGGCGAAGTGGCGCTGCAGGCCGGGCCGGCGGTACCGGCAGCGTTTCTTTTGTCCGCCGTTATCGCAGCCTTCTCCGCGCTTTCCTATGCGGAGATCTCCGGGCGTTTGCCGAAGAGTGCTGGAGAAGCGGCCTATGTCGAGGCGGCGTTTCGACTCCCGTTTGTTGCGGCCCTGACTGGCTGGGCAGTGATTGCGGCCGGGGTCGTTTCCTCGGCGACGCTCGTGCGAGGCTTCATCGGTTACCTGAGTGTCTTCGTGGATCTTCCTGCGCAGCTCGTTATTGTGGCGCTGGTTGTTTCGCTCGGTGTGCTTGCTGCGTGGGGCATCGCCGAGTCGATGTGGGTTGCGGCCGTAGTCACTGTTATCGAGGCGATAGGCCTATTGGCGGTTTGCTTCGTTGCACGCGACAGCCTCAGTCTTTTTCCCGGACGCTTCTCGGGCATGATGCCGCTACTGGATACGACCGCCTGGGCGGGGGTGCTCTCCGGCGCTTTTGTTGCGTTTTATGCATTCATTGGGTTTGAGGACATGGTCAACGTCGCCGAGGAGGTCGTCGAGCCGGAGCGCACGTTACCGCGTGCCATCGTTGCGGCGCTCATTTTATCGACGAGCCTGTATCTTCTCGTCGCCGTCACTGCGAGCCTGGCGCTGCCGACTGACGTGCTGACTCGCACCGACGCACCGATGGCTGCGATCGTCGAGTCCCGCGGAATTTCGCCCGCGTATATCTCCTTCGTCGGTCTGTTCGCCGTGATCAACGGTGCGCTCATCCAGCTCATTATGGCGAGCCGCGTGCTCTACGGGCTCGGCGCACAGGGCCTGGCTTGGCGAGGATTTGCGAGTGTTCACGCGAGGCGGCACACGCCTGTCGTTGCGACGGTTGTGATCGCGGCGGCGATTCTGTGCTTGTCGCTCACGCTCTCACTCGGCCGGCTCGCCCAGTTCACGAGCTTCATCGCACTGAGCGTGTTCGCAGCCGTCAATCTCTCACTCATCGTCCTGAAGCGGCGTTCTTCGCGTGGTCCGGTGTATACGGTACCTTGTTTCGTGCCCATGATCGGTGCTGCGCTTTGCCTCGGCATGCTCTTGTTTCAGATCACCGCCGTCATTGGCGCCTGGGTACGGTAGCCCTTGGACGAAAGCGAGTCTGACGTCGTCATTATCGGGGCGGGCCACAACGGTCTCGTTTGCGCGTTCTATCTCGCGCGAGCCGGGTTCGACGTCGTGATTCTCGAACGCGCTGCCGTCGTCGGTGGTGCTGCGGTCACTGAAGAGTTTCACCCGGGGTTTCGCAACTCCGTCGCGAGTTACACCGTGAGTCTGCTGGCGCCGAGGATCATCGCGGACATGCAGCTCGGCGATCGCGGTCTGCGCATCGTGCCGCGCCCGATAGCGAATTTCGTGCCGCAGCTCGACGGCCCCGGTCTCGAGCTCCATCACGACGCGGCCAGGACGCGCGCTGCGATCGCCGCGCATTCCCGCCGCGATGCCGAGCGCTACGCCGATTTCGCTGCCGAGCTCGCTGGAATCACTCGATTCGTGCGCAGTACCCTGCTCGAGGCGCCGCTCGATCCGCGCGGAGGCTGGCGCGAGTGGATCAGGGCGCTCGGTTTTGCGCCGCGGATCCGCGAGCTGCTCACGACTCCGGGGCTTGCGGCTGCGTTCTGGGGTGTCATGACGGGCAGCGCCGGCGATTGGCTCGACCGGTGGTTTGCAACAGACGTACTCAAGGGCGCACTCGGCTTCGACGCAGTCGTCGGCCATTATGCGAGCCCGTATGCGCCCGGGTCGGCCTATCTGCTGCTCCACCATGCGCTCGGCGAGACTAACGGTGTGCAGGGAGCTTGGGGTCATGCGCTCGGCGGGATGGGCGCCGTCACTGCCGCGATGGCAGCGGCTGCACAGGGCGCCGGCGCAAGAATCCGGCTTGGCGAGTCCGTTGAGAAGATTTCACGGGATAGTGCCGGGCTGACGATCACGACGGCGACGGGCAGCGAGATTCGCGCCCGGGTTATCGGCGGCGCGATTCATCCGCAGATTCTCTTCAGTCGGCTCATCGAACCGACCGACCTGCCCGAGTCGTTCCGCGAGCGCATCGCGGGCTGGCGCAGCGAGTCGGCGAGCTTTCGCATGAATGTCGCACTGGCCGAGCTACCGGATTTCACATGCCGCCCCGCGGCGGCGCCCGGTCCTCACCATGGCGCCGGCATCCTGATCTCGCCGAGTCTGGCCTATCTGGATCGTGCATTTGCGGATACGCATGTGAGTGGGCACTCGCGTTCTCCCGTGATCGAGCTCCTGCTTCCTTCCACCGTGGATGACTCACTCGCTCCGCGCGGCGCGCACGTCGCGAGCCTGTTCTGCCAGCATTTTCCACGTGAGTTGGCCGATGGACGATCCTGGGACGAGGCCAAGACCGGTGCCGTCGAGTCCATTATCGATACGGTCTCGGCCTACGCGCCGAACTTTCGCGGCGCGATCCTCGGCATGCAGGCTTTAAGCCCAGAGGACCTCGAAGAGCGCTTTGGCCTCATCGGCGGCGACATCTTCCACGGTCAGATGACGCTCGATCAGCTTTACTGGGCGCGACCGGCAATGGGTCACACGAGCTATCGCTCGCCGCTGCGCGGTGTTTACCTCTGCGCCGCGGGTGCACATCCGGGCGGCGGCGTCAGCGGCGCGCCGGGCCACAACGCAGCCCAGGCCATGCTCGCCGATTTGCGGGCCGGCCGGGTCTGAGCATCGCGCTGTCGGCCGTCTAAGGGCCCGTTACGGTGATCGTGATCGGCTCGGAAACGACCGGGGGCGAGTGAGGCGTATGCAGCATGTCGCCGAGAACGAGCTGCAACGTGTGCTGGCCCGGCGACAGCTCGAGCTGTACCTCGGTCTGGCCGAGACCGAAATGCCGGATCGAGTCCGTGGCTGGGAGGGGCATATCGAACGACGGGAGCTCGTCGACGTCGATGAGCAAGTGGTGATGACCCGTATTCGGCAAATCGACACCTGCCGGCGCGATACCCATGCCGCGCAGGCCGAACCGCACGGTCACAGGAGAGGCGACGGTGGCGCCGTGAGCAGGCGCCTGGAAGTAGACCTCAGCGCCTTGCGGCGCGGGCTTTCGTGCCATTTCGACAGCCTCCTGGGCTGCGAGCAGTCCGGTGGCACCGAGCAAGCAAAGGGCGGTCAGTTGGAGTTGTTTTGGCATCGAAATTCCCGCATGGTTGTGACTAGCGGGGATAGTAGCAGCTAGCCGGGGTTTTCGTTCACCGTCAACCAACCAGCCTTGGCTGCGTTATGGAAACTCAGGGGCACTCGAAGTGAGAGACGGATCGAAGTGAACTTCTCCCATATTTGAGGCGACTAAATTACTATAGTGACTCGCGGCCGGTCGGCGTGGCCACCTCGAGAGCTTGTCAGGAGATGAGCTATGCGAATTAGGACGATATCGGTTATCGGGTTGCTGGCGACAGTCGCCTTTGGGCTTGCTGCCTGCGCTAACCAGCAACAGAGACCCCCCCCTTCGGGCGGACAGCCGAGCGGGATGCCACCGCCACCGTCAGGCGGCATGCCACCGCCGCCGTCAGGCGGACAGCCGAGCCCTTCAGGCGGACAGCCGAGCGGGATGCCACCATCGCCTTCGGGCGGTATGCCCTCACCATCGGGCGGTATGCCGCAACCACCGAGCAGCGGAATGCCTACTCCGCCTAGTGGCGGTATGCCTTCGCCCACCAGCGGAATGCCTACGCCGCCTAGCGGTGGTATGCCCTCGCCATCGGGCGGTATGCCGAGCCCATCTGGTGGCATGCCTGGCGCCGAAGGCGGCTCCCAGCAGGCGGGCGGCCCCCAGCAGGCGGGCGGCCCGCAGATGCCGGATGGCATCGGTGGTCAGCAGCAAGGCGACGGTTCTGAAGGGGATCAGCAGGGTGGTGGGTCACCCGGTGAGCAGCAGGCTGGTGGTTCTCAAGGTGATCGACAGGGTGGCGGCGGCTCGCCAGGCGAGCAGCAGGCCGGCGGTCCTCAGGGCGATCAGCAGCAAGGCGGCGCGGGTCAGGATGGCGAGGGCGGCGCCTCTGGCACAAGCCAGGCCGGCACACAGCCGGGCATGAGCGGCGACGGTGCCGATGGCCAGGGTGGTCAGGCCGGTCAGCAGGGAATGCCGGGCGACGGGTCCGAGGGCGGATGGCCCGGTGACGGCGAGATGGTCGGTAGCGCTGGAAATTCCAGTGGTGCCGAAGAGGCCTTCGGCCAGTCGCTCGAAGATTTCGACGACCTCATGGGACAGGAACGCGAAGCCATGGCGCGTAGCGGGGTCGGTACGGCGGCGGACGAGGCCTTAGGCCAGGCCGGCAATCCCGGTGGCGCTGCGGCCGGCGGATCCGACGGCTCGGGTGCCGAGATTCCAGGGATCTCGGCGCAGCAGGGTGGTGGCACGGCGTCGACTGGCGGCCAGCAGCAGGGTGGCCCGGTCAACATGGGGCGCGGCGATGGCGGCAGCAATGAGGCCAGGCCGGAGGTCGAAGGCTGCACCGATACGGACAAGGTCGCACGGCAACTGTGCGAGGCAGCGACCGTGGAAGAAGACCCGTTCCTGCGCGGAGCGCTTTGGGACGAGTACAACGAGTACAAGAGTATTTTGTCGAGACAGTAGGCGGAGGCTAGCACGATGCGTCGGCTCGGGATATTGGTTCTAACACTCGGTCTTGCGACCGGCTGCTCGACGAGCGAAGTGCTCGTTGCGCACTCGATTTCGCTCGTTCCCGCGACCGAGGCGATACCTGAGGACCAGCTGCTCGATATC
>Ga0224512_10005037_pt1 | contig 11003 bp, 9 predicted proteins | sample SF_May12_sed_USG_4_FD_169103 | JGI IMG/M metagenome (GOLD analysis project Ga0224512, IMG submission 169103) | Sediment microbial communities from San Francisco Bay, California, United States - SF_May12_sed_USGS_13 | ecosystem: Environmental > Aquatic > Marine > Sediment | place: USA: California...
CCGCGCCGATCACCGTCCGGCCGAACTCTCCGGCGGCGAGCAGCAGCGCGTCGCCATCGCCCGCGCCGTCGCCAACGGGCCGCGCATCCTGATGGCCGACGAGCCGACCGGCAATCTTGACCCCAAAACCTCCGACCATGTCTTCGCCGCCCTTGACGCGCTGGTCCGCCAGTCCGGCCTGTCGGCGCTGATCGCCACCCACAATATGGCGCTCGCCGCGCGAATGGACCGGGCCATCACCCTGCAGCTCGGCAAGGTCGTTCCGGCCAAAATCGGCTGAAACAATTATCCACAGCGGCGAAAATGCCGCTTGACATATGTCAAAAGAATAAGAACAATACAGGAACATAACGGGAGCAAAACAATGACATGGTTGATGCGTGAAATGGTTGGCTTCGCTTCGGTCGGCGTTTTCATGGCCTCCCTGGCGCTGTGGGCCTGCGGTCTGGCCGGTTGAGATGAACGGGGATAAGACCTGAATCCTCTGGACGGCGGGCGCGTTGGCGGACCAATCTGGGCCGGATTTTGAGGCGCGAAGAAAAAAGGCAGGTGAGGCGATGGCTCCGGACTTCATCCACCTCAATTGCCATTCAGCCTATTCGCTGCTGGAAGGCGCGCTGCCGGTCGACACCCTTGTCGCTCTCGCCGCCGCCGACGCCATGCCGGCGGTCGGCGTCACCGATACCGCCAATCTGTTCGGCGCGCTGGAGTTCTCTGAAAAGGCGGCCAAGGCCGGTATTCAGCCGATCATCGGCTGCAAGCTGCCGGTCCGCTTCGAGCCGGAAGAGGGCGATGCGACAGGTGCTGGCGCTCATCTTCGCGGCGGCCGCGGCGGCCGCAGCGAGATGAACCGCGGCGCGGCGACAAGGAACGAAGCGCCGATCTTCCTGCTGGCCTCCGGTGACGAAGGATTTGCCGGTCTGGTTCGGCTCGTATCGCATTTCTACCTCGGCTCGCAGGACGGCCCTGAAGGTGGCAATGACCGCGCTGAACCGCTTGCCCTTGATCGCCTTGGCGCCGGGGCGGACGGTCTGATCGCCCTGACCGGCGGCCATGACGGGCTGCTTTATCCGCTGTTGGCCGCCGGCGAGGACGAGCGCGCTGAAGCCCGCCTGGCACAGCTGAAGTCGCTTTTCGGCGACCGGCTTTACGTCAGCCTGGAACGCCACGGTATGGCGATGGAAAAGGCCGCCGAGGCAAAGCTTCTGGCTCTTGCCTATAGCCATGAATTGCCGCTGGTGGCGACCAACGAGCCGATGTTTCCCGGGCCGGACGATTTTGAAGCTCATGATGCGCTGCTGGCGATTTCCGACGGCCGGCTGCTGTCGCAGGACGACCGCCGGCGTTTGACGCCCGATCATGGCTTCCGGTCGCAGGCGGAAATGAAGCGATTATTCAGCGATATCCCCGAAGCGATTGAAAATACGATTGAAATAGCGAAACGATGTCATAACAGACCGAAGACGATCGAGCCGATCCTGCCGCGCTTTGCCAGTCTGCAGACCGGCCCGGGAGTGAGCGGCGCGGACGTCGTGACAGTGGAGGCGGGCGAACTGCGCGCCCAGGCGCAAGCCGGACTGAGCGAGCGTCTGAAGACGCAAGGCTGCGCGCCGGGCCATGTGGAGGCCGATTACCGCGAACGCCTCGACATGGAACTCGGCGTCATTGAGGGCATGCAATATCCGGGCTATTTCCTGATCGTCGCCGACTTCATCAAATGGGCCAAAGCGCGCGGCATTCCCGTCGGTCCGGGGCGCGGTTCGGGCGCCGGATCGGTCGTCGCCTGGGCGCTGACCATCACCGATCTCGATCCGCTGCGCTTTGGTCTGCTGTTTGAGCGCTTTCTCAATCCTGAGCGCGTGTCGATGCCCGATTTCGACATCGACTTCTGCCAGGAACGGCGCGACGAGGTGATCGGCTACGTCCAGGAGCGCTACGGCGCCGACAAGGTCGCCCAGATCATCACCTTTGGAACCCTGCAGGCGCGCGCCGCCTTGCGCGATGTCGGCCGGGTCCTGGAAATGCCTTATGGCCAGGTCGACCGGCTGTGCAAGATGGTGCCCGCCGATCCGGCCAATCCGGTGACCCTGGCGGAGGCGATCGCCGGCGAGCCGCGCTTTGCCGAAGCGCGCGGGCAAGAGAGTGTCGTCGGCCGCCTGCTCGACATCGCCATGAAGCTGGAAGGGCTTTACCGGCACGCCTCCACCCATGCCGCCGGCATCGTCATCGCCGACCGGCCGCTGAGCGAACTTGTCCCGCTTTACCGTGATATGCGCTCCGATCTGCCGGTCACCCAGTACAATATGAAATGGGTCGAACAGGCCGGGCTGGTGAAATTCGACTTCCTCGGCTTAAAGACCCTGACCGTTCTGGAAAAGACCGTCGAACTTTTGAAGCGCCGCGACATCGAGGTCGATCTGGCGGCGCTGCCGTTCGACGATGCGGCCACCTTCGACATGCTGTCGCGCGGCGAAACCGTCGGCGTCTTCCAGTTGGAAAGCCAGGGCATGCGCCGCGCTTTGGCCGGCATGAAGGCCGACCGTTTTGAGGACATCATCGCCCTGGTCGCGCTCTACCGGCCGGGCCCGATGGACAACATCCCGACCTATAACCGGCGCAAGCACGGCGAGGAGACGCCCGATTATCTGCATCCGATTTTGGAGCCGATCCTGAAGGAGACCTATGGCGTCATCATCTACCAGGAACAGGTCATGCAGATCGCCCAGACCCTGTCCGGCTATTCGCTCGGCGAGGCCGATCTGCTGCGCCGCGCCATGGGCAAGAAAATCAGGTCGGAGATGGACGCCCAGCGCACCCGTTTCGTCGACGGCGCCGTTGCGCGCGGCGTCACCCGCCCCGATGCCGTCATGGTCTTCGATCTCGTCGCCAAATTCGCTTCCTACGGCTTCAACAAGTCGCATGCCGCGGCCTATGCGCTGGTTGCCTATCAGACCGCCTACCTGAAGGCCAATCATCCGGTCGAGTTCCTCGCCGCCTCCATGACGCTGGATATCGCCAATACCGACAAGCTCAACGAGTTCGGCCTGGAAGCACGGCGGCTGGGCATCACTGTCGTGCCGCCCGACATCAACCGCTCCGGCGTCGAATTTGATACCCATGAGGGCAAGATCATTTACGCCTTATCGGCGCTGAAGGGCGTCGGCACGCAGGTGGTCCGCCATATTGCCGGCATTCGCGGCGAGCGGCCGATTGCCGATTTATCGGATTTCGCCGCCCGTATTGACCCGCACATCGTCAACAAGAAGGCAATGGAGTGCCTCGTCCAGGCCGGCGCCTTCGACATGCTGCAGCCGGACCGGGCCCGCCTTTTTGCCGGTATCGGCCGCATTCTGGCAGCCGCTTCAGAGCGCCAGCAGCGCACCGAGGCCGGTGTTCGCGATTTCTTTTTCGATGCCGCGAGCGCGCCGCAGCTGACCTTTGATCCGGCCGAACCGTGGTCGCTGGCGGAACGGCTGCAGCGCGAATTTGCAGCCATCGGCGCCTATCTGACCGCCCATCCGCTTGACGATTACGGCGAGGTTATTGAAAGCCGCGGCGCCTTGCCCTGGCAGGCTTTTGCCGAGCGCGTGCGCGCCGGCACCGTGCAGGCCGGCCGGCTCGCCGGAACGATCATCCACAAGCAGGAACGGCGAACCCGCACCGGCGGCCGTATCGGCATCGTCACTCTGTCCGATCCGAGCGGCCAGTTCGAAGCGACGGCCTATGCCGAAAAGCTCGCCGAATGGCGCGACGGCCTTAATGTGGGCAGTTCTGTTTTCCTCGACGTTTCGGCCGAATATGATGCCGAAACTGACGATATCCGCCTGCGCATCGGCGCGCTTGAGCCGCTGGAAGACGCGGCGGCCCGCGCCGCACGTTCCATCCGCATCTTCATCGACGCGCCCGATCCGCTGGAAAGCCTGGCCGGGCGGCTGAAGGCGGGCGGCGAGGGCACGGTGTCGCTTGTCCTTATGATTAAGGAGTCTCGGCAGGAGGTCGAACTGCAGCTTCCCGGCCAGTACCGCGTGACGCCGCAGATCGCCGGCGCCATCAAGGCGGTGCCCGGTATCGTCCACGTCCAAACGAGCCGTTAGAGCAATATGGACACATCTTGCTCTGGGCCGGCTCCGCCAAAGAACGCCAGGCCTCGCGGTTTTTCGGCATTGCACAATGAATCGGCCTCGCCTATAAGGCCGCCATCTCACACGCGGGCATGAAAGCTGCACAGCGGCTTTTCCGGTGGCCTTCAGGCCTGAGCCCGCGGAGGACAAACCGGAGAATAAAATGGCGCTTCCCGATTTTTCGATGCGTCAGCTGCTTGAGGCTGGCGTTCATTTTGGTCATCAGACCCACCGCTGGAACCCGAAGATGGGTCAGTACATCTTCGGCGACCGCAACAACATCCACATCATCGATCTGGCCCAGACCGTACCGATGCTGCACCGGGCCTTGCAGGCCGTCAGCGACACTGTTGCCGGCGGCGGCCGGGTGCTGTTTGTCGGCACCAAGCGGCAGGCTTCCGACACCATCGCCGATGCGGCCCGCCGCTCGGCCCAATATTATGTCAATGCCCGCTGGCTTGGCGGCATGTTGACCAACTGGAAGACAATCTCCAATTCCATCAAGCGTCTGAAGGCGCTTGAGGAGATGATGGCCGGCGACATCCACGGCCTGACCAAGAAGGAGCGGCTGTCGCTGACCCGCGAAAAGGACAAGCTGGATCGCGCGCTCGGCGGCATCAAGGATATGGGCGGCCTTCCCAGCATGATTTTCGTGGTCGACACCAACAAGGAGGCGATCGCCATCAACGAGGCGCGCCGGCTTAAAATCCCGGTTGCCGCCATTCTCGATACCAATTGCGATCCCGACGGCATCACCTTTCCGATTCCCGGAAACGACGATGCCGGCCGCGCCGTGGCGCTCTATTGCGATCTGGTTGCCCGCGCTGCGCTCGACGGCATTTCGCGCAGCCAGGTCGAATTGGGCATCGATGTGGGCGCCGCAGAAGAGGTCACGGGCGAAGAGGCACTCGCCGCCGAACCGGCTGCCGTCATCCTCGATGTAACGGCCGAACCGGAAGCCGAAACCGCGCCCGAGCCTGAGGCTGCGGCCGAGCCTGAGGCTGCGGCCGAGCTCGAAGCCGCACCCGAGCCCGAAGCCGCGCCGGAAGGCGAGGCCGCCGCCGGGCCGCTGTTTACGGCCCCGGCCGGCGAGGCCGACGATCTGAAGAAGATTTCCGGTGTCGGTCCGGTTCTGGAAGGCAAGTTGAACGCGCTCGGTATTACCCGGTTCAGCCAGATTGCCGCCTTCAGCGCTGCGGACATCGCCCGCGTCGACGATGCCCTTGCCTTTAAGGGACGCATTGAGCGCGACGACTGGATCGGCCAGGCCAAGACCTTGGCCGCCGAAGCGGAAAAGGTCGCCTGACCGGAGCAACGCTGGCATAATTGCCGCCGCACAAGGCGGCGCACCAATACGGCAGAATACGCGAAACACAAGAAGAACGAGGACAGCATGGCCATCACAGCGCAGATGGTGAAGGAACTGCGTGAAAAGACCGGCGTCGGCATGATGGACTGCAAGACCGCCTTGCAGGAAAATGATGGCGACATCGAAGCGGCGATCGACTGGTTGCGGACCAAGGGTCTGGCCAAGGCCGCCAAAAAGGCCGGCCGGGTTGCCGCCGAGGGCCTGATCGGCATTGCCGGTGGCGACAGCAAGGCGGCGATTGTCGAACTCAACGCCGAGACCGATTTCGTTGCCCGCAACGATCAGTTCCAGGCGCTCGGTTCAGCCATCGCGGCGGCTGCGCTTGGCACGGACGGGACGCTGGCGGCGGTCACGGCCGCCGAACTTCCCGGCACCGGCAAGAGCGTGGAAACGGCGATCACCGACGCCATTTCGACGATCGGCGAGAACATGGCGCTCAGGCGCGCCGATGTGCTGAGCGTGGAGAGCGGCGCCGTCGCCAGCTATATCCATTCCGCCGTTGCTCCCGGACTTGGCAAGATCGGCGTCATCGTGGCGCTGGAATCGGCCGGCGACAACGCCAAATTGTCGGCCCTTGGCCGGCAGATCGCCATGCATATCGCCGCCGCAAGCCCGCTCGCCGTCGATGTCGCTGATCTTGATGCGCAGACCATCGAGCGCGAGCGTGCCGTTTTCGCCGAGCAGGCGCGCGAATCCGGCAAGCCGGAAAACATCATCGACAAGATGGTCGAAGGCCGGCTGCGCAAGTTTTACGAGGAATCTGTGCTGCTGAAGCAGACTTTCGTCATTGATGGCGAAAACACCGTAGAGGCGGTGCTGAAGGCGGCCGAGGCCGATATCGGCGCGCCGGTCGCGATCGCCGGCTTTATCGCCTACAGGCTCGGCGAGGGCATTGAGCGCGAGCAAAGCGATTTTGCCGCCGAAGTCGCGGCCGCCGTCGGCCATTGATCAGGGCCGGCCACGCCGCTGGTGAATGAAGGGCCGCCGGGTGACTTGCCGGCGGCCTTGTCGTATGCGGTAGGCGGCAGCGGATTCGGCTGCCGTCTGAAAACAGTGAGCAGCGCCATGGCATCCCGTCCCAAATCCGCCCGGCCAAAACCCAAGCGCGTCTTGCTGAAACTGTCCGGCGAAGCGCTGATGGGCGACCAGCCATTCGGCATCGACGACAAGACAGTCTCGCGCTTTGCCGCCGAAATCGCGGCCATTGCCCGCAAGGGCACCGAGTTTGCACTGGTCATCGGCGGCGGCAATATCTTCCGCGGCGTCGCCATCGCCGCCAAGGGCGGTGACCGGGTCACCGGCGACCATATGGGCATGCTGGCGACGGTCATGAATGCGCTCGCCATGGAAGCCGCTCTCGCCCGCGAGGGCATCTCGGCCCGCGCCATGTCGGCGATCGGCATGCCCTCGATCTGCGAGACCTATGTCCACCGCATTGCCGCCTGGCACATGCGCAAGGGCCGGATCGTCGTTCTGGCCGGCGGCACCGGCAATCCCTATTTTACCACCGACAGCGGCGCCGCCTTGCGGGCGCTGGAACTGGAATGCGACGCGCTGCTCAAGGGCACGCAGGTCGATGGCGTCTATTCCGCCGATCCGAACCGCGACCCATCCGCCGTTCGTTATGACGAGGTTTCCTACCAGGAGGCCATCAGCCGCGGCCTGGCGGTTATGGATACGGCAGCCTTTGCCCTTGCCCGCGATAACGGTTTGCCGATAATCGTCTTTAACGCCCACAAACGTGGGGCGTTGGCCGATATCGTTGCCGGCAAGCCGGTGGGTACGCTGGTTTGCGCCGGATAGAATTACAGTCTGCGGGACAGGTTCTGCTGATCGTCGGCTGGCAGGTCCCGGCCAAGTCTTGAGAGTGAATTGTGGGGAGTGACAAATGACTGACAGCAAAGTCGATCACCGTGATCTGGACCGCCGGATGGATGGCGCGGTGTCGGTGCTGAAAACCGAACTGTCCGGCCTGCGGACCGGGCGCGCATCGGCCAATCTGCTCGACCCGGTAACGGTCAGCGCCTATGGTTCGCAAATGCCGCTGAACCAGGTCGCAACGGTCAGCGTGTTGGATGCGCGCATGCTCTCCGTACAGGTCTGGGACCAGTCGCTGGTCAGCGCCACCGACAAAGCCATCCGTGACGCCGATCTCGGCCTCAATCCGTTGGTTGAAGGCAATGTGCTCAGGATCCCGATCCCTGAACTCAATGCCGAGCGCCGCCAGGAGATGGTCAAGGTCGCGCACAAATATGCCGAACAGGCGCGCATTGCCGTGCGCCATGTCCGCCGCGACGGCATGGAAAAGCTCAAGCGCCTGGAAAAGGACCACGAGATCAGCAAGGATGAAAGTCACGATCAGGGCGAGGAAATCCAGAAAATGACCGACCGGCACGTCACCACGATCGATGAAATAACCCAAGCCAAGGAACAGGAGATAACCCAGGTCTGAGCGCCCGCCAGCCTGCCCGAACATGGCCATTCAAGCCAACCAGATCGAAGCCCCAAGCGCCGCGCCCGAGGCGCCGCGGCATGTCGCCATCATCATGGACGGCAACGGACGATGGGCGCGCGCGCGCGGTCTGCCGCGCAGCGAAGGCCACAGGCGCGGCGTCGAAAGTGTCCGCAAGGCCGTGCGCTTCGCCGGCCGGCGCGGCATCGAAATCCTGACGCTGTTCAGCTTCAGTGCTGAAAACTGGTCGCGGCCCGATGACGAGATCCGCGATCTCCTCAATCTCCTGCGCGTCTTCATTCGCAAGGACCTGGCCGAACTGGTCGCCAACAATGTCCGTATCCGCGTGATCGGCGAGAGGGCCGATTTGCCGGCCGACATTCTTGGCCTGATCACCAAGGCCGAGGACGATACCGCCGGCAATACCGGATTGCAGCTTGTCGTGGCGTTCAATTATGGCGGCCGTGACGAGATCGCCCGCGCCTGCCGCACTCTTGCCGAAAAAGTCGCCCGCGGTGAAATGGCCGCCGATGATATCACCAAGACCAGCCTGGCCGACGAACTGGACACCCATGGTCTGCCCGATCCTGACCTGATACTGCGCACCTCCGGCGAAATGCGGATCAGCAATTTCCTGCTCTGGCAGGCGGCTTATTCGGAGTTTGTATTCCTCGATGTGTTCTGGCCGGAATTCGGCGACGATCAGTTCGAGGCGGCGATCCGCGAATATGCCTGCCGCGAGCGCCGCTATGGAAATGTCGGCCGTGGCTGACAACGCCCTGCCGGAGCCGGCGCCGGACCGGGATCGATCAGCGCTCCCGCGGCAATCCTCCGAACTGAGCCGGCGTGTCATTTCCGCCATCGTCATGGCGATAATCGCGATCGCCGCCTTGTCGATCGGCGGCTGGATTTTTGCGCTCTTGGTCATCGTGCTGGCGGCAATCGGATTGTGGGAATGGACCGGCATTTGCGGCGCCGCCGACCCGCTCTGGTTGCGCACCGGCCTTGTGGCCGCACTGGTGCTTGGCCTGGTGATGACCCATGCCGGCAACCTGGTCTTTGCACTGCCGCTGCTTGCCGGTGCGGCCGCTCTGGCGCTGACCATCGCCTGCGTCCGGCGGGCCTATGGCTGGGCGGCGCTCGGCATCGTCTATGTCGCCATACCCTCGATCGCGCTGATCACCTTTCGGCAGGCGGGAGAGGACGGCTTGCCGGTTATTATCTTCGTGGCTCTGATCGTCTGGGCGACCGATATCGCCGCTTATTTTGGCGGCCGGTCGTTCGGCGGCCCAAAACTGTGGCCGCTTGTGTCGCCAAAAAAAACCTGGTCCGGCGCCGCCTCCGGCCTGATCGGCGCGATCATCGTTGCGCTGATTTTCACCGTGATTGCCGGAGCCGGAAATTGGCTGGCGGCACTCCTTCTTGCGATCCTGCTTTCGATCGGCGCGCAGGCCGGCGATCTTGCCGAATCGGCCTTCAAGCGGCGCTTCGGCGTCAAGGATTCCGGCTCGATCATCCCCGGTCATGGCGGCGTTCTGGACCGGGTTGACGGTCTTTATGTCGCACTGGCGCTCGCCTGGCTGCTGGCGATCATGCATGCGCCGCTGTTTGTGGCGGCGTTTTATGAAAGTCTGTTATGAGCGCCCGTCTGATCACCATACTGGGCGCGACCGGTTCCATCGGCGACAGCGCCGCCGACATCATCGCGCGCGATCGTGACCGGTTTGCCGTCTATGCCGTCACCGCCAACGGCAATGCGGCCGCGCTGGCAGAACGCGCCGTTGCGCTTGGCGCCAAAAAGGCGGTCGTTGCCGACGAACAAGCGCTGCCGGCCCTGCGCGAAGCACTCGCCGGTACGTCGATCGTCGCGGCGGCCGGGGAGGCGGCGCTCGAAGAAACCGCGGCCGATCCCGTCGATATGGTGATTTCGGCGATCGTTGGCGCTGCTGGTGTCCGGCCGACGGCCGCCGCGGCCAGAGCTGGCAATGACATCGCGCTGGCCAATAAGGAATGCCTGATCTGTGCCGGCGACGCTTTCATGAAACTTGTGCGTGACAATGGTGTCCGGCTGCTGCCAGTCGACTCAGAACACAACGCCCTTTTCCAGCTGATCGAAGGCCGCAACGTCGGCGATATCGTCACCTATACGATTACCGCATCCGGTGGTCCGTTCCGCACTTGGCCGGCTGACCGTCTGGCGACTGCCACCCGCAAGGAGGCTCTGGCTCATCCGACCTGGTCGATGGGCGACAAGGTGACGATCGATTCGGCGACACTGATGAACAAGGGCCTGGAGCTGATCGAGGCCATGCATCTGTTCGGCCTGCCGCCGGAAAAGCTTGATGTTCTGGTCCACCCCCAATCGGTCGTCCATGCCCTGGCGACCTTTGTCGATGGATCTGTGCACGCCGAAATGGGTTCGCCCGACATGCGCCGGCCCATCGCTTACTGCCTGCACTGGCCCGAAAGGTGCGGTTGGGCGGCGGCTCGGCTCGATTTGGCCGAAGTCGCCGAACTGACCTTCGAGCGTCCTGATCAGGAGCGGTTCCCGGCCTTGCGGCTGGCCCGTGAGGCAATGCAAAGGGGCGATGGCGCGCCAACGGTGCTCAACGCCGCCAACGAAGTGGCGGTTGACGCTTTTCTGCGTGGTGGCTTGGGTTTTACGCGCTTGCCCGTTATTGTAGAGCAGACTATTGCAAAAGCGGATTCGCGCGGTTTGCTAAGTCGGCCGACGACCGTCGACGACGCGCTGGAACTGGACCGCCAAAGCCGCATCATCGCACACGGCGAACTGGAAAAGCGTTTCGCCGCAGCAAGTTGAAATCAGACGTCGAGGAGACCGGGTCTCATGCCCGAATTAGTCGCAATGTTTGGCGATATTCTGCTGAGCTACGTCTTGCCTGCCATTTTGGTACTCATGCTGGTCGTGTTCATCCACGAACTCGGCCACTTTCAGATCGGCCGCTGGTGCGGTGTCCAGATTCAGACATTTTCGATCGGCTTTGGTAAGGAACTGTTTGGCTTTAATGACAAATACGGCACCCGTTGGAAGCTGAGCGCT
>Ga0224512_10005038_pt1 | contig 11001 bp, 13 predicted proteins | sample SF_May12_sed_USG_4_FD_169103 | JGI IMG/M metagenome (GOLD analysis project Ga0224512, IMG submission 169103) | Sediment microbial communities from San Francisco Bay, California, United States - SF_May12_sed_USGS_13 | ecosystem: Environmental > Aquatic > Marine > Sediment | place: USA...
GTTCCCCGGCAGGTGCTACTCATCGACGATGTGTACACCTCGGGGGCGACCGTTGCGGAGTGCGCGCGAACGTTGAAAATGGCCGGGGCGGAGCATATAGTGGTCCTGACGGTGGCGCGCGCCAATCTTTTCCGTCACCCGATGCCCATCCCGTACCCGGCAATTACCAGGGAGACCGCATGATTTCCACGTTCCAGGCAGCCGCCCTGCAGTTTCCCATCCGGATGGGCGACGTGAAGGCGAACGTATCCCGGGCTTTCGCACTCCTTCGGGACGCCGCAGGGGGAGGGGCGGCCCTGTGTGTCCTCCCGGAGATGTGGAGCACGGGCTTTTCCTACGACAACCTGAAGGCGCTCGCCGGGACCACTCCCGGGATCCTGTACGATCTACGCCGCTTCGCGGCCGACAGACGCGTCGTCATCGCCGGATCGCTCCCTGAGCGGTCCGGGAGGTCCGTGTACAACACGCTCTATCTCATCAACTCGACGGGGGCGATCACGGGCGAGTACCGGAAGACGCACCTGTTCTCCCCTTCGGGGGAACACCTCCACTTCCGGAAGGGGACGGCCGCCTCGGTGGCGCACACCTCCGTGGGAACGATCGGGCCGCAGATCTGCTACGACATCCGGTTCCCCGAGCTGTCCCGGAAATATTATGCCGAGGGGGCCACCCTGTTCTGCGTGCCCGCGCAATGGCCATCCGCCCGGAAGGCCCACTGGGACCTGCTCACCGTCGCCCGTGCCGTGGAGAACCAGCTCTTCGTGGTGGCGGCCAACGCGGTCGGGAAGTCGGGGGAGTTCGAGTATTCGGGTGGATCGGTCATCGTCTCCCCGTGGGGGGAACGGCTGGCCCAGGGAGGAGAGGACGAGGATATCGTGATCGCGAGGATCGACCCGGCCCGGGTCGAGGACGCCAGAAGGAGAATCCCGTGCGCACAGGACAGGAACGAACGCGCCTACCGGAAGACCCGGCCAAAAAGATAATTGCCCGGCGTGTGGTACGCACCCTCTTTGCCCAATTGCGCCGCGAGGGGAAACGGATTGTCTTCACCAACGGCTGCTTCGACATCCTCCACGCCGGGCACGCGAAATATCTCCGGGAAGCAGCCGCTCTCGGCGACGTTCTCTTGGTGGGTGTAAACAGCGACGCCTCCGTACGCCGGCTGAAAGGAGAGGGACGCCCCGTCCAGACGGCCCGGGACCGCGCCTACCTCCTGGCGTCGCTTTCGTGCGTCTCCGGCGTAGTCGTGTTCTCCGAGGACACCCCGGCGGCCCTGATCGAGAAGGTGGTCCCGCACGTGCTCGTCAAGGGGGAAGACTGGAAGGGAAAAGAGATCGTCGGGTCCGATTTCGTCCTGTCCCGGGGCGGGACCGTGCGGACTATCCGGTTCCTCCCCGGACGGTCCACCACCTCCATCCTCCGCCGCGCAAGGGAAGTGAAGGAAAGACGGTCGTAACGGCCGATCCCGCCGCGCGGGGGAATCCTTAGAATTCGGCAGCGCTCCAAGCCGCTCCTGCGGCGGAATCCTTCCGTGGGTTCAGGGGGGGTATTTTACGTAAACCGGTGGCAAATCGCCACCGGTTTACGCGCAAGACCCCCCTGCATTCCCTCTTGCGTTGCCGGACCGATCAGTAATTGGCTCCGGTAGGATCCATCCAGGCTCAGTCGGAATCGTATTCCTGTACAGGAACAGCGACGGGCATGTGGTAGCAACGGGGAAAGCGTCGACGGGAAGGTCTTCGTGGTCGAGACCGGCAGGAAAGGGAAACAGACATCCGGGAAGGATACGATCCTCTTCCGGGACGGCATGTTCGTATCGAGCGGATGCGTGGAGCAGAACTTCGGAACTTCGGCCTATTCGGCCGACGCCGACGGCGGCGGAATCCGTTTCCGGGCCAAGACGGTGAGCCCCACGCACGGCGCCATGATCTGGGAGGGGACCGTGCGAGGGGATGCCGTGGATGCGACGGCCCGGTGGATCGATAAACGATGGTATTGGACAATCGACAGGATGTACTGGTTCAGGGGTAAACTGCTGGAATGAAACCCGAGGGCGGCGGTGGATCGGCCCGCCCCAAGCCGGCCGGGAGGGGATTGCGGCTCGCGGCCAAGATCGCGCTCTTCCTGGCCGCACTTCTGTTCCTAAATTACGTCATCGGTTGGCTTGCGAACTTCATCGCCTTCCAGATGTGGCCCCGGCATGTGGACGCGGCGTCCTTCCTCCTGTTCGCCACGGTCGTTTCCTACATGCTCCTGGTCTGTCTCGCGATCACGCCCGGACCGATGATCTTCCTCCTGCGCGGCGCGATGCCGTGACAGGAGATCCGATGGCCCTGTTACCGGCGGGAGACGGCGATCTTCCGGAGTCCCTGAAGAAACCGGGAGATTTCCTTTCTCGTGGTGAACGGACCGGGGCTTACGCGCACGGTCCCTTCCGGAAAGGTCCCAAGCGTCCTGTGGGAGTTGGGAGAGCAGTGGAGTCCCGCCCGCACCAGGACGCCGAATCCCTTTTCCAGACGACGCCCCACCTCCGCGGGATCCATCCCCTCGACGAGAAACGAGACGACCGAGGCCCGGCGTGACGGCTCCCGGGGACCGTACACGGTCACGCCGCCTATCCGGTCCATCCCCTCCACCAGTTCCCCCAGGAGATCCGTCTCCTTCCGGCGGATCCGGTCTACCCCTTTGCGCAGCAGCCACGCGAGGGAGACCGAAAGGCCGGCAATCCCCACGCTGTTCAGGGTCCCGGACTCGAAGGCGTCGGGGAGGAAGTCGGGCTGGTGGTCCGACTCGGATCGGCTGCCGGTCCCTCCCTCGATCAGCGGGACGAGCGTTACGCCCTCCCGGATGTAGAGAAAACCCGTTCCCTGGGGTCCCAGGAGCCCCTTGTGCCCAGGGGCCGCCACCAGATCGGCGGAAAGGCCGGAAAGGGAGAGGGGGATCGACCCCGCGGTCTGCGCCGCGTCCACGAGCGTGTAGGCGCCGGCTTTCCGGGCGATGCGCAGAATCTTCTCCACGGGCTGGATCGCACCCGTTACGTTCGACGCGTGGACGACTGCCACCAGCCGGGTTTTCTTCCGGATGGCTGCCGCTACCGCTTTTGCCTCCACGGCCCCGACGGGGGATGCCGGGACCACGGTCACGCGGACGCCCGCTTTTTCCATTCGCCTGAGCGGCCGCATCACCGAGTTGTGCTCCACGGAGGTCGTGACGACGTGGTCGCCGGGTCGCAGTATCCCCTTGATCGCCTGATTCAGCGCCTCGGTGGCGTTTCCCGTGAACACGAACCGGGAGCTGTCCCCCACACCGAAAAGCTCGGCGAGCCTCTCCCGCGCTCCGAAAACGTCCCGGGCCGAGCGAATGGCGAGCGCGTGGCTCGACCGGCCCGGATTCCCCGCGCGACGGATCGCTCCGGCCACGGACTCGGCGACACCCTTGGGCTTGGGCAGGGAGGTTGCGGCGTTGTCCAGATAGACGAATGGCCGCGGGTCGGGCAGATTACGACTCCGTGGGGATCTGAAGGACGCGGCCGCTTCTAAGCATTTCCCGGGGAGTCATGTTGTTACGCCTGGCAAGCTGGTCCACCGTGACGCCGTGGGCCCTGGCGATCGACGAGAGGGTTTCCCCGCGGCGGACGACGTGCCGGGACCCGTTCCCGGAGCTCGAAACGGCGCCCGGGATCCGGATGATCATGCCGACGCGGAGGACGCTGGTGGTCTTCATCCTGTTCGCCCGGGCCAGCGAATTGACGCTCACGCGCGCCCTCCTGGCGATTTTCCACAGGGAGTCCCCCCGGCGCACCCGTATCCTCTGCCCCCGCCGATACCCCTCGTCCACCCGCATGTGCGCCATCCGGAGCATATCGGGGGACACTTTCGTTCCGGGAGCCGCCTCCTCCCCGGAAAGACCGACAACCGGAATGATCAGGCGGGACGTCCGGCGGAGGGAGTTTCTTCGGAGGCCGTTCATTTCTTTCAGGATGGACACGGGCGTATGGTACTCCTCTGCAAGAGAGACGAGCGTGTCTTTTTTATGGACCTTGTGAAGGAGGAACGTGACTTTCGCTTCCTTGTGGATCTCCTCCCTCTGCTCCTCGGCAACCGAGGCATACCCGCTGGGGAGGCGGATTTCGTACGCCTCCACGTTGGGAGGAGTGCAGAAGCGCCTGAGCTCCGGGTTCAATTCCTTCATGGTCTCCAAGGGCACACCGATGATCTCTCCCAACGCGGCGAGGTCTATCCCGCCGGGAACGGAAACCTTGTCGAACTCCAGCGGATCCTCATACAGCACGTCTCCGAACCCGTACTTTTCCGGGTCCTTCGCGATCGTAAGCGCCGCGAGCATCTTGGGGACGTAGTCCTTCGTCTCCCGGGGGAGATACCGGTACCGGATGAGCTTGGCGTAATCTTCCGTCTTGTACCGGGAAACGGCCCGCATGATCCTGTTTTCGCCGGCGTTATACGCGGCAGCGGCAAGCGGCCAGGAATCGAATATGCCGTACAGATCCCTCAGGTAGGCAGCGGCCGCGTGCGTCGATTTTTCGTAGTCCCTGCGCTCGTCGGCCCACCAGTCGACCCGAAGACCGTACCGGCGACCGGTTCCCGCGATAAACTGCCAGGGACCCGCCGCACGGGCCACCGAGTACGCCTGCGGGGAAAAACCGCTTTCGATCAGGGCGAGGTAGACGAGATCGCCCGGCATTCCGTACTTCGCCAATATCCCGCGCATCATGTCCGAGTACTTCCCGGACCGGGAAAGCCAGATTTCGAATCTGTCCCGCCCTTTTGTCTGGAAGTACCGGGTGAACTTGTCGATCCGGCGCGTCAGGCCGGCATAGCTGCCATCTTTGCCCTTTTCGATCTCCTCCGGTGCATTGTCGAAAAATTCCGCGTCCAGTTGCACCACCGGATCCCCTTCGACATCCCCGGCCAGCTGGCCGTCGATATCCCGGGGGGAGAGCACGAGATCAGCTTCTTTCTCCTCCCGAAGAACGATCAGGTACGGCACCGTCGCGGTAGGGGGATCGGCCGGTGTGGCCAGCGGAATTTCCACGTCGCCCGCGGACGGAAGGTCACCCCAAGCACCCTCCGCCGGAACAAAGGTGCTTTCGCCCGCCAGTACCCTGGAGAATACCGGTATCTCTCCCTGTTGCCGGAGCGGTTCCGTCTTTGTCGAATCCAGCGCCTGTGGCGGAACGGCAGCGGCAAAGTACGTTGAAGGAAAAGGAGGATTCGGAACCGATAGTGCCGGAGCCGTCAAGGCCGTCGGGAATGCGGAGAAGCAGGTTTTTTCCGTGGCGAAGGCACGGACAGGACTTGTCAACAGGCTTCCGAAAATTGTCACTACCGCAAGAATGATTGGCAAACGATAACCGCTCACATTCCCCCCGCGAGCAAAAATATAAGTAGCTATTTTAGTTAGCAAATCCTTGCGTGTCAATTCCGATTTCCCCCTTGCGCAAAGATATGTCCGACTAAAAGGGTTCTTCCTCGTACATGTCTCCTTCACGCAAGATGTGTACCGACCGCGGGAAAATGCCCGATCGGGAGAGGACTTCTTTGGCGCGGTCCCTGTCGGGAGAGAAAATGCGGATGGCAAGTCCGCAATCCGAGGAAAGCCGCCTCGGGACGGGGATGAGCCTCATCGGCACGCCGGCCCCCTTCAGCTTCTTCTCCGCCGACATCACCTGGTGCGTTCCCCGGAAGATGAGAATGATTTCCGGGGGAGCGGACTTCCCCATTCGCTGTCTCCCCGCCGCCTGTTCTCCGAAAACGGTTTTTCCATTATAATCCTGCGGGTGGGGTAAATCGTCTATGTTTCCTTGTTTCCGGTTCCTCTCTGCCGTCCTGGTTCGGTATGCCAGCAGGACCGCTTCCGGAAATGAACTGCCGCACATCCGGAGGACGGCCCAATAAGGGGCATCAAGTTTGACCTTCTCCGATACTCCGTTTCGTTTCAACCATCGTTCCTCTAAGTACCTGATCTTGACGCCCATGTCCTACCCCCCCCCTTTCCTCGCGGACAATCTGCCCATAGAAACCGGCTGCCTTATGTGAGCAAATAAATAGGAAATATGTGCATATTAAAGGAAAGGATTACTAAAAAATTACACACTCAAAAATCTGCCCACAGGCAAAATGACAAAACTGCACGGTCAAACGAAAAATAAAAAGGTTTTTTAGAGTCTCAATTCTTTGGGAATCATCGGTTCCAGGGATTCCGTCGAAAAACCGGATGAAGATAGCGCGCCCGATTCCCTTCCGGTGACCAAGACTCTGGAAACGGGAAGCATGCTCCATTATAATTGTGTGCAGATTCGACGGGCGGGAAACCATCATTCTGGACAGCCACACCTTATCGTTCGTGGGCGTAATCGGGGTTACCGCACTGGCCCTCAATATCCCTCTCGGATACCTGCGCGAAGGGCAACGGAAATATTCCTTCGGCTGGTTCGTCTATGTTCATCTCTCGATTCCCCTGATCGCCTACCTCAGGATCACCAACCACGTCACCTCATGGCTCATCCCCTTCTTCATCCTCTGCGCCCTTGCGGGGCAGATCGTGGGAGGGAGGGCCCGCAGGCGCGCGGGAAAGGGAGTCCGGTGAGCGTCAGGAAGCTGTCGGCGATCCTGGAGGCGGTCCTCGTCGACACGCTCCGTCTGCCCGCCGCCGCGATCCAGGTCCGTCTTCTTCGGTCCTGGGAGGAAATCGTCGGTCCCCTCCTAAGCGATAAGACGGCCCCGGGCAAGGTCCGAAACGGCGTGCTGACGGTCTTCGTCCGGAACCATTCATGGGCCCAGGAACTCCAGCTGTCCAAACCAGCGTTGCTCGAGAGAATCCGGTCCGTCGCAGGCGAGGAGAAGGTCCGGGATATCCGGTTCATCGTGGATGCGGGGAGCTGCCCTTCCGGCGTCCCGGCATCCGGGGTGGAATCCCCCGCGCCCGACCACCCCCCTCCTCCTGAGCCAAGCGGCCTCGAGGAGGTCCGGGATCCCGAAACCCGGGAGATCCTTCGCTCCATCTCCCGGAAATCCTCCCGCCGGAGCAAATAGGATACCGGTTAGACCCGGACTACCCGCGGAAAAAACGCGAGAAAATCCCCTCGACTTCCGGGTGGTACCGTCTCCGGGACGAGTAGACGACGAGGGGGGGGAGGACGGCGAGCTCCGGGCCTTTTCGCCGGCTTCCCGCCACCAGCACGCGGTTTGCCGGCTCATCCGCATGCGGGTGGACGAATCGGACGGTCTGCGGCGGAGTCCCCGCGGCGGCGCCCAGGGCGAAGGCCTCCGGAAGGCGGGGCGAGGGGCACACCAGGGCGTACCTGCCCCGCGGAGCGAGGTACTTCCGCACAGCGGAGAATACGTCCGCCAAGGTGCACGCCACCTCGTGGCGGGCGATCTCCTTGCCCCGATCCGGGTTCCTTCTGCCCTCGCCGATTTTCCGGTACGGGGGGTTGGCGACAACGAGGTCGAAAGACCGCGGGGAGAGCCCGGGGACGTCGTCCCGGAGATCGCCCAGGACCGCGGACAGACGGTCCCCGAACCCGTGCTCCCCGATGTTCCGTCGGGCGGACTCCCACAACGGCCGCTGGATCTCCACGCCCACGCCTTTTTTCAGAACATCGCACCGCCGGGCAAGGAGAAGGAGAACAACGCCCGAACCGGTGCCCAGGTCGAGGACCGACCTGCCGCAATAGGGAGAGGCGAAATCGGCGAGCAGCACGGAATCGATGGAGAACCGGTACCCTTCCTCCGGCTGGTGGACCCGAAGGAAGGGGATGTTTTCCCCCGTCTTCCTAGAGCGTTTCATCTCCCCGCACAGAGTGGATCAGAAGCCCCGTCAGGATCTTCGGATAGAAGAAGGTGGTTTTCTGCGGAAGGACATGACCGGAGAGGGAAACATCCCGGAACTCCTCGACGGTGACGGGGTTCAGGAAAAACCCCGCCTGGATCGAACCGCTATCCAGATCGGCCGCCGCAATGGCCGGATCCTTGTAATATTTTACGTGCTGCCCGGCGGTCACCGCCTCCGGGGTGATGCCAAGGATCTGCTCGAACAGGAAACCGTGCAGCAGCACCACGTCGAGCAAGCGGAGCGAAGCGGGGAATCCCGACAGCCGTTCTTCGCAAAACCGCGGGACGTCGGGAAAGGTGATGAGGTGGAACCGGCCTCCGCCGGCACTCCAGGCGATGGCCTTTCCCTCCCGCCCGGCCGCGGCGACCGCGCGCATCGCGTCCTCCGGGGAGCCCTTTCGGGTTTCCATGGGAAGAACGGCCCGCACCTTTGCGGCAAACGAATCCTCCGTGAATCCTGCGAGGGAATGAACGCCCCGGTGGGTGGGAAGGATCACGATCCCCTCATCGTCCATGTTGCACAGGAACATGAGGACGTGTTCGTACGCCGCCTCCTCCCTCATGCCGTGTTTTTTCCTCATCTCGTCCCGGAAGGCGAGCGCCGTTTCGTACCTGTGGTGCCCATCCGCGATAAAGATCTTTTTGTCCAACATCTGTCTGGCAGTGGCCGCAAGAACCGTCGGGTCGTCCACCGTCCACACGCGGTGCTTCACGCCCAGATCATCGGTCGCCAGAAAATCGGGTGTCCTGCGCACCTTTCCGAGCAGCGCGCTCGCCACCTGGTCGGACGGGTCCGAATAGAGCGTAAAAATGGGGCTCATGTGCGCTTGTGTCGCCCGCATGAGCTGGAGCCGATCCTCCTTGGGGCGGGAATGCGTCTTTTCGTGCGGATACACCGTCCCTTCCCCGAAAGCCGACAGCCGAAGGGCGCCAAGGAATCCCTTTCGCACGACGGTCCCACGGCCCTGGATAGCGAACTCCTGCTCGTAATAGTAGAACGCCGGGGAACTGTCGCGCACGAGGGTCCCCTCGGACTGCCACAGCCGGTAGTACCCGGCGGCGCGGGTGTACTTGTTCTCCGCGGGGCCGTCGCCCTCCTCCTCCAGGCCGAAATCGATCCAGACGATGTTCCGGAGGTTACGCAGGTGGAGCTGACTCTGTTCTTCCGGGGAAATCACATCGTACGGCGGGGCAACAACCTCGGACAGGTCGCCCACTTTTTCCACATCGTAATGGATGCCCCGAAACGGCGACACGATGGCCATATGCTATCCCTTCCCGAGAAAGTCGGTTATGGTCCGGAAGGGGATCGCCCCTTCCCTCAGGAGGAGAACCTTCCCCTCCTCGGCAAGCACGACGGTAGAACCGGGCGGCGAAGGGGAAAAGGAGGTGCTCCCCGGCAATGCCGGCGCCGGCCCGTCCCAAAGAATCCAGTCCACCTCACCGGCGAACTCGCGCAGGATCTCCTCTGGCGTTCTCCAGGCGCCGGGAGTCCCCGACCGGTTGGCCGATGTCCCCGTGATCGCCCCCCCGACCGCCGCAGCCAGCGCCCGCGGGACCGGATGGTCGGGTACGCGCAGCCCCACCGTCCCCGTTCCCCCGGTAAGGGCCTCCGAAAGACCCGGAGAGGCGGGAAGAACGATGGTCAGCGCTCCCGGCCAGAATTTTCCCATCAGCCGCGTTGCGTCCGCGGGAACTTCCCGTGCCAGGGAAAACGCTGTTTCCCGCTCGTCGAGAAGGAGGGGGATCGGCTTTCTTCCCTCTCTCCCCTTCACGGAGACAAGGCGCGCGATCGCCTTCTCCGAGGCAGGGTCGACGGCGATTCCGTAGATCGTATCCGTCGGACAGATCAGCACCCCTCCGTCGCGCAGCGAACCTACCACCCCCGGGGGCAGGAGAGGAGCGGTCCCTGCGTCCAGGCGGGCCAGGCGGGTCACCCCGCCTTCTCTCCATCCAGCACGACGAGGTCCCCTTCGGGAACCCCGAGTGCCCGGGAGACGACGGGGCACTTGCAACGGAACAGGAAGTACGCGTGGCGGACGCGCCCGAAAAGGGTTTCGAAATTCGCCTGTCCTTTCGACAGGATCAGGTCGGACCCCGCGATCCTGTCCCGGAACGATTTCGTGCAGAGCCCGAGGTCGGTCCCCACCCCCCGGTTCCCGTTCGACACGATCTCGCCGTAGGCGGACAACCCGATCCGGTGTGCCTCCGCCTCGGTCAGGTCGTCGATGACGGGCCCGCCCTTCACGCCGATCCAGACGGTCTTCCCGTCTCCCGCAAGCCGGGCCAGGAGCGGCACGTCAAAGGCCACTTCCCCGGAATTGTCCAGCAGGATCCCGATCGTCCGGGAACGGAGAATCCGTTCCCGGAGCCCCTCCGGAATCTGCCGGGCTCCGTCCGCCGCCGTGAGCCGTCCCATCTCGCTTTCCATGGATCCCCTTTCGATAATTCCGGAGTCCATGATATTGCCGAAGACCGACAACCAGACGGCTGCCGCCATCGGATCCGGCGAGGCCGCAACGAGAGACTCCGCCCGCGAGGAAATCTCCCCGAACCGGCCGATCTCCCGCTCCTTCACGCCATGAAAGGGGTCGTCGGTTCCCAGCTCGTGCCGGACGGTCTCATGCAGCCGGGTGGCGACCCTCGCCGGGATCTCCCCTTCCGGAGCATCGGCTAACATGCCGGTGATGCGCGCCGCCAGGGCCTTCCGGGCGGACTCGGAGGCACCGTGCGCACGGGCCGCAAGGTCCGCCTGCCGAAGGAAGCAGGGGAAGCACTCGGGAGAGAGAGCAATCATCGTTCCTCATTCGCCGAGGCGGCAACCTCCTCGGACATCCGCCGCCTGTGCTCCCCGACCTTCTTCCTGAGGCCGGGGTCCGTCAGGGCGAAAATCTGCGCCGCGAGGTGCGCGGCGTTCTGCGCTCCCGCCTTCCCCACCGCCATGGTCGCCACGGGAATCCCCGCCGGCATCTGGACCGTCGAGAGAAGGGAGTCGAACCCGGAAAGCGGGGAGCCCGCCAGCGGCACGCCGATCACCGGGAGAAGGGTCTCCGCGGCGACCACGCCCGCGAGGTGCGCGGCGGCGCCGGCACCGGCAATGATGACCGAATATCCCTCCCCCTCGGCCTGGCTCACGATCTGCCGGGTG
>Ga0224512_10005039_pt1 | contig 10997 bp, 10 predicted proteins | sample SF_May12_sed_USG_4_FD_169103 | JGI IMG/M metagenome (GOLD analysis project Ga0224512, IMG submission 169103) | Sediment microbial communities from San Francisco Bay, California, United States - SF_May12_sed_USGS_13 | ecosystem: Environmental > Aquatic > Marine > Sediment | place: USA...
ACCGACAACCGATAACTGAGAACTGAGAACTGAGAACTGAGAACTGACCAAATGCTTGACGTCAAAAACCTTCGCGCCGCCATCGAGAGCACGGAAATCCTGAAAGGCATAAACCTCTCCGTGAAACCCGGTGAGGTGCATGCCATCATGGGCCCCAACGGCTCCGGTAAGAGCACGTTCGCCCAAGTCCTCGCCGGCCACCCCGCCTACGAAGTGACGGGGGGGTCTGCGACATTCGAAGGGCAGGACCTGCTGGAGATGGATGCCGACGAGCGGGCGCGGGCGGGTTTGTTCCTCGCGTTCCAGTATCCCGTCGCGATCCGTGGCATCACCAACGCGTACTTCCTGCAGTCTGCGGTGAACGCGCAGCGGAAAGAGCAGGGCCTCGAGGAGCTTGATACGCTCGATTTCGCCGAGAAGCTCGAGGCGAAGCTGGCATCGCTGGGATGGGACGACAGCTTGATTCACCGCGCGGTAAATGATGGATTCTCTGGTGGCGAGAAGAAGCGGAACGAGATCATTCAACTGGCAGTCTTGGAGCCGAAGCTCGCCATTCTCGATGAAACCGATTCGGGATTGGACATCGACGCCGTCAAATCTGTGGCCGAAGCGGTCAACGGATTCCGCAGCCCCGACCGATCGTTTGTGATTGTGACCCATTACGAGCGTATCCTGAACTACATCACGCCCGATCACGTGCACGTGCTCGCGGGCGGCAAGGTCGTCATGTCGGGCGATATGAAGTTGGCGCTCGAACTTGAGGCCAAGGGCTACGAGTGGGTCACGGAGGGAGCGGCGGTCGCATGAGCACGACGCAGCAACCGCGCCCGGTGGCCGAAGAGATGCGCTCCGCGGCCGGTCCGTACGTCGAGGCGTTCAAGACGTTCTCGTCGAACGGAGTCGCCGGCGATCCCGCTTGGCTCAAAGATCGCCGCGCCGAAGCGATTGCCCACTTCGAAGAGCGCGGGTTTCCTACAACCCGGCAGGAGGAGTGGCGGTTTACGGATGTGAAACCGATCGCCCGCGGGTCCTTTGCGCGCTCGGAGCCATCTCCTGATGCCGTGTCGATCGAGGATGTCGACCGGCTCCGCCTCGGCGGAGGGGATTACGATTGCGTCGTCTTCCTGAACGGCCACCACGTGGCGGCGCTGTCTTCCGTGGGGCGTCACCCCGACGGTGTTCGGCTGGGCAGCCTACGGGACGCGTTGTCGACGTCACCGGAGTTGGTGGAGGAGCACCTCGCTCGGTATGCCACGCAAGAGCACAATTCATTGGCGGCGCTCAATACGGCGTTCGTGGAGGACGGAGCGTTTCTCTACGTTCCGGATGGCGCCACCCTCGAGCGACCCGTCCAGTTCCTCTTCATCTCTGCCCCGCTCGCCGACCGATCCCTGGTGTCACATCCGCGAAACCTGTTCATCGTTGGTCGCGAAGCCCGCGCGACGGTGGTCGAGAGCTATCGCTCGGCAAAGGCCGGTGCCTACTGGACCAACGCGGTGACCGAAGCAGTGGTCGGGGCGCGTGCCAAGCTGGACTCCTACCGGGTCCAGCGGGAGCACGAGCAGGCGTTCCACACAGCGGTCACGCAGTCACACCAGGCGCGCGATAGTGTGTACTCGATGGTGACGTTCTCGTTTGGTGCACTCCTCTCACGGCACGACATTCACGCGACGCTGGGAGGCCAAGGTGCCGACTGCACGCTGGATGGACTGTCGATGCTGAGAAACCGGCAGCACACCGACTACCACACGGTGCTGGAGCATGCGGAGCCCAACTGCACGAGTTGGGAGTACTTCAACGGTGTGTTCGACGACCGTGCCCGTGGGATCTTCAATGGACGGATCATCGTACAGCCTGGTGCGCAGAAGACCGACTCCAAGCAGACGAACAACAATCTCTTGCTGTCTACTCGAGCCCGCGCCGACAGCCAGCCGCAGCTCGAGATCTACGCGGACGACGTCAAGTGCACCCACGGTGCGACGTTGGGGCCGATCGACGACGAGCACATGTTCTACTTGCAGAGTCGCGGACTGACGGCGACCGAAGCCCGCAACCTGCTCACGTACGGATTTGGCTCGGAGATCCTCTCGAACGTCTCCCTCGAGCCACTCAGGTCCGCGCTCGATGCTGTGGTGCGCCGTTGGTTGGTGGGTACCGGCTAGGGGAAGACGGGGGTTCCGGTGCGCCAGGTTTCCACGCCGCTGGTCACAGCGCGCCCCATCCGGGACGTGCAACAGGTGCGGGCCGATTTCCCGGTGCTCGCAAGCAACGCCAACGGCAAGCCACTCGTATACCTCGACAACGCAGCGACGAGCCAGAAACCGCGCAGCGTGATTGACGCCTTGACGGCGTTCTATGCGTCCCAGAATGCCAACATCCACCGCGGTGTTCACGATCTCAGCCAGCGAGCCACCCTGGCGTACGAAGGGGCCCGCGGCAAACTGCAGCGGTTCCTCAACGCGGCCGACCCGCATGAGATCGTCTTCGTTCGTGGCGCGACAGAGGCGATTAACCTCGTCGCACAGACGTATGCACGCACCACGCTCCAGGCGGGGGATGAGGTCATCTTGTCGGCCATGGAGCACCACTCGAACATTGTTCCTTGGCAGCTCGTCTGTGAGGCAAGAGGCGCACGCATCCGGGTAATTCCGATGTCGGATGCGGGAGAGTTGGACCTCGACGCATACGCGACACTGCTCACCGATCGAACCAAGCTGGTTGCGATAGTGCACATCTCCAACTCGTTGGGGACGATCAATCCGGTCAAGGAGATGATCCGCCGCGCACACGACGCTGGTGTACCCGTGCTGGTCGATGGCGCGCAGGCGGCGCCGCACCAACCGATCGACGTACGGGATATCGACGCAGACTTCTACGCGCTGTCGGGCCACAAGATGTTCGGCCCGACTGGGATTGGCGTGCTGTACGGTAAGACATCGCTGCTCGACGCCATGCCGCCCTATCAGGGCGGCGGCGAGATGATTCGGTCCGTAACCTTCGAGAAGACCACGTACGCGCCGCTACCGGCGAAGTTCGAAGCGGGGACGCCACACATTGCCGGAGCCATTGGCTTGGGTGCCGCTGTCGACTACCTGCGAGGGCTGTCGTGGGAGTGGATTCAGGCACACGAGTACGAATTGCTCGAGCGGGCGACGGATGCACTCAGTTCCATCCCCCGACTGCGGATCACTGGCACGGCCGCGCATAAAGCCAGTGTCGTGTCCTTTGTGATCGACGGCGTACACGCCCACGACGTGGGGACCATTCTCGACCAAGAGGGCATTGCCATTCGGACGGGGCACCACTGTACGCAACCCGTGATGAAGCGTCTGGGGGTGCCAGCGACCGCCCGTGCGTCCTTTGCGTTCTACAACACGACCGATGAGGTCGATGCGCTCGCGCAGGGAGTGCACAGAGTCTGTGAGGTGTTCGGATAGTGCCAGACCTCCGCGAGTTGTATCAGCAAGTTGTCCTCGACCACAATCGGAATCCGCGTAACTTCCGCCCGCTACCTGAAGCCAATCGCACAGCCGAGGGCGTGAACCCACTCTGCGGAGACGAGATCACCGTTCGGGTTCGACTCGAAGGCGACGTCATCGAAGACATCGCATTTCAGGGAACCGGGTGTGCGATCTCTCAGGCGTCGGCCTCGCTCATGACAGCAGCCGTGAAGGGAATGAGCAAGGACGAGGCGGAGGACTTGTTTCACGCCTTTCATGCCATGGTCACAGCGGGCCCCGGCAGCACTCCGGACACCTCGAAACTCGGCAAGCTCGCAGCCCTTGGGGGGGTGCGGCGGTTCCCGGCTCGCGTCAAGTGCGCCAACCTTGCGTGGCACACGCTGCACGAGGCGCTGAGCGGAGGCGGGTCGATCTCGACGGAATGAGCGACCAGGGATTCGAGCGGGTGGCGACGGTCTCTGCGTTGGATGACGGCATGCCGGCAAGCGTACGCCTCGAAAACGGCGATGCCGTGTGCCTCGTGCGGGTCAACGACGAGGTATATGCCCTCGCCGATGCTTGCAGCCATGCCGACTTCCCCATGTCTGATGGTGACATGGTCGACGACTACGTCATCGAGTGCAGCCTGCACGGCGCGCAGTTCGACGTTCGCACGGGCGCGGTGCTGGAACTGCCGGCTGACGAGCCGCTCACGACCTACGAGGTAAGGATCGACGACGACGCCGTGTTGGTTCGTCCACGATCGCAGCCCGCCTCAGAATAGCCAGCCGAGACGACGATTCCATGACCAACGGACCGGGCGGACAACTGCAGCGAACGCTCGGACTGCTCGACGCTGTGGGAATTGGCGTGGGCGCAATTGTGGGCGCGGGGATCTTCGTCGTCCTCGGGGTCGCTGCAGGGATCGCCGGGCCGGCCGTGATCCTGGCGGTTCTGGTGGCAGGAATGGCAGCAACGGCCAACGCGCTGAGCTCGGCACAACTCGCGGCGACGTATCCCGTGACCGGTGGCACCTACGAGTACGGATATCGTGTGCTCGGACCATGGCGGGGTTTTGTCGCGGGCTGGATGTTCCTTGCCGGGAAGACGGCGGGCGTGGGCACCGTGGCGCTGGGGATCGGAGCATATCTGGAAACGGTGGTGCCCGGCGTACCAGCGCGTGCAGTGGCCGCGACGGCGGTAGTCGTATTCACGGCGCTCAACTACACGGGTGTGCGGCGTTCGAGCGCCGCGAACCTCGTGATCGTCGCTCTGTCGGTGATGTGTCTCCTGCTGTTCCTGGCGCTGGGGTTCCCGGACATGCGTGAGGCGGCGTACACGCCGTTTGCCCCCGCTGGGTGGGGAGCCACGCTCGAGGCCGCAGCACTCATGTTCTTCGCCTACACGGGCTACGCGCGAATCGCAACGTTGGGTGAAGAGGTGCGCGATCCACAACGGACGATTCCCCGGGCCATTATCATCACCATTAGCACGACGCTTGCGCTCTACGCTGCGGTTGCAGTCGTAGCCGTCGGAGTCGTGGGCGCGCCAGCGCTCGCGGACACCGGTGCGCCCCTTCAGGTGGCGGCCACCGCGGCAGGAGGGGCAACCCTGGGACTCGCGGTGACGGTTGGGGGAACGGCAGCCATGCTGGGTGTCATCCTCTCGCAACTTCTCGGGCTTTCCCGGATGGGGTTTGCCATGGCGCGACGAGGTGACCTGCCGCGGTTTCTCGACCGCGTCCACCCTCGATTTGGCGTGCCGCACCGTGCTGTGGTGCTGATCGGCGTGGTGGCGCTGGTCGTCACGCTTACGGGGACGCTCAAGGGCGTCGCGTCGGCGGCGGCGTTTACAATCCTCGTGTACTATGGCATCGCGAACTGGGCAGCGCTACGAATGCCGCGAGAGGCAAAGTTGTTTCCCGATCTGGTGCCTGTCGCAGGGTGCGTTGCATGTGGGCTCTTGGCGTTGTCGCTCTCATCCGCGACGCTACTCACGGGTCTAATGGTGTTGCTTGGGGGTGTGGTTGCCCGCCTCGTGATCAATCCTCGCACCGGACAGAGCGACGCGCCGGCGTAGGCATGCTGCCGTGTCGCCGTCGAGAACGCCGGGTTGGTTGAGCCTCACGACCGCTGTATTCTTCGGACCTCACGCACGCCACTAACACTCTCACATCGAGCAGCCATGACGAGCGATTTGGTTATTGAGATAGACAACATTACCAAGCGATTCGCCGGGCACACGGCTGTGCGGGAGCTCTCCCTTTCCGTGCCTCGGGGTGCCGTGTACGGACTTCTCGGTCCCAATGGTGCCGGGAAGACGACCTCGATCCGGATGATGATGAACATCACCGTGCCCGACGCAGGACGCATACAACTGTTCGGTCTGCCTGCCTCGGGACGGGACTTGAGCCATCGTATCGGGTATCTGCCCGAAGAGCGTGGCCTGTACCGCAAAATGCAGGTGTTGGACCTCCTCGTCTTTCTTGCTGAGGCCAAGGGCGTCCCGCGCCGAGACGCCAAGCGACTGACCCAGGAATGGCTCGAGCAGCTTGGGCTCTCGGAGTGGACGCGCAAGCGGGTGAATGATTTGTCCAAGGGCATGCAGCAGAAAGTGCAGTTCATCTCCACCGTGTTGCATGATCCCGAACTCCTCATTCTAGACGAACCCTTCTCCGGGTTCGACCCAGTCAACACGCAGCTGATGAAGGATGTCGTGGTGAGACTCGCTCGGAGGGGAACGACCGTGCTGTTCTCGACGCATATCATGGAGCAGGCCGAGAAACTGTGCGACTCGGTGTGTATCATCGCGCGAGGTCGGAAGGTCGTGGACGGCAAGACGGCGGATGTGAAGCGACGGCACGGCGGGCGTCACGTGATCCTCTCCGTTGAAGATGGTCGTCCGGTCGTCCAGCGGATCCTTGCCGACCGTGCCTTGGTCGCGAAGGCTGACGATTACGGGCAGTATGCGGAGGTGGAACTGCATCCTGGCGCCGACCCGCAGCAGATCCTGACGGAACTGGTGCGCAACGACGTGCGTGTCAGCCGGTTCGAAATTGCCGAGCCTACCCTCAACAAGATATTCATCGATCTAGTGGGACCCGATGCAGTCACGGCCCGTGCAGAGGAGGATCAAGGCAATGCGTAAGATCTGGGTCGTGATGCGTCGCGAATTCGTCGAGAAGGTCCGCAACAAGTGGTTCATCATATCGACGGTGCTCGGACCCGTGCTCATGGCGTCGTTCATCGTGCTGCCGATTCTGTTGGCGGAGAAAGGTGCGAGCGAACGGAGGATCGCGGTCCTCGATGTGGGGTCCGACGGGTTTGCCGGGCGATTGGTCGAATGGCTCCAACCACCGGTGCCGATCGACGCCGAGCTGCAAGTTGTAGAGCTCGGTCGACTCGAGTCCGTGGCAGATTCGCTGACAACCGCGGTGGGAGAGAAGGCGCTGGATGGATACCTGATCGTCTCAGAGGAAGCGGTCGATGACGGCCGGATCGAGTATCGAGGGTCCAACGTCTCGTCACCAGCGGACATGCGAATCCTGGAACGAGTGATGCGAGAAGCGGTGCTCGTGGAGCGGTTGAGCCGTGTTGGGGTGGATCCGGCACTCGTCTCTCAAGCGCAGATTCCGATGCGGCTACGCACGGTGAGTATTCGAGGCGGTCGTGTCACTGACGAGTCCGGGGAGTCAGCGTTTTTGTTGGCCTACGCCGTGTGGTTCGTGCTCTATATCTCGATTCTGCTCTACGGCGTGCAGGTAATGGGGTCGGTGGTGGAAGAGAAGACGTCCCGCATCATCGAGGTGTTGGTGTCGAGTCTGCGGCCCTTCCAGTTGTTGGCTGGAAAGGTGGTGGGGGTCGGAGCAGTCGGGCTGTTCCAGCTGACCATTTGGGGTGTCTCGGCGTGGTTGCTGTTCCAGCGTCGCGACATGGTGCTGGGGTGGTTGGGTGTGAATACTGCCGGTGGACAGGAGTTCCAGTTTCCCGAGGTGTCACTCGTGACCCTCGGCATTGTGCTCGTGTACTTTCTGTTGGGGTACTTCCTTTACGCCGCCATGTTCGCAGCCGTGGCGGCGATGTCCAACTCGGAAGCTGAAGCGCGACAAGCGCAGGCACCCGTCGTCATGTTGCTCATCCTGCCGACCATCCTCATGCTTGGGATTCTGCAGCAGCCGGACGGGAACCTGGCGGTGAGCCTGTCGCTCATTCCGTTCTGTTCACCCATCGCCATGCCGGTACGTTGGGCTGCGGCACCGGTACCGGTGTCAGAGCTAGCCCTGTCCATTGGTATTCTCGTCGCAACGTTGTGGCTCGTTGTTTGGGTTGCGGCAAGGATTTATCGCGTGGGGATCTTGATGTACGGCAAGCGCCCCACCCCGAGAGAATTGGTGCGCTGGATTCGTACAGCGTAAGCAGCTGTATGGTGAGGGGTGGCTGATCGGTTGCGTCTCACCGCCGGTCCCCTTTTTCCCACCTTTCAGCACGACGTTATCTTTCGTCGCCTATGCCAGGCGGATACGACGTCATCGTCATTGGCGGGGGACATGCCGGAGCCGAGGCTGCCACAGCGGCAGCAAGGTCGGACGCTTCCACTCTGCTCGTCACGGCCAACCTGGAAACGATCGGCCAGATGTCGTGCAACCCTGCGATCGGCGGGGTAGCCAAGGGAACGGTTGTCCGAGAAGTGGATGCGCTTGGTGGCGTCATGGGCAGAGCTGCCGATCTCGCGACGATCCAGTTCCGCATGCTCAACCGCTCCAAAGGGCCAGCCGTCTGGGCGCCACGGGCCCAGTGTGATCGGGGGCTTTACCGGCGAGCGGTGCGTCGGCTCCTCGAGGAGCAGCCGCGGCTGGATCTGGTGCAAGGCACAGTGTCAGCACTGTGTCTTGAGGGAGATCGGGTCCTTGGTGTCCGCTTGAGCGATGGGCGAGAATTCGGGGGGGGCGCTGTCGTTCTCACCGCCGGGACCTTTCTGCGTGGCCGCATATACATCGGGACAGAGACCAAGATTGCAGGCGGGCGAGCGGGTGATCCGCCGATCGTCGAGCTCGCCGAGCAGCTCGAATCACTGGGATTGGAGATCGGTCGGTTCAAGACGGGGACCCCACCCAGGATTGACGGCCGCACCGTAGACTACTCCAAGCTGCAACGACAGGATGGAGAGAGCGAAGGGTTTCGGTTCTCTCACTTCATACGGGCCGTTTACCCAGAACAGCGCCCGTGTTGGATCGCGTGGGCTGCGGATCGCGTCAAAGAGATCATCAGTCAGCATATCCACGAATCTGCGCTCTACGGAGGCGAGATATCCGGGCGCGGTCCCCGCTACTGTCCGTCGATCGAGGACAAGATCGTCAGATTCCCCGATGCCGACCGGCACCAGATCTTTCTCGAGCCCGAGGGGCTAGAGACGACTGAGTTGTACGTGAACGGTCTTTCGACTTCCCTTCCAGTTGACGTACAAGTTAAATATTTACAAGCAGTTAGCGGTCTTTCAACCGTACGGATGACACGTCCCGGATACGCGATCGAGTACGACTACTATCCGCCTCAACAGCTGACACCGTGGCTCGAGGTCAAGGCCGTCGGAGGGCTGTTCTTCGCGGGCCAGATCAACGGGACGACGGGCTATGAAGAGGCCGCGGCGCAGGGGCTCATGGCCGGGCTCAATGCGGCGAGGCGTGCTCAGAACCAGGAGCCAGTGGTGCTCGGTCGGGACAGCGGATACGTCGGCGTCCTGATCGACGATCTCGTGACGCGAGGCGTGGACGAACCATATCGGCTGTTCACGTCGCGCGCAGAATTCCGGCTGCTCTTGCGGCAGGACAACGCACTGAAGCGTCTGGGGCCGCTCGCCCAGGAACTTGGGATGTTCCGGGGAGAGGAGTCGGCGGAACTGGCGCGACGTGTGGTGGCGACAGAGCGTCTCGTCGAGCGTGCCGAGAACACGTTGGTGACTGCGGAGGCTGCGAATGCGGTGCTTGCGGCCGTCGATGAGTCGAGAGTGAATCAGTCGTACAAGGTGGCAGAGCTCGTGGGCCGGCCTCGCGTCCCCCTACGAACGCTGCTGGAAGCACAGGGGGACCTCGACGGCATCGAGTGGGACACATGGCTCTCGGCTGAAGTCGAGATCAAGTACAAGGGCTACCTGGAGCGCGAGCGCCAAGCCGCGAAGAAGTTGTCAGAAATGGCGCACTTCCGCCTGCCGTCCGACATCCCGTATCTGGAACTGGGGAGCTTGAGCACGGAGGCACGCCACAAACTCGACCGGGTACGGCCATCCTCCCTGGCCCAGGCGGGACGCATTCCCGGTGTGTCGCCCGCGGACCTTCAGAACCTGGTGCTCGAGGTTGTTCGGCGGAATCGCACCGCCGCCTGAGACCGGCCTTCTCCTGCCGTGGCGGAATTCCGCCTCGGTGTTTCACGTGAAACTGATCCCTAATGTGCAACCGGTGAGGCTCCGTCGAAGCCTCACTTCGAACAACCCTTGTGTCAACGGGAGCTTAGGCGGTGTTTCACGTGAAACATCTGTGATATTGCACCTGGCGTGCAGGAACCGCCGCCGGTATATTTGCCGCTCAATCCCTCACGACAGGGGCGTCCTGCAATAATGCATAAGTTGTTTTGCTGTATGGTTTTATAGGTATGTCACGCGTCATTGCGGTCGCCAACCAGAAGGGTGGTGTCGGAAAGACGACTACGGCTGTGAACATCGCCGCATCGCTGGCCGCCGCCGAGCGCCGCACGCTACTCGTCGACGCAGATCCCCAGGCGAACGCCACCAGTGGCATCGGTGTGGATGTCTCCGGGCCGGCGCCAACTCTGTACGACTCCTTGATGGACGAGCTGCCGCTCACTGCCACCGTGCGGCAGCGTGTGAACTTCGCAACGCTCGACGTCATTCCTGCAACGCAAGACCTCGTCGGTGCGGAAGTGGAGCTGGTGAACTGGCCGCGCCGGGAGGGCGTCATGCGGCGCAAGCTCGTCGAGCTACGGGATGCCTACGAGTTCGTGTTGATCGACTGTCCTCCGTCGCTTGGGTTGTTGACGCTGAACATGCTCACCGCCGCCGATTCCGTGCTCATCCCCATTCAGTGTGAGTACTACGCACTGGAAGGTCTCTCCAAACTGTTGAACACGATTCGGCTCGTACAGCAGAACCACAACCCGGATCTCGCCATCGAGGGAGTGCTGCTGACGATGTACGACGCGCGCCTCAACTTGTCGAAGCAGGTGGCGAAGGAGGCCAAGGAGTACTTCGGACGCCAGGTCTATCAAACGGTCGTGCCGCGCAACGTTCGTCTCGCCGAGGCACCGAGCTATGGTCGCCCGATCATCCTGTATGACGTGCAGTCCATTGGGGCGAAGAGCTATCTCGCGCTCGCACAAGAGCTCCAACGACGCGCGACGGCACAGCAAGAGCCTGACGCTTCGCGAAACGACTCGATCGTTGCGAATGGAGTATTAGCATGACGACTCCAGCAGGTCGGCGCCGATTAGGCCGCGGACTGGAAGCGCTCCTCGGTCCCACCACCGTCGCGCAGGCGCAAGAGCAGAG
>Ga0224512_10005040_pt1 | contig 10996 bp, 13 predicted proteins | sample SF_May12_sed_USG_4_FD_169103 | JGI IMG/M metagenome (GOLD analysis project Ga0224512, IMG submission 169103) | Sediment microbial communities from San Francisco Bay, California, United States - SF_May12_sed_USGS_13 | ecosystem: Environmental > Aquatic > Marine > Sediment | place: USA...
TCAGAAGAGTCCGCGGCCACACGAAAAAGAAGACGAGCGCGGCGACGAGGTAGAGCCTGAAGGGGCTCACGAACCGAGACCGGCGACCGGCCACCCAAGACAGGGTGAGTCCGCCCGGGGGCCAAACGAGGGCCTTCAGGGTCCGAGGGAGCTTCCCGTCTACCTCCAGCGTCTCCGAGACGACCTCTCTGACCACCGCGCTGAGATTCGGAAGGAGTTCCCCCTGCTCTTGGCCGCAACGACTGCAGAACTGTCCCCCAGCAGGATAGCCACAGTTCGGGCAACCATTCTCGAGTGGCTCAGTATTGGCCAAGAGATCACCTGATCGCGACCGGGCACTCTAACGTCTCGCGATTCTGCTGCGCCGCCCGCACCCCCGCAAGCGCGCAGCGCGTACCTGCCCTTTCTTCGGCGTCAGTAGCAATCGCTTGTTAGGGAGCGCGCCCATCACGTTCTCAACCGTGGCCGCCGGCTAGGGCTGACGCCTACCTTCACGCTGCCGACCCTAGTCGATCCGGGGTGCGGAAGAGACGATCAGCCACGTCGCAGACGGGGAACCCACCATGAACACAAGCAAGCTCGCCGATTGGTCAGAGATCCTCGCGAGTATCGCCGTTGTAGCGAGCGTATTGTTCCTCCTGCAGGAGGTCCGCGCAAACACCCGCGCGGTGGAGCGTGACGCAGCCTTCACCCACGCAGCAGCGCTGGCAGAACCTTTCTTCCAAGAGCCAGGCATGCGTTCGGCGTTGGAGAAGGTGCGATTGGTAGATGGGGCCAATCCCACCCACGCCGCGATGATCGAGCGCTACGGCTTCACGTTCGAAGAGGCCGTACTTTGGGATCGCCACATGGTCCAGCTTTGGGCCGGGATCGAGGCCAACTACAACTACGGAGACCGCGACGCCGCCGCAGCGATGGTCGAGATGGTCGTGACGAACTACCCGGACAACCAGCTCTTTGCGAAGAACGTGGAGTTTGCGGGAGAGTTCGGTGCGCTCGTGCGTCGACTTTCCGATCGGTAGCTGACTGCCCCGGGCCGAGGGGCACACGGCCGCAGTCAGCGCTCCCTAACGTCTCGCGATTCTGCTGCGCCGCCCGCCCGCACACAAGCGCGAAGCGCGTACCTGCCCCTTCTTCGGCGTCAGTAGCAATCGCTTGTTAGGCAACTTCCTACCGGTATTTGGGCCAGCACGCTTTCGGAGATGTCGGGATCGGCACAAGGAGTGACCCACCAACCGGCCGCGTGCCGCAGACAGCGGCTTGTCGTGTGGCGCTGCCCTAGCCCCAGTTCAATCCGTTGAGGTCCCGCCCAGCTCGCGACGGGTCAGCACGAGGACTTCCCTCGCCGCATCCGCCGCACGGTGGAATTCTTGGGCACTGTGGTTCGCAAAGCCCATACGGTACTGCGCCAGGCTCCGGAACTCGGGATCTATCAGGAGCAGGCGATACCGTTCCGCTGCAATGGCCGTCTCTTCTACGGGGAAGGTCAGGTCCCTCCCCGCCCCTGTGTAGGCCAGGGATCTACCCGTCTCAACACCTCTCGATGCGAGAAACGGGGCTGTTACCTGAATTGCTAGCGTGCGCATGGACTCCTCGTTATCGCGCGTCTCATCGAGTACTGATCCCCAACTCGAGAGTCGGTTGCGCAGCGGCCGGGATTCCAGGAGTTCAAGGCGTCCCGACTCCAAGAGGGCGTCTCGGTTCCTCGTGCCCGGGTCAAACGTGGTCGGCCATATCAACGCGATTAGGGCTGTGTCCATTTTCGCCACGGACACGTTCGTAGGGTCGGTCTCGAGTACTTCGCGCAGACGATCACGCCACAGGGCATACCTCCGTCCGGTCCTATCGAGGTTGTCGGCGAGAGCTACAAACTCGACCTCCAAACCCGACAGTACTTCTCGTGCTTCTTCCCGCTCGAGCCGCCTTTCCCACGACGAATCGATCCAGAAAGCCAACAGGATGCTTAGCACGATTGCGGCGCTCTCCGCGCCGATGCGAGTCCATGGGATCCGGGTGCGCTCCTTCACACGGACCTCCTCCTCTAGCGGTGTTAGCGGTCCGTCCTCAGCCTCAGGGGAAGTTGCCTAACGTCTCGCGATTCTGCTGCACGGCCCGTCCCCTAACAAGGGGCGCGAGCTGATAGGCGAGTGGCCCGTCACCCTCCCGGCAACCCGTGTCAGTAGCAATCGCTTGTTAGGTGGTGTCCCGGCCGACGCGGACCTAACATGACACTCCGTCGTCGCTTCGCGGCCCAACTCAACACAACCCGTCGAGTGAACCGCGATTCGGATGCGGCTCGAACCCACGGAGATGAGCACATGGGCAGGCGCGGAACCGAAGCACTCGGAGCACTCGGCGTCATAGCGGGCCTTGTCTTCGTCGGGTTTGAAATCGGCCAAAACACTCGGGCGATTCAAGGGGCTACGGTACAAGCCGTCGCCGATGCCAACTTGAATCTGGTAAGTACCGGTCTAGGCGACGACCTGATACAAGCCGCATGGGGCGATGTGATGCTCGGCCAGGCTATCGGAGACTTCGATCCCGTAGTGGGAATGAAGCTTGCCTGGTATTTCCTTTCGATCATCCGGATGGAAGAGAATCGATTCAGGCAAATCTCGTTGGGAACGGTGTCAGATCCAGCGCTCCTTGAGTTAGGTGACGACTACCTGAGGCTCCGAGCGTTCCGCGACATGTGGGAGGGTTCTAGAGACTCCGGCCTGTGGCGTGTCGATCCCGCATTTGCCGAGTACTTGAACGAGCGGATCGAGGACTCGGGACCGATCTGGACGGCAGGTCCCACGAGGGTGGCCCTTCCCGGCGATGACCAGCCCTAACCGCATGCCCGGCTGACCGACGAACGGCGGTCCCCCGCCTGATGAGGGGGACACCACCTAACGGATCGGAATTCTGCTGCGCGGCCCGCCCGCACACCAGCGCAGCGTATCTACCAGCTCCTCCGCGACTGCAGCAATTCCTTGTTAGATGGTGCGCCGTTCGGGAGATCTCGTCCCCGCACCACATCACCTATCGTTCGCGTAGCCTCGAGAGCCGCGCCAAGATTGCCTCGATATCGCGAACGACCCGCTCGGTATCACTCAAGGCCTCGCCTTCCTCGATACTCCGACGAAGTACGAGGCCAGCCACTCGCGGGTCACGCGCGACCGCGGCGTCCACGGACGATGGGTCCAGCCGCTCTAGCGCGAAGAACACGGGCGACTCCAAAGAGAGGAAGCCAGACAGTTCGTCATAGGTCAGAATCGTCCTTGACTCGCTTTCGGCGAGGTCAGCGAGACTTCCAGGCCAGCCAGCCAGCAGGCGCTGAAGCTCGAAGTCTCCCAGTCTCGCGATCTGGCCACCCGTCAAGAGGGCCTGCGTCGTACCTGTGGCCGGGTTGTAGCTGGTCCAGCCAAACGCGACGCGGCTCAGAAGCGTGGTCAGGCTATCAGCGGAGATGCGTGCAGGGGACGCGGCGACCTCAGACAAGAACGTCTCGGACCAATCCACGTACTCCGCGTGCCGCCGCAGCGGATCTTCAGCCGCAGCCCGATTCGCTCGGAACTCCTCCTCGAGAACCTCAAGGATTCGCCCCTCCTCTCTCGCGGCCTGCAGGGTCTCCCACCCTGCATCCAGCGCGAAGGCTGCCAAGATCCCCGCCACAACCGTGACGAAGTTGACGACTGCTCTACGCCGGCCGCTCTCGCTCATTAGGGTTCGGTTGAGGGTCACTCGACAAGAGACTTGTTCGCACCATCTAACGTCTCGGAATTCTGCTGCCGCAGCTTCGCGTTCGCCAGCGAGCGCAGCGAGCTGCCCTCAAACCCCACGCGGACAGCAGCAATTCCTTGTTAGGCGGAAGCACCGCTCATTTCACCCAACCGGTGTTCGGAAAGATCTACGATCCGGTCTGGTGTGAGTTCACCGACTGTGAGGTTCGCTACCCGCCCCTGGATTGAGAGACCTCTCTCGTTGAGCTCGTCGCACAACGATTTCGCCTCAGCCCGATCCCGCAGCGTGCCAATGGTGATGTGCGGAATGAACGGGACATCCAAACGCAGGAAGGGCTCCATCAGCCCTCGGTAAAGCGCGTCATGCAGAAGTGATAGGGCTGCATACCCTTCGTCAGGGACCAGGAATACGTATGCGGTATCTCGATCAGCGTCAGCGCCGGACCCGAGCATCGCGTAGCGGCAGTTGAAACTGACCGGCGGAAATCCGGCGGCCACCTGCTCTACGTGCGACGTGTAGTCCGAGAGGGCCACATCTCCACACCCAAACAGCAGGGTGAAGTGGGCCGCGACAACGTCGCGGTACGGAAGGTCGTGCTCCCGGCGGAAAGCCTCGATGAACTCGGCGTCCGGCTGACTCAACTCGGGATAGCCGAGCGTGTAAAGTGTCCTGCACAACCCTGCCTCCCACGTTTTCCAGCTTCCGCCTAACGTCTCGCGATTCTGCTGCGCCGCCCGCACCCCCGCAAGCGCGCAGCGCATACCCACTAGCTCTTCGGCGTCAGTAGCAATCGCCTGTTAGACAACTTCAGTTCCACCCGCGGGGGGCCCTCCAACTAGGGATTCCCGGTTGGACCGGCGACCAAGAACGTGAAGACGTAGGTGTACCACAGATTGCTGGCCAAGATCACTGGAGCGAGCGCCCAATGCACCCTGCGGTCATCGCTCACTGCAAGGACTACAAAGGCTGTCGTAGCCACCGCTCGCGAGACAGTCGGCGCCCAGAGGGGGGCTTCGCCCATCAAGAGGGTGGCCATGAAGCCGGTCTGTACCACATACGCAGCCATGAGAAGGAAGAGCGGCCTTCGGCGGCCTATGAGGTATTCGTCCGCAGGCACCTCGCCCGACTGCGGGAAGAGAACCGCCGCCGCCATGTACAGGATGGCTGGGGCGAGCAGCATTAGGATGAACTCCGGGTACCGCCATGCTTCTCGGCCCTGTAGCCCCCATATGCCCCACGCGAGCTGCACCTGGATCTGGAAAATGATCAGGACCCAAAGGCTGTGCAGCTTTCCCCACTGAAGGTCTCCACGAAGTAGGCGGCCCACTCCAGCGAGCAATTCCGCAATGCTCAACCCTAGGACGATGGAGACTGTGATGAGGAGGAATTCGAAGACGTTCACTCGTGAGTCCCGCCTCTACCTTCTGTGGACTAGGGGGCCGTCGGGCTGTCAGCCCGGCCTACTAGTGAAGTTGTCTAACGTCTCGGAATTCTGCTGCCGCAGCTGTCAGGTAGGCAAACCAACGGCGTTACCAGACTAGTCGAACAGCCTACGCGGACAGCAGCAATTCCTTGTTAGGCAGAGGGTGGAGTGTAGAGCTACGTCCAACCCAGCTGAGCCAGACTGTGTCCATCGTTCCAGATCTTCGTCATGTGGCGGATCTTCTCACCGTCGAAGTCCATGACATAGACGTAATCCGCTGACACCCGCTTCCCGGTAGGAGGAACAGGTCCACCCTCTCCGGTATGGGTCCCATTGAAGACGGCGAAGGCCGAGACGTTTCCGCGGCCTTCATCAACCGAAAACGACTTCAGCTCATACGAGCCGTCGGGACAGGGGCCGAAAAGCCCCTTCATCCACTCGGTGTACCCCTCGAGTGAATCGACGTCGGCAAGCGCGCCAGCTTGAGCGGAGAACGTCGCATCGGGATGGCAATACGCCTGGCAGGCTTCCCACCCACCACCGGTCTCACACGCGTCAAAAAACTTGGCGGCGGTTTCGCTCATCGAACTCATTTGGACTCCTCCAGGGTGCTTCGTCGCGGAAATGTGACTGAAGGCCTCTGCCTAACGTCTCGGAATTCTGCTGCGCGGCCCGCACGTGCGCAAAGAGTCGCGAGCTGGAGGCGAGTGACTCGTACCCCCTGGCGGATATTCCGCGTCAGTAGCAATGCCTTGTTAGAGTGCATGTCACCGACGCTGCCAGGCGCATGTGCTGGGCTACCTCAGCTCGGCCTGAATCAACGCGAGCAGGCGGTCCATGGACTGGACGAGCTGGTCCCCGTCCCGTGCAGCGAAGCTCTCCCACAGCGCTCTCTGCGCTGCGTAGTTGCGTCCTACATCCGTCTCGAGAAACGCGATGAACTCGGGTGAGATGGGCAAGCTCGTGGACTCGCGCGCTGGAAGACCCAGCAACTCGAGCGTTCCCTGTCCGGCCAAGATACGATCCGCGAATGGTACCGAGGCGAAGATGATCGGTCGCGTTTCGACGGCCAGATCCCAGAGGTACTCCTGCTTCTCCAAGAACTCGCCGGCGGTTCGAGGCCACGCGGCCAGCAGGGATCGGATCTCGGTGTTCGAGATCAAATCCAAATTCCCCGAGGCCAGTGCCCCATCAAGCACGCCAGTGTTCAGATGGGTCGTAATGACGCCGGTGAGGCTCGAGACGATGTGACCCATGCCGGGAGCGAGGTCCTGCGGCACCGGCGCATCGCGTGAGACCCCCACTTCGGCCAGAGCGGCCGCCAACGCGCCCCACTGCCGGTGCCGACCCACCGCTATGGCGAGAGTGTCGCGCGCCTGATCGAACTCATCATAGAGGTCTTGGAGAAGCAAGCGCTCTTCGAGCCGCTCCTGTCGCTCCTCCCACCCAGCTTGGATCCCAAAAGCGAGCAGAATCGACACGACGATCAGCCCGGCCTCTACAAACACCCGGCTCCAAGCCTTCTTTGTGCTCATCTGCTCACCCAGGCCAATGCACTCTAACGTCCCGGAATTCTGCTGCGCGGCCCGCCTCCGCACCAGCGCAGCGTACCGATCAGTCCTTCCGTGACAGCAGCAATTCCTTGTTAGGTAGAACCCGAACCACCCTCCAGGCTCTGCTCCAGGAGCCGCAGGATCCGATCAGCCTCAGTAGCCAGGTCATCGGTCACGTCGCGGGTTATCATCGATACCGTCATCCTATTCAGGATCGTGTTCTCGAACTTCATGTCCCGTAGCAAAGGACGGAGGTCCGTCTCGAAGCGACTGGGTTCGACAAGTGACTCAAACTCCGCTCTAAGACGAGGAAGGCCAGCGAATCCGTTGATGAATTCGATGTCTATCTGAGGCACCGCGGCTTGGATCGCCGGCAGCAGCGCTCCGGTCAATTCTTCATGAAGCTGCACCTCGAGTCTCACCAGAGCGGCCACCCGGTCGGGCCATCCAGCCAAGGCCGCGCGGAGCGATGGGTTCCTCACTCGCGCTAGATCATCCGTCGAGAGCAGCGATTGGATAGCGCCGGAGTTCAACTGTGCGTGCGTCGGAACCCACACCTCGCCAATCAAGCGTGCCACATCGTCCGTATCCGAGGCGTCTGGCCCGGTGAGAGCCAGGAGCTCGCTACTAGCTCGCGTCGCGCGATCGTGTTCTGCCGCGGTTGCCCGTAGCGACGTTGCGTTGGCCTGGAACTCCTCTACAAGAGCCTCCAGCGTGAGCCGCTCCTGCTCAGACTCCTGCAGTCGATCCCAGGTCGCATCAACCGAGAACGCCAAGAGAATACCGAGCGCGATGACGAAGATCTCCGCCAGCCATCGGACCAGGCGACCCCTTCCAACACTGGTAGTTGCTGACTCTGTCATCGGCACGCCTACCGGGTTCTACCTAACGATTTGGACTTCTACTGCGCGGCCCGTCGGGTGACAAGCGAAGCGTATCCACCAAGGCAACCCGCGTCTGTAGCAAGTCCTTGTTAAGTAGCCTGCCCTCGTATGGCCGATTACGGCGGAGTCAGATCCGCCGTGCGTTCCTTGAAGAACTCCGCGAACTCGGGTGACGCTGCCACTCGCAGGATAGGATCCCGCTGCGCAAGGAAATGAGGAGTGGCCCAAAGCCGATTCCGCCAACCGTAGGAGTCAAAGACTTCTTCTGACACGATCCCGGCCCGCGCCTGGAGAAAGGTGTTCTCCAAGTGGGACAAGAAAGCGATGTAGAAGCGGTTGATGCGCGCGTTCTCATCGGGACTGAGTTCAGATAGTTCAGCTCGAAGGAACAGCACACGACCATAGATCGAGTTGAACTCCTGGTCACCCTCCAGCAGGAGGTTCGTGTGCGTATCGGATATCGCCTGAAGGGTGGCAGCTTCCGTCGCGGCGGTGTTCTGCCGGATCTCCAGACCGACAAAAATCAGCGAACCGATCACGCCAAGAGTCGCGATCGTGTCACCTAGCTTGAAGCGTCCGGCTCTCGACGTGTCGTAACTCATTTCGAGGCCTCCACCGACCACGCGTAGGAAGGCTACTTAACGTCTCGCGATTCTGCTGCGCCGCCCGCACCCCCGCAAGCGTATAGCGCGTTCCTACTCCTTCTTCGGCGTCAGTAGCAATCGCTTGTTAGGTAGAACCCGGCTCTACCGCAATCCACGCTCAACCAAGCCCAAGATCCGTTCACCTTCCTCGGCGAGGTCGATCGTCCTTGCGCTAGCTATCATGGACACCGTCATACGGTGCAGGACTGCGTTTTCGAACTGAAGATCCCGAATCAACGGGATCAGATCGTTACCGAACCGACTCGGCTCGACCGCCGCGGTGAACGCCTCTCGCAGTTCAGGATACCGCGCGAAGCCGTTGACGAGCTCAATTTCTATCAAGGGCACCGTTCGCTGCATCGACGCCATAAGGCGATCCCGTTGAATCATGTGCAACGCGTCCTCTATCCGAACCAGTGCCGCCACCATCTCCGGCCAAGCGGCTAGTGCACGTCGGAGTTCCGCGTCTCGAATGCGCGCCAAATCATTTGTAGACAGCAATGACTGGATCGCGCCCGAAGCGACTTCGCTGTGCGTCGGTACCCAGACCTCTCCGATCAGGCGTGATACCCCGGTCGTGTCTGAGGCCGCCGGGCCAGTATGGGCGAGGAGCTGATCACTGGCTTGGACCACAGCGTCGTGTAGCGCCGCGGTTCCGCGTAGCGAAGTGACGTTTGCTGTGAACTCTTCCCTCAAGGCCTCGAGGGTCAGGCGCTCTTGCTCGGTCTCCTGTAGCTCGGCCCACGCGGCGTCGACGACGAAAGCGAGGAGAATACCGAGTGCGACAACGAACACCTCAATGGCAGATCGGGCTAGTCGGCTTCTACGAGAAGCGCCTCTAACTTCGGTCGGTTCAGTCATCAACCAGCTCGTGGGGTTCTACCTAACGTCTCGTGTTTCTACTGCACGGCCAGCTTGCCGACCCACGGTGCGAGCCGCAAGGCGAGCGCCGTGGACCCAGGCGGCCCTTCCGTGACAGTAGCAAACACCTGTTAGGCCGCGCTCATTGTTGAACGACAAACTCGGCGAGGCCGCTTACCACGCCTTCGCGCGTTCGTTTCGACGGCGGCCCCTTCCGCTTGACCCGGTGGCGCCGGACGACGCGACGCGCACACTCAGCGGACGCCGGACCCTCAGCCCTGATGAGGCCCGCGTCGGATTCTGCGGGCTCCGCGACGGGGCGCCACCGACCCTCCACGCCATTCCCCGTCGGCGCTTCAGCCTGCGGAGGGGATGGGAAAACTCTCTCCCCTGCCCCCTATTCATCCCGGCCCGATAGGCGCGACCTAACGTCTCGGAATTCTGCTGCCGCACCCGCACGCTTCGCAAACCACAGGCGCTACCAGACGTGGCCTCGACGCCTCCGCGGACAGCAGCAATTCCTTGTTAGAAAGCCTCCCTGAGAAGTACCCGGGGTACGCTGTTCGCCCGGATTGCAGCTCAACGAGCCTCTTGGGCCGGGGCGAAGATCGGGAAGCTACGAGCTTCTGGGTAACGGTGGTCGAGCAGATCCCGCATGATGCCCACCGCCACCGGATTGTCCGTCATGGAACGGACGTCATTGGTGTAGCCTTCGTACTCTAGATCCGAGACCAAGCCGTTCTCCCATGCCGTGTGCACCGTCATCCACACGTTGAAGAGGTACACAACCAAGGAACGACGCTGCCGCACCTCTCCGGGTGTGAGAGCGCTGTCAGGTTGCGGCGACATCAAAAGGTCAGCAGCGCCTGGAACGCTTACTAACAGCTCGTGCCAACCGTTGTACGACGCTTGGAGGTCGTGGGCAAAGGACACTCGCGCCTGTTGGTTCGCCTGCTGTACCTGCATCGCGAGGAAGATCACGGACACTACAACCGAGACTACGCCCACCACCTCCGCCACGGTACGAACTGAAAGTTTGGTGGTCATCCCCCACCCGTAGTAGCAAGGCTTTCTAACGTCCCGGAATTCTGCTGCCGCACCCGCACGCTTCGCAAACCAAGGGCGTCACCAGACTACTCCTAGCAGCCGACGCGGACAGCAGCAATTCCATGTTAGGCAGATCTCGGCGTCTACCAGATCAGCCTCAGGGGAGCGGCCAAGTCCAGTGCCACCGAGTCTCCAGCCGTGCCTTCGTCGAGCACCAGCGAGACCGATTCCGTCTCCGCCAGTTCGACCTCCACGATCTCGGAGTCCGTGAGCCACGCGAGTTCAGGCGAGACATCGAGCCGATGCGGAAGCGTGAGCTGTACGCGGCTGATCCGTCGCGTCCCATTGGGATGGCACCCTTCTGGCTTCCGCGCCTCCACGCCCAGCGGCAAGAAGAAAAGGAGCGGCTCATTCAGCTCCGATGAGTTCGCGCCGATTGGAATTGCCATACCCTCGGGCAAACAGGGCGGAGAATAGGGCCACGTCTCCACGGGAGGTCGCTGGGACGGGTCGCGCGCGCGGAAGCAGATACCCACGTGGCTCACACCGGACTCTGCCGCAGCCCTCTCCCTGAGACCGGTGCGCGCGACGACTTGGGACGACGCCTCGGTAGCACTCTCCAGCCAAATCAACTCGAGGTAGGCGTTCTCGAAGAAGAAGCGTCGGCAGGCTGTGCCCTGGCCCGGGTGCTCGTTCGCGGGTCCTTCGGCGAATCCCGCGCTCACCAACTCCGCCGCTTCCGGCGCACCCTTCGATGCCGTCACAAAGACGTGATCGACCTCGAAGCTCATGCCGGACTTAGCCACGCTTCCTTTGTCCCTGTAGAGATCTGCCTAACGTATTGGAATTCTACTGCGC
>Ga0224512_10005041_pt1 | contig 10993 bp, 8 predicted proteins | sample SF_May12_sed_USG_4_FD_169103 | JGI IMG/M metagenome (GOLD analysis project Ga0224512, IMG submission 169103) | Sediment microbial communities from San Francisco Bay, California, United States - SF_May12_sed_USGS_13 | ecosystem: Environmental > Aquatic > Marine > Sediment | place: USA: California...
CGCAGCAGAAGGAAAATGATTTCCTGGATTGCAAGTATTGCGAGAAGGAGATAGCTGATCTTGAGCCGATAGCGATATAAGTCCCGATGTCTTTTTCCGAATTGGACCTCGGCCGCCTCGAACGCAGACCTGATGACAGCTCTCTCCGCAGAAACGTCAGGCGCGCCGGCCAGTGTGATGCGAACCGTATCCTTTGTCTGGGCGCCTTCCTGCAAAATGACCTCACCACCCATGCGCTGGAGGACGACATTCCCGGTGTGCATCGGAATGCTCAATTTCCAGCGGTCGCCACTTATCCATTCGAGCATTTCCGGTGGCGCGGAAACTGTGGCGGCACCGTCTCGCTTCTCCGGAACCCAAAGCGCCAGCGCCCAGGAATTCCCAGACGGCTGCTCGATCCTGAAAGCGGTTGCGGGCGTGGGTGTCCCTTCGCTCACCACCCATCCGGCAAAAGGCTGACGGCTCCATCTGAAAGTCTTGATTTCAGTCCCCGCCGACGCCAGGAAGTGCGCCGACATCGTCGCGCCACTGCCTCGGGATTTCAGGCGAAACGCGTTCTCAAACGGCTCCTCGACAATCGCGAGCGCGGGATCAACCGTCCACAGGGTAATACTTCTCCGTGGCGTCGAGTCCTGTATCTGGTCGAGTACCACCCATAGCTCCGAGCCGAGTTGCACGAGCTGCCGGCGCGCCGAATAGCCGGCCGGACTCTGCCGACGAAGATCAAGTACAGTCACCCGCCCATCGTCTGCGAACCCGAGCAGCTCGGCCGTCCTCACGCTATTCTTGGGTTCTCCTAACAAGTGCGGCGCATTCGCTCCTTCCCACCCTTCCGCGTGTTCTCTGCCCCAATGCCCGTAGGGCCAGTAGCCCGAGTTCGTTACCCACGTTTGACCGCCACTCCACAACACGACGCTCAGCTCATCGGCGAGCTTGTGTCCGTGGCCCGGAAAATTTGCCCACGTCGCAACGGTCTGCGCAAGATCGTGCGGCTCTGGCCATTTCTCGAGACCTCTCCACGATATCGCGTGTCCCGCTATGGGGAACAGACCGAACGACCTGTCCGGCCGCCAATCCCGAGCGCGCTGCAAGGCGGCGGTGCGGCCGGCTCCATCGGGCGCCGTCACGAGGGGAATGCTGGCATTACTCCCGGTATCCCCATACATTGGCAGGGTACCGTCCGGACGGCGCAGGTCGCCGTAGTACGCGCGCGCCTTCCAGTACTTGTCACGCCAGTCGGAGGGTATCGGGCGGTCCATCAGTGTCAGGCATCGCGAGATCATGCCGAGCAGTTCCATTCCGAACGCATGGTAGCCGGCCGAGTGTTCCAGAACGACGCCCTCCACGTTTACGAAAAACCTCATTTGTTCGGTAAAACGATCAAGCGCCGTCTTACACCAGCCGCGCGCACCGGGAATTTCGGGGAACGCGATGCACAAGTGCAGCAACCCCAAATTCTGCATGACGCCGTGGTTGGTCCGAAACGTGTAATGGGACGGCTTGGCCAGCAACTGGCCGCTCCGCGCCAGCAACTGCAGCACGATCCGGGCGACGCCCGGATCGAAATCGGTCCGCATCCGATACAGGCGCCAGAACTTGATCAAGACAGGGATTCTCGCCGCAGTTGCGTGGTCGTCCCAGAGAAAACCCTCCGGCAGCCACGCTGCTCTCTCATGCTCGGCCAGTCCGGTGATGACGCCTCTCGCCAAGGCGAAAAATTCCTGCCTGCCCGTGAGACCGTACGCGTCCAGCAGGATTGAAGGGATGATCAGGCTGGCGAACTGCAACTGTGAGGATGCCGTGGTCAGGTCGGTGGCGCTAAATGGCACGGCGAACTTCCAAGGAACAGAGTTCGGAAGTTTCAATTCGCCCTTGAGCAGATGTTGGGCTGCGGCAATCAATTCTCGATCGCTCCTGAATCCCGCCATACCTGCCAGCCGCATCTCCTCCAATTCCTGGAGAACCGAATCAGAAGGTGTGGCACGGGATTGCATGACAACATCGTCTGCGATTCGCGCGCCCGGAACGTAGTAGTGTGAAAACTCCGGGACCCAAATCGACGAGAAGACGAGCAGAGGTATGAAATACCAAAGCACGCTCGTATATCTTGAACGCATGGCGCCCATTCAGATGTCCTGCTTGCCCTGCGGCATTGAGCAGTGTCTCAACGTCTGCCTCCTCGTTTGCACGATGCCCGCAATCATACCGCTGCGTCTGGTAGATTAATGCTGGCGCGTTTGGCGTGCGCACCACACATTCAAATATCAATTTGTGCAAACTGTGGGACATTCGTTTTGCGTCGGTCAGACGTTCCAAGGGTGGGGGTGTTAAGTACCTTTGGCCCGATCTGCCATCAGGATCCCCTGTAACCTATGCCATGGTCAGCTCCGTTTCTCGAATAAGAACTGTTAGACGGAACTCGAACCCGACCGCCAGTTTTGGGCTGGCGCCGGTTAGGACGCATTGCGAGTCAAATCGCATCACATACGTGCGTTGTTATGTAACTGGGAGCTGTCATTGGCAACCATGAACGAAGTGAAAAAGGTGCTGGCTGAAGTACTTCAGGTCGGTTCCCGCGCCGATAAATGGGATAGTTCAACTTCTCTGCTGGGCAGCGTTCCGGAACTGGATTCGATGGCCGTGGTCGGCGTAATAGGCGCCTTGGAGGAGCATTTCGGGATCTCGGTGGCCGACGACGAAATTTCCGCTGAAACGTTTTCCACTCTCGAGAGCCTGAGCGCCTTTATCGAGTCTAAATTGCATGCTTGATTCGGGAATCGCCAAAGTGCTCCGCCGCCAGGGTTTTCAGGATGAATAGCTTGATCCGGCCAAAGTCGGGGATTTCCGAACTTGGCTGGTTTACCGGAGCAATGCACGTTGTTGCGATCGCGTTGCGCCGGTTCTGTCCCTTTTTCTCGATCGAAAAATATTACCTTGTCGCACAGCCGATCACCGAACAAAGGCTGTTGCCGGAGAAACGGGGCAAGGATATCTTGGTTCGGCAGATCGACCACGATCACCCCTTAATCTCACAGCTGCCGAGGCCGCGCGATGAAATCGACCGGCGATTTGCGGGGGGAGCGCTGTGTTTTCTGGCGACCCGCGAGGATCGGATCATCGGGCATCTCTGGATTACGCAAGCTGCGTACCGGGAGCCCGTCCATCGCTGTGAATTCGTAGTGCGACCGCAGGGTCGCACCGTATGGGATTTCGACATGTGGATTACCCCTGATGAGCGACTGGGCCTTGCCTTCGCCCGGCTATGGGATCAGTGCAATAGCTATCTTCGCGATCGAGGCGTGTCGTGGACTTGCAGCCGCGTATCGGCGTTCAATCCGGCGTCTCTGAAGGCACATGAGCGGCTGGGAATGAGGGTGATGCATTCGTTGTTCTATCTGGGTGCAGGTCCGGTTGAATTGCTGCTCGCAGACGTGGCCCCGTTTATCGCCCTGTCATTTTCGCCACGCACATTCCCGGTAATCGAAGTAACGGCGCCTGCGGTCCATTGAATGCCATGGGCCGGTTCGGTTGACGTCGCGAGAGGAACTTCAGTCGGGCTAACTGCGCCTATGACATCGCTCGAGAGTCACTCGGATCGCCTCGCTGACCGGCGTGGAATCGCGGCGCGCGCGACGCCGTTGACCAATATCGACCTGCTCGGACAAAAATGGCGCCACCTCGAGCAGCGGTCTTCGTGCTCTTTCTTTCAGTCCTGGACCTGGATCGGGACGTGGCTGTCCGAACTGCCAAAATCGGTGGAGTTGTACCTGCTGGAGGTCGCCGATGGAGACAGGTTAATCGGCTTGGCGGTGTTCGGGGCCCGCACACTCGCGCGGCACGGCTTCGTGCGATCGCGAGCGCTACTGTTGCACGAAACCGGGAGCGAGGAGCTGGATCGAATGACGATCGAATACAACTCGATCCTGGCCGAAACCGGAAAGGAGCGCGAGGTCGTTGTCGCGGGGGTCAATTGCCTCAAAGCCGCGAACATCCGATGGGATGAATTCATGGTAAGCGGCGTTGAGGCGCGGGCCTTTGAGGCATGGCATGCCGCGGTTCGGGGTACGAATTGGCGAGTGGTCTTCCTGAAGGAATCGAAGTGTTATTTCGTCGATCTCGACGCAGTGAGGGACCGAGGGGGCGATTATCTCGCTCTGCTGAGTTCCAACACGCGCCAGCAGGTCCGACAGTCCATCAAGGCCTACGAGAAATCAGGCAGCCTGAGGATATCGGCCGCATCGTCGGCACAGACCGCCGTCGAATACCTGCACGGACTCCAGAAACTGCACGACGCCCACTGGCAAGGTAGAGGCGAAGACGGCGCATTCTCCAGCGAATTCACGCGCAATTTTCATGAACGGCTGGTGCGCGACGCGGTGGCGCGTGCGGAGGTGCAGATGCTGCGCGTGACCGCAGGGGACGAAGTTGTCGGCTATCTCTACAACTTCGTGAGGGACGGCCACGTGTATTTCTACCAGAGCGGATTCACGTACACGGAGGATCCCAAGTTAAGGCCGGGGCTGGTGTGCCACTACCTGGCAATCATGCATAACCTCAAGATTGACAATCGCGTCTACGACTTCCTGGCGGGAGCGCAGCGTTACAAGCAGAGTCTTGGCGCAGCAAACGTGAAGATGTATTGGATTGCGCTGCAGAAGCCGCGCCTGGTGTTTGCGGTCGAACGCCTGCTCAAGCGCGTGAAAAGTGCGATACGTCGTGCGGACGGACGATCTGCGGTTTAGAACCTGCGCGCGTCAGTCGATCGCCGCCTGGACCGCAGCCTGGGTGCGATCATGGTAAAGCGGGTGTTGATGGTGGCTTTTCACTTCCCGCCCATGAACGTGAGCAGCGGCATCCAGCGCACGCTCCGCTTTGCCCAATACCTGCCCGAATTCAACTGGGAGCCCCTGATTCTGAGCGCCCATCCGCGGGCATATTCCGGCGTGTCGCCGGCAAGTCTTGGCGAGGTGCCGCCGCATCTGCAGGTGCGGCGCGCCTTTGCGCTCGATTCCACCAGGCACCTATCGTTCCGGGGCGCGTATCCGCAGTGGCTGGCGCTCCCCGACCGTTGGTGGAGCTGGTGGCTGGGAGCGGTCCCGGCGGGGCTGTTGCTGATACGGAAGCTGAAACCCGACGTGCTGTGGTCCACCTACCCCATCGCCACCGCCCATCTTATCGCCTACACCCTGCATCGCCTTACCGGTGTCCGCTGGGTGGCCGATTTTCGCGACCCGATGGTGGAGCCGGGTTATCCGACCAATCCGCTCGAGCGTCGTGCGTTCGAGTGGATCGAGCACCAGACCCTGAAGCATTGTGAGCGCGCGGTGTTTGCGTCGCCAGGGGCATTACGACTTTGCGCGGAGCGCTACCCGGATACATTGCAGTCGCGCCTCACGATCATAGAGAACGGTTACGACGAATCGTCTTTCGTTGGGGCGGAGCAGTCGGCGCATCCTGGCCGTTCATGCCGCGAACCGCTGGTGCTCGTGCACAGCGGCATCGTGTACCCTTCGGAGCGCGACCCACGCCCCTTTTTTGCCGCCCTTTCGGAGCTGTGCAAGGGTGGACACATCAAGCGAGGCGAGTTGCGCGTAGTACTGCGTGCGACGGGTTCCGACGATTACCTGCAGGAGCTCATCGCGCGTTACGGCCTCGAGGGCATCGTCACGCTCGAGCCGACCCTTTCCTACCGGGCAGCGCTCGCCGAAATGCTCGCCGCCGACGGGCTGCTGCTGCTCCAGGCGGCCATCTGCAATAACCAGGTACCCGCGAAACTCTACGAGTACCTGCGCGCGAGACGCCCCATACTCGCCCTGACGGACCCCACCGGGGACACTGCTGCGGTGCTGAGAAACGCGGGCATCGACACCATCGCGCGGCTCGATTCACAGGAGGAGATCTCGCGGCTGCTGGTGCGCTTCCTCGAGCTGCTGCGGCAGCGGCGCGCGCCGGTGGCGGATGACGCAACGGTCGGGGCGGCCTCACGCAGAGCCAGGACCATCGAGCTGGCAAGGGTGCTCGACGCTGTCGCGGGTTGACGGGTCCTGGCTCTTGGCGTCGGTCAGCGGCGGCCGGATTCAGGGATTGGACCTTGACCGGGGCCGGTACTCGAAGGCTCCGAGGTCGAGTTTCCCAAGATTGCGTCGTATCCTCTTTCCCGCCTTGTGGGCGTATTCCGCCGTGGGACGAAGTTCAAAGCCGTACGCACTTCCGGGATCGACGCCGCGCCCGATCGCCGCGGCGCCCGCCTTGAGCCGGTAATCAAAACCTGCCGGGTTGACGAAATCGGTTTTCGCGACGACGACATTGTTGCGCAGTTCACCGGGCCCGCTCTTTACCTCGCCTCGCCCGGAAAACACGTTGTTGACGATCTGCGCTGCATCGGCGCCGGCCCTCACGAAGAGGAAACGCCCGCCGGTCGGCCGGTCATTCACCACGGTGTTGTTGACGAAGTAGAGCTCATTGAGCGGGTGCTGCAGGCCCTCGGCACCGTAGGACACGATCGTAGGATTTTCGGTCGCCGGCCCCTGCTGGATCGCGTTGCCGATCACGAGCGCAAGCCCGCCATTGGGAAGATCGATAACGTAGCTTGACCTGCCGTCTTTCTCATCCATGATGCGGTTGTAGGCGATGTGGTTCTTGAGCGCCCTGCTTTTCACGTTATGTCCAACGACTGCGTGATGCACAAAGCTGAACCGCAGCGTGAAGGATCTCACGCCGCCGATGTAGAGATTGTGGGTGAACCCGTCGCCGAACCCGTTATGGTCGAACTCCGAGTGCTCGACGACAATATCGCTCGCCTTGTTGGCGCCGGAGAGAATCCCGTTCTCGTTGTCGTGAAAATAACAGTCGCGCACGGTCAGGCCGGCGCCCTCGAGCCGAATGCCGGCGCCATTCTGATCCGGAACCTTCGCGCCCGAGAACTCCACACTCTCGATCGTGGTGTCGTTGCCCTTGATGACCCAGATCGCCTTGCCTTCCGCGTGGGCGCCATTGGCGCGCAGGTGGGCGCGCCCGCCGAGTCCACGGATAGTGAGCCGATTCTGCCACCAGACCGCCGCATCGCCCTCGTAGAGTCCGGCGTCGATCTCGATGACGTCGCCGTCGCGGGCGATCTGCGCAACGGCACTGGGGCGCTTGAGCTCCCGCTCGGGACCGACACGCAGTACGGTTTGCTGCACCGTTTCACCCGTCGCTTCCCGCGTGTCGGCGGCAGTAGCAGGCTGGCTCGCTGGCGTGAGCGACATCGCCAATGCGGCCGCAAGCACGCAGAACGGTGTTCGCGTTGTCATTCTCGGCGCCGAGAGGTTATCCGAGATCATTAGAGATTACCTATGGCTTGAAGGTCGCCGCTCTTGATCCTATCCAGGTCGCGAGCCAGATCCCGAGCATGGCACCTGCGATGTCGAGTGCGATGTCGGTAAGCGATGCATAACGCCCCGGCACCAAAGACTGATGCCATTCGTCGAATACTCCGTAGGTCGACGCGATCGCGCAAGCGCCGATTGCCCGCGCAACCGGCGCGCGCAGCCATGCCCCGAGCGTCCAGCTCCAGGCCCACGCAAGCGCGGCGTAGGCCGGAATGTGCAAGGCGTTTTGCACCGAGGGCGGCACCCAGTAGACCAACGCGTAGAGCGCAGGGTCGTCGGGCAACGGCGTCCCGGGAAGCGAGGAAAGCCAGTAAAACGCACCCATGATCAGGAGCGGCAAGGCAACGTGCCGCTTGCCCGGCGTCACTCGCGCGCAGCGCGCTGCCAGTGCGGAGAACTTCATCAAATGTCGGCATCAAAGACGCAGAAATAATCGCGATAGCCCGCGAAGACGACGCCGCCCCTGGTGGCGTAGTTCCTCCGAGACGCAGTTTTCACGCACTCAGCCATGTCAAGTGCCGGAAGAGAAGGTGCTCCGCTACACCAAGGACAGCATCTTGGATGCCACAAGATCGACCCGCTCGTCCGGCGCCCCGCGAAATTCGGTAAGTTCATATCGAATTCGCGACGAAAGATAGTCGGAATCTGAATAGTCGTTCTTGATTTGATACAACTTGTATCCCGAGATTCTGAAGCTATCGAGAAGCTCATCGGGCGAACTGCCTTGAGACCTGATTGCTCGGGGGCTTACTTCGAAGATCCACTCTGTCCGGTCTGCTAACTGAGGAAGAAATGAGCGGATTCCCTTAATCACTGAGGCTTCGGCGCCTTCGACATCCATCTTGATCAGCCGTGCATCGAGCAGCCGATCTTTGCCAACAATCGCGCTCAGCGTGCGGGCGCGAACTTGCGCTTCGCGTGTGTATCCCTTGCGAACCGCTTCGGACGCGACGGTGGTCGTTGCGCCGATATTGCTATCGGGCGCCAGGAATATCTCCAAAAATCCAGGACGGTCAGAAGCCGCTTCGTTGAAAAGCTCGATATTTGCAAAGCCATTGAGCGACACGTTATCCTTCAGCAACCCAAAAATGCTCGGCGATGCCTCAACCGCGAGCACCGTGCCTTTGTCGCCGACGAGAGAGGCGGCTAGAAGAGCGTAGTAACCCACGTTCGCACCCACATCTATAAAAATGTCCCCCGGTGTAAGACGCTCGCGTACAAATGCAGTAATTTGTGGTTCCCACACGCCAAAGAAATAGATTCTCGACTGAATCTGATCAGGAAGACAAGTATGCATTCGCACTCTGGCTTTGGTGCTCGATATGCTCTGGAATGTGCGCCAGCAGAAATAGCGATCGACGATACGCGTGTACAGGAATGTCTTGCCAAATGAAACGGGACAAAATCGTATGTACGCACGCAGCGTCGGTAGCAGCAACCGGACTGCCAGGTTGCGAAGGTAATTTGACATATGAAATTGGGCGGCGCTTTCCTGCGATGGTACTAATTGCTGCTTAGTTTACGTTATGTAGACAATGCGAAACTCACGACAATTGGCAAGAAGGGCGAGCGCCATATCAAGCATATTTGCTTTTCCTAAGTGGGGAATCGCATATAACGAGAAACTCTATTGGGGGAACGTGCAAGGCGTTTTGCACCGAGGGCGGCACCCAGTAGAACACGGCATAGAGCGCAAGGTCGTCCAGCAACAGCGTTCCGGGCAGCGAGGAAAACCAGTACAACATGCCGATGATCAGGAGAGGCAAGGCGATGTGCGGCTTGCTGGCTTTCGCTCGCGCGCAACGCGCCGCCAGTGCGGAGAACTTCATCGAATGTGCCACTACGGGCCAGGCACGAGGAACACGAACATCGAGTGTCCGGCCGCGACCGCGATGTACTGCCTTCCGTCCAGCAAGAAGGATATGGGGGAGCCGCTGATGCGCGCGCCAAGATTGACCGTCCAGAGCTCCTTTCCGGTGTCGGCATCAAAGGCGCGGAAGAAATCGCGATAGCCCGCGAAGACGATGCCGCCCCTGGTCGAGAGCACGCCGCCCATGGCCCATACGAAATTCTCAGAACCCGAATCGAGGACGGTCTGCCAGCGCACGTCTCCGGTCCGGGCGTCGATGGCCTTGACGTACGACGCCGCCGGCAGATTCCGCGCGTAGGGAATAGCGACGCTTCCGTCGAAGCGTTCGCCTCTCTTGTACTTGACTTCCTGGGACTGGAAGTAGATCCCGGCGGCCTCCGAACAAGGGACGAATACCAGCTGCCGTGACTCGTCGTAAGAGGGCGGCCACCAGTTTGTCCCCGCCGTGCTGGCAGGCCATACCAGAGCACCGGATGCGCTCGGCCTCGCGCTGCCGGCTAGGCGCGGACGGCCTGTGGCGTCGAATCCCAGGTTCCAGGTCTGTTTCACAAAGGGCCGTGCAAACAGGAACTCCCCGGTCCTCCGGTCCAATGCATAGAAAAAGGCGTTCCTGTTTGCCCAGAGTACGACCGCCCGTTTCCCACCCTGCCAATCAATGTCGGCCAGGATGGGTTGCTGGACCGAATCCCAGTCGTGTTCATCGGCCGGGGTGAACTGGTAGAACCACCGCAGCCGACCGGTCTTTGCCTCGACAGCGACCACGCTGTTGCTGAAAAGATTGTCCCCGGGCCGCGCGCTCGCCTGAAAGAGCGGCGAAGGGTTGCCGGTGCCCCAGAAGATGACGTCCTCCTGCGCGTCGTAGGCGCCGACCGTCCAAGTGGGAGCGCCGCCGGTCTTCCAGGCGTCGCCTGTCCACGTGTCGTGGCCCGCCTCGCCCGGGCCTGGAACGGTATGAAATTTCCAGAGCAGCCGCCCTTCGGCAGCGTCGAATGCGGCCAAGAACCCCCGGATCCCGAACTCGCCCCCGGCGACGCCTACGATGACACGATCTCCCAACGCGAGCGGTGCGCCGGTCATGGTGTACCCATCGCGATAGTCGGCGACCTTTACGATCCAGCGCTGCTTGCCGCTATTGGCATCGAGCGCAACCAGAAAGGAATCGATCGTGGCCACGAAAACGGTCCGCCCAAGCACGGCCACCCCCCGATTCGGCATGCCGCAGCATAGAGGCAACCCGTCGGGAACCGGGCGTCGATAGGTCCAGATCACTTCGCCCGTCCTTGCGTCGAGCGCGACCACGCCGCCGCGCGATTCCGAGACGAACATTACCCCGTCGGCGACGATAGGCGATACCTGCAGCGCTGTATCGACCTGCCGCAGTTGGGCGACCCACGCAAGCCGAAGGTTCCCGACGTTGCTCTTGGTCAGCTGCGGGAGGAGGCTGTGTCTGTGGCCCGTGTAGTTTCCGGCATAGGTCAGCCACTGTCCCGGGGTCTTGTCGGTCTCGACGATCTGCCGCATGTCGACCTCGACGACAGGACGGGTGGCGGCTTTCCCGCCACCGGTGTTCGGCTGGCCGAAAGCAGCGAGTGCTTCGTTGCGCAAGTAAGCATGGATTTGCCAGATCTGGGATTCGCCCAACGGCTGCGCCTGCATCGACGTGCCCGCCGTGCCCCACTTGGAGGTCGAGAAGAATGACCAGTCCGACTTGTTCGACACCGGACTGAGAAGATTCGGGCCGGAGTTGCCGCGG
>Ga0224512_10005043_pt1 | contig 10987 bp, 12 predicted proteins | sample SF_May12_sed_USG_4_FD_169103 | JGI IMG/M metagenome (GOLD analysis project Ga0224512, IMG submission 169103) | Sediment microbial communities from San Francisco Bay, California, United States - SF_May12_sed_USGS_13 | ecosystem: Environmental > Aquatic > Marine > Sediment | place: USA...
CCGAATAGTGGCGGCTGTTTTGTGAACTCAAAAGGGGAGTAAGTTAATCATGTCCAAGGTCGTCCTCGTGGTCGAGTTGGAGATTGAGCCGAAGCATTTTGACAGCTTCATCGACATCGTTACCAAGCACGGCGCGAATTCTCTGAAAATCGAGGAGGGGTGTCTTCGATTCGAGGTTCTTAAACCCAAGGAGTCGAAAAATAAAATCATTCTGGTGGAAATGTACGCGGACGACGCGGCATTGGATGCTCACTGGAGCTCCGATCACATGAACGCCTACCGTAAAATGGTCTCAACTATGATCCTTTCCCGGGTCGCGAACCGGTGTGACATGGCGTGAAAACTTTGCCTGTAACAGACAGCACAAAACGGGGATGAAATGACTCACGATTCGATCAAGAAAAAACTCGTCAGCGTTATGTAAGAACAAATCTGTTTTTTGCGATCCGCGAGTTGATACAAGCAAGCATGAACCTTGCCCCAACATCTTGAGAATAAAAACCTCGGCTCAGTTGTTCACAAGCATATCTCACCAACGAAATGAACGTTTATTAATGCTCGGCGAGGGCCCGGGCTACCTTGAACTTTCGGAATCGGGGCCAAGATGATTCCGCTTACCATGGAAGGGAAAACAATGATAAATAAGAAGACGCTGATTTTTCTCGCCACGATACTCATAGCAGGCGCTTACAAAGCCGCCCAGGCGGATCAATCGCAGCCTTTGGCGCTCGGACCGTTAGAAGTGCTGCCTAGCGGCAACGGCATGCTCATGATAGGCGTGGGAGGATTCGATGCTTTGTGGCCACGGGACTCGGTAGGAAACGGGACATCCGCCTTGTTGAACGTGGAATATCGTTTCGGGAAGAAATTATTTTACCTGGGGCTGGTAACGGGAGTCCTGGTGAACAGCGATAGTGGAGGCTTCGTGTACGTGGGGAATTACGTCGACATCAGGTACAAGAAATTCATCGCAACGCCGCTCCTTTCGGTAGGCGCGTATAGCCAGGGCGCTGGCCCCGACCTGGGTGGAACGCTGGAGTTTCGATCGTCAATAACCTTTGCCTATGAGCTGGAGGACAAGTCCCGAATCGGCGTCGGCATCGCCCACATCTCCAATGCGTCAATACACGATGAGAATCCCGGGGAAAACGAGATCCTGGTGAGCTACAGCTTTCACTTCTGACCTTCGCGGTGCTCGAATCCGGCCGCGGCTCTGGCGGTTCCTTCGTTTACCACGGCGCCGCGAAATGGGTGCATCCAAGATTCAGACCTATTAAAGTTAGCGCCAGCCCAGATAATGATGCAATTAAGACAGGAGTTCCTGAGATGCCTCTCAAAGTCGGTGACAAAATCCCATCCTCAACACTCACCCACATGACCGCCGATGGCCCGAAACCCATAAAGACTGAAGAGCTGTTCGCAGGCAAAAAAGTCGTTGTGTTCGGGCTCCCGGGAGCCTTTACTCCAACCTGTTCCGTCTCGCATCTTCCTGGCTTTGTGGTAAACGCGGACAAGATCAAGGCAAAGGGCGTTGACGAAATCGTTTGCCTTTCCGTTAACGATGCTTTTGTCATGGATGCCTGGGGAAAAATCCAGAATGCCGAAGAGCTTCATATGGTCGGAGATGGGAATGCGGATTTCGCCAAAGCCATCGGCCTGCAGCTGGATCTAACTGCGCGGGGAATGGGTGTTCGAGTTCAGCGTTTCGCCATGATCGTGGAAGACAGCGTGGTAAAGCACATTAGCGTGGAGGCGCCGGGCAAGTTCGAAGTGTCCAGCGCGGAAAAAATTATGGAGCTGCTTTAAGCAGACCCAAACTCAGCATCCACCGACACTTCGGTCCTTACACGCAACAGGCTCCCAGGTCGTGTGTAGCGATCAGCGCTTGCCTGTTTTGAGCCGATACGGAACCATGGAGCGATCCGATGAAGTCTATTAGAGAAAATGCCGAAATGGACCCCGATTGGGATACGCCGCTCAGGCTCACGATAACGCCCGCCGCCATTATCGACACCATATTCGTCACGGCCGACAGCGTTCACACCGGTGAAGAGTCGTGCGTGGATCAATCGCTCGCGGTCATGGAAACGACGGCCATAGACGATCAAAGCGAAAACTATTGCCGCTTTGTCGAGCAGGAATACGTGGAGGAAGAAGACACGGAAGTCACCTGGCACGACTGGGCGGTGGAAGTTCGTATAGACAACGTCATGATTGTCGGCCACTGGCGCGCAACGGTGACGGGCAGCCCTTCAGACTGGGAGTGGTGCGCTGTCGAAGCGGAGAAAGCGTTCGCCGCCGCGTGTGTGCTCGTCGGCAAGCGAATTCGCCGGGGCATTGTAATCGACGCGCCGAGCGCGGCACCCAGAGCCTCGAGGACGCATCACTAACAGGCTGGTGAAAAACTCAGTTTTTCTCCAGCAGCCTGTGCGCGGCATAGGGACGTGCTGCCATTTTCGACGACTGCAAGTCGTTGAAAATGAAGCAAGCCGGAAATCGCATTTTCGGCGCAGTGTGGTGAAAAAGAGCATGGATGCGCTTTTTCACCATCACTGCTAACGCTCAGGCCATTTGAAACTTGATTGTTCCAATTGGCTCCTGCATGACCGATTGGTATCGGATAGGTCGACGCAGGTTTCTTCGCTTATTTTGCCGAGGCGAGACGGTCGGCGGCCCGGGTGGTTTCCGGCAGGCGAAAGCGGGTGACGCACTGCATAACAAGTTTGACCGCCGTATCCAGGCTTACCCGGTGACCCACCGAGACATAAACCGGCTTCACGCCCTTGCGGGTTCGAAGCACCGCTCCGATGGTCTCCTCGCCGTCCTTCAACGGTGCCCAGCGGCCTCGAGACTGTGGCACCCGGCCGTGGGTGCCGATGAGCCGCGATTTGGCAACGCCGATGGTGGGGATATTCGTCAAAATTCCCAGGTGGCACGCCAGCCCGAAGCGGCGCGGATGGGCGTAACCCTGACCATCGCAAAGGATGAGCTGAGGCAGGTCCTTTAGACGATTCAACGCCGCGACGATAGCCGGGATTTCGCGAAAGGATAACAGTCCGGGGACGTACGGGAACGTCGTGGGCAATGTGGCAGCCGCCTGGGCGCGTGGCTCCAGGGAGGGAAAGGCTAACACCGCTACGGCGGCACGGGTACGTTTTCCGCGGTATTCGAAACCCACATCTACGCCGGCCACTAAGCGAATTTTCCCCAATTGGTCACGGTTGCTGACGCGCCTACGCAGCTTTTCCTGAATCTCCTTCGCCTCAGCCGGGGTGACGTTCCAGGGGTGGCTATGACGGAGTCTCACCACCCGAGTGACTCCGCCGAGGTGAGACACGGTCCGCGGTCAGCGCCTACAATCATCGGCAAGCTGGAGAATATCGCCGGAACATTGGGCACCTCCGTCGGTCGAACCCGAGGATTTACCATCTTGTCGCTGCATAGCAAGGAATTCCACGTGCCGTCGAAAATTTTTCGCCTGGCCCGGGGCGCCATCGCGTTTGTCGCTTCGATTCTATTATTTTCCACCCCGGCTCTTGCCACCCACGAGATTGATCACCGCTTCATCGTGTGGGGGGAAGTGCTTACAAGCGATGGCCAGGCGGTGGCCGGCGAGACCATTAGCTTCACCGTGTCAAACGATACGCCCATCGGTTCTGCGGTTACCAACGAGCAGGGTCGCTATCGCGCAGTTCTTCACGTTCACGACGAAGACCTGAACAAGGTATTCGATATGACGGTGAGAGGGGTGAAGACGCAGGTCAAGATAGAGTTCGATCCCGCGGACAAGGTCACCGAGCGGGACAAGCGGGTGGATTTCACCATCGAGAAGTGATCGTCATGGCAAGCGCCGGACAGTAGTCAATCAAAAACACCGACTATAGGCGCGGCACTTTTCACTGAGACAGGAACCAGGCTTCGCCTCGATTTCTCAGACCGGCTGAATTAAGCAGTTAGAAGCTAACGATGCGTATGTCACCCTCTCTTTCCCGACATACGACATACGACATACGAGATACGGCCAGTTAGAGTTTCACGCGGCCTTAACGCTGCGGGCCCTCCGCGCATTTTGACGGGCCCGCTAAAGTATTTTATTCAGCTCTTCCTCCAGCTCCGGCAGCGCCTTGAAGAGATCGGCCACGAGGCCGTAGTCGGCCACCTGGAAGATCGGGGCCTCCTCGTCCTTGTTGATGGCGACGATGACCTTGCTGTCTTTCATGCCCGCCAGGTGCTGGATTGCCCCGGAAATTCCCACCGCCAAATACAGGTCCGGTGCGACCACCTTGCCGGTCTGGCCCACCTGATAGTCGTTTGGCACGAAGCCGGCGTCCACGGCAGCCCGGGACGCGCCTATGGCGGCATTGAGCTTGTCCGCGATGCCTTCCAGGAGCTTGAAATTGTCGCCGCTCTGCATGCCGCGGCCCCCGGAAATCACGATGCGCGCGGAAGTGAGTTCCGGTCTTTCGGACTTGGTCAGATCCTGGCCGACAAAGCTCGACAGCCCTGGATCGTCTGCCGCAGGCACGTCTTCGACCGTTGCGCTGCCGCCTTCGATGGCTGCCGGATCAAAAGCCGTAGCGCGAACCGTAATGACCTTGATCGTATCCTTGGACTTGACCGTGGCAATGGCGCTGCCGGCATAGATGAAACGGACGAAAGTGTCGTCCGATTCCACCTCGATGATCTCCGAGATTGGTGACACATCGAGCAGCGCCGCGGCCCTGGGCAGGACGTTCTTGCCGAATTTGGTGGCCGACGCCAGCAGGTGCGAGTAATCGCCGGCGAGATTCACCAGCAGGGCAGCCAGCGGCTCGGCCAGCGGATGTTCGTAGCGGGAATCGTCCGAGACTCTAACCTTGGAAACGCCCTTAACCTTGGACAGCGCATCTGCCACCGGCTTGCAGCCGCTTCCGGCGACCAAAACGTGGACGTCGTCCGAGAGCTTGCCGGCAGCGGTGATGGTGTTCAGGGTCGCCGGCGCGAGAGCTGCGTTGTTATGTTCCGCAAGGACTAGAACGGTCATCCGATCACCTTTGCTTCATTCTTGAGCTTTTCCACCAGCTCCGCGACCGACTGCACCCGGACGCCGGCGTCGCGCTTCGGCGGCTCGCTGACTTTGATGGTCTCGACGCGGGGGGTAACGTCGACGCCGAGCTCCTCGGGAGTCACGACATCAATAGGCTTTTTCTTTGCTTTCATGATGTTCGGCAGCGAGGCGAAGCGCGGTTCGTTGAGGCGAAGATCCGTGGTGATGACCACCGGCATCTTCAGCAACACCGTTTCCAGGCCCCCGTCGATCTCTCGCGTCAGCTTGAGTGAATTTCCGTCGATCTCGAGGCGATAGGCGTAGGTGCCCTGGGCCCAGCCGAGCAAGGCGGCGAGCATCTGTCCCGTTTGAGAATTGTCGCCGTCGATGGCCTGTTTGCCGACGATGACCAGCCCGGGTTCCTCGCGCTCCACCAGAGCCTTGAGCGCCTTTGCAACGGCGAGCGGCTCCAGATCGTTCTCGGTCTTCACCAAAATGCCGCGATCGGCGCCCATGGCCAGCGCGGTTCGAATGGTTTCCTGGCACTTCTCGATGCCTATGGAAGCCGCGATGACTTCAGATGCTTTTCCACCTTCCCGGAGCCTCAGGGCCTCCTCGACGGCAATTTCGTCGAAGGGGTTCATGGACATCTTTACGTTAGCGGTCTCGACACCGGTCCCATCCGCTTTTACGCGAACTTTCACGTTGTAGTCGATGACCCGTTTAACTGCGACGAGTACCTTCATTTTCCGTCCTGAATCCGCCTGATTCTGCCGATTACGGGGAGCGCGAAGGTTAATACGCTGGCCACGGCTTCGCAATTGCTGTCAGGCAGATGAAAACGCCTGCGTTTCAACTGCCTGGCGGTGGGCGCATAGGTGAGCAGGAAACAGACGAAAATCCGGTAGCCCTTCGTCTGTGTGAACGGGCGCGCCAGGGATTGCGCGCCCTGGGCTTTCGAGCGATGCAGGAAAGCATCGCTTGAGAGTGCCCCCATCCATCAAGCATTCTAAGTGCTTGATCGATGGCGTGAGGCGGAGACCGCGTCTTCGCCGATAGCTAAGTTGAAAATGGATAGAACATCGATTTTCAACCTAACTCATGGATCCCAGCCCTTGCCCGCTTTGTGCGCCGCGGGGAAAATCGGAAATTCGGCCGCGAATATCCGCCGGCGGCCGTTCATTCAGCAACGTCGAGGAGGTATCGGATGGATCGCGAAGCCATGGAGTTCGACGTGGTCATCGTCGGCGCAGGCCCTTCGGGGCTCGCCACGGCGATCAGGCTTCGCCAGCTGTGCGCGGAGAATGGACAGGAGCTCTCGGTATGCGTTCTGGAGAAGGGCTCGGAGGTGGGCGCGCATATACTCTCGGGGGCGGTGGTCGAGACCCGGGCCTTAAATGAACTCATTCCCGACTGGAAGGAAAAAGGCGCGCCGCTCAATACCGAGGCGAAGGACGACCGTTTTCTCTATCTCACCAAATCGTCCTCTATTCGCCTGCCGACGCCGCCGCAGATGAATAATGACGGCAACTACATCATCAGTCTGGGCAATCTCTGCCGCTGGCTCGGCAGCCAGGCGGAAGAAGCCGGAGTGGAGATTTTCCCCGGCTTTGCCGCCGCCGAGGTGCTCTACCACGAAGATGGCAGCGTCAAGGGTGTCGCCACTGGGGACATGGGAATTGGCCGCGATGGCAAGCCCAAGCCGGGCCACGAAGCGGGCGTCGAATTGCACGCACGGCAGACGATTTTCGCCGAAGGCTGCAGGGGCTCTTTGACCAAGACGTTGTTCGAGCGCTTTAAGCTGCGCAAGAACGCCAATCCACAGACCTACGCCATCGGCATCAAAGAGTTATGGGAGGTCGAGCCTGAAAAGCATCAGCAGGGGCTCGTCGTGCATACCATCGGCTGGCCGCTGAACGCGTCCACCTACGGCGGATCATTCATCTACCACCTGGAGGACAACCAGATGGCAGTGGGGTTCGTCATTGGGCTCGACTACCAGAATCCCCATCTCTCCCCCTTCGACGAGTTCCAGCGCTTCAAGACGCACCCGAAGATTCGAACCACGTTCGAGGGCGGGCGGCGGGTTGCTTACGGCGCCCGGGCGCTCAACGAGGGGGGATTACAGGCGATCCCCGAGCTCGTCTTCCCCGGTGGTCTGCTGGTGGGCGACACCGCAGGTTTCCTCAATGTTCCCAAGATCAAAGGCACCCACACGGCGATGAAGTCCGGAATGACGGCCGCCGAGTGCGTGTTCGATGCGCTGACCAAGGGTGACCATGTAAAGCAGATCTCCTCGTATCCGGAACGCCTCAAACAGACCTGGCTGTGGGACGAGCTGTATCGGGTGCGCAACGTTCGGCCGTCGTTTCGTTTCGGCCTTTGGGGCGGAATCGCCTATGCCGGTCTCGATACCTACATTCTCCGCGGCAGGGCGCCCTGGACCATGCGCCATCATGCCGATCATACGCGGCTGAAAAAAGCCAGCGAGTGTACGAAGATCGAATATCCGAAGCCGGATGGCATAGTGAGCTTTGACAAGCTGTCCTCGGTGTTCCTTTCCAGCACCAACCATGAGGAGGATCAGCCGGTTCACCTGCAGCTCAAGAATCCGTCTGTCGCCATCGAGGTTAATTTGAAGGACTACGACTCGCCGGAGCAGCGTTATTGTCCTGCAGGCGTCTACGAGATTGTTCGCGACGACGACGGCTCCAATCCGCGGCTACAGATCAACGCGCAAAACTGCGTTCACTGCAAAACCTGCGACATCAAGGATCCCACGCAGAACATCAACTGGGTCACGCCCGAGGGCGGCGGCGGACCGAATTATCCTAATATGTAATGGGTAATGGGTAATGCGTAATGCGTGACGCGTTATGCGACCAGAATCTTTCTTCGCATCACGCATCACCCGTCACGCGTCACGATTCGAGAGCTCAAACTAGCACTCTTAGAGGCAACGAGTTTAAAAATGGCAATCTACAAAGCACCCGTACGCGACATGCAGTTCGTCCTCCACGAGTTGCTCGACGCTGAGAGCGAGTTTCAGACTCTTGGTTTTGATGAGGCCAGTGCCGATGTGGTTGACGCCATCCTTGAAGAAGGCGCCAAATTTTGCGAGTCGGTAATTTTCCCCACCAATCGCGTCGGCGATCAGGAAGGGTGCAAATTCGACAACGGAATCGTCACCACGCCCGCCGGGTTTCGGGAAGCCTACAACGCGCTTTGCGAAGGTGGCTGGATGTCGCTTGCATGCGATGCCGAGTATGGAGGTCAGGGGCTGCCCAATACGCTGAGCGTTTTCTTCGAGGAGATGCTGCAGTCCGCCAATATGGCCTTCAGCCTCTACCCCGGTCTGACCCGAGGCGCATACGTGGCGATCACGGCGCACGGATCAAAAGAGATCAAACAGCGTTATCTTCCGAAAATGGTGGAAGGGACCTGGAGCGGAGCGATGGCGCTGACCGAGTCCCACTGCGGAACCGATCTTGGATTGCTCAGAACCCGAGCTGAGCCTCAGAAGGACGGCAGCTATCACCTCGCCGGGACGAAAATCTTCATCACCGGCGGCGAGCACGATTTGGCGGAAAACATCATCCACCTGGTGCTCGCTCGGCTCTCGGACGCGCCCCAGGGCAGCAAGGGGATCAGCATGTTTTTGGTGCCCAAGTTCCTGGTCAACGAGGACGGAAGTCTCGGTGAGCGCAACGGTATGAGCTGCGGATCCATCGAGCACAAGATGGGCATCAAGGGCGCCTCCACTTGCGTGATGAATTACGAAAACGCTAAGGGCTGGCTGGTGGGCGAGCCCAACCGCGGCCTGCACGCCATGTTCTCTATGATGAATCACGAGCGAATCATGGTGGGGCAACAGGGTCTTTCCCAGGCGGAGGTGGCGTATCAGAGCGCGGCGGACTATGCCCGGGAACGTGTCCAGGGGCGCGCGCTCACCGGACCGAAATTTCCCGACCAGCTGGCGGACCCCATCATCGTGCATCCGGATGTACGCCGCATGCTGCTCAGCTCCAAGGCCCAAAGCGAAGGCGCGCGGGCGCTGCTGGGCTGGGTCGCGCTGCTGGTGGACCGTGAAGAGCGACACCCGGACCCCGCAGAGCGTGAAGCAGCGGAAGACCTGGTGGCCTTGCTTACGCCGGTGGTGAAAGCCTTTTTCACCGACATGGGTAGCGAGGTCTGTAACAACTGCCTCCAGGTGTTCGGCGGTCACGGCTACATCGCCGAATGGGGCATGGAGCAGCTGGTGCGCGACGTGCGCATATCGCAAATCTATGAAGGCGCCAACGGCATTCACGCCATGGATCTGGTGGCGCGCAAGCTGCCCATGCACAACGGACGTCTGGTGCGCCGCTATTTGGAATTGCTCAACGCCTTCGTCAACGAACAGCGCGAGAACAAGGAGCTCGAAGAGTTCGTCGCGCCGCTGGGCGAGGCCGTGGAACGACTGCAGAAAGCAACCGAATGGCTAGCCAAGGCCAGCAGCGTAAATCCGGACGAGGCGGGCGCCGCAGCCTACGACTATCTGCGGCTGATGGCGCTCACCGCCATCGGTCATATGTGGGCGCAATCCGCCAGCATCGCATTGAACAAGATTGGCGGCGATAACACGGGCTTCTATAAAACCAAGCTCGCAACCGCGCGCTACTACATGGAGCGCATTCTGCCGCATACTCTTGCCCTGTTCGTGTCGCTCACCTCCGGCAGCGACACGCTGATGGCGCTGGACGCCGAAGCATTTTGAGCGCGGTTGAATCAACATCGGGTACCGCCGGTGGCGGGGACGGGAATCCACGGGAGCGCGTCGCTACCGCGCGGCGTCAAGAGTTGCTCCAGGCCGCGCTTCAGTACGCTGACTGCTGCCGGGAGGTCATTTCGCAGACCCGCAGTCATGGTGTCGAAGTTGATGCCAAGCCCGACCTGTCTCTGGTCACCAATGCCGACCTCGCCGCGGAGCGCGCTTTTCGCCAGAGCGTGGAGCAGGACTTTCCGGACATGGGCATCATCGGAGAGGAGTTCGGCGCGTCTCGTCCGGAAGCGGCGTACCAGTGGGTTATCGATCCCGTGGACGGAACCGCCGACTTCGCCCGAGAGTTACCCACCTGGGGCTGTATTATCGGGGTGTTCTTCGAGGGAGAGCCTATCGTGGGCGTCATCGACCATCCTGATCTCGGCCTGAGGATGCATGCGGCCCATGGCCTCGGCGCCTATTGCAACAACGAGCGCATGATTCTGCAAGACACCGTGTCGTCCCGAAGCGCGCTAACAGGGCGCGTCGGCGTGCCATCGCGATCCAGCTTTACCCGCTGTAGCAAAGACGGCCATGTCTTCGACGCCCTTGTCCGCGCCCATCCGGATTTCCGCACCTTGCGCACCTGCCTTACGCACACCTATGCCGCCACCGGACAGCTCGACGCCGCGGTGGAGTGGGACGCAAACATCTGGGACCTTGCCGCCACGCGAATTCTCATCGAGGAGGCAGGCGGGCGTTACCTCTGCGTGCGTGAGCGCGAGCAACAGGGAGCGGGTATGCTTTACTCCGCCGTGTTCGGGCGGCCGGCGCTCGTCGATCGCATCGCGGCGATGCTCGGGGCGCATATCTGAACGGAAAGCGGAGACCGCTTCTTCGCCTGAAGCTTGAGTTGAAAATCGATGACAAATCGATTTTCAAATTTCTATTGATTCCACGCGGGAGATCGCTATGAACATGACCGTGGTCATCGCGGCCGGCGGCGCCTTTGGCGCCTTGCTTCGCTACTGGGTGTCCATTGGCGTGCACCAACTCGCGGGCAGTAATTTTCCCTACGGCACGCTTACGGCAAACGTCGTTGGTTCACTGCTGATGGGCGCCCTTTACGTGCTTTTGATTGAGCGCATGGATGTCGATCCCATGTGGCGCGGCGCCCTGCTCATCGGTCTATTAGGTGCGTTCACTACTTTCTCCACTTT
>Ga0224512_10005044_pt1 | contig 10987 bp, 11 predicted proteins | sample SF_May12_sed_USG_4_FD_169103 | JGI IMG/M metagenome (GOLD analysis project Ga0224512, IMG submission 169103) | Sediment microbial communities from San Francisco Bay, California, United States - SF_May12_sed_USGS_13 | ecosystem: Environmental > Aquatic > Marine > Sediment | place: USA...
GCAGTTCACCGCGCTGGCCGTGCTGCTACCGGTGGTGGCGGGTCAGTCGGGCAATGCTGGGGCACAGGCTTTGGCGGTCACGATGCGTGGGCTGTTGCTGCGCGAGATCAGCCTGCGCCATTGGCCCGCGGTAATGGCCAAGGAGGCGATGACCGGACTGGTCAACGGGGTCGCTGTTGCGGTGACCACCGGGCTTGGGGTCTATGCATGGAGCGGTTCGCTGGCGTTGGTGGGGGTGATCACGCTGGCAATGGTTATTTCAATGTTTGCCGCCGGACTGGCTGGCGCGCTGGTGCCTATGTTGTTGCGCCGCTTCGGTCAAGACCCCGCCACTGCCTCGTCTATCATTTTGACCACGGTGACCGACGTCGTAGGCTTTTTCTCGTTCCTTGGCATTGCGGCGCTGTTTGCGCCGCTGTTGGCGCAGGGGGCGGCGTAAGCTGTACCTGCCGGTCGGCCCGCCGTCCGCGTTATAGAAGGTGGCCTAGGGCCGAACGCGAGGACGCGACATACTGCGTAGGCGGCTTTGAAATGACGTCCCGGGGGCTGGCCTAAAATGCCGCTATGTCCGACGCCCAAATCAACCTGACAAATCAATTCTTGATCGCAATGCCGGGCGCAACGGACAACACGTTCGCGGGCGCGGTAGTCTACATGTGTGAGCACACCAACAAAGGCGCGCTCGGCTTGTTGATCAACAAGCCCATCGACATCAAGCTGAAGAGCTTGTTCGAGAAGGTCGAACTGTCTTTGAGCCGCGAAGACCTTGCCAACAGCCCGGTGTACTTCGGTGGGCCGGTGCAGACCGAGCGCGGTTTTGTCTTGCACGAGCGCCAGGGCGAAGACAGTAGTCCCTACAGTTCGACGTTGGCCATTCCGGGCGGTGGCCTGGAGATGACCACCAGCAAGGATGTGCTGGAGGCCTTGTCCAGCGGCGCCGGGCCGAAGAAGATTTTGGTGACCTTGGGCTACAGCGGCTGGGGCGCCGGCCAGCTTGAAGACGAGATGAGCCGCAATGGCTGGATCAACGTTGGCGCAGTACCTGAGGTCATTTTCGACACACCCGTTGAGCAACGCTACGAACGGGCTCTTGCGCTGTTGGGCATCACGCCACATTTGCTCAGCCAGGAGGCTGGGCACGCATGAATGCGGTACCGACGACAGCGTGTGTCGCGCCGTCGTTGCTGCTTCCTCGATCATTCATGGCTTTCGATTTCGGCACACGCTGTGTCGGTGTCGCTGTCGGCAATACACTGACACGCAGCGCGACGCCCTTGCAGTCTGTTAACGCCGAAGGTGAAGCTCGCTTCGAAACAATTGCTCGGCTGATTGCGCAGTGGCAACCCAACGCGCTGGTGGTCGGCCTGCCGCGGTACCGCGACGGCGCGCCGCACGACAATACACGCCGCGCACAGCGTTTTTCACGGCAGTTGGGCGGACGTTTCGGACTCCCGGTGCACGAGGTGGACGAGCGCTACAGCACCACCGAAGCCAAGGCAGCAGGAGCCAACGACATCGACGCAGCTTCTGCGGCGATCATCCTAGAGCAGTTTTTCCGCGAAACCGGCTCGGCATGAGTACGCTGCACCTGGATGCCGAGGCGCTCTACCTTGACCTGCTGGCCGGGGTAAAACCGCTCTTGCGTGCCAACTCGGTATTGGTCGGCATCTGGTCCGGTGGTGCCTGGTTGGCCGAACGCTTGCAGCGCGACTTGCAACTCCCGGGGGAGCATGGGGTGATTTCAAGCACCTTGCATCGTGATGACTTTGCATCGCGTGGGCTGTCATCGGGTGCCGATCCGACGCGACTGCCCTTCGAGGTCAATGACAGGCCCATCTTGCTGATCGACGACGTGTTGTACACCGGGCGCACCATCCGCGCCGTGGTCAACGAGCTGTTTGACTTTGGTCGGCCCGCCAGTGTCACACTGGCGGTGCTGGTAGACCGCGGCGGGCGCGAGTTGCCGATCCAGCCCGCGTATGCCGCGGGCCGCGTCACGGTGTCTCGCGAGCAGCGCATCTCGCTGGCGCGGGACGAGTCGGGTACTGTCAGCTTCAACATCAGGGGTGCCTGATGTTGAGCCGGCGAAGCAATCACCGCAACCCGCAACTCAACGCCAATGGTGAACTGATTCACCTGCTGTCGATCGACGGCCTGCCCGCAGCGGTGATCCAGCATATCTTAGACACAGCGAGCACTTTTCTGAGCGTCAACGACCGCGAAGTGAAAAAGGTGCCTCTGCTGCGGGGAAAAAGCGTGTTCAATCTGTTTTTTGAGAACAGTACTCGCACGCGGACCACGTTCGAGATCGCAGCCAAGCGCTTGAGCGCCGATGTGCTCAATCTCGACATAGCCAAGTCCAGTGCCTCCAAGGGCGAGAGGTTGCTCGACACCATCGCCAGCTTGTCGGCCATGCATGCCGACATGTTCATCGTGCGCCACAGCGAGAGCGGCGCCCCTTATCTGATCGCCCAGCATTGCGCTCCGCATGTGCATGTGGTCAACGCTGGTGACGGGTGGCACGCACACCCCACTCAAGGGCTGCTGGACATGTACACCATACGCCACTACAAGCGCGACTTCACCCAGCTGACTGTCGCTATCGTGGGTGATTTGCTGCACTCTCGCGTTGCGCGCTCGGATATCCACGCACTCACGACGCTGGGTACACCAGAGGTGCGCGCCGTCGGACCCAAGACGCTCGTTCCCGACAGCCTGCGTGAGCTTGGTGTGCGTGTTTGCCACGACATGGCTGAAGGCGTCAAGAACGCCGATGTGATCATCATGCTGCGTCTGCAAAACGAGCGCATGAGCGGCGGATTGCTGCCCAGCGCGGGCGAGTTCTTCATGAGTTTTGGTCTAACGCCGGAAAAACTTGCGCTGGCCAAATCCGACGCCATCGTCATGCACCCGGGCCCCATCAATCGAGGCGTTGAAATCGACTCGGCCGTCGCCGATGGTCATCAAAGCGTCATCCTGCCGCAGGTTACCTTCGGCATTGCGGTGCGCATGGCCGTCATGAGCATCATCGCGGGCAACGAGCCATGAAGATTTTGATCGCCAATGGTCGTTTGATCGACCCGTCTTCAGGGTTGAACCAGACCGGCGACCTTGCCATTGCCGATGACCGCATCGTCGGGCTCGCCACGGCACCGGCTGATTTCAAGCCCGACCACCGCATCGACGCCAGTGGCTGCATTGTCGTGCCCGGCTTGGTTGACTTGGCGGCCCGCTTGCGCGAGCCTGGGCACGAGTACGAAGGCATGTTGGACAGCGAACTCAAAGCTGCCGCGGCTGGGGGGGTGACCAGCTTGGTGTGCCCACCGGACACCGACCCCGTGCTCGATGAACCCGGGCTGGTCGAAATGCTCAAGCTTCGCGCGCGCAAGCTCAGCCGTTGCAGGCTGTTCCCACTCGGGGCACTGACGCGCCAACTCTGCGGCGAGACTTTGACCGAGATGGTCGAGCTCACGGCGGCGGGTTGCGTCGGCTTTTCGCAAGCGGATAGGGCGATTCGCGATACGCAAGTGTTGCAACGTGCGCTGCAGTACGCAGCCACCTTCGGCTACACGGTATGGATACGCCCGCACGACCCATGGCTGGGCAAGGGCGTGGCGGCCAAGGGAGCAGTGGCGATGCGGCTCGGTCTTTCGGGTGTGCCGGTGAGCGCCGAAACAGTCGCGCTGCACACGCTGTTTGAGCTGATACGCGAAACGGGTGCACGCGTGCACCTTTGCCGCATCTCGAGCGCGGCCGGGGTGGCATTGGTGCGCTCGGCCAAGGCGGAAAGGTTGCCGGTCACTGCCGACGTGAGCATCAACTCATTGCACTTGACCGACACGGACATTGGCTACTTCGACTCGGCCATGCGGTTGATTCCACCGTTGCGCCAACAGCGAGACCGCGACGCGCTGCGCGCTGGCTTGGCCGACGCTACGCTGGATGCGCTGGTGAGCGATCACACGCCCGTCAGCGCAGACGAAAAAACGCTGCCCTTTGCCGAGGCCGAGCCTGGTGCCACGGGGCTGGAGTTGCTGCTCAGCCTGGCTTTGAAGTGGGGAGAAGACAAGAACGTGGGTTTGGAACGAGCGCTCGCCGTCATCACCAGCGAGCCGGCGCGCGTGCTCGGCACGGCGCTGGGTTCACTCGGGTCAAGCGCCGGGCGTTTGGCCGTGGGCGGTGTGGCCGACGTATGCGTGTTCGACCCCGGCCAGCGCTGGGCCGTGGACCCATCGCAACTGGTGAGTCAGGGCCGGCACACGCCCTTTGCCTTCGAATCCACGAACATGGAACTGCCGGGACGCGTTCAGCACACCCTGGTCGCCGGTCACGTGGCGTACTCAGCCGGTTCGACGGCGTGAGCAGGCGGCGCGTCACATCGGGACGAAGTCGTGTAGCTCCTCATGCCCGTTCAAGCGCTACGCCCTTGCGTTGCCACAGCAGCTGCAGCGGCGGCTGCCGCCTGTGGATCGCCCAGGTATTGACTGCGTATGGGTTTGAGTTTGGCATCCAATTCGTAGGCCAATGGGATGCCGTTTGGAATATTCAGCCCGACAATGTCGGTGTCAGTGATGCCGTCGAGATACTTCACCAACGCACGCATGCTATTGCCGTGGGCAGAGATCAATATACGCTGGCCGGACTGGATGGCCGGGGCCAATGTCTCGTGCCAAAACGGCAGTACGCGGGCAACCGTGTCTTTAAGGCATTCGGTCAATGGCACATCGCCTGCCTTGAGACCGGCATAACGCCGGTCGCCGCGTTCGCTGCGTGGGTCGGATACGTCCAGCGACGGCGGTGGTGTGTCGTAGCTGCGGCGCCAAATCAACACCTGCTCGTCGCCATATTGCTTGGCCGTCTCGGCCTTGTTCAACCCTTGCAGCGCGCCGTAATGGCGCTCGTTCAGCCGCCAGTCGTTGACGACCGGCAACCACGTACGATCCATCTGGTCCAGCATGTGCCACAGAGTCCAAATCGCTCGCTGCAGCACAGAGGTGTAGGCGACATCGAAGTCGTAGCCTGAGTCCTTCAACAATCGGCCTGCTTGCTGGGCTTGTTGTACGCCAGTGGGGGTGAGGCCGACGTCGGTCCAGCCCGTGAATCTATTTTCCAAGTTCCAGGTCGATTCGCCGTGGCGTACGAGTACGAGTTTGTACATAGGGTGGGTGCGCTACTGGTTATGAGCTTTGCAAAATGAAGAGCAAGCGAAAGCGTCAAATTTTATAATCAGGCCGCGCGCGTAGTAGTGTGTAACATCGTGCACCGATCGGACTCCCTTTTTGGACTTTCTTCTCGACAATTGGTTGTTGGTACTTGTCGCCCTGACCTCTGGCGCCTTGTTGTTGCGGCCATTGCTCACGCAAGGCGCAGGTAGTGTGACGTCCAACGAGGCAGTGCGGCTCATCAACCGCGAGAAGGCGGTATTGATCGACGTCAGTGAACCTGCCGAGTACGCGGCGGGGCATGCCGTCGGCGCCAAGAGCGTTCCCATGGCTGGGCTGGAGACTTCCGCCAGTTTGCCAAAGAACAAGGCCCTGCCGTTGATAGTCATGTGCCCAAACGGCGCGCGCGCTGTGCGCGCTGCTAGCATGCTCAAGAAGCTTGGCTTCGACAACACTCACGCGCTGACCGGCGGGCTGGTGGCTTGGCGCGCCGCCAACCTGCCGGTGGAGAAATCGGTCTGACAAAAGTAAGGGTAAAGCGGCGCCCGCATGCGTTGCGCAGACCGGCAGCGGCAACATCCGAGCAAGCAACGACCACGAGTCGACGGCGCTCAAGGCGTAGTCGGGGCGGTTCCAGCGTCTGCGCGATAATTCTGTACGCGGCCCGCAATGTTACCGTTGCGGGCTTTGTCTTTTCAAAGTGAGAGCATCATGGCTGACGACACCAAGACCCCAACGTTCCAAATTCAGCGCATCTACATCAAAGACCTGTCGCTCGAGCAACCGAATTCGCCGCAAATCCTGCTGGAGCAAAAACAGCCGCAGGTTGACATCAATTTGGCGGTAGCCGCCAGCCCGTTGACCGAAGGCATCTACGAGGTCTGCGTCACCGCAACGGTGACTGCCAAAATCGCCGACAAGACCTTGTTCCTTGTCGAAGCCAAGCAAGCCGGCATTTTCGAAATCCGCAACATTCCACCCGAGCAGTTGCAGCCCGTCATTGGCATTGCTTGCCCGCAGATCGTCTACCCCTACTTGCGTGCCATCGTGTCCGACATCTGTACCCGTGCCGGTTTCCCGCCCGTGATGTTGACCGAAGTGAATTTTCAGAGCATGTACGAAGCGCAACGAAAACAGCAAGCCGCTGCGTCCTCGAATGGCAGCGGCTCGGGCGACGGCTCGGGAGTCGTCACACCGAGTTGATCGTTCTGCTGAGCGTTCCGTTGAGGGCCTGTTAGCACGACGCAAGCCCCATGCGTTGCCACCGCAAAGCCCGCCAGCAAGGCGCAACGCGCAACCGGATTGGCCATTCGGCGAGCATTGGCAACGCTGCGCGCGGGATCTGCCGTGGCAATCCGTACGGGAACGAGACCGTCGGGCCGTATGGCGTCGCTGTGCTCGTTGCCCAGACGGCCAGTCTGCACTGCGTTGCGCGCCGCCTAGACTTGCGGTCTGACAAGTTCCCTTCGCACGGGACTTTCGTGGCGTTTACAGGCCCTGGCCGAACCCGGCTGGATCGCGTATGAACCTCACGATACTCGGGGCAGGTGCATGGGGAACCGCGCTGGCTGTCAGCGCGGCCACGCGTTGCTCGACTTTGCTGTGGGGCCGCGACGAAAACCAATGCGCATTGATGCGCGACCAGCGCGTCAACGAGCGCTACCTGGCCGGTATCGCGCTGCCGGCGGCGTTGCACATCACGTCCGATTTCGATGCTGCGGTGGCGCATGCACATGCGGGCTTGGTGATTGTCGCCACGCCGATGTCGGGTCTGCAGGCAATGCTTCAGCGCCTGCATTGCGATCGTGCCGGCACGCCAGGTGTGCTGTGGTTGTGCAAGGGGCTGCAAGAAAATTCGGGCCGGCTCGGCCATGAAGTAGCCGACGCGCTGTGTGCGGCCTCTCAGGCGGTGGGCGTGCTCTCGGGCCCGAGTTTTGCCATCGAGGTGGCGCGCGGCCAACCCACTGCCTTGGTCGTCGCCAGTGCCAACGCTGGGCTGTGCCAGTCTGCGGTGAATATGCTGCACTGTGAATCATTGCGAATTTACACGTCGAACGACGTCGTCGGCGTGGAAGTCGGCGGTGCGCTCAAGAACGTGCTGGCCATCGCCGTCGGCATTTGCGATGGGCTGGCCGCTAACGATGGCTTGCAGTTGGGCTTGAATGCGCGCGCTGCTCTCATCACGCGTGGGTTGGCCGAAACCACACGCCTGGGGCTGGCGCTCGGTGCGCGCGTGGAGACCTTCATGGGTTTGTCGGGCTTGGGCGACCTGGTGCTGACCGCCACGGGTGATCTCTCGCGCAACCGGCAAGTTGGCCTGCGGTTGGCGCGGGGGCAAGCGCTGGACCAAATCTTGCGCGAGCTGGGTCACGTCGCCGAGGGTGTGACTTGCGCTGCCGCTGTGCTACAGCGTGCCCGAGCACTGAGCGTGGACATGCCCATCACGCAAGCCATGGTGCGCGTACTGCAAAGTCAGCTGACGCCTGCCCAGGCGCTGGAGCAGTTGATGGGCCGCAGCGCGCGGCCTGAGCATGAACCCATCGGTTGCAGTTGAAGTTCATCCCTACGCGCGGACGATTGTTTAGGTTTGCAGGGCCTGCTTCGCGAGCTGCGCTCGTTCTCGGGTTTGGCTTGTTGGCCGCTCTGGCGTGGTTGTCGCCGCTGCGTGACATTGAACCGCGGTGGGGGCTGAGCGCGCTGTACGCCATTCGTGGTGTACGCCCTGCGCCGCCTCAGGTCAGCGTGATCGCTATGAACCTGCGCGCAGCCGAGAAGCTGGGCGTGCCTGCACGGCCAGACCGTTGGCCGCGTTCTTTGCATGCGGAGCTGGTCGATGGTCTGCACGAGGTCGGGGCTACCGTCGTCGCGTTTGACTTGCTGTTCGATCGCGCGCGCGAGCCAGACGGCGATCAACGCTTGATGCAAGCCATGCGTCGTTCAGGCAACGTCGTTTTGGTGCAGTACCTGCGGCGCGACAAGCTGCATGCGGGTAATTCGTGGGCGGTTGTCGATCGCGTCGTTGAACCACTGCCCTTGTTCGCCGAAGCGGCGCTGGCAAGTGCACCGTTTATCGTGTTGAAAGCGCGCGACGGCATTTCTGAATACCCGGCCTTTGTCCCAGAAGGTGGTGCCCTGCCCAGCCTACCCTTGTTGTTGGCAGCCATCATGGAACCGGCGCCACTGGCGGCACTGGCATCAGCTGTGCAGATAGGAGGGGCGCAAGGGACAGAAGGGGCGCAAGGGACGCATGCGTTGCCATCCCAGTTGGTGGCGCTGCGGCGTCTAGCGCAGGCTGATACGCCCAGGAGGGCGGCCCTGCTCAACAAGCTCGCTGCTTCATCAACGCCCGGTTGGCCGTCATTGCTGAGCGTGCGCAATCCACGGGTTACGTTCAACTTCTACGGGCCGCCAGGCCGCATCGACACCATAGGCTACGACCGTGCTATTGAATGGCTGCGCAGTGCAGCCCCCGAGGCCGCCCGCCTACGCGGCCGAGCGGTGTTGGTGGGGTTGTCTGAATTCAACCAGCCTGAGCAGCGCGACGTCTACCCTACACCGTGGAGTTCCGTCGAGGGTTTGGATATCAGCGGCGCCGAGCTTGCCGCAACGGCCTTGGCCAACCAACTCGATGGTTCTGCACTGCGGCGGCTGCCAGCAACGCAGGAGTTGGGTGTGACGGCTGTTCTCTCCGCGCTGTTTCTTGTGCCGTGGCTGTTTTGGCTGCCTTGGCATGCAGCGCTCGCCAGCGTTGCGATCGCCTCGGTGTACAGCGTAGGCGCAGCCCTGCTCTTTGAACGCGTGTACTTGTGGTTGCCCTTGGCTTTGCCGCTGTTGGTCGTGCTGCCCTGCGCTGTGGTCGTTGGCCTGGTGCTTCGGTACAGCGCAGTGGAGCGGCAACGCGTGCGCCTGCGCACGGCGTTAACCCACTACGCGCCCGACGAGGTGATCGGACAACTGGCGCGCGAGTTACAAGGCCGCGACGATCTCGTCAACGTCGTATGCTTGTCCAGCGATATTGAAGACTACACGCATCGCGTTGAGTGTCGCAATCCTGCGGACGCTCGTGCCTGGATCAACGCGTACTTCGAGAATGTATTTCCGATCATCCGTGCTCACGGCGGCCACGTGGTTGACCATGCCGGCGACTCTATGGTGTGTGTCTGGCTGTCACGAGACCAGCCGGCTGCTGCTTGCCTGGCGGCGGTGCAAGCTGGGCTCGCGATCCATACGCTGTGCAATACATGTCAGGGTGAGCAACTCAGCGCAACCGACCTTGACGCCTGGCCTACCCGCATAGGCTTGCACCTTGGACCGGTATCTCTGGGTGAAACAAACGTAGGCGACATGCTGCACGCTCAACCCCGTATCGTGGGCGACATCGTCAACACCGCGAGCCGTATCCAATCTGCCAACAAAGCGCTGGGTTGCCGCGTGCTCGTGTCAGAGCCGGTTGCGGCTCACCTGCCGACGCATAGCGTTCGTCCGCTAGGGCGCTTTATGTTGCAAGGCAAAGCCCAGCCGGTCGGCTTGGTAGATCCTATGCCGGCAACGCCCGAACTGAGCGCCTTGTACGCGCAAGCGCTGACCGCCCGAGAGCAAGGGTTGCTTGACGCTGCGCGCAGCGCGCTCGATCGCTTGCGGGCCAAATATCCAAACGATGGGCCAACCGCGTACCTGCTGACCCAGCTCAACGCGTCGGGCCCGCTCAGCTTGTCCCTAAAATGATCTGTATGAGATTACTCTTCGTCGTCGCGGTGCTGGCGTGTTTGCCTGGCACCGTGCTGGCCTGCGAAGGCCCCGAGGCTCGTCTGGTGTCGGTTGAAGGCGTGGTTGAAGTCCGCGCGGTGGGCGCGACGGCTTGGCGGACAGCTGCCATCGGTCAGGCTTTGTGCGTCGGTGACGCGGTCGCGGTGCGCCAGCTCAGTCGCGCAACGGTGGTACTGGCCAACGACGTACTGTTGAGGTTAGATCAAAACTCCGTACTCACGCTGACCGCGTTCGACACTGGCCAGACTTCAGAGTTGGGCCTGCTGCAAGGGGCGTTGCATGTGCTCACCCGCTTTGCCAATCGGCTGCGGGTGGTTACTCCATACATGAACGCGATGGTCGATGGCACCGAGTTCACGGTCGCCGTGCTTGACGACGCGGCGCGAGTGACCGTCACCGAAGGTCAAGTGCGCGCTCAAAACACTGCTGGCCAACAACTGCTGAGTTCGGGTTTGTCCGCGCAAGCCGTCACTGGGCAAGGCCCCACTGCACTGCCGTTGCGCCCGCAAGATGCGGTTCAGTGGGCGCTCTACTTCCCACAAATCGTACAACCTACACCAGCCGAGCTGGCAGCGTTGCCACCCAACGCGTTGACAGCAACGCAACTTGCGCAGCAAGGCCGATACACTGAAGCGCTAGCCGCTTGGCCTGACGCTGCCAGCGAGGACTTGCGAGTTGCACGCGCCGGTTGGTTGTTGGGTGTAGGGCGCGTGGAGGCGGCTGAAAAATTACTTGCCGAAGTGCTGAACCAAGCATCGGCACCTGCGGCCTTGACCGCCCAAGCAGCGACTGTGCAAGCCCTCATCCAAGTGGTGCGCAATCAAGCCACAGATGCGTTGGAAACTGCTCACCGCAGCATCGCCACTGACGCGCAAGCCGCTGCGGGCCAACTGGCATTGAGTTACGCGCTGCAAGGCTTGCGTGACCCCAATGCTGCGCTCAATGCTGCCCGGCACGCCGTCACGCTGCAGCCGAGCCATGCGCTGGCATGGGCGCGCAAGGCTGAGTTGGAGTTGTCGGTCGGGTTGCTGCAAGAAGGTCAAGCCAGCGCTACCCGC
>Ga0224512_10005045_pt1 | contig 10987 bp, 7 predicted proteins | sample SF_May12_sed_USG_4_FD_169103 | JGI IMG/M metagenome (GOLD analysis project Ga0224512, IMG submission 169103) | Sediment microbial communities from San Francisco Bay, California, United States - SF_May12_sed_USGS_13 | ecosystem: Environmental > Aquatic > Marine > Sediment | place: USA: California...
AATGCCCATAGCGCAAGCGTTCCACCAGGCCGACCGTTTCCTGCTCCGATCCACCATTGGCGCTCCAGGCGACTTCCGGCAGATCAATCACCAGCCGGTATGGGGATCCCAGAAGAAACGCGGAATACGGCACCGAGCTGGTCAGGTCGAGAACGACACGTGTCGTGCCCTTCGCGGCGCTTGGGGGATCCAGGCCCAGCCGCACACCGGTGACCGCCGGCTCTTTTGCTGCGGCGCTCCCGCAAAGAGGGAGAATCACGGGCGACGCGACCAAAAAGCCCCCGAGAGCGAAAAATAAAAAGACTGGGCTGCGAAAGCTCATACGCCAGTATGGTTCCAGCTTATGCGTTTGATATGGCTAGACATATAGTTGATTCGGCGAATCGAGCAAAACAAATAACGAACAAGATTGTCATAAATTTGGTTGCCGCGGGGAAATTTATGCGTTGTCCTGCAAACGCAATCGCGCGTATTTTGGCATCGCGCGTATCATCGCCGGCCGGTCGCCCCGGCATTCCGGTGTGACGGTGCAACGGATCGCCTAGGTCAATCCCTTTCCGGCATGTTCGGTCAGGGGTTGAGGGACGGCGAGTCGGGGCACTTCCGAATCCGGCGGTATAGTATTGAGGAACTCGAAGCCGATCGCGAACGGGCCTCCGGGTAGGGAAGTTCGTTACGGGATGAGCGGGCGCTTAAATGCTTTGCCGTCTTGGCGCATGGATACCATGCACTGTTCGACGGTTGAATTCGAAAGCGCTGCCGGCTTCGCACCAGACACGATGCCGCTGCGAAGGTCTGTTACGCGCGGACCTGCAGGGGCATATTGGAGTTTTGCCTTATGGCTCGGAGAATGTTGATTGATGCGAGCCATCCGGAAGAGACCCGGGTGGCCGTAGTAAATGGTAAACGCCTCGAAGATTTCGATTACGAGACTTCCCGCAAGAGACAACTCAAGGGGAACGTGTACCTGGCCAAAGTGGTCCGGGTGGAGCCCTCGCTTCAGGCCGCCTTCGTGGATTATGGCGGCAACCGGCACGGGTTCCTGGCGTTCAGTGAAATTCATCCCGACTACTATCAGATTCCGGTCGCCGACCGCGAGCAGTTGCTTGCGGAGGAGGCGGAGGCCGAGGAAGCCGAGGACTCCGAAAACGGCGGACCGGTGGAGACAGTCGGCGGCGACGAGGTCGAGGAGGTTGAGCGCAAGCGCATCAAGCACTACCGGCACTACAAGATCCAGGAAGTCATCAAGCGCCGGCAGATCATGCTGGTGCAGGTGGTCAAGGAAGAGCGCGGCAACAAGGGTGCGGCGCTGACCACCTACCTGTCACTCGCCGGGCGCTATTGCGTACTGATGCCCAACACCGGGCGCGGTGGCGGCATCAGCCGCAAGATCGGCAATGTCAAGGATCGGCGGCGGCTGAAGAAGATCCTCGACGAATTTAAGATCTCTCCGGGTATGGCGGTAATCGTCCGCACTGCCGGCGCCGAGCGCACCAAGGCGGAGATCAAACGGGACTACGAGTATCTTGTGCGCCTGTGGGACGACATCAGGAACCGCACCATGGAGTCAATCGCACCGACCCTGGTACATGAGGAGGCCAACCTGATCAAGCGGTCGATCCGCGACCTCTACGACAAGGACATCGACGACGTGCTGGTCGAGGGCGAAATGGGCTACCGGGTCGCCAAGGATTTCATGAAGGCGATGGTGCCGAGCCACGCGAAGCGCGTGCAGCGCTATGACGATCCGGTAATTCCGCTGTTCTTCCGCTATCAGGTCGAAAGCCAGATCGACGCGATCTACAACCCCATCGTACAATTGCGCTCAGGCGGCTATCTGGTTATTCACAGCACCGAGGCGCTGGTCGCGATCGACGTGAATTCGGGCCGCGCCACGCGCGAGCGACATATCGAGGAGACAGCGCTCAAGACCAATCAGGAGGCGGCCGAAGAGGTTGCCCGGCAGCTGCGGCTGCGGGACCTTGCCGGCCTCATCGTCATCGACTTCATCGATATGGAGGAAAACCGCAACAATTCGGCGGTGGAACGACGGCTCAAGGAAGCACTGCGAAACGACCGCGCGCGCATTCAGATCGGACATATCAGTGCATTCGGGCTACTGGAGATGTCGCGGCAGAGGCTGCGCCCGAGCCTGCTGGAGACCTCGAGCGAGTTGTGCCCCGCCTGCGGGGGCACGGGACATATCCGTTCGACCGAATCCACGGCGCTGCACGTGATGCGCGGAATCGAGGAAGAGGGACTGCGCCGCCGCGCCGCCGAAATCGACGTATTCGTGCCGTCGTCCGTGGCGCTCTATATCCTGAACCACAAGCGCGACATCATCGCATCGATCGAGGAGCGCTGCGACCTCACGGTCGTGGTCGCCGCCGACGACGGGTTGATCCCGCCGGAATTCAGAATCGAACGGGTGCGGTCGCGCGAAGGGGAGGAAGGCGAGGCCGAAGCCGAGGAGGTCTCGGCCTCGGAAGAGACCGTGGACGACGGCGGCCGGCGCAAGCGCCGGCCCCGCAGGCGCCGCAAGGACCGCCGTGAGGTTGAGGCGGTCGAGGCCCCGGATGCCGGTGAGCCCGAAGAAGAAACCGCAGAAACCGCTGAGACGGCGGCTGGCGCGGACGGCGAGGACGGCGAGGAAGAGCCGCGCAAGCGACGGCGGCGCGGAAAACGCGGCGGACGCCGGCGCAGCCGGAAGGCTGCGGATGCCGTCTCCGACAGTCCGGTGACCCCGGTCGACGGCCCGGATGGCGCGGAACCCGAAACGCCTGAGCAACCCGTCGTGGCGGAGCCCGAATGGGACGATCGTGTCGCTGAGGCTGCGCCGGAAGAGCCGGTCGCCGCAGCCGCACCGCCACCAAAGCGCGCCGGCCGGCGGCGCAAAAGGACGGAAGCGCCCGATCCGGATGCCAAGGCCCCGCAAAACGAAGCCGAAAGCATGGATGCAGCGGCAGCGCCTGTGGACGACGCGGCAGAGATACCCGCTGTGGAAGATAAGCCCAAACCCCGGCGTCGACCCGGCGCTGCGGCCAAGACGGGCGCACGGAAAGAACCGAAAGCCAAATCTGCAGCCGTCAAGCGCCCCGCGGGAAGAACCCGCAAGACGGCGAAGAAAACCGCAGCGGCCGAATTTGGCGGTGACGATGCCACGCCCGACAAGCGCCACAACGAAGAGCCGGAGATCGATACCGGCATAGCGCCCCGCCTGTCCGAGCCGGCCGCGCCCGCCACCGCCGACCATGTGCCGGGATCGGTCTACGCGGGATCCGCGTCCGGGGAAGAACTCCCGGTGGACCAAGGAGCGCCGGAACCCCTTGAGGACGCAAAACCGAAACGGACCGGATGGTGGCGACGGTCGCCAGGCTAACTCGGGAATCCCGTTGAAACGCCTTGATACATGCGCGACGCCGGCCCCGGCGTCCCGGTCGCGCACGGCCGGTTCATGGCCCTAACGATTGACGATTGGTTAACAAATGGTAAGATTGTACCCTTCTGCCGCGCCGCCATAGGGCGCTTGGCGGCGCCGGTATCGTTGCAACGTAGGGCGCTGGTCCTGTTTGAAAAGGCGGGGGCATGCAATGTTCGGTGCGAAAAAGGATTTCGGCATAGACTTGCGGGCTCGGCCCGCTGGCGAGCGTGGTCAGCGTCACAAGAGCTCACGTCCGGTTTGGCTGTTCCGCACGCTGGCGCCGGTGATCGGTGCGTTTGCGCGGCACGGCCGCCTGCGGATCGACTATCGCAACATTGACGAGTTCGAGTACGGGGACGGCACCGGGCCGCTTTACCGGATTCGACTGAACACCCTTCATCTTGTTCCCAGGATCGTGGTCAATCCCGACCTCGGCTGCGGCGAGGGCTATATGAACCGCGAGTGGGACCTGGAACGGGGCGATCTCGCGGGTCTTATCGGCATGTTTTGCAGAAACGAACACTCGGCATCGGAAACGCTCTGGGGCCGACGCATCCGCTATGCCACGAGACTGTTGCACAAGGCGCGGCGGATCAGCCCGCGAAAGGCACGCCGCAATGCCGCCCACCACTACGATATCGGCAATGACCTGTACGAGGGGTTTCTCGATGACGGCATGAACTATTCCTGCGCTTTTTTCGAGTCTCCCGACCAGTCGCTGCGGGACGCGCAGCTCAACAAGTTGCGTACAACCATTCGCCGGCTCGAGATCGAGGCGGGTTCACGCGTGCTCGATATCGGCTGCGGCTGGGGCGAGCTGACGCGCCTGATCGCCGCTGAAAGCGAAGCCGCGCAGATAACCGGAATCACCCTTGCAGAGCGGCAGCGCGACTGGGCACGCCACAGGGCCGGCGCGTGGCTTGGCGCCCGCCTGGATTACCGGCTCGTCGACTACAGGATCCATGCCGAGGAAAATCCCGGACGGTACGATCGCATCGTCAGCATCGGTATGTTCGAACATGTCGGCGCGAAGCATTTCGCCGAATATTTCGGCGCCGTGCGGCGCATGCTCTCGGATGACGGCAGGGCCCTCATTCACACGATCATGCGGGCGAAGCGAAGCGAAACGAGCCCCTGGGTGCAGAAATACATATTTCCCGGCGGTTACATCCCGACACTGCAGGACACCGTGACGTCGGCACGGCAGGCGGGGCTGGATCTGGCGCACGAACCCTTCATCCACGGAAGCTTCCACTATGCGGAAACGCTGCGCCGCTGGCGCGCCAACTTCAACGACGCCTGGCCGCACCTCAAGAGCGACCGGTACGATGAACGGTTTCGCCGTATGTGGAATTACTATCTCGCGGGTTCCGAAGCCGCCTTCGACACCAACGGCATGTATGTCGGGCAGGTGCTGCTGCGGAAGGCGTGAGGCCGCGCGGCTCAGCCCGCCCGCCACGCTTTCAGCGCCGCGGCCGCGCTCGCCATCTCCTCGGCGCTCCCGGCAAACGAGAAGCGCAAGAAGCGGTTGCCGCGCGCCGCATCGAAATCGACGCCCGGAGTTACCGCAACGCCCGCCTCATTCAGGATTCGGCGGCAGAAGGCTTCGCTGTCATTCGTCATGTTCCCGACATCGGCATAGATGTAAAAGGCGCCATCCGACGGCGCGAGTTCGGTGAAGCCCGCGCTCGGCAGCTCCCGCAGCAGCATTTCCCTGTTCGCCGCATAGCGCAACACGTTGGCCCGCAGTTCTTCATGACAGTCGAACGCGGCAACCGCCGCAATCTGCGAGAGCGTCGGTGGCGAAATAAAGAAATTCTGCGCCAGGGATTCCACCGCCCGCATCAGATCCGCCGGCACCACCATCCAGCCGAGCCGCCAGCCGGTCATCGAAAAATATTTCGAGAAACTGTTGATAATGACGCCGTCGTCGGTGAATGCGGCCGCCGTATCCGGCCTGCCACGGTAAGTGATGCCATGATAGATTTCGTCGGAAATAAAGCGGATATCGTGCCGGCGGCAATAGTTGACCAAGGCGCGAAACGCCTCGGTGTCGAGCATCGTGCCGGTCGGGTTCGAAGGGCTGGCGACAATAAGACCGTGGACCGGATTTTCGGCGCGCGCCCGGTCCAGCAACTCCGGCGTGGGTTGAAACCGGTCCTCCAGCGTGCTCATCAGCGACACCGGCTCTACCCCCAGTGCCGACAGGATGTTCCGGTAGCAGGGATATCCCGGCGCCGCCAGCGCAACTCTGTCCCCCGGGTCGAACGCCGACAGAAACGATAGCATGAAGGCCCCGGACGAGCCGGTAGTAACCACGATACGTTCCGCAGGCACCGCCACGCCGTAATAGTCCTGGTAATGCCGCGCGATGGCCTGCCGGAGTTCCGGTATGCCAAGAGCGACCGTGTAACCGAGCCGGTGGTCGCCCAGCGCCGCATGGGCTGCTTCGATGACACCCTGCGGCGCGCCGGTTCCGGGCTGCCCGACCTCCATATGCAGGACATTGGCGCCGGATTTCTCACGCTCGGCCGCAGCGCGCATCACTTCCATGACGATGAACGGCGAGATGCGCCCGCGAATTGCGGTCTTCAGGGGCATGCGACGGCTCCGTACTAAATTACACCACTAGTTCGGAATGGCCACGAACCCGAAACCACGGGGATCGGTTTCGGCCCAGCACAGGATTTTGCTCGCTTCGGCCGGATAGCCGGCGGGACAATAGACCGCGTTGACCCGGCCCAGCGCTGGTACCGTCGAAAGCTCGTGGCCGCGCCCTGCCAGTGCCGCCCGAACTGCGGTGTCTGCCGACGATTCGAGGTAGACCGTCGCGCCTCCGCCGACATGCGTGCGCGGGTACCGCATCGCCTTGTCCAGCCGCCCCCCTGTCACCACCGACTCTGCGGCCACGGTCATCATCGCCGCCGCGGCCTCCGGTCCGGAGCCGCCGACAGCTGCGAACTTGAAGGCTGACACACGCGGATTGAAGACGATCATCGGGCCGAGCGGGACCGGGTTGCGATCGTCCGGCCCCGGCGCCGGCGCCAGCAGAATTCCCGTTCCGCGCGCCACCACGCCGGCCCCGAAAGGATGGTAGGAAGTAAAGCTGCAGGCGACTGCGCCGCCGAGCACGTCCAGCACCACGAATCCGGTGCTCGCCGGGCTGTCGGGACGGGACTGCGGCATCGCACCGCCGCTGCGGGAATCGGATGCTTCATCGGGATCGTAGTTTTCCAGGGCCTCACGCGCCGCACGGGCCGATATGAGGGTTGCGGCATCGACGGTGGTGCCGTCGTCGGCGAGCCAGCGTGCGCGGCCTGCCCAGGCGCGACGGCTGGCCTCGACAAGGAGGTGACGATGCTCGTCGTCGCCCGCTTTGCGATACAGCGAGCGCTCGGTCAGCATCGCCCACATCTGTCCGGCGAGCAGCCCCGCGCCGGCTGGCGCCGGTGCGAAATAGGCCTTGTCGTTGCCGAATTCGATACCCTGCACAGGCTGCCAGCTGGGCAGGAAATTGCGCAAATCCTCGTGGGCGATGCTGCCGCCCGCTTGCCGCGTCGCCACAACCAGCCTGTCGGCCAGAGCGCCGGAGTACAGGGCAGTCGCTCCGTTCAGCCGCAGTGTTGCGATCGTATCGGCCAGATCGGCCTGCGGAAGTATCGCACCCTCGCCCGGCATCACGCCCGTCGGTGCGAATATTTGCCTTGCCTCCCAGTCCGAAAGCAGGATGCCGGCGCCGCTCTCCAGGGCGCGGGCCGAAGCCCGCGTCAACGGCTTGCCGAACTGCGCGATCCGCTCCGCCGGCGATAGCACGGTACGCCAGTCTAGGTCGCCATAGCGCGCGTGCAGGGCCGCCATGCCGCGCACATTGGCCGGGACCGCGGTTACCCGAACCGCGGAACCGGACGATGCCGGGCGCGGAGCGAGAAAGTTCAGCGCATAGACCTCGCGGTTGCTCCGATCGTTGACGAGGCATACTCCACCGCCCCCCAGGCTGGCCGCCGACGGATAGGTCACCGACAGGACGAAATACAGGGCGACCGCGGCGTCCGCCGCCGATCCGCCCTGCGCAAGGATTTCCGCGGCGGCTTTCGCGGCCAACGGCTCGTCGGCCGCCGCCGCCCCGCGGAAGACCGCAGCTTTATCGGACGGGTCGCTGTTCGAACAACCCACCGCCAGTAATGCTGCGGCGGCTGCGATCAGCCGCCGATTGCGCGGGCTTGCCGGGCAGAGTAGTCTGCATATGTTCTGGAGTCTTATGCCCTTGAAATTCATGCGCCCCTTCATTTCCTTAATGGCTGGTGTCCTGACGCTGACAGCTGCGCCAGCCGCGGTGCCTGCCCAACAATCCGGGAAGATATCGCTGGTCCGCGACGCGGAAACGGAAAATACCATCCGCTATTTCGCAGCGCCACTGTTCAAAGCGGCGGGACTCAACCCGGAGGCCCTGCGCGTGCATCTCGTCCTCGATGACCGAATGAATGCGTTCGTTGCCGGAGGCCAGCGTATCTTCATCAACACCGGGCTGCTGCGCAGTGCCGAAACCCCCGACGCGGTCATCGGAGTACTGGCGCACGAGACGGGCCATATCGCCGGTGGCCACCTCGCGAAGATGCAGGAAAACCTTCGCACCGCCAGCGCCCAATCGATCATTGCCCTGGTGCTTGGGGCGGCGGCGGCCGTCGCCAGCGGAGAACCCGATGCCGTGATCGCCGGGGCCACCATAGGTCAGTCTGTCGCAGAGCGGCAGTTCCTCAAATATACGAGCACCAACGAAAGCGCAGCGGACCTCGCCGCGCTGGGGTATCTTGAAAAGACCGGGCAATCGGCACGCGGACTGCTGGAGACCCTCGAAAAACTGCAGGACCAGGAGCTACTCTCCGGGAGTCGCCAGGACCCGTATCTGCGCACCCATCCGCTGAGCCAGGAGCGCATTTCCGCGGTTCGCGAGCACATGTCCAGGTCGAGCTATTCGAGCCGGCCAGTCGACCACAACCTTGCCCTTCTGCACCGCCGCATTCGTGGAAAACTCAACGGTTACGTGGATCCGCCGGCACGCACCCTAGCGCGCTATTCCGCCGACGATCCGGATGTAGAGGCCCGTTATGCACGAATTCAGGCTTTCATCAAGCTGCATCGGACCGACGATGCGCTGGCGATCGTCGACCGGCTCATCGAAATCGCGCCGAATGACATGTTCTTCCACGAACTGCGGGGCGACATCCTGTACCGGGCCGGCCGTATTGCGGATTCGCTGCCGTCCTTTCGCCGCGCCGTGCAGCTCGTCGAAGAGAGCAAGGGCGAGTTGCCGCTGATCCGCCTGAGCCTCGCGCAATCGCTGCTGGAAATCCAGGGGCGGAACACCGCCGCCGAAGCACTGGATCACTTGAAGATCGTCGCCGGTTACGAACCTTGGACGCCACGGACCTGGCGACTCATGGCCACGGCTTACGGACGCCTCGACGATTTCGGCGGCGCGGCCTACGCTCTGGCGGAGGAAGCCGTGCTGGTGGGTGATCGCGAGGGGACGGCACGCAACGTGGCCCGGGCCCTCGAGTTGTTGCCATCGGCCTCGCCCCTGCGGGAGCGCGTGCTGGACATCCGGAACCTCATGGGCGACGGCGCCAAGAAGGCTCCGAATGGCGGCTGAGTAGTAACAATCCCGTGAGTTTGCTGGCGGCGGAGGCGCCGTGTATCGCGCCCGTGGTGAACTTTTGCTAGATTGCCGCACTCGCTGCGCCATATATAGTGCGCGCAGTAACGGAATATAGAGGAGAGGAATTTGATGCGGCGGATATTCGGCACCGGCCACGCGGCGGTTATCGGCGTTCTGGTCTTCCTGCTCGGCGCAGCCCCGGTTTCAGCCGAGGCGTTTACCGATGCGCAAAAGGGAGAGATCGAGAAGATCGTCGGCGAATTCATCGCGAAGAACCCGGAATTCATTGCGGACTATCTTCGCCAGAACCCGGAAATCCTGCTCGAGGTGTCCGATATCCTGCGCGCCAAGCAGGCCGCCCAACAAGACGAGGCCAAGGCCTACGCGCTCAATGCCCATCGCGAGAAGATCGAACGCCACCCGATGACGCCGGTGACCGGCAACGCCGAGGGCGACGTTACGCTGGTCGAGTTCTTCGATTACAATTGCGGCTACTGCAAACGTGTCTTTGCGTACATGAATAATATCGAGAAGGACGACCCGAATCTGAGGATCGTCTGGAAGGAATTCCCGATCCTCGGGCCGGTCTCGCGGTTTGCCGCGCAGGCAGCGATGGCTGCCGACCGTCAGGGCAAGTACATAGAGTTCCACAGGGCCCTGATGTCCGGCGCGCGTCTGGTCTCGGAGGAGCAGGTGCTGAAGGTTGCCGGGAAGACCGGGCTGGATGTCGAGCGGCTGAAGACGGACATGCAGGATCCTGTAATCTCTGCCTACATCGACGAAACCCTGCAACTCGCCAACGCGCTGGGCATCACGGGAACGCCGGGTTTTGTGGTCGGCGACGAGGTCATCGCAGGCGCCATTTCCGAAGGCGAGATGAAGCGGGTCATCCAGTTCACCCGGCAGAACGGCAGTTAAAGCGCGTCCCGACCTAGCGGAACCGGCGGTCTAGCTGGACCAGAGCCCGCCATGCCGGCCGTGAGGAAGAATCCGCTCAAGCTCAACAAGCTGCAATGCAAGACGCTGGCGATCCTGCAGGAACTGGCCCGCGACCCCGGCATCACGCGCCGCGACGAGGCCAGCGGCGGCACGCAGATCACCGCGATCCCGGCGCCGCACGGCGACCATTTCCACGTCGGGGCCAGGGTCGTGCTGGCCCGCGACGCCACCGGCCTCGCCAACCAGGGCGTCTGGCTCGCCCTGGTCCGCAAGGGCCTCGCCAGCTCCGCCGCATTTCCCCACACCATCGCCCTCACCCCCGCCGGCCTCGGCTACGACACCGGGGTGGCCGAGAGCATTCTGTACCAGACGGGGCATTGATATGACGCATCCCGGACTCGCCTCGCATCCGCAACCAGATGGAGAGCGACGATTCGGTTCATGATGCTGATGATCCCGAAGCGATACGAGACAGCGGCGCCGGGCGCGATGCCGGCCCCGGAGGCCGTGGCCGCGATGATGGAATACAATGAGGCGCTGCAAAAGGCCGGTGTGCAGCTGGCGCCTGACGGACTCCACCCGCCGTCGATGGGCGCGCGCATCTCGTTTTCAAGAGGGATCCCGACGGTGACGGATGGACCGTTCCCTGAGGCCAAAGAAGTAATCGGCGGTTACTGGATTATCCGGTTGAAATCGCGGGAAGAGGCGATCGAATGGGCCAGGCGCTATCCCACTTCGGACAATGAAGTGATCGAGATTCGCCAGGTGCAGGAGATGTCGGACTTCGAACCTGGGGAAGCGATCGAACGCGAGGCTCAACTCAAGGATCAACTCGCGAGGAAACGGTCACGGCACCCAAGCGGATTCACGGCATCGAGATACCCCCGGAGACGAGTTCCCCTCAAAGGTTTTCGATCTCCACTGGTTCGATCTCGTCGGCCGGGGTGAAGCCGAACACCTGGCCGTAGAAG
>Ga0224512_10005046_pt1 | contig 10987 bp, 8 predicted proteins | sample SF_May12_sed_USG_4_FD_169103 | JGI IMG/M metagenome (GOLD analysis project Ga0224512, IMG submission 169103) | Sediment microbial communities from San Francisco Bay, California, United States - SF_May12_sed_USGS_13 | ecosystem: Environmental > Aquatic > Marine > Sediment | place: USA: California...
GATGCGTGCATCGCGCTGCGCACCGCACCTACCCGGGCGACCCGATCCGCTCCCATGAAATAGGTCAATATCAGCGACCCTTGGTATTTCCGTGCTGGGCCGGTCAGAGCGCCCGGGCCACTTCCTCGACCTCGTAACACTCGATGCGGTCGCCGACCTGGATATCGTGATAGTTCTCGAAGGCCATGCCGCATTCGTAGCCGTCCTTGACCTCTTTGACCTCGTCCTTGAAGCGGCGCAGGGTCTTCAGCGTGCCGTCGTGGATCACCACATCGTCGCGCAGCAGGCGCACCTTGGCACCGCGCTTGACCAAGCCCTCGGTGACCATGCAGCCTGCCACCTTGCCGACCTTCGTGATGTTGAAGACCTCGCGAATTTCGGCGTAGCCGAGAATCTTTTCGCGGATCTGCGGGGCGAGCAGTCCGGAGAGCGCCGCCTTCAGGTCGTCCAGCACCTCGTAGATGATCGAATAGTAGCGAATTTCGACACCGTCGCGCCGCGCCATCTCGCGCGCCTGAGGATTGGCGCGCACGTTGAAACCGATAATCGTCGCACCGGTTGCGTGCGCCAGGGTGACATCTGACTCGTTAATGCCGCCGACCCCGGTGTGCAACATGCGCATCTTGACCTCTTCGTTGCCCATTTTGTCGAGGCTGCCGATGATCGCCTCGAGCGACCCGTGGACGTCCGATTTGACGACGATGGGCAGCTCTTTGGCCTCGCCTTCCTTGATCCTGGAAAGCATCTGCTCGAGGCTGCCGCGTCCCTGCGCCGCAATGCTGACATCGCGCTTGGCATCCTCGCGGAAGCTGGAGATCTCGCGGGCTCGGGCTTCGTTTTCGACCACCACGAAATCGTCGCCGGCAAAGGGCGTCCCGTTCAGGCCGAGCACCTCGACCGGCAGCGCGGGACCGGCCTGCTCCAGGCTCTCGCCGCGCTCGTTGACCAGGGCGCGCACCCGGCCCCACTCGCTGCCCGTCACGAAGATGTCGCCCACGCGCAGGGTCCCGCGCTGGACCAGAATCGTCGCGACCGAGCCGCGGCCACGCTCCAGCTTCGCCTCGATGACCACGCCCTCGGCATTACGCTCGGGGTTCGCCTTGAGCTCGAGCAGCTCGGCCTGCAGCAGGATCGCTTCCTCGAGCTTTTGGAGATTGAGCTTTTCCTTGGCGGAGACCTCGACCGCCAGAATCTCGCCGCCCAACTCCTCGACCACGAGTTCGTGCTGAAGCAGCTCTTGCCTGACGCGCTCGGGGTTTGCTTCCGGCCGATCGATCTTGTTGATCGCAACGATGATCGGCACTTCGGCCGCCTTGGCGTGGTTGATCGCCTCGATCGTCTGATCCTTGATGCCGTCGTCGGCCGCCACCACCAAGACCACGATATCGGTGATGTCGGCGCCGCGCGAGCGCATTTCGGTGAAGGCCGCGTGGCCCGGGGTGTCGATGAAGGTGATCTTGTCGCCCGAGCTCAACTGTACCTGATAGGCGCCTATGTGCTGCGTGATCCCGCCGGCCTCGTGCGCCGCAACGTCGGTCTCGCGGAGCGCGTCGAGCAGGGACGTCTTGCCATGGTCGACGTGACCCATGATCGTGACGACCGGGGGCCGCGGCTGCAGGGTGACTTCCTCGTCCGTCTCGCCCCTCATTCCAAGCTCGACGTCGGCCGCCGCGACACGCTTCAGCCGGTGGCCGAATTCGGCGACCACCAATTCCGCCGTGTCCGCGTCGATCACCTGGTTGATTGTTGCCATTACATCCATCTTCATAAGCGTCTTTATGACCTCGCTGCCGCGCTCGGCCATACGGCTGGCCAATTCCTGGACCGTGATGGTCTCGGGCACGACGACGTCCCGAATGACCTTCTGCGGCGGTTGATGAACCTGTTTTTCCTGCAAGGCGCGCAGCTTTTCCTGGCGACGGCGCATCGACGCCAGCGAGCGCATCCGTTCGCGCTCATCTCCTTCCAGGGCCTGCGAAATGGTCAGCTTGCCCTCGCGGCGGCGCTGTTGGCCCCGGCGCGGCGCCGCCGGCTTCGGCGCCGCCGCCTTGCGCTTAACGCGCCCGCCGAGCTCCTCTTCCAGCGCTCCCTTGCCGGGGGCCCTGGCGGCCGGTGCCGGCGGCGACGGAGCAATCTCCGGCACCGCTTCGGCCGGCGCCGCTTCGGCAACGGCAGGCGCCTTGACGCCCGCAGCGCGACGCGCTTCCTCCTCCTCGGTCTGGCGCTTCGCGTCGTCGGCCGCGCGGCGCTCGGCTTCAGCCTCCTCCTGGGCACGGCGTTCTGCCGCCTCGGCCTCCTGGACACGCCGCTGCTCTTCCTCGAGCTTAGCCGTTTCGAGCGCCTTGAGGCGGGCCTGCCGCTCGGAATCGGTCAGATGCGGCGCCGCCGCCGCAATTTCGGCTTCCCTCTCGAGAGCCTCGATGATCCCTGCGGAGGCCGCCGCCTCGGCGGCCGGTAGCGGCGACTTGACCTCTGCCATGCGGCCTTCGGCGCCGCGGGCAAAGGTGCGCTTGCGCTTGACCTCGACCTGAACGGTCTTCGAGCGCCCATGACTGAAGCTCTGCTTGACCTGCCCGGTCTCGACAGTCTTCTTGAGCTCCAGCCGGCCCGGCCGGCTCAGCTTCAAGGGCTTCTTTTCGTTCTGTTCGCTCGTCGTCATGTCTACTCTAGCGCTCACGTCATGGTGTTACCCGGTCTCTCGGCCGCCACCGCGGCATACCTGCCGACCTCGACCAAGAAACGATCGGCCAAGGCCCCGGGGGCCATGACCAGATGTACCGCCGCCTCGCGGCCGATAACCTGTCCCAGTTCGGCGGCGGACAAATGCTCCACGACCGGCATATCCGGCGCGGTCGCGCGCGCCAGAGCCGAAAGCTTGTGCCGCCCGCCCGGCGCGCCGTCCGAAGCCTGAATTAGCACGCCCGCAGGCCCGCGGGAAAGCTCGGAGCGGACTTTCTCGTAGCCGACCGTCAGCACCCCCGCCCGCCGCGCCAGTCCGATTAGGCCGAGACAGCGCTGGCGCAGCAGCATAGTCACCTGATCGGCCAAGCCGTCCGGAACGCGAACCTTTGCCCTTGCCGCCTTGGCGAAAAGATTGCGAAGGCAGGCCTTGTCTATCATATCCCGCCGCGCCAACAACCAAAAACCGCGCCCGGGCAGCTCCCCCGCGAGATCCGGGACCACCGCGCCATCGGGCCCGATCACGAAGCGAAGCAGCTCCGACTTGTCGTGCTGCTCGCCGCTGGCAATACAGCGCCTGAGCGGATTCCGGCGGCTCGGCAGCGCCGGTTCATCCGACCGGGCGTCCTGCGTCTCTTGGCTCAAGGCGAATATCATCTCGGCTCCATTCAGCCCTCGGCCACCTCTTCCGGCGCGGCCTCTTCGGTGCCTGGTCCCGGCTCCGGTTCGGCCGCTTCGGGCGCACCGGCCTCGGCGGCCCCCTCGTCTTCGAACCAATGGGCGCGGGCCGCCATGATGATGGCGTCGGCTTCTTCGACGCTGGGCGCCTTGTCGCCGAGCATATCGATCAACTCATCGCTCGCCAGATCACCGAGATCGTCGAGGGTCTTGACCCCATTGTTTCCCAGGGTCACCAGCATGGCGGCACTCAAGCCCTCGATCGCCGCAACCTCGTCGGACACGCCGAGCGTTCTGCGCTCCTCGTCGTACTTGCGGTCCTGCTCCTCGAGGTGACCTCGCGCACGCATGCGCAACTCCTCGGCCACCTCCTCGTCGAAGCCCTCGATTTCCGCCAGCTCTTCCATGGGCACGAAGGCCACCTGCTCGAGGCCGACGAACCCTTCGGCGACCAGCAGGTGGGCGATAACGTCGTCCACATCGAGCGCGTCCATGAACATCTGCGAGCGAGCCCGGGTTTCTTCCTGGCGGCGCCGCGACTCTTCCTCCTCGGTCAGGATGTCGATCTCCCAACCGGAGAGCTGCGAGGCGAGGCGGACGTTTTGTCCGCGCCGGCCGATGCCGAGCGACAGCTGATCGTCCGGCACCACGACCTCGATGCGGCCCTGCTCCTCGTCGAGCACGACCTTGGTCACCTCGGCCGGGGCCAGCGCATTGACCACGAAGGTCGCCACGTCCGGCGACCAGGGAATGATGTCGATCTTTTCTCCCTGCAGTTCGCTCACCACCGCCTGGACGCGGCTGCCGCGCATTCCGACGCAGGCTCCGACCGGATCGATCGAGGAGTCGTGCGAAATGACGGCGATCTTGGCGCGGCTGCCGGGATCCCGGGCAACGGCCTTGATCTCGATGATCCCGTCGTAGATCTCCGGAACCTCCTGGGCGAAGAGCTTGGCCATGAACTGGGGATGCGAGCGCGACAGGAAGATCTGCGGCCCGCGAGTCTCCTCGCGAACATCGTAGATGTAGGAGCGCGCGCGATCGCCGGTCCTGAAGGACTCGCGCGGCAGGGATTCATCGCGCCGCATGACGCCCTCCGCCCGGCCCAGGTCGATGGTGACATTGCCGAACTCGTTACGCTTGACGATACCGTTGACGATCTCGCCGACGCGGTCCTTGTACTCTTCGTACTGCCGGGCGCGCTCGGCCTCGCGCACCTTCTGCACGATGACCTGCTTGGCGGTCTGCGCGGCGATCCGCCCCAGGTCGATCGGCGGCAGCTCCTCGATGATGAAGTCGCCGACCTTGAGACCCGGCTCCCGTGCCTCGGCTTCGGCGAGCGTCAACTGCGTGAATTCGTTCTCGACTTCCTGCACCACCTCGCGCAGACGGCGCAGCCGGATCTCTCCCGTCCTGCGGTCGATCTCGGCGCGGATGTCGTGTTCGTGGCCGTACTTCGCCCGGCCGGCCTTGCCGATCGCCTGCTCCATGGCTTCGAGCACCTCGTCGCGCTCGATGCTCTTTTCGCGGGCGACGGCGTCGGCCACCTGCAGAAGTTCGGTCCTAGAAAGGGCGGTCGTATCCATGATATCGCTTCTTCGTCCTTGCTTTGGTCAACGCCGGCTCAGTCGGCTCCACGCCGCCTGCCGGCCGCAATCAGTTCGTCGGTCAAGACGAGCTTCCCTTTGGTCAGCGCCTCGAAATCCAGGGCCACCTCGCCCCGATCCGTGGCCAAGCGTATCCGGTGGCCTTCGAGGCCGAGCAGACGGCCGTGAAAGCGCCGGCGCCCCTCGATCGGAAAGCGCGTCTCCAGTCGGGCCTCGAAGCCGGCGAAGCGCTCGAAGTCCCCGAGACGGGTCAGCGGCCGATCGATTCCCGGCGAGCTGACTTCGAGCACATAGCTCCCGGAGATCGGGTTGGCGACATCGAGAATGGACGCCACGGCGCGGCTGACGCCGGCGCAATCCTCCACCGTCATGGGTTCGTCGTCGTGGCGCTCGACCATGACCTGGAGCTTGGCCCGCTTGTCGCCGGACAGCATGACGCGCACGATGTCATAGCCCATGTCGCCGAGCGACGGGCCGATCAGCTGCTCGACCTGAGCCGCCTTGCCCTCGCTGGTCTTCGCAAGGGCGGACTCGCCTGACGTGCCTGGCTGGGGCACCCGGTTTCTCCGTCCAGAGGTTGCCGCAATAAAAAAGTGGGCCGCTGGCCCACCGGTTCGTGAGAGCCCGACGCAGTCTTCATATCGAACACCACGCCAACCCTATGGTCAGCGATAATGTAGGCATAGGGGCCTTGAACCGCAAGGGCTTTCTCCAACAGGGCAATCGCATCTGAGGTATGGCGGGTCTGCCAGGTCAGGGCAATCACCTATATGCGGCTGCCCCGTTTCCCCGCTCCTCCGGCGAAGCGGCCCCGGCGTCACGAACGGCGGCGAAACCGCAGGAACCAGGGGCTGCGCCCCTGGCCGAGCGCCTTGAGCTCGTAGCGCGTAACGGGCCAGTCGGCCGGACGCCGGCGCCAGTCCGCTGGGCGGCGGGCCAGCCACTCGAAGGCCGGGTGTACGGTGGTCCGCTCGAGGATCCAGCGCAGATAGTCGCCGTGATCTGTGGCCAGGCGCAGCTCCGCGCCGGCGACCATGAGCTCGGCGAGGCGGTCCAAGGTCGCCTGTTGCAGCAGGCGCCGCTTGTGATGGCGCCGCTTGGGCCAGGGGTCCGGGAAAAGGATGAAAACCCGCTGCAGCGAGCGCTCGGGAAGGCTGTCGAGCAGATCACGACCGTCGCCCTTGTAGACCCGCAGGTTCTCCAGGCCGCCTTCCCGTACCCTGCGGAGCAGCGCGACAATCCCGTCGATGAAGACCTCGGCGCCCAGAAGCCCCACCTCCGGGTGCCGGGCTGCCTGCCAGGCGAAGTGCTCGCCGCGCCCAAAGCCGATTTCAAGCCAAAGGCCGGCAGGTTCACGGCCGAACAGCCGGCAGGGCTGCAATTGCTCACCCTGCTGCGGTAGATTTACCCGCAGCTGCGGCAACAGATCGCTTAGAAGCGTCTCCTGGCCGCCGCGCAGGCGCCGGCCGCGGCGGCGGCCATAGGTCGCCCGGCGCGGATGGGCCGAGCCTTCGGCTCCGGGCGCTGCCTTGCCATCGCTCGCGGACATGGCGGACGAGCGCCGTTTCAGGCGTTGAAGGCGGACTTCAAGTGCTCGACGAGATCGAGCCGTTCCCAGGAAAAGCCGCCGTCCGGATCGGGCGGCCTGCCGAAGTGGCCATAGGACGAGGTACGAGCGTAAATCGGCCGGCTCAGGCACAGGTGCTCGCGAATGCCGCGGGGCGAGAGATCGACCAGCTCCTGGAGCTTTCCGGAGAGGCGATCTTCGTCGATTCGGCCGGACCCGTGGGTATCGACATAGACCGAAAGCGGCTTTGACACGCCGATGGCATAGGCGAGCTGAATCGTGCAGCGCTCGGCGAGCTCGGCCGCGACCACGTTCTTTGCGAGGTAGCGCGCCGCGTAAGCGGCGGAACGATCGACCTTGGTGGGGTCCTTGCCGGAGAACGCGCCGCCGCCGTGAGGCGCCGCGCCGCCATAGGTGTCGACGATGATCTTGCGCCCCGTGAGGCCGCAATCGCCGTCGGGACCGCCGATCACGAAACGGCCGGTTGGATTGACGTAGAACTCGTCCTCGTCGCACATCCAGCCTTCGGGCAGGACATTGACGACGTGCGGGCGGACGATCTCCCGAACCTGATCCTGGTCAAGCGACTCGCCATGCTGGGTCGAAACGACGACCGATGTCGCCCGCTGGGGCGCGCCGTCGCGGTATTCCAGGGTGACCTGGCTCTTGGCGTCCGGCCCCAGCCCCGGCTCGGCGCCGGAGTGGCGCGCCTCGGCCAGAGAACGAAGGATGCCGTGGGAAAGGTGGATGGGCGCCGGCATGAGCTCTTCGGTTTCCCGGCAGGCATAGCCAAACATGATCCCCTGGTCGCCGGCGCCTTGATCCTTGTTGCCCGCGGCGTCGACGCCCACCGCAATGTCGGCCGACTGTTCGTGAACATAATTTTCGACCACCGCATGCTGCCAGTGAAAGCCGTCCTGCTCGTAGCCGATCTCCTTCACCGCATGGCGGGCGACTTCCTCGATCAGCTCCCTGGTCACGGCGGCCGGGCCGCGCACTTCGCCGGCCAACACGATGCGGTTCGTGGTGGTCAGCGTCTCGACCGCCACCCGTGCGTCGGGGTCATGGGACAGAAAGGCGTCGACCACGGCGTCGGAGATTCGGTCGCACACCTTGTCGGGATGCCCCTCCGCCACCGATTCGCTGGTAAAGAGATAATTGCCCTGGCGCACGCTCGCCTCCCAAACGCTCATGTTGTCTCGTCGGGCCGGGCGTCAAACCGCCCGCGCCGCTGTTCGAACCTGCCGTCCCCGGGTTGTCCGACGTTCGCGAAGGCTCCGCGGATCGTCGCAGCGCCTGCATGGCGTCGGCCCTCGACAAACAGTCAGGCGCCCATGCGACGCCCGGAAACGCCGGTCAAGCACATTCGGTGAACCAAGGCAAGAGTTCAGACGGCGATCTTTGTTCTGAACAGGCGCGCCGCTGCTCTATCTAGTCCGGGTCCGCGCCGTTGGCCCCCAGCGCCTTGACCATTTCGAACAGGCGTTTCCGCACCGAGGAATCGCTAATCTTGTAATACGCACGAACGAGTTCGAGGGTTTCGCGCTTTGCCATGGGATTCGGTTGGATGCCCACCGGTTCGGCCGGCTTGCCCTTGGCCTGACCCGGAGAGCGGGCGGCGACGTCCTCGCTCATGTCGTCGAAGAAAAACCCAACAGGGACGTCGAGCACCCGGGCGAGATCAAAAAGACGGCTGGCGCCGATCCGGTTCGAGCCGCGCTCGTACTTCTGCACCTGTTGAAAGGTGAGACCGATGGCCTCGCCGAGCTTTTCCTGGCTCATGCCGAGCAGGGTACGCCGCAAACGCACCCGGCTGCCCACATGCACATCGATCGGATTGGGTGAGCCGAGCCTGCGGCCCCCATCCGTGATCCCCCCATCTGTCATTTGTTTTTGCTCCCTTGGCGGCTCCCAGATATTGAGAGAATCGGTTCTAGGCGGCCCATAATGAAGGGTCAATAGCGTATTATACGTACTTTACCGGTTGGATTGCGGGCCCCGCCAAGCGCCGCGACAACCCCAAGTTTAAGGCGCGGGGCGGCGGGGCGGCGCCAGGCCAGCGAGCAGCGCCAGCAAGACCAGGGCGAGCACGCTCCAGTTTCCGATGCGCGAGAAGAGGGTACGGCCGTCGAGCGGCTCCGGCAGGGGGGAATCGATGACGCCCGCCGTGTTGAGCGCAAGCCGCTCCAGAACCCGACCATAGCTATCCACGACCGCCGATATGCCCGAGTTCGCAACGCGCACCAAGGGCAGACCTTCCTCGACAGCCCTCAGCCGGGCGCTGGCCAGATGCTGATAGGGTCCGGTGCTGGTGCCGAACCAGGCGTCGTTGGTGATGTTGAGCAGCCAGGCCGGCCGCGCCCCGTCCGCCGTTACGGCGCTCGGGAAGATGGCTTCGTAGCATATCAAAGGACTGACCGGCGGGAGTCCGGGTAGCGTGAGAGTCTGCGGTCCCGGGCCGGCGCTGAAATCGAGCCGACCCTGGGTCACCTTGGTGAAGCCGAGGAGCCACTTGAGCGGTACGTACTCCCCGAAGGGGACCAGATGGAACTTATCGTAGGTGCCCACGATGGCGCCCGTGGCCGAGAGGGCATGCAGCGAGTTCCAAAGCCTGGACTGGCCGTTGTCGCGCTCGACACGCGGCGCACCGGTAATGAGCAGGCCGCCGGGCGGCACCGCCTCCGCCAAGGCCTGGCGGAGCTCGGCTTCGCCCGAGATATTGAACGGCACGGCCGTCTCCGCCCAGATCACGTGGGTCGCGGGCGCCCGATTTCCGGCGTCGTTCGAGGATCGGCTCATGGCCATCTGATCGACGACATGCTGCTTGCGCAGCTCGGGCTGCCACTTGGTGGTTTGCTCGATGTTCGGTTGTATCAACTTCAGCCGGACGCCCGCCACGGCTTGCTGCCCCGGTCCCGGGGCCGCGGCGAGCCGCCATGCTCCACCACCCCAGGCCAGGCCCAGAATCGCGAGGGACAAGCCAATGGGCGCCCAGCGCCGCAGCGGCGGACCCTCCGACGGCTCGCCCAGCGCCGCCGGTGCGGCGGCCGCGACCACGGTGATGAGCGAAAGTCCCCAGACCCCCGTGACCGCCGCCAGCTGGACCATGGCATCGGAGAAGACCCAGATGCTGCCGAGCAGGTTCCAGGGAAAGCCGGTCAGGATCCAGGACCGCACCCACTCGACCGCGAGCCAGGCGGCGCCCAGGACGAAGGCTTGGGAAAGGCCCCGGCGACGACCGCGCCAGGTTGCCCATATGGCGAGCGCGGGGAACAAGCCCATGCCGAGCGCCAGGCCGGCGACCGCCAGGGGTAGAAATGCCGCGTAGGTCTCGACATCGACCAGGAAGGCGATGCCGACCCAGTAGAGGCCGGCCAGAAAGTGGCCGGCTCCGAAGGCCCAGCCGGTCAGGAAGGCGCCAGCGCCGCGCCGAACCCCATCGAGCAGCCAGATCAGACCTGCAAATGCCGGCCAAAGCAGAGGAACCACGTGGAGCGGCGGCAGGGCCGCGGCCGAAAGCCCGCCCAGCAAGAAGGCAACGACAAGACGCCGCCACCCGGCCAGAGAGGCGAACGCCCGGGCAAGCCTGACAAAGCCGCCTTCACTCGTGCCGGCGAGCGCTCGGTCAGTCGCCAAGTCCTGCATCCCGGGAGGGCAGGTTGGTCACCTTGAGGCGATGGACCCGGCGCGGGTCCGCCTGGAGGACTTCGAAGGTGATGTTGGAGTGCGGATGGACCAGGAGCTCACCTCGTGCGGGGACCCGCCCGGCAAGGGAAAAAACCAGTCCGCCCAGGGTGTCGATGTCCTCCTCGCGCTCCTCCTCGGACAGCACCGGGCCGACCTCTTCCTCGAATTCCTCGATCGTGGTCCTGCCATCGGCATGCAGAGAGCCGTCGTCCCGCGGCAGAAGCCTTGGGCCTTCTTGAACATCGTGCTCGTCCGTGATCTCACCGACGATTTCCTCGACCAGATCCTCGATCGTGATGAGGCCGTCGATGCCGCCGAACTCGTCGACCACGAGGGCCATGTGGAGGCGCGACTGGCGCATTTCCAGCAACAGATCGAGCACCCGCATGGAGGGCGCGACGAAGAGCACGTTCCGGGTGACCGACGCCAGATCGAGGGGTTCTTGCCGTCCCGCGAGGGGTAGGACGTCCTTGATGTGCACCAGGCCGACAACGTCGTCCAGGGTGCCGCGATAGATCGGTAGCCGCGAGTGGCCAACCCGGCCCATCAGCCCGAGCAGCTCGTCCAGCTTGACGTCCGCTTCGACCGCGACGATATCGGCGCGCGGGACCATGACGTCATAGGCTGTCTGGTGGCGCAGGGTGAGCAGGTTGGCCAGCATGTTGCGCTCGTCGTCGGTAATCGGCGTCGCGCCATTCTCGTCGTCCTCGCCCTCCTCGATCTCTTCGATAATCTCTTCGATTGTCTCGCGCAGCGCCGAGTCGCCATT
>Ga0224512_10005047_pt1 | contig 10986 bp, 11 predicted proteins | sample SF_May12_sed_USG_4_FD_169103 | JGI IMG/M metagenome (GOLD analysis project Ga0224512, IMG submission 169103) | Sediment microbial communities from San Francisco Bay, California, United States - SF_May12_sed_USGS_13 | ecosystem: Environmental > Aquatic > Marine > Sediment | place: USA...
GCGACAGAAGCGGGGTGCCGCACCTCGCAACGACGTTGGCCACGATTGCGGAGGAAGGCAGTCGTGCATTTTATGAGGGTGACATTGCGCAGAGGATCGTAGCGCATGTCCGCGCAGGCGATGGCATGCTTTCCAGCCAGGATCTCAGATCCTATCGTGCGATCGAGCGGCCGTCGCTTCTGATCGATGCCGGGCGCTGGCAAATTGCGACCAACCCGCCGCCAGCGATCGGCGGCGCTGTACTCGCGGCGATGTTGCTCGCCTGTGCCGAGCCGCCGATAGCGGAATGGAATCGTGAATCGCTCGCCCGGCTGATCCGGGTACAGCGCGCTGTACTGAACTTCCGTCGCCAACGCCTGGACCTCGCCGCCGACGTCGGCACTGCGGTCTCGAGTCTGCTCGAGAATGCGCGTGACGGCGGCTTGCTGACCAAGTGGACGTCGGCGTCGACGGTACACACCAGCGCGGTTGACGCGGACGGTATTGCTTGTGCGGTTACGGCGTCGTCGGGATACGGGTCAGGAGAGATGCCGCCCGGCACTGGGCTCTGGCTCAACAATTGCCTCGGCGAGATCGAGCTGAATCGGCGCGGCCTCGATGCCGGCCCCGTCGGCGCTCGCTTGCCCTCGAATATGGCGCCGAGCATTGCCCGCCGCGACGGCACGGTACTTGCGATCGGCACGCCGGGCGCCGACCGCATAACCACGGCGCTGCATCAGGTACTCGTCAATCTGCTACATATGAACATGCCGCTCACCGAAGCGATCGCCCATCCACGCCTGCATGTCGATACAACAGGCGATGTCGAGCGCCTTGCCGCCGAGCCGGGGCTGGAGCTTCCCGACATTGACCTCTCCATCCGGACCTTTGCTGATCTGAACATGTACTTTGGCGGCGTGGCTGCCGCACTATTCGACGACGAAGCCGGTTTTCAGACCGCGGCTGACCCGCGACGCGAAGGCGGCGTCGCAATGAACGACGCGTGAACCCCGCGGGTTGCTCTGATAGTCTGCGCAATTTCCGCCGAGCGGAGCACCGGATATCGATCGGAGACCCGAGTGAGCAACCTGTATGCCGTGCCGCGATTGCCGAAAGAGCTGCCATCAGACCCGATGCACTGGGCCAGCGCATGGCTCGACGAGGCAACCGAAAAGTCCGTCCAACGCAATCCGAATGCAATGACCTGTGTCACCGTCGACGAGAATTCCAAACCATCGGCACGGATGGTGCTGTGTAAGGAATTCGTTGCAGATCCGGGTTACGTCGTCTTTTATACAAACTACAACTCCGACAAAGCGCAGGATCTGCGGCACAACCCCAAAACCGCGTTGGTGTTTTATTGGCACGAGCTCGGACGCCAGGTTCGGATCGAGGGCCAGGCCGTGCTCTCCCCGGCAGCAGAAAGTGACGCTTATTTCGCGAGCCGTGACTGGATCAGTCAGATCGGCGCCTGGGGCAGCGATCAGAGTTCGCCGCTCGAGTCGCGAGCAGCGCTAATCGCGCAGATTCGTCAGCGCGCTGTCAAGCTCGGTGTGAATGCGGTCAAGAACCTTCACTCGATTGCGGTCGCAGACCGTCGCATCATTTCCAGACCGCCGCACTGGGGCGGGTATCGCGTGTGGGCAACACGTGTCGAGCTATGGATCGAGGGACGAGACCGTATTCATGACCGCGCCCGATGGGACCGCGAGATTGAGCCCAAAGCCGATGGCGTGTTCACCGTCGGTCCGTGGAACGGAACCCGGCTGCAGCCGTGAATCGGGCAATTCGCGCATGACCGAGTGGCTTCCCGAACGGCGCATACAGTGCCCGTATTGCGGCGAATCGATCTCGATCGTCGTGGATGTGTCCGCCGGCTCACAGTCGTATGTCGAAGATTGTCAGGTCTGCTGTGAGCCGATCGAGATCCAGGTCGACATCGAGGCTGGCAATCTCGAGGATCTCAGAGCAGACCGTGGCATTTAATGTGCGTGCATCGTGGCTGCTTGCCGCACTGGCCCTGGTCGTCGCGGCGGGACCGCTACGGGCCGACGTCACGCTGACCGAAGGCACCAATATCGCCGTCGATATTGCAGCCGACGGGCGCATCACAATGGATCTTTTGGGGGGCCTTTGGGTGCTGCCAGCCACGGGCGGCAGGGCCGACCCCGTCGCGAACGGGCTCCTGCCGGCCGAGCGGCCACGTTGGTCACCCGACGCTTCGGCACTGATCTACCAGGTGCAGGCGGCAAGCCGCCACGAACTTTGGCTGTACTCGTTCGAGAAACAAGCCGCACACCCTGTGTCGGTCGGCGAGTATTTCGACCAGCATCCGGGCTGGCATCCCGACGGTCTGCGCATCGTTTATTCCTCTGACCGGCGGGACTCCGGTTTCGATCTTTGGGAACTCGACCTGCCGACAGGGTTGACCTGGCGCATGACGAATCTCGCCGGCGACGAGACCGAGCCGGCCTGGTCGGCGGACGGTCGGGATCTCGTCTACATTCGTTATGTCGATGCCACGTGGATGTTGATGCTGCGGCCACTCGGCGAACGGGATCAGGTATTGGTCACCTCGACGACGCGCTTGTCGGCGCCATCCTGGCGCCCTGACGGCAGCTTGGTCGCGTTCCTGCGCCACGGCGATACCGGCATGAGCATAGACATCGCAATACTTTCCGACCCGCCGCTCATTCGGACGTTGATTGCCGACGGCGACATTTTCGATGCACCTGTCGCCTGGCGGGACCGACACCATCTGCTGTATACCGCTAACGGCGTGATTCGACAGCGGCAGTTCGATTCCTGGACGTCTTTCGACCTGCCGTTTGAGGCCACAGTGGAACAACCGGCGGTGTCGCAAAATGCTCCAGCCGGGCAGCGCGATTTGCCGGTAATCGACGCGCCGGTCGGGCAGCTCGTCATCCGCGCCCGGCGGTTTTTCGATGGCGTCAGCGACGGCTATCAGAACGGACTCGATATCGTCGTCGAGGGTGGCCGCATCGCCGAACTTGAACCGCCGCGCGACCGCAGCGGCGCGATCGTCGTCGATATGGGCGATTTGACGGTGCTGCCGGGTTTTGTGGACAGCTATGCGGCCTTGCCGCAGCTCGTAGAGGACGCTCTCGGATCGGTGCTGCTGTCATATGGCGTTACGACAATGCTGGTGGCCCATCCCGACGTTGTGGCGCTCGACAGACGCTGGTCCGGCAAGGACAGTCCTGGTCCGCGACTGTTGCCTGTCGCCGAAATCGGCAACGCGGCGGCGGGCGACGACCTGCCCTGGCTTGTCACAATTGGTGGCAAACAGGCGGCCGGTGTCGAGCTTCGGGCGAGCGTGGGCCAGTGGCAATCGCGCGGGGTGCCGGTTATCGCCAAAAACTGGCGCGTCGGTCTGGGTTCAGGGGCGACCATGCTGCTCGGCGCTGAGTCCTTGCCGGTATCGCCGCGCGGCGTTCGTTACGCCGATATTGAGCTTGCAAATGGCGCCGGCCGGACAACGATTGTGTCCGGTCTCGCGGACGCCCGCACCTCAGGGCTTGGATCGCTGCTCGAATCGCGCCAGGCCGCGCTGGCTGGCAAGGCATTGCCCGTGTCCCGGCGCTTTGCCGAACCACGGCAGTTCTCTGCGGGCATTTCGATCATCGCAGGCAGTCGGCAAAACCGGCTGCCGCCGGGTATCGCGCTACAGGCGGAACTGAGGGCGCTCGTCGACGCCGGGCTCAGCCCGTCGCAGGCTTTGCGTTCGGCCGGGTCGAATGCTGCAGCCGCCCTCGGTCTGGGAGCCGAGCTCGGGCGCATCGGCATCGGCAGCGCCGCGGACCTGGTGATCGTTGATGGCGACCCGCTGGGCAACATCGCTGATGCCGCAAGAATCGTCGGAATCGTCAGAAACGGTCGCTTTTTCAGTGCCATCGGGCTCATTGAGCGGGCCGGATTACAGGCAGCCGTCGAATAATTTGACATACTGCCCAAGAATTCGAGTCGGAATTCGGCGGCGGTGGCCATGCGCGAGTCGCCAAATAGCGACAGGTATCCGGCCGCTCGCACCCGCTAGCTCGGCGCTTGGGAAAGCACTGTAATTTTAGCATGTTACACAACGTTGTTTGGCTGCCACATGATGTGCGCCGCAGTAATTGTGTCGATTTATTTTACAAAACCTGCCGCATCGGCGGGCCAGAGATACAGGATTCTCCGCTAACTGGCTGAATTCCTGAGCTTATTCTCTCAGTTGGCACAGGACTTGCTTTTAATATCTTGCCCAAGCGAAGTGTAACTACTTTACGGTAACGCAAAACGGCTACATACAGGATTTAGACGCCAGAAGAATAACAACTATAAAAACAAGAAGATCCAGATCCAATAACAATAAAATATCTGTATCCGGTTACCGAATTCGTAGTTACCTCTTTTATAATAAAAAGAGAATTTAGCCCCGCCGCTCACGCCGCGGGGCTTTTTGTTGGTCGCGTACTTTTGTCTAAGCCGGGAACCGTGTCCGCTGTCGCAACGTCCGATCCGCATGAAGCGAGGTATGATCATGCTGCGAGGAGAACGACCACCGATGCGCAGACTTATCGCCCAATTTGCACTCGCCGTATTCCTGGCTGGCTGCAGCCAACCAGGACCCGAAGATGCTGTCGGGACCAGTGCGCCTGCTGCGGTCGATGCTTCGATCTACGCAGACGCCGTTGCAAATTCAGCCCGTCCGGCGGCCGATCGTGCTCGAGACCCGGGCCGCAAGCCTGCCGCGGTGCTCGAATTCTTCGCGATTCGGCCCGGCATGACGGTACTAGATCTGTTTTCGGGCGGCGGTTACTACACCGAAATTCTTGCCTACGTCGTCGGCAATAACGGGCGCGTAATCGCTCACTCGAACTCCGCCTATCTCGACTTTGCCGGTGACGAATTCGAGGCCCGCTACGCCGAGGACCGGCTCGGCAATGTTGACATCCTGATGGCCGAGAATAATGAACTCCGACTCGAGGCCGAATCACTCGATGCGATCCTGTTCGTGCTGTCGTATCACGATATATATTACGCGGCGCCGCAACGTGGCTGGCCGAAGATCGACGGTCCGGCGCTGCTCGCCGAACTCGGTAAAGGCCTCAAGCCTGGCGGAATCGTGGGCATCGTCGACCACTACGCACAGGCGGGTTCACCTCGTGAAACCGGTGAAACGCTGCATCGAATCGACCCGGCCATCGTGATTGCGGAAATGCAGGCGGCAGGCTTCGAACTGGATGCAAGCAGCGATGTGCTGCGCAACGAGGGCGACGATCACAGCAAACAAGTGTTCGATCCAGACGTGCGTGGCCAGACCGATCGCTTCCTTCTGCGCTTCAAGAAACCCGACTAATGTCGAAGCTCGCGATCGGCGCCGTTCGCCCCGGGCCCTGCATTGGCCTCGGCCGCGCGGCACCGCGCCTTATAATGCTCCCGGTATTTTTCGCGCTCGTCGCTTGTGGCGGCAAACCTGTCGAATTCTCGGAGACCAGCATCACCGAACTGCACGATCAGTTGCAGCGCGGCGAGATCAGTTCCGAGCGACTCGTGAGCTGGTATCTCGACAGAATCGAGACAATTGACCGCGCCGGCCCTGTGCTTAATTCAATCATCGAGATCAATCCCGATGCGTTGCTGATCGCGCGCGCGCTCGACGAGGAGTGGCGGGAATCCGGGCCCCGCGGTCCGCTGCACGGCATTCCGGTTGTGCTAAAAGCCAACATCGATACGGCCGATCGAATGCGCACCACGGCGGGGTCGCTCGCTCTCGCCGACCATACACCCGACAAGGACGCTTTTCTGGTCAGTCGCCTGCGCGACGCCGGTGCCGTCATCCTCGGCAAAGCGAACCTCAGCGAATGGGCGAACTTCCGGTCGAATCATTCGTCGAGCGGATGGAGCAGCATCGGCGGTCAGACCAGGAATCCGTATCACCTCGATCGCAACCCGTGTGGCTCGTCGAGCGGGTCGGCCGTTGCGGTCGCCGCGAATCTCACTGTCGTTGCCGTCGGCACCGAGACCGACGGCTCGATCATCTGCCCGTCCGGAATCAACGGAATCGTTGGCATCAAGCCGACCCTCGGACTTGTGAGCCGGAGCGGCATCATTCCAGTCGCACGCAGTCAGGACACGGCCGGACCGATGGCACGCTCGGTTCGTGACGCGGCGATCCTGCTGGGCGCGATGACCGGCGTGGATCCGGATGATCCCGTATCGGCGACTACGCGCATAGCCATCGGCAGCTACACGTCTAACCTGACAGCCGCGGGCCTGGAGGGAACGCGGATCGGCGTTATTCGCTCGTATCATGGGGCAGGGGCTAATCCCGGAGTCGAATCTTTGTTCGAATCGAGCATCGAGTCTTTACGAGCGGAGGGCGCGGAAATTATTGATCCGATTCGTATCGACACGACCGATATGCGTGATGCTGAATACGAAGTCTTGCTTTACGAATTCAAGGCAGGCCTGAATAACTATCTCGCAGAGAGCAACACGACGCCGAGCACGTTGACCGATATCATCGCTTTTAACGAAGCAAACGCCGACACGGTGATGCCGTTCTTTGGCCAGGAGATCCTGATCGCCGCGAATGCCAAGGGACCGCTGACTGACGCGGCCTATATCGACGCGCTGGCGTCGAGCAAGCGTATCGCACAGGCTGGAGTCGACGGCGCCATGGCCGAACACGAGCTGGACGCACTGATTGCCCCGAGCAATGGACCCGCCTGGTTAACCGATCACATCAACGGCGATACGTTCAGCGTCGGTAGTTCATCCTACGCGGCAATTTCGGGCTACCCGAGTATCACCGTTCCTGCCGGATTCATCTCGGGCCTCCCGATCGGGTTGTCCTTTATCGGCCGACCCAATACCGAGAAGAAACTGATTGAAATCGCTTATGCGTTCGAGCAATCGACGGCGGTGCGCCGGCCGCCGGAACACTGAGGACGAAGGTCACAGTTTCGCGTCTTGGCCCCAGCGATCTTGCGCATTTTGCGACCTGGTCTGTGCTGTCGGGGCGGCTTCCATGGCTAAATGAAGCAATCTGCATTTGACTCGACACAGGGCAATGTTCAAAGCCGTTCGCATTTCCGTGCTGCTGTTCGTACTGATTTTTGTGGTCGTCAATACCTGGCTGTCGCAAGCGCGAAGCACGGACTGGAATAACAGTCTCTGGATCAAGGTGTACCCGATCAACGCCGACGGCAGCGACACGAGTTTTCGCTATATTGAGAGCCTGAGTACCGAGGATTTCCATAGCATCGAAACCTTCATCGCCCGCGAAGCGTCACGGTACGGCAAGGTGCTCAACCAGCCGCTGCGCGTGGAACTCGGTAATCCGATTGTAGAGCAGCCGCCTGCCCTCGACGTCGGTGCCGGCGTTTTTGGCGTGATGTTATGGTCGCTCAAAATGCGCTGGTGGGCATCGAGTATCGCAAAAGACCAGGACAGTATTGATCCGGATGTGCGTATTTTCGTGCGCTATTACCAACCCGAACACACAATAATCCTGGAGAATTCCGTGGGCCTGCAAAAAGGCATGGTGGGCGTGGTCAATGCCTACGCAAGCCGCCACCAGCAGGGAAGTAATAATTTCATTATTGCGCATGAGTTCCTGCACACCTTGGGCGCCACCGACAAGTACAACCCCGCCGACGGATCACCTAGGGTTCCGGAGGGACTTGCCGAACCCGATCTCAAGCCGCTGTATCCGCAGCGCTTCGCTGAAATCATGGGCGGCCGGATCGCTCTCGCCGGGGATGATGCCGTGGTACCTAAGAGTCTCAAATACGCGGTCATCGGACCGGTTACGGCGCGCGAGATTCGCCTGATCGAATAGCCCGGCAGTCGCCCGTTACCTCTGTAAACAGGCGTCGGCTTTTTCTCGAGAGCAAGCTGAGCTACGCTCGCGCGATGCCCCCCGACCACGATCCCCTGCTTCTGTGCACCAGGCTTTGCATCAGCGTTCCCGGTCGACTGCTTGTCGAGACGCTGGATCTCGCGGTCGGGCGCGGTGAGGTCGTCGCCGTGCTCGGACAAAACGGCTCGGGAAAATCACTGACGCTGATGACTCTGGCAGGGCTTCGCAGGCCTGATTCCGGGGCAGTGCTGCTGAACGGACTTGACGTTTTCCAGACGCGTCGGCAGCAAGTCGCCCGTCAGCTTGCATTGTTGCCACAGAATACCGACGACATCTTTCCGGCGACGGTCCTGGACATGGCGCTGATCGGTCGGCATCCACATATCGGCCGCTTCAACTGGGAATCTGCCGAGGATCGAGCGATTGCAAACGAGGCGTTGACCGATATGGGCCTCGATAGGCTAATCGACCGCGACGTGCTGACCTTGTCGGGCGGTGAGCGGCGGCGGCTCGCGATCTCGCAGGTTCTGGCCCAATGTCCCGATGTGTATTTGCTCGACGAGCCGACGAATCATCTCGATCCGCAGCATCAGCTGGATGCATTACGCGTCTTTCGACGCGCCGCTGACAGTGGTGCGAGCATCGTCGTGAGTCTCCACGATGTCAATCTGGCCGCGCGTTTCGCGGATCGCTGCCTACTGCTCTTTGGTGACGGCCGCTGGGAACTCGGTACGAGGAAACAAGTGCTGACCGCAGCACGCCTGAGCGACCTCTACAACACGGCGATGGAAGCGGTTGACTGGCGTTCGCAGCAACTGTTCGTCGCAACGGGTGACCGTTCGCTGGATAATTTCAGATAGTGGCTAGAACCTATTCATAATCCCACATGGCCGCACAGCGGCTTTTGCGGGATGAGATGCGAGGCATGACAAGCGAAATGTGGTTAGATCACTTGAGCGACGAGTAACGAAGCAGATCGCCCGCAAAAGCACTGCCCATACGGGTTCTGCCCCTGTCGTCCCATCTGACGTCGTTGCGCTCCTTGCCAACGTCTACCGGTATTGGACGCGTCGCGCGGCTCGCAGATGGGACGACAGGATGCAAAATGCGATTCATGAAGGATTTTGAGATAGGTTCTGGTCGGGCACGGATATTTCGCCGTCCAGATAAAAGGCTGCACTGCCTGTCAGGAACACACGATCCTCGCGAATTTCGCATTCAACTTCGCCGCCGCGTGCCGAAATCTGGCGCGCCACCAGATGCCCGCGGTCCAATCGTTCGGCCCAGTATGGAACGAGCACGCAATGACCCGCGCCAGTCACGGGGTCCTCGTCGATACCCAGTCTGGGCGCAAAAAAACGCGAAATGAAATCGTAGCTGTCCCCGGGTGCAGTAACGATCGCGCTCTCGACCGCCCGTGCCAGCATGCCGAAGTCGGGCCGCAATGCATGCACCTGTCGCTCCTCGTCGAATACCAGGAGATAGCCGGCTCGCCCCAGCAGGCACACCGAGAAATCCGCGCCTAGCGCCGCAATCAGCCCGCCCGGAATCTCGGCGGGTCGAGGCGGATCTGCGGGTAAATCGAGCACGTAGCGGTCACCGTCGAGATCGACCCGTAACGGGCCACGTCCTGCGTCCGAGGCGCTGACGCAAGACAGCCGCGCTGGCGAGCGTCGCGTGCCCGCACAGCGGCACCTCGGCGGCGGGAGTAAACCAGCGAATCTCGAACGCATCGTCACTATCGTTCGTCTTAACAAAAAAGGCTGTCTCCGACAGATTGTTTTCGGTCGCGATAGTCTGCATCAGGCTCTCGGGCAGCCAGTCCTCGAGCGGAACCACGGCTGCAGGGTTGCCCTCGAACAGTCGCTCGGCGAACGCATCGACCTGATAGAGCCGCAGATTCGTCACGCCACGAATCCCGAGAGCTGTTCGAGGTATATGGCATGCAGCGCGGGATTCGCGGCCAGTACGGATCGCGTCTCCAGGCCGGGCGCCGCGCCATTGAGATCCGTGAATACACCCCCCGCCTCGGTAACGATAAGCGACAGCGCCGCGATATCGAGAATATTCACGTCTGATTCGATCACAGCCTCGATCTTGCCCGCAGCCAGCAGATGATAATGGTAAAAATCCCCGTAACCGCGGATACGGTCAGCCCGCGCGACGATCTCGGCCAGCCGCTGCCAGCCACCGCTCGTGGCGAGCGATCTCAGATTGCCGGTCGACACTGCTGCACGATCGGGATCGACGATATTACTGATTGCGAGCCGATCGCCGTTCAGCCATGCACCGCGCCCCTTCTCGGCCCATGCCAGTTCGTCCATCATCGTGCCGCTCGAGACGCCCAGGATGATCTTGCCTTCGTGCAGCAGCGCGATTTGAGTCGAGAAAAACGGGTAATGCCGAACGAAACCCTTGGTGCCATCGATCGGATCGACAAGCCACAGGTATTCGGCGTGATCGCGCATACGGCCGGTTTCTTCACCGTAAAAACCATGTTCGGGGAACTGCTCGAGGATCACTTGCCGAATCGTCTGCTCGCATTCGACATCCGCCTGCGTGACCGGGGTCAGGTCCGCTTTGGTTCTGACGGAGACAGTGCCGGCGTAATACTTGCGGCTGATTTCGGCCGCCCTGCGAGCCGCCTCCAGCGCTACGCGCAAATGTGCCGAGAAACTTGTCTCGTCAAACCTTTTCACAGCCCATCATCGTTATTTGTCCATCCAGACGCCAGCACTATGGCGGCTCCTGGCCACAGAAACAAGCGACCCACCGTTGATTGACACTGCTAGGTCGGCACCCTACATTGCCCGCGACGAATAGCGGCATTCTGCAGCTTCCCTGTTTTTCGTCTGTTACATTCGACGCCAGGAAGAAAATACAGACTGTCTCCTGCCTCCGGAGCCATACGTGCGCAACCCGATTTACTCAGGACTTTGAGAAAGGTTCTACAATAACGTTTGTCAAGACAGGGCAGGATGATGGGAAACCGACTCAGCAAGATATATACGCGTACCGGCGACGACGGCACCACGGGGCTTGGTGATGGCAGCCGTGTCGCTAAAGACAGCCTGCGCGTCGAGGCTTACGGTACGGTCGATGAGGCTAACAGTGCTATCGGCGCAGTGCTCGCAGTCGAT
>Ga0224512_10005048_pt1 | contig 10984 bp, 8 predicted proteins | sample SF_May12_sed_USG_4_FD_169103 | JGI IMG/M metagenome (GOLD analysis project Ga0224512, IMG submission 169103) | Sediment microbial communities from San Francisco Bay, California, United States - SF_May12_sed_USGS_13 | ecosystem: Environmental > Aquatic > Marine > Sediment | place: USA: California...
ACCCGAGCAACGCATAGAGCAGGAGCTCACGGGGATCCTCCAGATTGAAGGAGGCCGCCCGCAGCAGTTGCTCTTCGCCGACGAGAAGCCTACTCGTCACGGCCGCCGACACAGAGGTGATGACCACAACGTTGAGATGTCTGAGCCCGAAGTTCCCGAGGATGACCTCCATGGCGAACAGCATCCCGGCGATGGGTGCATTGAAGCTCGCCCCGATGCCGGCTCCGGCCCCGGCCGCCACCAGGCTGCGCATCTTGTCTTCGCCCTGCTTGGCGTAACGGCCCGCGACCGAACCGACGGTGGCGCCGATCTGAACAATCGGACCCTCGCGACCGGCCGACCCTCCTCCACCCAGTGTGGCGGCAGTGGCGGCGATCTTCGTCGACCACGCCCGGAGCCGGAGCCGCCCACCCTGCACCACCAGGGCCGCCATGGCTGCCGGGACACCATCACCCTCGGCTTCGGGAGCAAACCGCCGGGCAATGAGAAACGCCAGAACGAGGCCGAGCGGAACGCTGATCAGGGCAACCGCGGAACCAACCGAAAGGGCATCCTGCAAGTTCTCAACACCTCGTTCAACGAGGTCGATTGACCAGATGAGCAGGGCGCTGCTGAAGCCGACGAGAACGCCGACCACCATGGCCAGCGTGAGGAAGGTCGCATCCCCCGCGCGATCGAAGGACCCCCTCGTCAGATCGGAAAGACGTGCCCGGCTGGCTTTCGAAATGGTGGTCCTCGGCTTCGGTCGAGGGCTGATCGTAACCCGCCGGCCGCCGCTGACAACGTCCCCGGTTGTCACAGCTATTCGGGCGTCGACTCGAAGAGTTCGTGGATTTCCACCTCAGTTCGCCGGGAGGGCAGTGCCGAGTGGGGCATGAGATGGCGCTCCCCGTCGCGGAGAACGGGAAGGCCGGATCTCATGCAGGGATAGACTTGCCCGGGGACTGATTCACTCGAGAGAGTGGCGTTCAGGAGGAGAAGCATGATCGAGGTCAACGGCCCACTCGGGCCCCGCTACGAGGAGATTCTCACGCCTGAGGCGCTCGCCTTTGTCGAGACGCTGCATAGTCGGTTCAATCCGCTGCGGGAGACCCTGCTCGCCGCCCGGGCCGGCCGCCAGACCGAGCTCGATGCCGGCATCCTCCCCGACTTCCTGCCGGAGACCGAAGGAGTACGCGCCGGAAACTGGCACGTGGCCCCCGTTCCCGATGATCTACAGGATCGCCGGGTGGAGATCACCGGTCCGGTCGATCGCAAGATGATCATCAATGCCCTCAACTCCGGTGCCAAGGTCTTCATGGCCGACTTCGAGGATGCCAACTCCCCGACCTGGGACAACGTCATCACCGGACAGGCCAATCTGGTCGATGCCGTTCGTCGTACGATCCGCCTCGATCAGGACGGCAAGGTCTACGAACTGGTCGACGACCCGGCGACCCTGATGGTTCGACCCCGGGGCTGGCATCTCATTGAACGTCATGTCACCGTCGACGGTGAGCCCATTTCGGCCTCCCTGTTCGACTTCGGGCTCTACTTCTTCCACAACGCCCGCTATCTGCTCGATATCGGTTCCGGGCCCTACTTCTACCTGCCAAAGCTCGAGAGCCATCTCGAGGCCCGATTGTGGAACGATGTCTTCCTGGCGGCCCAGGAAGCGCTCGACATCCCAGCCGGGACTATCAAGGCAACGGTTCTCATAGAAACCATCCTGGCGGCGTTCGAGATGGACGAAATCCTCAACGAGCTCAAGCAGCACTCGGCGGGGCTCAACGCCGGCAGGTGGGACTACATCTTCTCGGTCATCAAGAAGCTGCGCGCCCATCCCGAGTTCCTGCTCCCCGACCGGGCTCTCGTCACGATGAACGTGCACTTCATGCGGTCCTACACCCGGTTGCTCATCCGAACCTGTCACCGCCGCAGCGCCCACGCCATGGGCGGCATGGCGGCGTTCATTCCCAGCCGACGAGATCATGAGGTCAACGAACGCGCCATCGCCAAGGTACGGGAAGACAAGGAGCTCGAAGCCTTCAACGGCCATGACGGCACCTGGGTGGCTCACCCCGACCTGGTGCCGGTGGCGATGGACGTGTTCGACGCCCGATTAGGCGAGGATCCCAACCAGATCAGCGCCCAGCACGATGACGTTCCCGTCGCAGCAGCAGATCTCCTCAACACCCGCGTTGAGGGAGGCGCCGTCACCGAGGCCGGCGTCCGGCTCAACGTCAATGTCGGGATTCGCTATCTCGACGCCTGGCTGGGAGGCAACGGGGCGGCTGCCATCTTCAACCTCATGGAAGACGCCGCCACCGCCGAGATCTCGCGCTCGCAGTTGTGGCAGTGGATCCATCATGGAGCCGTGCTCGATGACGATCGCATCGTGACCCGCGATTTCGTGCAAGCCATCGCCGATGAGGAGCTCGCCTCGATCCGCGACGAGATCGGCGATGAGATCTACCAGGACGGACACTGGCAGGAGGCGAGACGGCTCTTCGAGCAGGTGGCCCTGGCCGACGATTTCGAAGAGTTCCTCACCATTCCGGCCTACGCCGCGTTGGAAGGTGGGAACTAGGTGTCGCCTCCCGAACGTCGGCGACCGGCCGGCTCAGGAGATCGCGCGGTGGGCTGCGTCGAACCTGCCGTGCGCGGGTCGACGGTTGAGGAGCGGTGCTGACGCAAAAGGCCGCGGGGGCTGGATTCGCGGAGTACGTTTACGTCGTAACCAGAGGCGTTATCAATGGTTGAAGTCCCGGAACGGAATCTCGCGCTCGAGCTGGTACGCGTAACCGAGACCGCGGCCTTGGCGGCTGCCCGATGGCAGGGCCGGGGAGACAAAGAGGCCGCCGATCAGGCCGCCGTCGACGGCATGCGGCTCATCCTTTCGTACATCGACATCGACGGCACCATCGTCATCGGCGAGGGCGAGAAGGACGAAGCGCCCATGCTCCATAACGGTGAGCGGGTCGGAACCGGGCGGGGAATGGCGGTGGATGTCGCGGTGGATCCGGTCGACGGAACCACGCTCACGTCAGAAGGCTTGCCGGGCGCGGTGGCGGTCATCGCCATCTCCGAGCGGGGAACCATGTACGCCCCCGGGAGCCTCGTCTATATGGACAAGATCGCGGTTGGCCCCGCCGCCGCGGGCCTCATCGACCTGGAGGCGCCGGTGGCCCACAACCTGGCGCAGGTCTCCAAGGCGCTCGACAAAGACGTTTCCGAACTGACAGCCATCATTCTCAACCGGCCCCGCAACGCCCCCTATATCCAAGCGGTGCGGGAGGCAGGGGCCCGTATCCGGCTCATTCGGGATGGAGATGTGGCCGCGGCGATCGCCACCGCCAGAGAGGACAGCGGCATCGACATCCTCTTCGGCATCGGGGGGTCCCCCGAGGCGGTCATTGCCTCGGCGGCGCTCACCTGCCTGGGAGGCGAGCAGCAATGCAAACTATGGCCTCGCGACGACACCGAGCGTGCCTACGCCGATGCCGAGGGCCACGATCTCGCCAAGGTTCTCACCATGAAGGATCTCGTCAACTCCGACAACGTGTTCTTCGCCGCCACCGGGATAACCGACGGCGAATTGCTTGATGGGGTGAAGTACAAGCACCACAATGCCACGACCCACTCTGTTGTCATGCGTTCAAAGACCGGTTCGATACGGTCGATGCGCGCCACTCACGATTTCACCAAGCTGCGCCAGCTGAGCGCTCTGATCTACGAATAGCCTCCGAGCCGAACAGGAGACCGCATGGCAAACATCGTTCACGTCAAAGGCACCGGAACCATTGGCGAGCCTCTCATCGGGCTCCTTGACGATCACAGCGAAGCCTTTGGCATCGATGAGATCACGTTCCACAAGCGCACACCCCTCATTGACGAGCGGGGCAAGGTCAGCGACCTCATCCGGCGAGGCGCCTCGCTGGCGGTCGACGAGGATCGCTGGGCCGATTTCGAGGCGATGGGCCTGACCCCCAAGTTCAAATCTCAGGAGGCGATCGAGCGGGCGTCGGTGGTCATCGACTGTACCCCGGCCGGCAATGCCAACAAGGAGAAGTACTACGAGTCGGCCGAAGGGCCGCTCGGCTTCCTCGCCCAGGGATCGGAGTTCGGCTTCGGCAAGCCGTACGCACGTGGGATAAACGACTCAGCGCTCGTCCGGGACGAGGACCGATTCATCCAGGTTGTCTCGTGCAACACGCACAACATCTCGTCACTGGTCAAGACGCTGGCGATGGACGCCGACGGCACCAGCCACCTGGTGGCGGGCCGTTTCCTGTGCATGCGACGGGCCAACGACATCAGCCAGGACGGAGCCTTCGTGCCGTCGCCGACGGCCGGCATCCACGACAACGACCGCTTCGGCACCCACCACGCACGTGATGCCCATGAGCTGTTCACCACCCTCGGATACGATCTGCCGGTTTGGTCCTCGTCCATCAAGCTGCCCACCCAGTACATGCATTCCATCTGGTTCAGTCTCGAGCTCGATCATGAGATGACGGTCGAGGAGGCAACGGAACGCCTGCAGGCCAACACCCGCGTGGCCCTCACCTACAAACGCTCGGCCAACCAGATCTTCTCCTTCGGTCGGGATCACGGCTTCTATGGACGGATTCTCAGCCAAACGGTGATTCCGATCGAGACGCTGGCGGTCCGCAACGGGAATGAGCTTGTCGGCTTCTGCTTTACCCCCCAGGACGGGAACGCACTTCTCTCGTCCCTCACCGCCACGCTGTGGTACCTCTATCCGGAGGGGTTCGACAACCGAATTGACTCTGTGCGCAAGTACCTCTTCCAGGAGGTCTAGAGGCGGACGATCACCCCTTCGTGAGGAGCCAACGACACCGCCGATCCGCTGATTGCCACGCGGCGGAGCGTGGTCGAGAGCACGGGTTCGGCGTCGGCGAAGCCCTCATGATCGAACCGAATCGGCCGGTCGTTGAAGTTCAGGACGATGCAGGCTCGCTCGTCACCGGAGGACCGTTCGAAGACGAACAGGTCTTCGGAAGTTGAGTTCACCGGGGTGTAGTCCCCACGGTGGAGGGCCGGCATGCTCCGGCGGAGGGCGAGGAGTCGGCGGTACAGCGTCAGCAGCGAATCAGGCCGGTCTGTCTGGACGGCCACGTTGCGGTCGGCATGCTCGGCTTCCAGTGGCAGCCACAGCTGGGCCGGATCGGCGGCGCTGAATCCGGCGGAAGTCGAAGAGTCCCACTGCATGGGCGTTCGGCAGCCATCGCGCCCGAGCTCGGGCTCCCGCACCGCCCACGGATCCTGTTGGTTCTTGATCGGTACTTGCTCCATGCCGAGCTCATCTCCGTAGTAGAGGGTCGGTGTCCCCCGCAGCGTGAGCAGCAGCATCGCCGCCACCCGGGTGGCGTGGGCACCGAACCGCGTAGCCAGCCGGGGCTCGTCGTGGTTGCCGAGCACGTAGTTGGGCCAGGCGCCTGGAGGGAGGGCGGCCTCGAGATCATCGACCCGCTTTCGTACCTCACCGGCCGTCCACGGCGCGTAGAGCAGCGTGAAGTTGAACGGCATGTGCATCTCGCCCAGATCCCGGCCGTAGTAGCCGGCCCATTCTTCGAGCTCGAACAGATGCACCTCGCCGATCAGGACCCGGGGCGGCTGGTACGAATCTATGATCGTCCGCAGGTCCCGGTATTCGTCGTGGATATCAGGGTGCCCCTGGTCGTGAATGTGGAGCTGTGACTCATACTCCCCCATCCACTTGAAGGTCGATTCACGGTCGGCCGGTGCCGGCGGGTTGTCACGCAGTTCGGGGTCCTTCATGATTCGATGAGCGACATCAATCCGGAAGCCATCTACTCCGCGATCCAGCCAGAACCGATAGACGTCGTGCATCGCCTCAACGACGGCAGGGTTCCGCCAGTTGAGGTCCGGCTGGTCGGGAACAAAAGTATGGAGGTAGTACTGAGCGGTGACCGGATCCCATTCCCAGGCCGGGCCTCCGAAGGCACTCAGCCAGTTGTTGGGCGTTGACCCGGCTGGGCCGGCATCACGCCAGATATACCAGTCTCGTTTGGCGTTGTCCGTCGAGGAACGGGATTCGAGGAACCACGGATGTTGGTCTGAGGTGTGGTTGGGAACGATGTCGACAATCACCCTGATGCCGAGCCGGTGCGCGGCCGCCAGCAGCCGGTCGAAGTCGGCCATGGTGCCGAAGAGCGGATCGACGTCGGTGTAGTCGGCGACGTCGTAGCCGAAGTCGGCCATGGGGGATGTGTAGAACGGCGAGATCCACACCGCGTCGATGCCCAGGTCGGCCAGGTACCCGAGGCTGTGAGTGATACCGGGGAGGTCGCCGATACCGTCGCCGTTTGAGTCCTGGAAGCTGCGGGGGTAGATCTGATAGATGACGGCGGTTTGCCACCAGACCGGCTCGGACATGGTGTCAGAGGCTAGCCAGGCAGCCTTCGTCTGGCTTCCGGTGCAGGGATGAAGTAGTGGTCGATCGGCTGGGTTCAGTCAGATGGCGGCGCCGAACGGAGCCAGCGGAACTCGTGGGCGGCGAGAACGACCTCACCTCGGTGGACCGTGCCGCCCACGATGTCGGCCACCGGATTCGACAACTCCACATGGCTCGTGCGGTCGGCGAAGTTGGCGAGAACCATCACGTCCTCCTCCGTATCCCAGCGCCGATACGAAAGGATCTCGGGATTGCCGAGATCGATGAGCTCGAACCGACCGGTACCGAACACCGGGTGGAGGCGGCGGATGGCCAGCAGGTTGCGGACCCAATGGAGCAGGCTGGTCTCATCGGCACGCTGGTCGGCCACATTGACCCGACCCGGGTGGTAGTCGGGGTCGTCGATTATGGGCAGATGGAATCGGGCGGGATCAGATCGGCTGAAGCCTGCTCCGGGGCCGGCCTCCCATTGCATGGGTGTCCGGACCCCGTCGCGATCGTTCAGGCGGTAGTTGTCGCCCATCCCGATCTCATCGCCGTAGTACAGGAACGGTGAGCCCGGCAACGAGAAGAGGACGCCATGGAGCAGTTTGAACCGACCGCGGTCGTTGTCGAGCAGGGGCATGAGACGGCGTCGGATGCCGATGTTCTTCTTCATTGCCGGGTCGGGCGCGTAGTGATCCCACATGAACTGCCTGTCCTGCTCGGTGACCATCTCGAGGGTCAGCTCGTCGTGGTTGCGCAGAAACACACCCCACTGGCAGTTCTCGGGTATCGCCGGGGTTGCCTCGAGCGCTTTGACGATGTCCTCGACATGCCCACGCTTGAGCGCCATATAGAGCGGTGGCATCACCGGGAAGTGATATGCCATGTGGCATTCGTCACCGTTGCCCAGGTAGGCGACGACGTCCACCGGCGGCTGGTTGGCTTCGGCCAGCATGATGCGGTCCTCGTACTCGGCATCGATCATCGCCCGTATCTCTTTGAGAAACCCATGGGTCTCGGGCAGATTTTCGCAGATCGTTCCCTCACGCTCAAACAGGTACGGGATTGCGTCCATCCGCAGGCCGTCGAACCCGACGTCGAGCCAGAACCGCACGACGTCCTTCACTGCCTCCCTGACCGCCGGATTATCGAAGTTGAGGTCGGGCTGTTCGGCGTAGAAACGATGCCAGTAGTACGCACCGGCCACCTCATCCCACTCCCAGTTCGAGTGCTGGGTATCGATGAAGATGATCCGGGCCTCCTCGTAGCGGTCGACGGTATCACTCCACACGTACCAGTCCCGGGTAGGCGATCCCGGCCGGCGGGCGGCCTGAAACCAGGGATGCTGGTCGCTGGTGTGGTTGACGATGATGTCGGCCATCACCCGCATCCCCCGGGCGTGAATCTCGTCCACCAGCTCCTTGACGTCCCCGAGCGTTCCGAAGTCCGCTCGCACTCCGGTCAGGTCGGAAACGTCGTAGCCACCGTCCACCATCGGTGAGGGATAAAAGGGCAACAGCCACAAACAGTCGACGCCCAGCCATTCGAGGTAATCCAGCTTGGCAGCAACCCCGGCGATATCCCCCACGCCGTCGTCGTTCGAGTCGAAGAAGGCATGAATGGGGATTTCGTAGAAGGTCGCGGTCTGATGCCACATGCCTCGAACGCTAGTGTCACCGCGACGGAACATGCAGAATCTCGTATTTGCTATTGTTGATCAATATTCGGCTACTGTGCACGAGGCCCAAAGACATGGAATATCGAATTAGCGAGGTTGCAGAAGTGCTCGGTGTGAGTACGGACACGGCCCGCCGATGGGTGGATGAGGGCCGCCTACCGGCTACGCGCAGTGCAAGCGGCCATCGCCGCGTGGCCGGCCCGGATCTGGCAGCGTTCGTTACCACCGAGGGCTCACCGGTGCTGCACCGCCGGTCGGCGCGGAACCGCTTCACCGGAATCGTCACCGGAGTCGTCAAGGACCAGGTGGCGGCCAAAGTCGAGCTGTATAGCGGCGGGCACAGGATTGTCGCTCTCCTCACCAGGGAGGCCGCCGACGACCTCGAGCTCGAACCCGGTGTCCGGGCCACCGCCGTGGTCAAGGCGACCAACGTGATGATCGAGTTGTGAAACGCCTATTGGCCGGGCTCGTCCTGGTCGCGAGTGCTTGTGGCGGCGGGCAGCCATCACTCGTCGTCGGGGTGGCATCTTCGATGACCGAGGCCGCTCAGCGCCTCGCCGATGCCTACGGCACCCATGCTATCGAGCTGTCGGTGGCCGGAAGCCAGGTCTTGGTGGCACAGGTCCGCGAAGGAGCCCCCCTCGACATCATCCTCACCGCGGACGCCACCACCGCAGCCACGCTCACCGGCCTCGGCGTCGTCCAGGGAGAGCCGCAAGCCTTCGCTCGCAATCGGCTGGCCATCGCGGTCGCCGAAGGCAACCCGCTGGGCATTGCCGGCCTGGGCGATCTCGCGGGCCCCGGGGTCACACTTGTCCTCGCCGCCCCCCATGTGCCGGCCGGCCGGTACACGGCCGAGTTGTTGGACGCGGCGGGGATCACATTGTCCGCATCGAGCCTGGAGCCAAGTGTCCGCGCCGTCCTCACGAAGGTCCAGCTGGGTGAGGCCGACGCCGGCATCGTCTACCGGACCGACCTGGCCCGGCCGGGCATCACCGGGATCGAGATCCCACACGAGATCAATCCCATCACCGAATACTTCGCGGCCGCCCTCACCACGGCGCGCGATCCTGTGGCGGCGTCGGCGTTTGTGGCGTACCTGGCGACGCCGGCTGCGCAGAATATCCTTGCCGAGCTCGGATTCTCGTCATGAGCCGGGTGGTGCCGATTCGGCTGGCTGCCCTGGCCCTCGTCGGCCTCGCACTCCTGCTGGTGCCCATTGCCGGCCTCCTGATTCGGGTTCCCTGGTCCGGGCTGGGCGGCGACCTCGCTGACTCGGGCGACGCCCTCCGGGTCTCGGCGGTGGTCTCGGTGCTCGCAACGACCGTGGCAGTTGGGCTCGGCGTACCGCTGGCCTGGTTGCTCGCACGCGGTCGGTTCCGAGGCCGCGGTTTATTGCGCGCAGCCGTGTTGCTCCCGATCGTATTGCCGCCGGTGGTCTCCGGGGTGGCACTGCTCGCCTCCCTCGGGAGAACGGGGCCCGTCGGTCGATTCCTCGAGGTCTTTCTGGGGTTCACCCTTCCTTTCACGACGGCGGGTGCCGTGGTCGCGGCCGCGTTCGTCGCACTCCCCTTTGTTGCGCTGGTCGCCGAGGCAGGGTTCCGCAGCGTCGACCGCGACCTCGAAGACGTCGCCGCCACGCTTGGCGCCGGGCCGTGGCGACGGTTCCGCCGTATTGCTCTCCCCCAGGCGGTACCGGCTCTGGCCGCCGCGGTCGTTCTCGGTTGGGCAAGGGCCCTCGGTGAGTTCGGTGCCACGGTCACGTTCGCCGGCAACCTGACCGGCCGTACCCAGACACTGCCACTGGCCATCTTTTTCGAGCTCGAGCGCGATCCAGAAGCCGCGTTCAGCCTGAGCCTGCTCCTCGTTGCAATCTCACTGCTGGTCCTCACCGCGGCCCGGCGCACCTGGGCCCGGTGATGCTGACCTGTGAAGTCACCGCCCGTCGCAATGGGTTCACGCTGCAAGTGAGCCTGGAGGCATCGTCCGACGAGATCATCGCCATCGTCGGGCCAAACGGCGCCGGAAAGACCACGTTGCTCCGCATCCTCGCCGGCCTCGATCAGCTTGATGCCGGGCGTCTCTTGGTCGACGGCAAAGTGTGGGAGGACCCGGCTGCCGGAGTCCATCTCCCGCCCGAGCAGCGACGGGTGGGTTACGTGCCCCAGTCCGGCCTGTTGTTTCCCCACCTCACCGTTCGAAGGAACGTGGCCTTTGGTGTCACCGATCCCGGCCGCGCTGAACGATGGTTGGATCGTCTGGGACTGCAGGATCTGGCAGAGGCCATGCCCAACGAGCTCTCCGGTGGCCAGACCCAGCTGGTGGCCCTGGCCCGGGCGCAGGTCCGGGAACCGACCGTCCTCTTGCTCGACGAGCCGTTGGCCTCGGTCGACGCCGCCAACCGGGCCGCCGTCCGGCGGGTTCTCCGCCGCGAGCTGCAAGACAGCCGGGGCTACCGGATTCTCGTCACCCATGATCCGCTCGAGGCCGCGGCCCTGGCCGATCGGGTGGTAGTTCTCGATCAGGGCCGGGTCACGCAGGTTGGAACGATCAATGACCTTCGCACCCGTCCCCGGTCGAGTTACGTTGCCGAGCTGGTCGGCATGAACTTCTTCTCCGGCGAGGCCTCCGGTGGCGTCATCGCCATGGCCGACGGCGCCCGGCTAATCAGTGCCTCGGTGCCCGACGGCGCTGCTCTGGCCACCGTGCATCCCCGGGCTGTGTCCCTCTACTCGGAGCGCCCGACCGGCTCGCCTCGCAACGTATGGCTCGGAACGGTCGCCTCCATCGAACCGAGCCTCGACCAGGTTCGCATTCACGTGACCGGCCCCATCGACCTGGTGGCAGAAGTCACCCTCGCCGGCGCGGCTGCGTTCGCTGAGGGCGAGCAGGTTTGGGTC
>Ga0224512_10005049_pt1 | contig 10981 bp, 8 predicted proteins | sample SF_May12_sed_USG_4_FD_169103 | JGI IMG/M metagenome (GOLD analysis project Ga0224512, IMG submission 169103) | Sediment microbial communities from San Francisco Bay, California, United States - SF_May12_sed_USGS_13 | ecosystem: Environmental > Aquatic > Marine > Sediment | place: USA: California...
CAGCGTTGAGGCCAGCGGTGAATTGCGTGAGTTCATGGGCAAATTTAATGAATTCGCGCGACTTGCGAAGACGCGCGTCGAGGCTCTGGAGCGCGATAACAATGGCCTGCTGACGGACCAAAAATTACTGGCCTACCGGCAGATGCGCACCGAGAGTGTCATGCAGGCCATTCCGGAAGGACTGATGATCCTGGGTGAAGAGGGTCAGGTCACGTTTGCCAACGACAAATTCGGGACTTTACTCGGGGTGGACCCCGCTGAGATTCTGCACAAAAATCCCACCGACTGGTGCACATCGCCCGAGTTACTGGATTTTTTCTGCCAGTTCGGCGCGAGTTCCCCGGAACAATGTTTCACCGAAACGCTGCGGTTCGATCTGCAACTTTCAACGAGCAAGAAATTCTCTATAAAAGCATACCCGATGTTTGCGCCCGAAGATCCCGATACCATCTTCGGCCGATTGATTATCCTGAATGATTCGACCCGCGAGGCGCTGGCCGAGGAAAGCCGATCAAACTTCGTGGCGCACGTGGCCCACGAGCTGAAAAGCCCCCTCAATACCATGTCGCTATACGCCGATGCCCTGCGCGGGGACCAGGGTGACGACGAGTCATTCCGAATCGAAGCCTTCAACGTCATCAACGACGAGATAGAGCGCCTTGCGGCCCTGGTGGATAACCTGCTGAGCATTACCAAGATCGAAATGGGCAGCATGAAAATCCGGAAGCAGCGAGTTCGGTTGCGGGACCTGTTGCAGGACTCCTTCGACAGACTGCGTCAGGGCGGCCGCGGCAGCGAACTGAACCTGCAGCTCGAGCTGCCGGATGAGCTCAGTGCGGTGACGGTTGACAAAGACCTCTTCAGGATTGCGCTGAACAATCTGCTCGTCAATGCAGTCAAGTATTCTGACGCGGGTGACACCGTAAAGCTGTCAGTCGAGGAAACAGCGGAAGCCATACAAATTCGCGTGTCTGATACAGGCATTGGCATCAGCCCTGAAGAGCAGGCCAGGGTTTTCGAAAAATTCTACCGATCGACCGACCAAAAGGTTCGGAACCGCGCCGGGCATGGACTCGGCCTGGCGCTGACCAAGGAAATTGTGGAGCTGCATAGAGGTCACATTGGCGTCCGGAGCGAACCCGGCAAAGGCTCTGTATTTGTCATTGACCTGTGGAAAGACAGCGGCACCCTGCGGCAAGCGATATGAATGCCAAACGAATCCTGATTGTTGATGACCAACCACTTGTACTGCGGGTGCTGCGGCTGGCTTTGGAAAGGGCCGACTATGTCGTAGAGACGCAGCCCAACGGTGTGGCAGCACTGGAGAGTATTCTGGACGCGCCTCCAGATGCGCTGATTACGGATATCGAGATGCCGGAGATGGACGGGAGAGCGCTCTGCGAGCAGATCGATCTGCAACTTCCACGGCGAAATTTTCCAATTTTCGTGGCCACTTCCCTGACAAGCCTGGAGCATCGGCACTGGTCCAATTCGGTTAGAGATCTCGCGTTCCTGGAAAAACCCCTGAGTGCGAGGAAGCTGCTGACCACACTGGCACGGTACTTCCAAGACCAGACCGTTATCCGGGCCAAGACTACTGCGTCATGAAGTCGGCCATAAGCAACCTGGATTTGAAAAACTATGCACAGCTCGCTGGGAGAATGTGCACAGGCATTACCGGGCTGGCGATCTGTGATGCGGCCGGCGCGCTGCTGGATGCCACTGACGATCGCATCAAAGGTCTAGTGGAACAGTTATTTGCACAGTGGCGCGAATCTGACTCAACCACCGGGCAACTCCGCGGCGCTCAATCGGTCGGCGAAGATTCGCTGTATTGTTTTGCGCTATCCGCGCAACCAGAGATCCATGTCGGCATGCTGGTCGTCGGCGTGTCAAAGCAAACCAGCGATGATGCATCGAAATCCGGAACGGATATTTTCGACGCCCTGATGCCCCTGTCGGTTTGCGTCAGCAATGATCTCAAGCTGAATCTGGAACTGGACGCGATGGCCGGAGAGCTGTCAGAGCGTTACGAAGAATTGAACCTGGTCTACCACACCGATGATCAGGTCAGTTATTTTCGCGAAGGCCAGGAAGCGTTGGTCAATCTCGTGCAGAACTGCGCCGATTATCTGGATGTCGGGCTCGCCCTGCTGCGCCTCCGAGGCAAGCGGGTGAACATCACCAGTAACGCCCAGAGTTGCCCGATTGACCTCGATCTAATCACCAGAGCGCTGGATGACGGAATCTACGATCAGATCCAGAAAATGCGAGAGCCGCTGATTGTTAATGATCCGAATGTTTCAAAAATAAAGCTGGCCAGAAGACTGCCCTACAAAATTCTCGCTTTCCCGGTGCCGGGCATAGGCAACAATATCGACGGCACTCTCCTGATGGTCAATGATTTATCGTCGCCTGACTTCACCAATAGCGACAAAAATATTTTGTCGGTGATGTCCAAGAAAACCGCAAAAATAATTCAGGGCAGTTACGATGGTTTGACGGGTCTTCTGAATCGTTGCAGCTTCGAACATATGCTGGAAAGCAGTCTTGCGGAGCTCCGTAATACAATTTCCGAACACTGCATCCTGCACATCAATGTTGATCAACTGCACCTGGTCAACGATACCTTGGGCCATGAAGCCGGTGACGCGGTTATCGCGAACACCGCAAGCGCGATTATTACGGAACTCCGGGATTCGGATGTCGTCGCGCGAATTGGTGGCGACGAGATTGGCGTTTTGGTTCACGAATGCAATATCGAACAGGGAACACGGATTGCAAAAAAACTGCTGGAAGTCGTCAAGGCCGACAGCATCGCATGGGGTGACCAGAAGCTCGAATGGACGGTCAGTATTGGCGTTGCCACGATGAATGGCAGCAAAGATAACGCCGAACAGGTGTTAAAGCACGCCGTGGTGGCCTGCGACGTAGCTAAAGAACGCGGCAGAAACCTCGTACAAGCCTACGGTAAGCAGGACACCGGACTCAAGGAACGGGAACATCACATGCATATGGTGGGTGAGGTGCATGCGGCGCTGCGCGACGGCCAGTTCACTTTATATGGTCAACTCATCGAGCCTCTTCAGGCCGGCGGGGAGTGGCATGTCGAAGCCCTGCTGCGGATGACCGACAAGAACGGTGAGATCATGCCGCCCAGCAACTTTCTGCCAGCGAGCGAACGCTACCAGTTGATGCCCGAGATCGACCGGTGGGTCGTCGAACAAACGTTGAAAACGCTCTCGATGTGTCACACGGATGACACGAGTGATGAGCCCGAGCTGATCTGTGGCATCAATCTGTCTGGACAATCCCTGTGCAAAGACGGATTTCTGGCTTTCGTGATCGATGCAATCGAGACCTCCGGCGTGGCCCCCGACCGCCTCTGTTTTGAAATCACGGAAACCGCCGCGGTGTCCAATCTTACTCAGGCCCAGGAGTTTATTGCGGCCCTGAGAAGCCAGGGTTGCCGGTTCGCCCTGGACGATTTCGGCGCCGGCTTGAGTTCATTCGGTTACCTGAAGTCTTTTGACGTCCAGTATCTGAAAATCGATGGCGCACTGGTTCGCGGAATTGCAGAAGACCCCGTCGCCCAGGCGATGGTGGCCTCCGTTAATCAGATCGGCAAGGTCATGGGTCTGAAGATCATTGCGGAATTCGTCGAGTCAACCGCGATCCGCAGTATTCTGAAAAAGATGGGCGTGGACTACGCTCAGGGTTATGCCATTGCCAAGCCTCAGCCATTGACCGAAATACTGAGCGCGATTCAGGCGAAGACGGCAATCGGTGCAACATGAATGCGCCGGCGGAACGAATCAATCAGCGGGTCTTCACGTCAAGGGTTGGTGTCGAGACCTATGTAACTCCAGCGGGCCCGCTGGTATCTCCCGACGTTAATCAGGAACTCCACAATGCGCTGGAGGCCTGCAAGAATAATCGTGACACGCGGGTTGTCGTCGACCTGTCCGATGTTCCCCAGATCAACAGCATGACGATCGAGGTGTTGCTCGATGCCCAGGACGAAATGCTGCGCATTGGCGGAAGACTCAAGGTGACCGAAGCGAATCCGCTGGTCTTCGAGATCCTGCAGATCACGGGTTTTACCCAGCGGGTTTCCACTTTCAGCAAGGAAACCGATGAGGGTAAAGATCCGAAACACGCCGGAGGCGGGCAGCAAAACGAACCCCTCGGAATCATGCTGGTCCGCAAGGGTCTGCTTAGCGAGGAAAAGGTCGAAGAAGCGTTGCGCATCCAGGCTCGATCCGGTATGCGGTTCGGCGAAATAATCGTCGACCGTGGCTGGCTCGATGAACAGGTCGTCCTGCAGGCGCTGGGCGAACAGCTCTCGGTGCCGCTGGTGCGCCTCAGGGCCGGGGTTTTCGATCCGGACGTGGTGGCTCTTCTGGATGCTGGAACGTCTCGCCGGCTCAAAGTACTGCCGCTGTTCCGGGTGCGCGGGGAGCTGACGCTCGCCACGGCGAATCCGCAGGATGTGCCAACCCTTAGCGAGATCGAAGAGCGACTGCAGTGCACGGTGCGGCCGATCCTCGGGCGCTCCGAAGATATTCTGAAGTTTATTGACGACAATTCGGATGACATCCACCTGGCTGCCGAATTGATTGCCGAGGTCGATGAAGACTTCGAAGTCGTCGACAACTTGCTGCCCGAGGACTACTCCACCATCGACGAGCTGGCGGCCGGCAGCCCGGTGGTCAACCTGGTTAACTCGCTCGTGCAACGGGCCATTCGCGATGGCGCCAGTGACATTCACATCGAACCCGGGCGCAAAAAAGCGCGCGTCCGTTTCCGTATCGACGGGGTGCTCTACGAAGTCATGGCACCGCGCATCGAACTGCATCCGGCCGTCGTGTCGCGGCTGAAGGTCATGGCCAATCTCGATATCGCCGAGCGCCGCTTACCCCAGGACGGTCGAATTCAGGTCTATACCCAGCAGCGCTCGGTAGATTTGCGCTTCAGTTCCCTGCCGGGGCTTTATGGCGAAAAGGTCGTGCTGAGGGTGCTGGACAAAAACCAGGCGATCCTCGACGTCAGAAAGCTCGGGCTCAGCAACAGCAACCTGAATGGCTACCTAGAACTCCTCAAACGCAGCAACGGATTGATTCTGGTCACGGGACCCACCGGCAGCGGCAAGACCACGAGCCTGTACGCCGCGCTGAACGACCTGAACAGCCTGGAAAAAAATATCGTCACCATCGAAGACCCGGTGGAATACCAGATCGACATCATTAACCAGAACGAGGTGAGGGAAAAAATCGGCCTGGGCTTCGCCAAGGTACTCAAGCACGTGCTGCGACAGGATCCCGACATCGTCATGGTGGGTGAGATTCGCGAGCAGGAAACCGCCTCCATTGCCGTGCAGGCAGCCCTGACCGGCCACCTGGTCCTCTCGACCCTGCACACCAACGACAGCGTCGGCGCCATTACCCGCATGATTGACATGGGCGTCGAGCCCTATCTGCTGTCATCGTCGCTGATCGGCGTTATGGCCCAGCGACTGGTGCGCACCATCTGCCCCAATTGCAAAACCAACTACCTGGCGCCGACTGAAGTGCTGGAGCGGTTTGGCTGGGCGGGTGAGTCGGTGACACTGGCCCGCGGGCGCGGCTGCGACGAGTGCTACGACTCCGGCTACAAGGGTCGTATCGCCATTCACGAGTTGCTCAAGGTGGAAGGCAATCTGCAACGGGTCGTGATGAGCAGCCCCAGTCGCGATCAGTTGACTGATTTTTTGAAGTCCAGCGGCACGACGACGCTATTCCAGGATGGGCTGATCCGGGTTCGCGAAGGACTGACGACGATCGAAGAAGTCTCGCGGGTTATCACGGACTGAGCCCGTTGCCATGCCGCTGGAATTTGAAACCGCGCCCGCGATTAAGAACGCCGCACCGGATGCGCCTCGGCTTGCCGGGCTGCTGACCCGGCACAGCGTCGGCACCCAGGACCGCATGGCCTTCACCGAGCAGCTGGCCTTGCTGCTGGCGACCGGTATGGCGTTGCACACCGCACTGAAAGCTTTGCAGGCCCAGTCGCAGAACCCCGCGATGCAAAAGATCATTCAGGAATTATCCACGGATGTGGAATCCGGGCAGCGCTTTTCCCAGGCCCTGGCCAGGCATCCTGAACTCTTTTCCACCACCTACGTGCACCTGGTGGCGGCCAGCGAAGGCGGCGGCTTCATGCATGAGGTGCTGGAACAGTTGCTGGCCGAGGAACAACGTCGGGAGCAACTGCGCAGCACATTAGTTTCGGCCCTGACCTATCCGATGTTTCTGGCCGGTTTTTCCATACTGGTGGTCATTTTTGTCCTGGTGGTGGTGTTCCCGAAATTCGGCGACATGTTCACCCGGATTGCCGACCAGCTTCCGGCGACGACCATCGCGCTGATGTGGTTGAGCGATATGCTGCGGCTGTACTGGTGGCAATGGCTGGCATCTATTGCGGCCGTGTTCTTTCTGGTGTTTCGCTGGCTGCGCACCGACGCCGGTGCCGCAGCCGTTGATCGGCTGAAGTTGCGCGTCCCGTTTTTTCGCGACATCTTCGTGCAACTCTATGTCACTCAGTCGTTGCGAGTCATGAGCCTGTCGCTGGGCAACGGCGTATCCATTACCGATACCCTCGAGGCCTGCCGGGAGGTGGTCAACAACCGGGAGTTCCGCAGCCTGCTCCGCACAGTCGAACAGACGGTCCACGAGGGCGGCTTGATTTCCACGGGCTTCACGGAAAGCCGCTTTGTGCCGGAACTGGTTAAACAGATGATCACCACCGCCGAATCTTCGGGCAACCTCGCGCCCGTAATGGGTCGGGTGGCCGAACACTACGAGCGCGAGTTGAATCGCAAACTCGTGGCGCTCGGCAAGATGGCCGAACCGGTCATGCTGCTGGTCATGGGGGTGGTCGTCGGTATTCTCGTCAGTTCGCTGATTCTGCCGATCTTCAAGCTGTCCAAGGCTGTAGGCTGAGCTGCGCCCGGGGCGCCCCGCCGCCCTGAATTACACCTCGCCAACCGTCACAGGCAGTGTTGGTGGCAGCGCAAGACATCTCGAACATGCCTTTTACTTAATGTGAACCAGTTCATATTTAGGACGATAGATAGGCTTCATACTACAAACACTGTCGACCTCGATGGGCTGCAGGGCTAAATTCCGGCGGCTTGGCGCCGATAACTTAACGGGTTGTTTAATTTCTGAGTTTGGAGACGGGGCATGGTTCAGAGCATTGTTATAAAGCGTCAAACCGGTTTCACGCTGGTGGAATTACTGATCGTCGCGATTATTCTTGCGATCCTGGCGGCGATCGTCGTACCCCAGTTTGCATCGACCACGACCGACGCCGAAGAATCGGCGCTGCGGGCCAATTTGTCCGCCATACGCGGCGCGATCGACCTGTACCGCCAGCAGCACGGCGAATATCCGACCTTCCTGGCAGCCACGGGCGCGGTTTGCACAGGTACCCCCGGTGGTGGCCTGGTGAACACACAACAGGCCTTGGAAGAGCAGTTATCGCGGTATACGGATAATGACGGCAAGTCCTGTAGCGTCGGCGGCGTCAATGCCCCATTTGGACCCTACATCAAGGACTCCGTGATACCGGCCAACCCGGTCACCGGCGACAATACGGTCGTCATCGTCAAGACCGGTGATGCCGGCTCGGGTGACCTGGAACTCGGTCCGGACGTCGGCTCGGCCGGCTGGAAATTCGATAATGTCTCGGGCAAGTTCTTCGCCAACGACGACCAAAACGATTCCCAGGGCGTCCCGTTCGCTGATTACTAATATATAAGAGTGGATCGCGTGCTTAATGAAAAGGGGACATTCTGGTTTTTCGCTAGGTCACATTCCTGATTCTCAGATAAATGGTAAATGGGGACATTCCTCATTTTCGCTGGCGAAAATGAGGAATGTCCCCATTTCTTTGCCCGCCAAGGGATTTACATTAACCGAAGTCCTGCTCGTCATCATGATCATCGGCGTAGTCGCCGTCACCGCCCTGCCGGAATTCTCGTCGCGAGATACCGCGAAGCTGGACCTGACTGCTGCGGAGGTCGCTGACGCATTCCGCTTCGCCCGCCACGAGTCGATCCGTACCGGCCTGTCGCGCGGCCTGAAAGTCAACGAGACTAATGAAGCCGTGCGTGTCTTCCGGCTGGACTTTGCTGTCAATCCACCGAACCAGATCTACGACGTTTACCACCCGGTGGCGAAAAATCTCTACGATACGCAGGCCGACTGGCGCTTGCCGCGGGGCGTCACCGTAATAACTAGTAACTTCAGCTTCGCCGGAGCCTGCAACAAACAGCTGAATCTCGCCTTCGACTCGCGGGGCATGCCGACTTGCATCGACCCGGTGACCGTGCGGTTGCAGTCCGCCACGGTAACCCTGGAACTCGACGGCGAAACTCGCGCCGTCAATATCGCGCCGATTACGGGCCGGGTCACGGTGCAATGATTTCCGGGCCACAAGAGTTGAGACATTCTGCAATTAATGGGGACAGTCCCCATTATTTTCAAAAAATAATGGGGACTGTCCCCATTAATTCTGTCCACGTTAATTGTGCCCGTTTCCGGCAAGCGGGTTTCTCTTATGTCGAAGTGCTGGTCGCCATGGTGCTGATCGCGATCGCACTGGTGCCGGCGACCGACGCACTGCAGGTTGCGATGCTCGGCAGCGGTCAGCATGAAGCCACCGCGGTCCAGCACTACCGGGCTTATGGCCGCATGGAAGAAATGATGACCGAAAGTTTCGCGGCGCTCGACGCCGAAGCGCTGGCGGTCGGATCGCCGACCGTACCGACGAGTTACTCCGATGTGCCCGGCACGCCGAACCGCCGGCTGGTGTTCCTGTCGCCGTACGATGCGGATAACGCCGACGCCGATAACGACCGTTTCCTGACCGGCACGGATCCGGGCATCGTCTGGCTGCGCGTGGAAATCGAAAACAGCGGGCTGGCGTTGGAAAGCCTGAAGTCTTTGTAAGCGCCGACGACCGGACGATGCCAAAAACTCTTAACAAATCGCGCGGCTTTACGTTGATCGAGTTGCTGCTCGCGGTGGCCATGGCCGGCATGTTGATCGCCGGCATCGCCGGCCTGATGGGGCAGGTCACCCGGGTGCAGGCGGCCACCGAGGAACGTAATGCGCTGACCCGCGACGCGCGCTTCGCCATGCAGCGCATGGTGCAAGCCGTGCGACGCACACGGAGACTGTTGCTGCCGTTTCCGGACAATCCCGGCACGGCCTGGCCGGAACACATCCGCGAACAAACCCTCCCTGCCAGCCCACCCATCGCGCCGAGCGTGTTTGCGTCGGCCGTGCTCGCCGTGACCCAGGATGAAACCGTGGACCTGGACGGAGACGGCGTACCCGATGCCGACAATGACGGCGATGGTCTGTTTGACGAAGATCCGTATGGCGATTGGATCAATGACACCGCCGCAGGAATTTACCAGATCGATGATGACGGCGATGGCCAGTTCGACGAAACGGTCGCTGGCCAGTATTGGGACGACGACGAAGATGGCGGCGCCGCCGACGAGGATCCCGTCAATGATGTCGATGACGACGGCGACGGCAAAATCGACGAAGACTGGTTCATGGATATGAACGGCGATGGCCAGCCGGGCGTCGCCGGATTCGACGACGACGGCGACAGCCTGATCGATGAAGGCAGCAGCTGGGACGACGACGAGGACGGCACCAGCGACGAGGACTCGCTCGAACCGGTCGTGTTTTACCTGGAGGGCAATCAACTGATCGAGCGCACGCCGGTGCCGTGGGATGAGACGGGCGTGGGTGGCGTCACTGGCCGCGATTTCCTCAAATCGCCGCTCGCCGATAACGTCACGCTGTTCCGCGTCGAACGTGTCACCACCATCAGCGGCGACCTGCTCGTCGACCTGACGCTGGAACTGACCGCTGCATCCACCGAGAGCGTCCGTCTGAACACGCGCGTGCGCGTCGGCGGTGCGCTGTGAATCGGGGACATTCTGTAATTGGGGACAGTCCCCATTTCTCGCGTTGTCGGTCAGCGACATCGCGAGAAATGGGGACTGTCCCCTTACAGACGGGTTTCCTGCTGCTTCCAGTCGCCTTCATGCTGGTCGTGGTTGCGCTCGCTGCATTTCTGCTGAATCGGCAGAGCGCGCTTAACGTTGATACCCTGGCCGGCGAAACAGACACGGCCGCCGCACAATTCGCCGCCGAGGCCGGCCTGAACCACGCGATCTGGCAGGCCAACCAGGCCAGCTGTGACAATTATCCAGACGTCTCAAGCACGCCGTTCGGCTATAACACCTACGAAGCCACGGTGACGCCGACCAGCGGCTCGCCGATCACGATCGCGGCGACGGGTACCTCGGCCCGCGGCGCGGTGCGCACGCTGACGCGCACGCCTGTGTCCATATTCGAACCAACGATCGGAACGCTAACACTGAAGCCCGACGCAACAGACGGCAAAGACACCATGCTATTCAAACCCCAGTCCGGAAAAAACTATGGTGCTTTTCCGTCGCTATCCGCGAATCTCGGTGAGGAACATGCCTTGCTGGAATTCCCCGTCACGAGTATTCCGAGCAGTGCGCTCATCATTACGGCAAAACTGCGGCTATTTGCCACGGCAGTGAGCCAGGCCGGCGAGGTCGGCGCTTATGGGGTCACGACGCCGTGGAACGAGGGGACCGGTTCCGACGATCCATGCTCCAGCGGCGCGACCTGGCGGTATAACGATTGCTGGGCTGACTGGCCGACCTATGGCGGCGACGCGGATCCCGAGCCGTCGGTTAAGCAGTCGGTCACGGCCACGGGCGCCTGGGCCGAGTTCGATCTAACCGATTTGACGCAGGCCTGGGTTTCGGGCCAGCGGCCTAACTACGGCGTACTCCTCAAGCCAACGGGGTCGGCTGACGTCAGCTTCAGGAGCAGCGATGCGGTCTATGCCAATGAACACCCGGCATTCCTCGCGACCT
>Ga0224512_10005050_pt1 | contig 10981 bp, 9 predicted proteins | sample SF_May12_sed_USG_4_FD_169103 | JGI IMG/M metagenome (GOLD analysis project Ga0224512, IMG submission 169103) | Sediment microbial communities from San Francisco Bay, California, United States - SF_May12_sed_USGS_13 | ecosystem: Environmental > Aquatic > Marine > Sediment | place: USA: California...
GTCGTTGCGGCCAGACGTTCAAGGTTCTCGGCCTTGAGTGCATGGAGCCGGGCATTGTCGATGGCGATGGCGGCCAGGTTGGCGAGTGTGACGAGCTGCGCCACGTCGTTGTCGCTGAAGACCGACGGGCGGCGACGCCAGACTTCGAGCACGCCGATCGTGTTACCGTCGACGATCAGCGGGGCGGCCAGCGCCGACTTCGTCTCCTCGATGCGGGCGAGTGAGTCGAAGTCATGGGTGATCGTGCGACTCTCGAGGTAGTCGTCGACCTTACATGGCTCGCCGCGCTGCATCACGCGGCCCGCCACCCCTTGCCCGGGGGAGAAGCGGAGCTGCTCGGTCTGTCGGCTTCGATTTCCCACGCAGCACTTCATCAACAGGTCGTGTTCGTCGCCGAGCATCACGCCCGCCATGTCGCCGTCCATGAGTTGGTTGGCGGTGTTGACGGTCGAGAGCAGGAGCTGGTCGACATCGCGGATGGCGAGCAGGCGGGCGATCCCAATCTGTTCCTCGGCCAGATCGGCCAGTTGACCCGACAACTCTCGCCGAATCATCAGACTTCCGACGGTGGTGGCGAGCAGATCGACGAACGGCCGGTGCACACCGATGTCGCCGAGCACCAGGACGGCCGACGAGGCCCCAGGCCAGGTCAGCAGCAACGCCTCCTCGTAGCCGCCGAGCTCGACGACGCCAAGTTCGCAGCTCGATGGGGACAGGCGGCCGAGAGCAGCCATCGCCTCCACCGGAACCGACGACGCGGCTCCGACCGCCCACCCGTCCTGATCGACGGCCAGAGTGGTGACCGTTGCGTCGGTCACCGTGCTGAGCAGGTCGACGGCGAGGCCGATCAGCGCCGCCTCGTCTTCGCTGACATCGCGGAGAGCTCGGATCAGATCCGAGGCACCAGCAGTCTGACCAATCGCGGTCGTGGCAGTCGGTACGTGCAGTCCGCCCACTGTCTGTCGGGTGCCTCGAGTTGATACCACGGAACCTATCCCCCGTGGTACGAGCCTAGTGTCGGTGAGTTCCGGGCGCGAAATTGTCATCGCACAGGCGGCCGAACAAGGATGTCGTCGATCTCCTCCGCAGGTCGGGCGATCACCTTGGTCGACAGAACGAGCCCCACCGCCGACGCCGCCGCAGCTCCGGCGTCGACGGCAGCCTGCACGGTCCCGTCGGCCGACGGTTGGACGTTGCCGGTTGCCCGAACCTTTTCGGACGAACTGAATTTCTCGTTCGTGGTCGGCAACCCGATCGCCACCAGCGCCCGCCTCCAGCGCATGGTGGTCGGCGGAGCCCTCGATCCGACCTTCGTCCTGGACGGTCGAGCGTCCCTCGTCGAGGCGCCGGCCGCCTACGCATCGGTCATCGCCCAGCGCAATCTGAAGATGGTGCTCGACGTCGGCCCCTGATACTGTCCGGGCCGGCCCACCGGCACCGATTCGAGCTCTGCACCCGCGCGTCCCGTTTGGGACGTACAGGTCTCACAAGCTCCGGGCTGCGACTACGGCTCGGACCGCCGGACCTGGAGAATCTGCTCGACGTTGAACAGCTTCAGCAAACGCTGTTCGCTCGCCGGCAGCTGATCAGCCACCTCGGCGGTGGACAGGATCTCCGCTCGATCGACGTTGACGGTCTCTCCTCCGGCGGTGATCACGGCCTGCCCGGCGGCCAACCCGTTCTGCACCCAGTCGGCCCTGCTTCCGTACGGCAGCGTGATCAGGAACCCGCCGGGCTCGCCCGCCGTCTCCATCTGCTTTGGATTCGACACTGCCTTGTTGAACCTTCTGACCGCCGTCTCGCGTACTGCCGGCGTCTCCGCGCTGTTGCCGTCATTCCGGCGGGCCGACCTCGCGGCTCTCAAGGGGTGATCCACCCGGCAGCGGCATCGTGGTGGTCACAGCCGTCGTGTTCGAACTGCACTCGCCCGTCACGATGCCTGCTCGCCGCCGAGGCCGAGGAGCTTCACCGCGTTGTCCTTCATGACGAGCGGTCGAACCTCGGGCTTGATCTCGAGGTCACTGTCGAAGGACTCGATCCAGCGGTCCGGGCTGATGACCGGGTAGTCGGAACCGAACAGCACCTTGCCCTTGAGCAGTCCGTTGGTCGCCCGTACCAGCTGCGGCGGGAAGTATTTGGGCAACCAGCCCGACAGATCGATGTAGACGTTGGCCTTGTGGGTGGCGATGGAGATGGCCGAGTCCTGCCACGGCACCGACGGATGGGCGAGGATGATCGGAAGCTCCGGGAAGTCGGCGGCCACATCGTCCATCAATATGGGATCGGAGTAGCGGAGTTTGATTCCCCGACCCCCGGGCAGGCCCGCACCGATGCCGGTCTGCCCCGTGTGGGTCACCACCGGTAGGCCCAGCTCCTCGAGTTTCTCCCACAGCGGGTAGAAGTGGCGGTCGTTGGGCTCGAACGCCTGCAGGCTCGGATGGAACTTGAAGCCCCGAACCCCGTGATCGCGGGCGAGCGACTCTGCCTTGGCCGCTGAATCCTTGGCCAGCGGGTCGACCGACCCGAACGGGATCAGAACGTCGGGATGATCGGCCGCCAGCTCGGCGATCTCGAAGCTCGACAAACCGCGGTGACCGAGCCCGGTGGAGGCGTCGACGGTGAAGACGACGGCGGCCATGTTCCGCTGCCGGTAGTAGTCGGCCAGGTGCTCGACGGTCGGCGTGCGTTCGTCGTCGGACGAGAAGTACTTGGCCGAGGCGTCGAGCAGTTCCTGGTCGAGGGCCACACGACCATGGGAGTCTTTCTCGACATGGACGTGCATGTCGATGGCCACCAAATCGTCGACGTTGACTGCGGTGCTCATGGGGTCAACGTAGCCCACTCCCGTGGTGGGCGGGGACTCCGAGCCGACGCCCGACCAACCGCCACCGAGGGCGGTCTGGAGGCTAGGATCGAGGCTGAGTTGTGATCGTCCAGCGGGCCATCGCGTTGGGTCGGGCAGTCTTCAACGCGTTACCTCAGCCCACGAAGGGTCTCCTGAAGGGATCTGTGTGTTTCTCAAAGCGCTGACCATCAAAGGGTTCAAGTCGTTCGCCGAGTCGGCGGACCTGCAGCTCGAACCGGGCATCACGGTGGTTGTCGGGCCGAACGGGTCGGGCAAGTCGAACGTGGTCGATGCCATGGCCTGGGTGCTGGGCGCCCAGGCGCCCTCCGCAGTCCGCTCACAGAAGATGGACGACGTCATATTCGCCGGAACCTCGACGAAGAAGGCCCTCGGGCGGGCCGAGGTGTCGCTCGTCATCGACAACAGTGACGGGCTGCTCCCGATCGAGTTCAACGAGGTGATGATCACCCGAACCCTCTTCCGGAGTGGTGAATCCGACTATGCCATCAACGGGGTGTCGTGCCGCCTGCTCGACATTCAGGAACTGCTGTCCGACTCGGGCGTCGGCCGTCAACAGCACATCATCGTCTCCCAGGGTCGAATCGACGACGTGCTCAACGCCCGCCCCGAGGACCGCCGAGGCATCATCGAGGAGGCCGCCGGCGTCCTCAAATTCCGCAAGCGGCGGGAACGGGCCGAACGCCGACTCGCCGCCACGGCCGACAACCTGAGCCGCCTCCAGGACCTCCTTCGAGAGGTGAGGCGCCAGATCCGGCCCCTGGAGCGCCAGGCCGAGGCCGCCCGCCGTCACAGCGCCCTCGTCGAGGAGGCGACGACCCTCAAGATCCACCTGTCGGGTCGCGAGCTGAAAGCCCTCTCCGGTCAGCTCGAGACCGGCCGACGGATGCGGCTGGAATTCGACGAGCGGGAGAGCGCCATCACGTCGAACCTGGCTGCACTCGATGCCCAGGTTCTCACCGGCGAGGCCGAACTCGCCGCTCTCGGAGCGTCCGACATCGGCGACGTGTTGAGTCGGGCGTCCAGCCTGGCCGAGCGGGTTCGAGGTCAACGCAATGTGATGGCCGAACGGCGGCTGCGACTCGACGGCGAGCTGCAGGCCGCGGTCGACGACGGGCTGGTCGCAAACCTGGAGGCCGAGGCGGCACGCCTCGTTGCCGAGATCACGGTGGCCGCGGCCGAGATCGATGCCTTGAAGCCGGAGTTCGCCGATCTTCGGATGTCGGAGGAGAAGCTCACCCACGAGCAGCTGACGTTCGACACCGAATGGGGTGACTCGATCTCCCCCGCACCGAACCGGGCGGCCGAGGTCCGGACGAAGATCGACTCGTTGACCCAGGCTTCGGATCGCAATGAGCAGGAACTCGACCGACTGGGCCAGCGGATCTCGGCGCTGGAGCGGCGACGCGAGGAGGCGACGCAGGCCCGGGTGACGGCCACGGAGACGATCGACCACAACGAGAAGCTGCGGGTCGACCTCGACGGTCGCCTGGCCGCGGTCGACGAGCTCCGGCTGCAGGCCGAGGCGGCCCTCGCCGATCTCGTCGAGCAGCAGCGCTCGGTCGACGCCGAAGCCAGCCGCTGGCAGGCCCGGGCCGAGGCCCTGGAGCAGGCTCTCGATTCGGCCCGGACGAGGGCCGGTGCGGATGCCCTCCGCGACGCCGACGGTGTTCTCGGCACGCTGCTCGACCTGGTGGCGATCGAACCGGGCTGGGAGTTGGCGGTCGAAGCGGCCATCGGCGACGCCCTGCTGGGTGTCGTGATCGACAGCCGCCACAACGCCGAGACGGCGCTGAGGCTGCTGGAGGAGCGTGACCTGGCCGGTGGTGTGCTTGCCCTTGACACAGCGGCCGGTGTCGTGGACCCTGCGAACGCCATCGGCGGATCGCCGTCGGCGCCGGGTCGAGCACTGCGCCCCATGGTCCGTCCTCTGCGCACCGATGTCGGTCCGCTGCTGGACCTGTTGTTGGCCCACGTCGTCATCCTCGACAACGGCTGGCGCCGGTCGCTCACCACCATCCTGGATCATCCGGGCCACACGTTCGTCACCGTCGAGGGCGACCGGTTCAGCCCGAGGGGCTGGCGATTGCGGCAAGCTCAATCCGGCGCCACCGGAGCCGCACTCGATGAGGCCCGATCCCGGGAATCGGCTGCCGCCGAGGAGGCCGCCCGTATGGCCGAGGCGGTCGGTGCGGCCCGCATCGATGTCGCCGTGCACCAGCGCGATCACCGCCGGCTCGAGGACGAACTTCGACGTTGCCAATCCGAGATCGAGCGGGCCGTCGTGGCCCGGGACCGGAGTTCGGCTGAGCTGGATCAGCTCGAAGCCGATCGGGCTCAGCTCGTCGCCGAGCGTTCGGTGGTGTTCAACCGCAAACAGGACGACGCCGCCGAGTTGCGGCGGTTGATCACCGAACTGCCGGCGTTGGAGAACGAGGAGAGCGAGTACCGGAGCCGGGCCGAAGCACTGGCCAACTCCCGCACCACACTCGAGGAGCGGTCACGGGCGGTCGCCACCAAACGAACCGAACTCGAGGTGAAGGTGGCGGCGGTCGAGGAGCGGCGCGAGCTGCTGATCGGCCGTCAGTCCGAGACCGAGGCCCGTCTGGCCCGACTGGTCAACGAGCGGGAGCAGGCTCGTGTTCGTCGGGTCCAGATCGAGGAATCGATCGCCGCCGTCGTCGAACTCGACGCCCATCTGGAGGAACGTCAGGACCTGCTCGATCGGTGGCTTCAACTGCTCCGATCCGAACAGCGGGCCCAGTCGGAGGCCGCCCGGCGGGTCTCGAACGAGCTCAGCCAGCGGCGCGGCGATCGTTCCGCGGCGGAGAAGCAACTGGTCGAGGTCCGGGAGCGTCGGAGCCGTCTCGAGCTGAACGACACCGAGTACCGGGTGAAGCTGGAGGCGTTGACCGAGGCACTCCGGCGGGAACTCGACACCGATCCCGAGATCGCCATGACCACGCCATGCCCGGAGATCGAGAGCGGGATCGCCCCTGAGGCCCGGGTTCGGGAGCTGGAGCGGGAACTCAAGATCATGGGCGCCATCAACCCCCTCGCGCTCGAGGAGTTCGAGGAGCTGAAGGCCCGCCACGACTTCCTCGACGGCCAGATCAACGACGTCAAGACGACTCGTCGAGATCTGCACAAGCTCATCCGGTCGATCGACGATGAGATCGTCGGCGTGTTCGCCGCTGCGTTCGCCGATGTGTCCGAGAACTTCCAGGCTCTGTTCACCACCCTTTTCCCCGGCGGGAAGGGCGGTCTCAAGCTGACCAACGGCGACGACCTGCTGAACTGCGGGATCGAGATCGAGGCCAAGCCTTCGGGCAAGAACGTGAAGAAGCTCTCGCTGCTGTCCGGGGGAGAGCGTTCACTGGTGGCACTGGCCTTCCTCTTCGCCGTCTTCCGGAGCCGCCCGTCGCCGTTCTATGTGATGGACGAGGTCGAGGCGGCGCTGGATGACATCAACCTCGCCCGGTTCCTGGCCCTCGTCGACGAGTTCCGGAAGGACGCCCAGCTCATCATCGTCAGCCACCAGAAACGCACGATGGAGGCGGCCGATGTTCTCTACGGCGTCAGCATGAAACCCGGCGGCTCGTCGAAAGTCGTCACCGAGACAGTCAACGACGGCAACTTGGATCGCCTGGCCCAGCGGGTCTGGGAAAACGACGAGGGCGAGAACGCGGCCTGAGATCGGCGGATCGGGGGAGCGCCGAGGCCGGGAAGGCGCTGGACTCGAACTGCTACCATCGGCCCGTGCTCGACCCCTCCCTGGTGGCGGTAACCGACGTCCTGGCCACCACACCCGGCGTCATGTTCTGTATCAAGGCGACCGACGGAACGTACCTCATGGCCAATCTCGCTTTCGCCGAACGGGCTGGACTGGAGGGGCCGGGTGATGTGGTCGGCCGAATCGCAGCCGAGCTCTTCCCCCCGGAGCTGGCCCGCCGGTACGAAAAGCAGGATGCCGAGGTTCTGGCCACCGGTCGGATGCTGACCAACGAGTTGGAGCTCATCACCCGACCCGACCTCACATCCGGGTGGTTCCTGACCTCGAAGTCACGCTGGCTCGGCTCCGACGGTCGCCCGGCCGGACTCGTCAATTTGAGCGTCGACCTCCGCGCCCCCGACGACGCAGCCGCCCCTCACGAACGGTTGGCCGCTGCGGTGGATCTGGCGCGGCAACGGTTTGCCGACAAGATCACCGTCGGACAGATGGCCGAGGCGGCGGCGATGTCGGTCCCCCAACTGGAACGCAGCTTTCGGCGGGTGCTCGGGCTCACCCCGAAACAGCTGATCATGCGGTTCCGGGTGGAGGAGGCGCTCCGACTGCTCGAAACGACGGACCGTCCACTGTCGCAGATCGCGCCGCTGTGCGGGTATTACGACCAGAGCGCGTTCACCCGGCACTTTCGGAGGGTGGTCGGGTTCGGTCCCGCTGGTTGGCGGGACCACCGGGCCATGGCATCGAACACATGAGCGAGCCGACCGACGACCCGGGCGTCAACGAGGCGGGATCCAACCCATCGGAGAACATGACGGAGTCGATGCGGGAGGTGATGAGCCTCGACGGGGATATCGCCAAACTCTCGGCCTACTACGGGAAATGGGCCTCGTACTACGACGCCGACGTGGCCGGGCACGACTACGGATTGCCGAGAATGATGTTGGCCGCCGTGAAGGCGGCGTCGGACCATGACGAGGCGGCCGCCCGGTATCTCGACCGATCCGTCCCCGTCCTCGACGCCGGATGCGGCACCGGGCTGGTCGGCGCCGTGATGCACGACGCCGGCTACACCGATCTGACCGGCATCGACCTGTCGTTCGAGATGATCGAAAAGGCCCGGGAACGTGGTATCTACCGATCCCTCGAAGCCGGCATCGACCTTTCCGAGCCGGTGCCGGAACACCTCGTCGGGCGGGCGATGATCGTGCTCGTCGGCGGCGTGTTCACCGTCGGCCACATCCCACCGGAGTCTTTGGCGTTGGTCGCCGACCTGACGGCGCCCGGCGGGCTGCTGGTGGTCAGCACCAGGCGGTCCTACCAGGACGAAACCGACTTCGTCGCTGTACAGCAGGCGATGATCGAGGCCGGTGGCCTGGAGCTCCTGGCCCACCTTCGCGATGCGCCCTACACGATGGACTCGACCGGCGATTACTGGGCCTGGCGGGTCTCTGGATCCTGATCGTCGGACGACTCGTCGGAGGCTTCGGCCGGCCTGCGCAGCCCCATGTGCGCCTTGTCGGCGTCGGCGTCCCGCTCCCACTTGGCGATGGCGTAGAACCAGCCGGCGGACGCCAGCAGTGCGAGCCAGGCGGCGAGGATCCATCGAGAGCCCACCGTCGCAGGCCATTGCCACTCGGCCAGCAGGGAGACGACGAGCACCGCCGTCCACGCCGCCGCCGACGTGCTGTAGACGATGTTGAGGGCCCGGTCGTGCCAGCCCAACACGCCCATGAGTTTCACCTTCCTCGGTGGCCGGTCGGTGAAGGGTCCGCCGAAGGTCACGTCCTCCGGAAGACCCGAGACGCGCTCCAGGTTGAGGAGACGTTCGAGTTCCTTCGCCCGGTGGACCGTGGCGTCGTGCAGGACGGAGTTGCGCAGGTCGTACATCAGGATGCCGAACAGCGATGCCAGCGCACCGACGGCCACCAGAGCCGATTCGGCCGAGGGTTGATCGGCGACGAACGCGACGCCGACGCCCGTCGCCAGCGGTACGAGGCGAAGGAGATCGAATCGGGTGTCGACGTACTGGCGCCAGATGTCGACCGTGATCCGGTAGTCGTCCAGCCGATGTCGATCGGTCGTGCTCATGTGGCCTCCCCCCTGCCTGGTCCCTTGCCGCGCCGGCTCGGTCCCTTGACACATCTCAACACGGAAGACGGCGGTCCTCAAGCGACTGTGGCATGGATCTCGGTCGCCGCCGGAACGCGACACCCGCGTCCGCCGCCCGCCGTGACTAGTGTTGTGGAATCGCCGCTGGATGCAACACCACCCGGGGCGGAGGAGGAACGATGTCGAAACGGGAATGGACTTTGACCACATTGGTCGGTCTCTGGCTCGTGCTGTTCTGCCTTCTGTCGTTCCACCTGACGATCGTGCTGTGGGGACCTGCCATCGAATTCTCGCGTTACCAGGGTTCCCAGGAGGAACAACTCGATGAGGTTCGGGAGGTGCTCACCGACGTCGGTGAGCAGGCCGACGACTTCAACGAGGCATCGAGAACCATCGAAGAGGCTCAGGCATCGATTGCGGCGGGCGACGAGGCGGCGGCCGACGTAGCGCTCGACGAGGTCCAGCAGGCGGTCGAAGGCGCCGAGGATGCGGTGTCGAACGTGGCCGACCAGGTGGTCGACGCAGGGGTGGCGGCGGCAGAGTCGGCGTTGCAGGACGCCCAGGATGATCTCGACGCGGTTGCGACGGATGGTTCGACTGCGACCGAGGAGGCGATGGACGCCATCGAGGCGGCGGAGGACGCGGTGGAGGAGGCCGAAGGCGCGGTCGGTGAGGCCGCCGTCGGGGAAGCCCGCACCATACTCCGGAAGCCGCCCGAGTTGACGGTGCGCATCCTGTGGTTGTTCGACTGGCGGGCGACCGAGGAGGTCCTGCTCCTGGGGCTGGCACTCGCCGGAGCCGGCGTCGGCATCTCGGCCGGAGCGCTGAGCGCGATCACCCGACTGGTCGGCGTCAGGGAGTTCGAGGCGAGCTGGTTGTCGTGGCACGCGGCCCGTCCGCTGTGGGGCCTTGCCGCCGCCGCCATCAGCTATGCCGCCATACGTGGTGGACTGTTGAACATCAACAATTCAGCCGCCGCCCTGAACCCGTTCGCCGTCTTTGCCATCGGTGCGGTGTTCGGCCTCAACTCATCCGACGGACTGAAGATGCTGAAGGGGATCCTGAAACCCTCGCCACGACCTGAACTCGTCGCCGACCACGAAACCGACACCGAGACCGAGGCAGGCACGGACGACGACAAGGACGCGTCTCCCGCCACGCCCGAAGGCACCGACACCGGCACCGGCTCCGGCCCGGAGCCGACGCCCGAGATCGCTACGGCAGACGCTGGAACCACACGAGGCTGAACGCGGCGGCCAAGGCCAGGAGAGCGATCCCGCCTCCCACAAACCAGTCGGTGATCTCCCGGTCGACCAACTCGTAGCCGATGGCCGAGCCGATGTCGTTGTAGACCGCCTCCAACTCGTCGAGCGACGAAGCGGTGAAGAAGGCACCGTTGGTGCCATCGGCGATGGCCCGCAGGTTGTCTTCCATGACCGGCACCGGAATCTCCTGCCGCTCGACCATCGCCGTGTTGGGGTCGTCATACTCGATCGTGCCCCGGGTGGTGCCGAAGGCGATCGTGGAGACGGGCACGTCGGCCTCCACCGCAGCGTTGACGGCTTCGGAGTCAGGTCGACCCACCGTGGTCTGACCGTCGGACAGCAGGACGATGCGCGCCGGCGGCGGTTCGGGCGCACCGTCGGCCGGAACGGTCTGCAGGGCGTCGATCGAGGTGAAGATGGCCTCACCGATGGCCGTCGACTCGGCCAACCGCAGGTTGTTGATGGCGTTATGCGCCGGCAGGCGGTCGATGGTCGGGCTGACGAGCACCGAGGCCGTGCCGGCGAACGAGACGATGCCGACGTTGAGGCTCGGCGGCAGCTCGTCGATGAAACGGTTGGCCGCGACCTGGGCGGCGGACAGGCGGTTCGGTTCGACGTCGGTGGCCTGCATCGACAGCGACACGTCGATGGCGACGATGACCGTGGCCCGCTCCCGGGGGACCCGGACCTGGCGGGCGGGCTGGGCGAACGCGGCCACCAACACGGCCAGCGCGGCAAGGAACACGATCGGGGGTACGTGACGGCGGAAGCCCGGCCCCTCGGGAGCGATCGAGTCGAACAGCTCCGGTGACGCGAACCGCAGCGAGTAGACCTTGCGCCGCCGCTGGATCAGCACGTAGGCCACGGCCAGGACGGCCACCAGGACCAGCAACCAGAGCCGTTCGGGGGAGAGATAACTCATCGTCGTCCACCACCACCGGCGGCCGCACGGTGGGCCAGCAGAAGCCGCCGACGCTGGATGAAGGCGACCAGGTCGTCGAGCCACTCCCGGTC